>Ga0209048_10002224_pt1 | contig 19457 bp, 15 predicted proteins | sample FrelakmetCRP12CR_FD_187146 | JGI IMG/M metagenome (GOLD analysis project Ga0209048, IMG submission 187146) | Freshwater lake sediment microbial communities from the University of Notre Dame, USA, for methane emissions studies - CRP12 CR (SPAdes)... | ecosystem: Environmental > Aquatic >... | reverse complement strand
TTGGGAGATCCGGCGCCGCATGCAACGGTAATTCGGACCCTGGCAAGGTGCAGTCGATCGGAATCGCTGTTCCGGGGAGCGGTCCGCGAACGTCCGCTCGGGGCGACGCGGGAGCGTCCGGTCCTGGCGGCGCCTGAGCCGGGCCGCTGTCGGTCGAAGCGGTCCAAACTGCGTACCGGAAGCGGATCTCCGCGAGTCCGGACCGAGGCATCAGGCCGACGGGCGCGCTACACTCGGTTTTGGGAACGGCCTGTGGCGCGACAATAACCGGTGGACATCGATCTCCTTTGGGGATTCGCACTCACCCTGACAGTCCTCGGCGTGCTCGGGGCCTGGTTCTTCTGGTGCGGCCACGCCGACGAGAGAAGGCAGATGCGTGCCTTCGCCAGGAGCACCTTCCTCTACGCGGGCGTCGGATTCGTGGTTGGGGTGGCCTTTCTGACATCGGATCTGGGGACGGCCCCGCCGGAGCAACGCATGGGCATCGTGGCTCTCACCGTTTGCTGCTTCCTGCTCATCTACGCCGCCGGATCGGCGATGATCGCGTCAAACGACCAGTCGCTCGTGCTGGTGAACCTGACGGGTCGCGCCCTGTTATGGACAGCCCCCGAATACGCGCCGTTCTATACGCTGCCCGCCCAGCAGGAAGAGCCGGCCATCGCGTTGCCGCCCATCCGGCCTCGCACCTACTACGTGGTAACTCCGGAACTCGGGCGGCTCGGTGCGCAGGTTGGCCGAACCGACGTCTTTACTGTGGACGCAGCCACGTCGACCGAGCTGGGCGATACGGGACCCCTGCTGGTCCGGCGCCTGCTGCCGGCGGTTTCCGGGGCTGCGCTTCCGGAACCGTCCGAGACCGGAATTCATTCGTAAGGGCGGACGCGGCGACCAACGTCTTCGATGGATTGGACGTTGATATCCCCCTCGTTGCCACAGGACTGGCTACTTCGGCGCCGATGAGGCGGGCTCCGACGGTACGGAAGCAGGGGCGGCGGCAACTTCGATCTTGGCGGCGGCCCTGAGCGCATCAAGCTGCTTCATCAAGTTTTGCTGCTGGAGCCGTCTGCCCAGCTGGGGCTTTACCTCCTCCAAGGGGGGTGCCTCGATCGGCCTCGCATCCTCCAGCAGGATGACGTGATAGCCAAACTGGGTCTTGACAGGCTCTTCGGTGAACTTGCCCTTTTCAAGCTTGCTCACGGCAGCGCCGAATTCGGGCACCATTCTGCTCAGATCGAACCATCCCAGATCGCCGCCCCTGGCCTTGGAGCCCTGATCCATCGATCGATCCATCGCCAGTTTCTCGAAGGCCTTCGGATTCCTCTGGAGTCTGGCAATGATGTCCTTTGCTTCGGCTTCCTTCGCCACCAGGATGTGGCGCGCCTTGTATTCGGTGCCGGCCGCCATGGCCTTGATTCGCTCGTATTCGGCCTTCAGCATGTCGTCGGTGATCGGGTTGTTCTTGATGAAATCCTGAACATACGCCTTTGCCAGGACGGATTGCTTCATGGCATCGATCTGTTCTGCAACCTCGGGCGTCTTGTCCAATCCCTTCTTGATCGCCTCCTCCGCGGCCAGCATCTGCAGCGCCAGCTGGTCGATGATGGCCTTTCGGGATTCCGGGGTATCCGGACGGCCTGAATTGGCGCCCTCCTTGGCCATCATGTCGACGATTCTTTGGCTGATGGGCGTTCCGTTTACCGTCGCCGCAGCCGGTTCCTTCGAAGCCTGGGCAGCCGACTTCGCGCCCTTGTCCTGACTGCACGCGGTGACGGCGAGCAACGAAGCTGCGCTCGCCAGGAGAATTCCGGATTGAATCAATCGCATTCGTCGGTCCTTAGGGGTGGATTGGAGCAACCATTTGTCCAGGCCGGGCCTTCCGGCCGCCATCGGCAGGTGAATCATCGGCCGACGAATCCGTGGAGAAACGCAGAAGATTCGAGGTTATTGGGCGCTTGCCGGAGCAGCGTATCACGGCTTCACGCCATCTGGCCAAGAGCAGACCCGGATGGTCGGGGGTCGCCGTCGGCCCATCTATCTGCCGCGTGCTCGTGCCCCCGTGTTTACAGGGGTCGCCATCGCACGCGCGTAGCGGCGATGTCCGGACGTTCGCGCGGCCGGCCGGATCGCCGACGGTACGCGCCGCTGCCGCGACCTAATCGGCGTACATCCGCTCGATGAGCGCCCGGTACTTGGCGTTGATCGCATTGCGTCGGACCTTCATCGTCGGCGTCAGCTCTCCGCCCTCGATGGTGAACTCGCCGGGGATGATCTCGAAGCGCTTGATGGTCTGGACGCGGGCGAGGCCCAGGTTCACCTCGTCGATCCCGCGCTGCATCCAGGCGCGGTACTTGGCGCACGCCGCCGCCGTCGCCAGATCATTCGCGTCGCTGCCGGCCTCGGCGGCGGTGGCCGCGAGCTTCGCCGGATCCAGCGTGAGCAGCGCCACCAGGTATTTGCGCCGATCGCCCAGCACCACCGCCTGGCTGACCACGGGGATGCCCATGAGCTGCCCTTCGATCACCTGGGGTGCGATGTTCTCGCCGCCCGACGTGATGAGCAGGTTCTTCTTGCGGTCGGTGATCTGCAGGAAGCCCTCGGCGTCGAGCGTCCCGATGTCGCCCGACCTGAGCCAGCCGTCCGCATCGATCATCTCTGCGGTGGCCTCGGGCCCCTTGTAGTAGCCTTTGAACACGTGGGGGCCGCGCATGCAGATCTCCCCGTCGGCGGCGATCCTGAGCTCGGCGCCGGGAATGCAGAAGCCGGCCTTGCCGGTGCGGTAGCGGTCCGGCAGCGAGACCGTGGCCGGCCCGGTGCATTCGCTCATCCCGTAGATCTCGCAGATCGGTATGCCCAGGCTGAGGAAGTACTCCAGCGTCGATTTCGCGATCGGCGCGGCGGAGGTAACCGCCACGCGGCAGCGGTCGAAGCCGAGACGCTCGCGGACCGTTGTGTAGACCAGCTTGCTGGCGACCGGGTAGAGCAACGGCCGCGCACGGCCCTGCTGGTCGGAGTAACCGGCCGCGAGCCCCAGCTTCTTGGCCCAAGCGGCGATCTTCCGGCGCAGCGGCGGGCCGGCAGCGCCAGCGGCGACCATCTTCTCCTGGATCTTCTCCCAGACGCGGGGAACGCCGACGAAGAGCGTGGGGCGCACTTCGCGCAGGTTGTCGCCGAGCTGCTCCATGCTTTCCGCGAAGGAGACGCACATGCCGCTGGCAATGGCGCCGTGGATCGAAAACACCTGCTCGGCGATGTGGGAGAGCGGCAGGTAGCTGATCACCGCGTCGTCCGGGCCGGGGCTGTAGAGCGTGCAGAAGCCCTTCGCCACGAAGGCGATGTTGGCGTGGGTGATCATCACGGCCTTGGGATTGCCGGTGGTACCCGAGGTGTAGATGAGGGTGCAGACATCGTCCGGCTTCTGCGCCGCAATGCGCGCGTCGAGCTCGGCCTCCGGATGATCGTTGCCGAGCGCCAGCAGCTCGTCCCAGTTCACCACGCTGTCGCTGGAATCACTGCCCGTCATCAACACCAGCGCCTTCAACTTCGGCAGCCGGGGCCGGACGGCCTTGAGCTTGGCGAGGTGCTCGGCATTCTCCGCCACCGCGACGGAGCAGTCGGCGTGCTCGGCGACGTAGCGGCACTGGTCCGCGCTGCTCGTGGTGTAGATGCCCGCGGGAACGCCCCCGGCGAGGATCGCGCCGATGTCGGCCAGGAACCACTCCGGCCGGTTGAAGCCGATGATGGAAACGCCGTCACCCGGCTGCAGACCGAGCTTGATGAGCCCGCGGGCGACGCGGCGCGCCTGCTCCCGGTACTCGCGCCAGCTGGTGGCCTCCCACCGGCCATTGCGCTTGGCCTTCATCGCCGGCCGGTCAGGGTATCTCGCGGCGGTGGCGTCGAGGAGATCGCAGACTCTGGAGGTCATGGTTTCCTCGCGTCGCGTCGGGGCCCCGGCGGGATTGTGTCACGTCCGGGCAATGCGTCGCGGACCGCGAGCAGCCACAGTGCGGCCAGCGCCACGCCGGTCGCCAGCAGCCAGAGCGTCGGCCGCATGCCGATGCCCTCGGCCAGAGCCGCCCCGGTAAGCGCGCCGGCCGGTGTCAGCAAGCCGGTCGCGACCTGCCAGGTCGCGGCCGCGCGCCCGAGCGCCGCCGGAGGCAGCAGGCGCTGCCGAAGCGTGGTCTCGTTGATCAGGTAGATCGTCAGCGCGCCGTCGCCGACGACCTGCGTTGCGATCAGGAACGCCATCGCGATCCACGGCAGCGCGGGGGCGAGAGGAATCAGCACCTGGACCGCGGCGCCGACCGCCAGCGTCCCGATCAGGGTCCGCCGCGGTCCCCAGCGCAGCGCGGTCGGCGCGGCGAGCGCGGCGCCCGCGAGGCCGCCGATGCCGCCGCAGCCGATCGTGACGCCGAGCTGCGCCGGACTCAGGCCGAGGCTGGCGAGCGCGTACAGCGTGTACAGCGAGGCCATGAAGCTCATGCAGAAGGAGAGCGTCGCCGTCGCGAGGAACAGCGCGCGCACCGCGCGATCGTGCCAGACCACACGGATGCCGGTGCGGACGTCGTCGGCGAACGACGACTTCGCCGGCACCGGCGCGATCGTCTCGCGCTTGCCGATGCGGCCGAGCAGGATCGCGGACACGACGAACGTGGCGGCGTCGGCGGCGATCGCGATCGGCGCGGTCAGCCATGCGACGAGCGCGCCGCCCAGCGCCGGGCCCGAGATCTCGGCAACCGCGTCGATCGCCTCGCGCTTGCCGTTGGCGTCGAGCAGGCGCTTGCGCCCGACCAGATCCGTGACGAAGACGTGATCGGCGAGGTGGTAGAGCATCGTCGCGATGCCGGTCACCGTCGCCACGGCATAGAGCAGCGGAAGCGTGACGCGGCCGACGAGCGCCGCGAGCGGAATCGACAGCAGCGCGACGGCGCGGACGATGTCGGCGCCGATCATCATCGGCCGGCGGCGGTGCCGGTCGACCCAGCCGCCGCCGAGCCACGCGAGGACCGCGCCGGGAAGCGTGAGCGCGACCGTCAGCAGGCCGAGGTCGTAGGCCCCCGCGCCCGCGACCAGGATCGCCGCGATCGGCAGCGCGGTGCGGGTGATCCGCGAACCGACCGCGGAGACGCCCTGGGCGCTCCAGAGCAGCAGGAAATCGCGGTGTCGCCACAGGCCGCCGCGCCGCGGCAGCCGCGGGTGGGCGCGCGTCGGCGCGGGCGGCTCAATAGACGACTCGCACGTTTTCCGGCGCGAGCCAGTCCCGGAGCCGCGCGAGCAGCGGGTCGTCGAGGGTCACGCTCCACGACCCCGGCAGCTCGATCTCGCCGCCGACGCCGTGATTGCGGTACTCGACGACGATCGGGCAGGTGCCGTTCTTGAACGGAGCCAGGAGCTCGGCGAGCCGCGCGGCGTCGGCCCCGCCGTTCATCGCGAGGCGGAGCGCCTTCGCGTGGCGCCGGCGGATCGCCGCGAGGTCGTGGACGGCCTCGGCGACGATACGCAGGTCCTGCGTCTGGCCGTCCTCTCCGCCGCGCTGCATGATCTTCGCCTCGACGATCACGAGCTGGTCTTCGCGCAGCAGGCTGCGCGCCGCGTCGAAATTCTCGTTGAATACGACGACCTCGGCGGTTCCGCCGCCGTCGTCGAGCGTGACGATCGCCATCTTGCCGCGCCGGGACGTCTGCATGCGCAGCGCGGTGACGATCCCGGCCAGGAGCACGGGCTCCTTCTTCGGCTGGAGCGCCGACAGCGGATGCCTGACGAGCGCCGCGAGCTCGTCCGCGTACGCCGCATACGGGTGGCCGGAAAGATAGAACCCGAGCGCCGCCTTCTCGTGCGCGAGCCGCTCCGCCTCGGTCCACTCCCGCGCCGCGACCAGCGCGAGGCCGGCCTCCTGCACGCTTTCGCCGAAGAGCGACACCTGCGACGCGGACGCCTCCGCCTTCTCGGCCTCGGAGAGCGCGACGCCGACCGTCGCGAACAGCGTGGCGCGCCGCGGCTCGATCGCGTCGAACGCACCGCCACGAACCAGCGCCTCGACGGCGCGGCGGTTGACGAGACGCTTGTCGATGCGCCGGCAGAAGTCGAACAGGTCGGCGAACGGCCCGCCCTTCTCGCGCGCTGCGACGATCGCATCGATCGCGTGCGCGCCGGTGCCCTTGATCCCGCCGAGGCCATAGCGGATCCGGCGCTCGTCGATCGGCTCGAACCGGTAGTTCGAGGCGTTGACGTCGGGCGGGAGAACCGCGAGGCCGGTCGCGACGGCGTCGTCGTAGAGCGCCCGGACCTTGTCGGTGTCGTCCATCACCAGCGAGAGGTTCGCCGCCATGAACGCGGCCGGGTGATGCGCCTTCAGGTACGCGGTCTGGTAGGCGATGAGCGCGTAGGCGGCCGCATGCGACTTGTTGAAGCCGTAGCCGGCGAATTTTTCGATCAGGTCGAAGAGCGCGGTCGCCTTGCCCTTCGTCAGACCGTTCCTCTCCGCGCCGGCGATGAACACGTCGCGGTGCCTCGCCATCTCCGCCTTGTCCTTCTTGCCCATCGCGCGGCGCAGCAGATCGGCGGCGCCCAGCGTGTAGCCGCCGATCACCTGCGCGATCTGCATCACCTGCTCCTGGTAGACCATCACGCCGTACGTCGGGCCCAGGATAGGCTCGAGCCGCGGGTCGGGATACTCGACGCGCTCGCGCCCCGTCCGGCGCGCCGTGTACGAGGGGATGAGCTCCATCGGGCCGGGCCGGTAGAGGGCGACCAGCGCGACGATGTCCTCGAAGCGGATCGGTGGCGCCTGCTTCATCAGGTCGCGCATCCCGCGCGATTCGAACTGGAACACGGCTGCGGTATCGGCCGCCTTGAAGATGTCGTAGGTCGCCCGGTCGTCGAGCGGGAGCGTGTCAAGCCGGAGGTCGTTCGCGGGATCGAGTCGCCGGACAAAGCGCAGCGTCCAGTCGAGGATCGTGAGGGTGGTGAGGCCGAGAAAGTCGAACTTGACGAGGCCCACCGCCTCGACGTCGTCCTTGTCGAACTGCGAGACGATCGCGTCCGATCCCGGCTGCGTGTACAGCGGACAGAAATCCGTGAGCCGGCCCGGCGCGATCAGCACGCCGCCGGCGTGCATGCCGACGTTCCGCGTGAGCCCCTCGAGCGACTCGGCGAGCGCGAGCAGCTCGCGCACCTCCTCCTCCTTTTGCTCGCGCTCGGCGAGCAGCGGCTCCATCTCGCGCGCCTCCCTCAGCGTGATCTGCTTGCCGGGCTGGAACGGGATCAGCTTCGCGATGCCGTCGCAGAAGAGGTACGGCAGGTCCAGCACGCGGCCGACGTCGCGGACTGCCGCCTTCGCGGCCATCGTGCCGAACGTCGCGATCTGGGAGACCGAGTCCGCGCCGTACTTCTTCTTGACGTAGTCGATGACGCGGTCGCGTCCGTCCTGGCAGAAGTCGATGTCGAAATCGGGCATCGAGACCCGCTCGGGATTCAGGAAACGCTCGAACAGCAGCCCGTAGCGCAGCGGGTCGAGGTCGGTGATGCCGAGCGCGTACGCGACGAGCGATCCCGCGCCCGAGCCGCGGCCGGGGCCGACGGGCACGCCGTTGTCCTTCGCCCAGTTGATGAAGTCGGCGACGATCAGGAAGTAGCCGGCGAAGCCCATCTGCACGATCGTCTTCGCCTCGAATTCGAGCCGCGCGACGTACTCGGCGCGTCTCGCGTCGCGCGCCCCCGGATCCGGATAGAGGGCCCCGAGCCTGCGGTCCAGCCCCGCGGCGGCCTCGTTGTGGAGGTGGTCGTCGAGGGTGACTTCGCGGGGCGTGGGGAAATCGGGCAGATAATTTCTGCCGAGCGGAATCGTCAGGTTGCAGCGCTGCGCGATCGCGACGGAGTTCGCCAGCGCCTCGGGGAGGTCCGCGAACGCCGCCGACATCTCGGCCTGCGTCATGAAATACTGCTCGGCGGTGAAGCGCCGGGGCCGGCGCGGGTCGGCGAGCACGAAACCCTCGGCGATGCAGACCCGCGCTTCGTGCGCGCGGAAGTCCTCGCGCCGGAGGAACTGCACCGGATGCGTCGCGACCAGCGGCAGCGCGACCTCGCCGGCAAGCCGGACCGTGGCGGCGACGAGGGCGTCGTCGTCGACGTGGCCCGCCCGCTGCACTTCGAGGTAATAGCGGTTCGGGAAGAGCGCGGCCCAGGCCCGCGCGGCCTTCGCGGCGCCCGGAAAGTTGCCTTGCGAGAGCGCGGCGCCCACCTCCCCGCCGCGCGCGCCGGAAAGGGCGATCAGCCCGTCGGTGCCTTCGCCGAACCACTGGCGCTTCAGTTCCGCGCGGCCGCGGTACTGGTTGGACCGGTAGGCCCGCGTCAGCCACTCCGCGAGCTTCAGATATCCGGCGCGCGATTGCGCGAGGAGGAGCGCGCGGAACGGCTGGTCGCGCTCGGCTTCGTGCGTCAGCCAGACGTCGCAGCCGAAGACCGGCTTGATGCCGCGCGCGCGCGCGGCCTTGTAGAACTTGACGAGACCGAACGCGTTGGCGAGGTCGGTGACCGCGAGCGCGGGCATGCCGTCCGCTGCGGCCGCCGCGATTGCGTCGTCGATGCGGACGGTGCCGTCGACGATCGAGAACTCGCTGTGCAGGCGCAGGTGGACGTAGTCGGGCGCGGTCATGGAAACGAACGGAAGGGTGCTAGAATTTTACCCCGATCACCGCGCGCCGTTCCTTTCTTTGATCACTCGCCTGACCGACGTGTCGAGCGCGCGTTCGCCGCGCGCGGTGCTGCTGCTTGCAGTCCTGCTATTGGCCGGCGGCTGTGCGCAGATGGCGACGTCCCCGCGCACCGGGGCGTCGCCGGACGACGCGGGCGGGGCGGCCAGGCCGACGGCGCCGCCGATCCCGGCGAACGTCGAGCCGCCGGCGCCCAAGGTGAACCTGTCCGGCTTTCCGCTGCCGTACCGGCAGGGCTACGCCGACGGCTGCGCGAGCGCGACGGGAGCCGAGCGCAAGGACGCCGTGCGCTTTTCCGCCGACGGCAACTACCGCACCGGCTGGCAGGACGGCCTCTCGCTGTGCCGGGCGAAATGACACGCAGGAACCGGCGCCGCGGGCGCCCGTCGCATCGCCAAGGCGCGGGGCGTTGGCGGTGAAGCCCGCACAATCACACCGGGTCGCGCTGCGCGGCCTCGATGCGCACGTGCTGACGTGGGGCGATCCCGGGGCGCCCAAGCTCTTTCTGCTGCATGGCTGGATGGACGTCGCAGCATCGTTCCAGTTCCTGGTCGACGCGTTCGCGCGCGATTGGCGCGTGATCGCGCCGGACCTGCGCGGATACGGGAAGAGCGGGTGGCAGCCGCAGGGCTACTGGTACGCCGACTACATCGCCGACCTGGAGGCGCTGCTGGAGACATTCGCGCCCGGCGAAACCGTCCACCTCGCCGGGCACAGCCTCGGCGGCAACGTCGTGCTCCATTACGCGGGCGTGCGTCCGGCGCGCGCCCGCACGGTCATCTCGCTCGACGGCTTCGGGATCCGGGCCGAGGAGGCGGGAGCCGCACCGGGCAAGATCGCGAAATGGCTGGACGCGCTCGCGACGCCGCAGGAATTCGCGACATACGCGAGCCTCGACGCGGTGGCGGACCGGTTGCAGCGGAACAACCCGCGGCTGCCGCGCGACAAGGCGCTGTTCCTCGCCGGACACTGGGCGGAATCGCTCGCGGAAGGCCGCGTGCGCCTGCGCTCCGATCCGCGCCACCGCCTGCCGTTCCCGACGGTGTACCGGATCGAGGAGACCTACGCCGTGTGGCGCAACATCACTGCCCCGACGCTGTGGATCGCGGCGGCGGAGTCGAACATTCCGAAGTGGCTCGACGATCATCCGGAGGGCGAGGGCGCTACCGACAGCTTCGCCGGGATCCGGCGCCGCTTTGCGCACATCCCGAACGGCCGGATCGTGACGATCGCCGACGCGGGTCACATGGTCCACCACGACCAGCCGGCGGCGGTGGCGGCGGCGATGGAAGCCTTTCTCTCCGAGTGATCACGCGCCGTCTGGCGGTGCGGTCGCGGCGCGGCGCGTACGTCGCGCTGGCGCTTCTCACGGCGGTCTGGGGCACCAACTGGATCGCGATGAAGCTCGCGCTGGCCCGCGCCGATCCGATCGTCTACAACATCCAGCGCACGTGGGTCGCCGTCGCCGTTCTGTTCGCCGTGCTGCTCTTCCGGCGGCGCGCGCTGCTGCCGGATTCGTGGACCGCCGTCGTCATCACCGGGCTTTTCCAGACGACGGTCAATTTCGGCTCGACCACCATGGCGCTGGCCGGCGGCGGCGCCGGGCGCACGTCGGTGCTCGTCTTCACGATGCCGTTCTGGACGCTGCTCTTGGCCTGGCCGGTGCTCGGGGAGCGCGTGCGCGGCACGCAGTGGTTCGCGATCGCCTTCGCCCTCGCCGGACTCGCGCTGGTCGTCGAGCCCTGGGAATGGCAGGGCGAACTGAAACCCAGGCTGTGGGCCGTGCTGTCGGGTTTTGGCTGGGCGGCGGGCACGATCGCGATGAAATATTTCCAGCGCGCGCACGGTTTCGACATGCTGAACTTCATCGCGTGGCAGATGCTGGTCGGCATCCTCCCGCTCAGCCTGCTGCCGCTGGCGTTCCCGCTGCCGGATGCGCAATGGAGCGGCGTCTACGTGTCGCTCCTGCTCTGGACCGGCGCCGTGTCGACAGCCGCCGGATTCCTGCTCTGGATCGCCGTGCTGCGCTTCCTGCCGGCGGGTACCGCGTCGCTCAACATGCTCGCGATCCCGGTCATCGCGCTGCTCGCGTCGATGCTGGTCTTCGGCGAGCGCCTCGCCCCCGGCGAGTGGCTCGGCATCGGCTGCATCGGCACCGGCCTCGCACTCCTCTCGCTGCGGTCCTGGCTCGCGAGCCGCCGGGGCGAGCAGCCGGCGCCCGACCCCGTGCCGCTCGAAGGCGGCTGAGCCCTCCCGCCGCGCGCGGCAGAGTAAAATGCGCACGCGCCGGCCAACCCGCCGGCGCGTTTTCGCCCGCCACCGACAGCCCCCCAGGCATGACGTCCACTGCGCAAGCCGACATCGCCAAGCTCAGGATCGACCGCGGCATCGCGCCGGTCAGGGCGTCGCGCCGCCGGAAGTGGCTGTGGCTGGGAGGCCTCGCCGCGCTCGCGGCCGCCGGCGGGGGGTGGTACGCGTCGCAGCCGCACCCGGTCACCGTGCAGACGACGGCCGTCGTCACGTCGTACCCGTCGCAGCAGTACGTCGTGCTCAACGCCACCGGTTACGTCGTCGCGCAGCGCAAGGCGGCGATCGCGTCCAAGGCGACGGGCCGGCTCGAGTGGCTGGGCGTGGCGGAAGGCTCGCGCGTCAAGTCCGGCGAGCTCATCGCCCGCCTCGACAACCGCGACGTCGTCGCGCAGGCGCAGAGCGCCGAGGCAACCGTCAAGGCGGTGCGCGCAGCGTACGCGCAGGCGCAGGCCGAGGAATGGGACGCGGCGACGACGCTCAAGCGCAATCAGGACCTGGTCGCCAAAGGGTTCGTTTCGCAATCCGCCGTCGATTCGGCGAAGGCGCGCAGCGACCGCGCGGTCGCCGGTGTCGCGAATGCGAAGGCGGCAATCGCGGTCGCCGAAGCGAACGCGCGCAACGCGCAAGTCGCCGTCGATTACACGCTGATCCGCGCGCCGTTCGATGGCGTGATCGTCTCGAAGGCCGCCAACGTCGGCGACATGGTGACGCCGTTCTCGTCGGCGGTGGACTCGAAGGGCGCCGTGGTAAGCATGGCCGACATGGGCACGCTCGAGGTCGAGGCCGACGTCTCCGAGTCCAGCCTCGCCAAGGTCAAGGTCGGGCAGCCCTGCGAGATCACGCTCGACGCGCTCCCCGACACGCGCTTCCGGGGTCGCATCAGCCGCATGGTGCCGACGGTGGACCGCGCGAAGGCGACCGTCATGACCAAGGTGCAGTTCGACGCGATCGATCCGCGGATCCTACCCGACATGAGCGCCAAGGTGTCCTTCCTGTCCCAGGAGGTGACGGCGGACCAGCAGCGGCCTCTGCTCGCCGTGCATCCCGACGCGCTCGTCCCCCGCCCGTCGGGAGCGGCGCTGTTCGTCATCCGCGACGGGAGGGCCGTCGAGGTGCCCGTCGCGCGCGGAATCAGGATCGGCGATCTGGTTGCGATCACCGGCGAGGTCCAGACCGGCGAGAAGGTCGTGCTGAAGCCGGCGGCCGATCTCAAGGCGGGCGCGCTCGTGAAGGTCGCGCAGAAATAGCGCGCCGACCGCCGCCTGCCCAATTGCCGATGAGCGATCCGGACGTCGCCGCCGCAGCCGCTTCCGCAGCGGTGCGGCCCGCGCAGGAGCCGCTCGTCGCGATCCGCGGGCTGACGAAGTACTACGTGCGCGGCGATCAGGTAATCCCGGTGCTGGTCGGCATCAATCTCGACGTCTATGCCGGTGACTACGTCGCGCTGATGGGGCCCTCGGGTTCCGGCAAGTCCACGCTGCTCAACCTCGTGGCCGGCATCGACAAGCCGAGCTCGGGCGAGATCCGTGTCGGGGGTGTCGACATTGCGCAGCTTTCCGACACCGACCTCGCCGCCTGGCGCTCGGCGCACGTGGGTTTCATCTTCCAGTTCTACAACCTGATGCCGGTGCTGACCGCGTTCGACAATGTCGAGCTGCCGCTGCTGCTCACCGCGCTGTCGCGCAGGGATCGCCGCGAGCGGGTCGCGGTCGCGCTGGAGCTGGTCGGCCTGACGGACCGGATGGACCACTATCCGAACGAACTTTCCGGAGGCCAGCAGCAGCGTGTCGCGATTGCGCGCGCGCTCGTCTCCGATCCGACGATCATCGTCGCCGACGAGCCGACCGGCGATCTCGACCGCGGCACCGCCGAGGAGATTCTCGGCCTGCTCGACCGCCTGAACGTCGAAATCGGCAAGACGATCCTCATGGTGACGCACGACCCGAAGGCGGCCGGGAAGGCGCACCGCGTCATCCAGCTCGAAAAGGGCGTCCTCGCCGGCTGACGCCGCTCCGGTTGCGCGGAGGCCTCCGGCCTACGCGGGCTTGTCCGGGCGCGTCCGCTTCTCGGCAACGAGGTCGAGCTCGAACTCGATCGGCCGTTGCGTGGGGGGCGCCTGCGCGGCCAGCTCCGGCGGCATCGGCTTGCGCGCGCTCTTCGCGGCCGATGGCGTGCCGGTGTCTGCGCCGGGTGCCCCGACGCCGGCCGGCGCGTTGCGCAGCGCCGTCGCGACCCCTGGAGCCGGCACGGGTTGCGGGCGGGTCGGGGCGATCCCGGCAGGTTGCCAGTCGACGTCGCGCCGGCGCTTCCAGAGCAGGCCTCCGGCGATCAGCAACGGCAGGACGACGATCAGCGACAGGAGCGGCCAATTCGTCTGCCACCACGGCGGGGATGGCGGGGGCGGCGGGGGTGCCTTGGCCGCGGCATCGGCCGCGCGCTGCGCAATGTCGTTCGCACGCACCTCCTGTTGCATGCGCTCGACCATCGCGGTCAGCTCGACGATGCGCCTTTGCAGCACGAGGGTTTCGGCTTCGATGGCGATGGCGATCTCCTGCTGCTCGCGCGCCTTCTGGGCTTCTGTGGCTGCCGTGGCGCCGGCCCCCGGCGAGGACGGCGGCGGCACCGCCGAGAGCTTGAGCCGCGGCTGGTCAGCCGCATTCGGCAGCGGACGCTTGGGGGCGGCCTTTGCCGCGGCGCGCGGCTTGCGTGGCGCTGCCTTGCGCGCGGTCCGCGGAGCTTCCGCGGTTCCCGGTGCCGCAGCGCGTCCGGAACCTTGCGCATCGGAACGCGGACGACGCGTCGTCTCGCCGGCGGTGGATCGCGGTCTCGGGGCGGGCGTCTCGGCTTCTACGCGCGTACCGGAGTCCTCGGACACCTGCGGGGTCTCGATCGGTGGCGGATCCATGAACAGCGTGTACTCGCGCCGCACCGCCGTATCGCAGCCTGCCTGAACCGTCAGCCGCACGACCGGATCATTCGTGGGGCGAGGCTGGGTCACGATGATCCGAGCGCCCGACGGCGTTCGCTCCAGGCCGACACGGCCGAAGACGATCTGGGGAACGTCGTCCGCTTCCGCGCCGGCCGGGACGAGCTTGAAGCATTCGGAGGAGAGCTCCTCGCCGGCGGCCGTGACCAGCGGGATCACCACCCGCAGCGATCGTCCGAGAGCGGACTGCTCTATGACCGGCCCGAGGCCCACGGCCATCGCGCGATCGGCTCCCGTCGCCGGGAGCATGCACGCGAGCGCGAACGCGGCGTGCAGCGCGTGTCGTCGCGGGAATGCGTTCTCTCGCCCTCCCGAAGGCTGATTCGTGTTGGCGGAAATCTTCTCGGTCATGGAATCGAATCTCCGGCCGGGGCTGCGGATTCCGGCGGCTTCACCGGCGTGCGCGAAGGCTGCGCGGCGCAGGCGGCCCCGACGCCGAGGCCGTAGTTTAGACTATCGCTTGTTCCTCGGCGCCCAATCGAACCCGCCGCGCGGATCCCGCCCGAAGGTCATGTTCCTGCCACTTCTCGTCGTGAAGAATGCGTTTCGGCACAAGCTGCGAACGGTGCTGACGCTGGCGGGCATCGTCGTCGCGATCACGGCGTTCGGGCTGCTGCGCACGATCGTGGACGCATGGTACGCCGGCGCCAACGCAAGTTCCAGCGCGCGGCTCGTCACCCGGAGCTCCGTGTCGCTCGTCTTCCCGCTCCCCCTGACGTACGCGCCGAAGATCCGGCAGGTCGAGGGTGTGCGGTCGGTGTCCTGGGCGAGCTGGTTCGGCGGCGTCTACGTCTCGGAGCGCAATTTCTTCCCGCAGTTCGCGATCGACGCGCCCACCTACCTCGATATGTACCCGGAGTTCGTCCTGTCGCCGGCGGAGCGAAAGGCGTTCCTGACGGATCGCAAGGGAGCCGTCGTGGGACGCAAGCTCGCCGAGCAGTACGGCTGGAAGGTCGGCGACCAGATTCCCCTGCGCGGCACCATCTACACGGGCACCTGGACGTTCAACCTGCGCGGCATCTACGACGGCGCCGAGAAGGGAACCGACCAGTCGACGATGTACTTCCACTGGGACCTGCTGAACGAGACCGTCAAGAAGCTCTACCCGCGCCGCGGCGACCAGACCGGCGTTTTCGTCGTCCAGCTGCGCGATCCCGCGCAGGCGGCCGAGGTTTCGGCTGCCATCGACTCGATGTTCAGGAACTCGCTGGCCGAGACGCTGACAGAGACGGAGAAGGCCTTCCAGCTCTCGTTCGTCGCGATGACGGAGACGATCCTGCTCGCGATTCAGGCGGTGTCCTTCGTCGTCATCCTGATCATCATGGCGGTGATGGCCAACACGATGGCGATGACGGTGCGCGAGCGCGGCTCCGAGTACGCGACGCTGAAGGCGCTCGGGTTTTCGGACGGATTCGTGGGCGGGCTGATCTTCGCCGAGTCGATCGGCATCGCGCTGCTCGGCGGTCTCGCGGGCATCGCGCTGACGGTCCCCATCGCGAACGCGTTCCGCGAGCAGATGGGGACGCTGTTCCCGATATTCTTCGTGAGCGATGAAACGATGCTGATGCAGACCGGCGCCGCCGCGCTCGTGGGCGTCGTCGCGGCCGCGTTCCCGGCCTGGCGGACGGCGCGCCTGCGCATCATCGACGGGTTGAGGGCAGTCGCGTGATGCAGCGCCGCCGCGCGGGTGGCGGAACTCGGCGGCCGGCCTTCCGGGGCACCCCCGCATGGCCATGTCGGGCTCTCCTCGCGGCATGACCATCCCTTTCAGCTACATCCTGCGCAACGTGGCGTCGCGGCGCCTGACGACCGCGCTCACGGCCGGCGGGATGGCGCTGGTCGTGTACGTGTTCGCGACGGTGCTGATGCTGGCGGCCGGACTCGAGCAGACGCTGGTGGCGACGGGGCAGGACGACAACGTGGTCGTCATCCGCCGCGCCGCCCAGACGGAGATCCAGAGCGGCGTCGACCGGAGGCAGGCCGGAATCGTCGAGAGCCTCGCCGACATCGCCGTCGGGGGCGACGGGCAGAAGCTCATCTCGAAGGAGCCCGTGGTCCTCATCAACCTGCCGAAGCGCAATTCGAACAAGCCGTCGAACGTCGTGATCCGCGGCGTGACGCCGACCGGGCTCGTCCTCCGGCCGCAGGTGCGGCTGGTCGACGGCCGGATGTTCCGGCCGGGTACGGCGGAAGTCATCGCCGGCCGCGCGATCGCCAGCGGCTTCCAGGGCGCAGGCGTTGGCGAGACGCTGCGCTTCGCCTCGCGCGACTGGACGGTCGTCGGCGTGTTCGACGCGGGCCGCACCGGCTTCGACTCGGAGATCTGGGGAGACGCCGAGCAGATGCTGCAGGCGTTCCGGCGTCTCGGCTTTTCCGCTCTCATCTTCAGGCTCGCCGACACCGGGCGCTTCGATGCGGTGAAGAGCGAGATCGAGTCGGACCCGCGGCTCACGCTCGAGGCCAAGCGCGAGACGCGCTTCTACGCCGACCAGTCCGAGTTGCTTTCGAAGTTCATCAGCTATCTCGGAACGACGATCTCGGTGATCTTCTCGATCGGCGCGGTCATCGGCGCGATGATCACGATGTACGCGAGCGTGGCCTCGCGCACCGCCGAGATCGGCACGCTGCGCGCGCTCGGCTTTCCGCGCACCGCGATCCTCACCGCCTTCCTCGTCGAGGCGCTGGTGCTTGGCCTCATCGGCGGCGTCGTCGGCCTCCTTGCCGCGTCGTTCATGCAGGCGATATCCATCTCGACGACGAACTTCCAGACGTTCGCCGAGCTCGCGTTCTCGTTCACGCTCACGCCCCGCATCGTAGCCGCGTCGCTCGCGTTCGCGCTCGCGATGGGGTTCGTCGGCGGCTTCCTGCCCGCGGCGCGCGCCGCACGGATGAAGATCGTCGATGCGCTGAGAGCGGCGTGAGCACTGTCGGACTTTTCGTCACGTCGTCGCTGATCTGGGGCTCGACGTGGCTCGTGATCACGTTCCAGCTGGAAACGGTCGAGCCGGAAGTCTCGGTGGTCTACCGGTTCGCGCTCGCGGCGCTCGTGCTCGCGGTCTGGTGTCGCGCCGTCGGCCGAACGCTCCGTTTTGCGCATGCCGAGCACGCCGGTATCGCGGCGCAGGGAGCGACGATGTTCGGGTTCAATTACATCGCCCTCTACTGGGCCGAGCATTACGTCGCGTCCGGCCTCGTTGCCGTGCTGTTCTCGACCAACGTCTTCATGAACATGATCGCGTCCCGGTACCTCTTCGGCACGCCGCTGACGGCGCGCGGGCTCGCGGGGGCGGCGCTCGGTGTCGGCGGCGTGGCGCTCCTTTTCCTGCCGGAGCTGATCGCGGTGCAGGGTGGCGGCGGCGCGGCGAAGGGCACCGTCTTCGCACTCCTCTCCGCGCTGATCTCCTGCGCCGGCAGCATGTTCGCCGTCCGCAATCAGAATGCGGGCATCCCGGTTCTCACGGGCACCGCATGGGGAATGGCGTACGGTGCCGCCGCCGCAGCTCTGGCGACAGCCGCGCAGGGCGTGCCGTGGAGCTTCGATCCGCGCCCCGCCTATGTCGGCTCGCTCGTCTACCTCGCGTTGCTGGGCAGCATCGTCGCGTTCGGCGCGTACCTCACGCTGGTGAAACGCGTCGGGGCCGGTCCCGCCTCGTTCACCGGCGTTGCGACTCCCGTGATCGCGATGCTGCTCTCGACGCTGTTCGAGGGCTATCGCTGGACCTGGCTTGCGGGAGCCGGCGTATTGCTCGCGGTCGCCGGCAACGTGCTGGTGCTGCGCAGGCCGTCGAAGGCGCCGGCCCGAGGCTGAGCGGGTGGCCCAATTTCCGGCCGCTCGCTCGCGCTCGCTTGACGTTTGCTGCGCTCACGTCAGCCTGCGCCGCAATGTGGATGTCAAGGGAGCGCTCAATCTTCCCCATCCTTCTTGATGACATCCACATTGTCAATCAGGCGGGTGGTGCCGAGCGTCGCGGCGGCCAGCACGATGAGCAGGTTCGGATGGTCGTAGCCTTCCGGATGCGGGATGCGCAGCGCGAGACCGTGGCGGATCGCGACGTAGTCGACCTTCCAGCCGCGCCGCGCGAGCTCCATGCGACCCGCGGCCTCGAGGTTCGCGTAGTCGGTGCGGCCCCCCGCGATCGCGTCCGCGATGCTGCGCAGCATGGCGTAGAGGTTCGGCGCCTCGGCGCGCTCGGCGGGCGACAGGTAGCTGTTGCGTGACGAAAGCGCGAGCCCGTCGTCCGCCCGTATCGTCTCCGCCGGCACGATCTGGATCGGCATGTTGAACTGCTGGACCATCCCGCGGACGAGTTTGAGTTGCTGCCGATCCTTCTTGCCGAATACGGCGATATCGGGCTGCACGAGGTTGAAGAGCTTGAGCACGACGGTGCACACGCCGTGGAAGAATCCGGGACGCGACGCACCCTCGAGCTCCTCCGCGAGCGGCGGCGGCTGCACCCGGTATACCTGCGGCGTAGGGAACATCTCGTGCTCCTTCGGCACGAACAGCACGTCGACGCCCTCGCGCTCGAGCCCGGCGCGATCGGCGTCGAGCGTCCGCGGATACCGGTCGAAGTCCTCGTTCGGGCCGAACTGCAGCCGGTTGACGAAGATGCTGGTGACCACCGCGTCACCGTGCTGGCGCGCGATGCGGCACAGCGACAGGTGGCCGTCGTGCAGGTTGCCCATGGTCGGAACGAAGGCGACGCGCCCGGCATTCGCGAGTCGCTCCGCGAGTTCGGCGGCGGTGTGGACGATGTCCATGGGGTTCCCCGTTGGCGGTCTCGACGGCGTCCGGTGTCAGGACGCGAGGTTGAAGAATTCGCGGCGCCCGCGCATCGCGCCGATGCGCGCGAGGAGGAGCCGCACGTGGTCAGGGTTGTCGACGAAGTTGAGGCGCGAACTGTTGACGATCAGCAGCGGCGCCTCCTCGTACCGGTAGAAATAGCGGCTGTAGGCGTCCGCGACCCGGGTCAGGTAGGGCGCGGATATCTTCCGCTCGAACTCGACGCCGCGGCGGTGCACGCGCTCGACCAGCGTCTCGACCGGCGCCTGCAGATAGACGACGAGGTCGGGCGTGGGCGCCTGCGGCTTCAGGTGCGAGTAGACCTTTTCGTAAAGATGGTACTCGGCGTCGGAGAGGTTGAGGCGCGCGAACAGGGGATCCTTGTCGAGGAGAAAATCGCCGACCGTCGCGCGGCGGAACATGTCGAACTGGCCGACGCCGGAGAGCTGGTCCGCGCGCTGAAACAGGAACGTGAGCTGGGTCGCGAGCGCGAAACGCGCCATGTCGCCGTAGAAGCGCTCGAGGAAGGGGTTTTCCTCGGGCCGTTCGAACAGTTCCTCGCCGCCGACCTGCTGCGCAAGGGTGCGCGCGAGGCTGGTCTTGCCCGCGCCGATCGGCCCCTCGACGACGATGTAGCGGCACTTCTCGAGGTCCATCGTGAGGTCGGAAG
>Ga0209048_10002223_pt1 | contig 19460 bp, 20 predicted proteins | sample FrelakmetCRP12CR_FD_187146 | JGI IMG/M metagenome (GOLD analysis project Ga0209048, IMG submission 187146) | Freshwater lake sediment microbial communities from the University of Notre Dame, USA, for methane emissions studies - CRP12 CR (SPAdes)... | ecosystem: Environmental > Aquatic >... | reverse complement strand
CGGCCGACTGACAAACGACTGACAATCTGCGGCGGCTCGAAGTGGTCCGCGGACTCCTTCTGCGTCCTGGCGTGCCTCGCGTCCGGCTTGTGCCGGATCGCCTACTGCCCGACCGCCTGTCCTCCGGTGGTCTCGCCGTGGCTCGTCTGTCCGGCGAGGCGGAGTTGACGGCGGCGTTCCCAGACGCCGGTCATGGACTTGCGCAGCTCCTCGTCGGTGATGTTGTCGCCGCCGAAGCGAGTGAGCACGTCGACGCCAGGTGTCTTCTTCATGGTTGTCTGTCCCTTTCGTTCAGGTCGTGATCGACGTCGTCAAATAACCGCGCCAAGGAGTTTCGTGATCAGCTCTTCCAACGGGATCATGGTCAGGACGAGCGGCAGTCCCGGCAGCAGCACCAAGACGACCAGCTGAATGACCGCATCTCTGCCAAACGGGAACGGGCGGATGTCGCGGATCACCTGGAAGCTGTTTCCCAGGTCGGCGAGCGATTGGATGTCGGCGCTGCCGAAGAGCGGTTCATCGGCGGCGGCGGCGCCGCGCACCCATTTGAAGTCGAATTCGCGAACATATCGGCTGGCGAGCGTGCCGTACTCGCGCAGTCCGGTTCTCTTCGCCTGCATCAGGCGGGGCGAAAACACCAGCAGCGGTCCCAGTATGAGCAGCAGGAGAACCGCCACCGCGCCGATGATCTCCATCTTGAAATCGGTCAGTTTCGCGCCCGCAAACAGAATCGGGTTGGCCATCAGTCCTGCCAGCAATGCGCCGTGCGCCAGGAGTAGCGGAGCAAAGGCGGCCGTGCTCGCTGCCAGAAAGCCGAGGCCAGCCGCACGGTCGGGATGGGTCGGGACCAGGTTAAGTTCGAGCCGCGAACTCTGCCAGAGAAAGCGGGACCAGATGAACAGCCGGAGGTACCAGCGAAACAGGACAAACTGAAAAAGGGGCCTGCTCGCGAAGACGTACCAGTAGCCGGCCGGGAAGAGTCGTGTACCGGAAGCCGACACGGTGTCAAACCACGTTCCCGCACCGGCAGCGATCTTGGCGATGCCGCTGACCTAATTCCAGAGGTAGTACCCGCCGACATAGACCAGGACGAACAGAACTAGTTCCACGGCGACTGAATTCCGCAGTCTCATCGCCGAGCCGATCGCGTCCCTGAATCTCGGGATCACCGCTTCGGTAATGACGTCTCGTTCAACGAACTGTCCCACGACCAGGCGGAGCCGCTGGTGCACCAGCAGTTCGCCACCAACGAGCAGCGGCAGCGCGACCAGGAAACGGGTCTGTATTTCGATATCGCGCAGGAAAGGCAGCCCGACACCTCCCTACGCGGTGCCGCCGATCAGGGAGAGGACGAGGAGCGGCAGCCACGCGAACAGGCTGATGACGACCATCCTCCGCTTCACCAGTTCGAGGTCCGGGCTGGCGAGCCGCGAGCGCACCAGGATCTGAAACAGCGGCCCTCCGAGGACGAGGGAGAAATCGGGCAGCTCGCGTGAGTCATGGATGTCAGCCACCGTTCCCTCCGCAGCCCGTCTTCCCGCTTACTTCACCGTGTTGATGTCGAGGCGCACGCGAACGCAGCAGCGAGGAGGGTTAGTGTGCGCCCGCCGCCTCGCGACGGCGGGCGCAGGCTGTCTACCGATTACTTCGCCGCGGCGATGGCGGCCTCGCCGGCTTTCAGCTTGGCCTGGTCCGCCGCGCTCAACGGCTGGGGCGTCAGGTCGATCACGACCTTCTTGATCTCGCCGGTGAACTTGAACGGGACGTGATAATCCTCGGCGACGGGAGTGCCGGTGTCCTCGCCGCAATCCAGCGTCTCGTCGAGCGAGAGGCGGAACGCCAGTGTGCGTTCGATGCGGCCCGTCCCCACGGTCTTGCCGTCCACCTGGATCGTGCCGACGCCGCCCTTGCCGAGTCCCGGGCCGTCGTACTTGAAGTCGTAGACGATGGTGTGCGCGCCCGGCGCCAGCGTGTCCTTCCCGACGACGAAGTAGCGGGCGACACCGGCGAGGTTGTAGCAGAACACCGGCTTGCCCTTGAGCAGGTACAGCCCCCACCCCGAGAAACGTCCGCCATGCGTGAGGATCATGCCTTCGGCACCGCCCGCGGGGATGGTCACGTCGGCTGTGATCTGCCAGGACTTGTTCTTCGTATCCGGCGCCGCGCCTTCGGGGATGCGCACCAGGCCCGGGTAGTAGGTGAACTCGTCCCGGCCGCGGGTTAGGCTGGGCCGGATGTTCACATCGAAACGAGTGACCCTGCCGTTCTCGATCGGCAGCACGTTGTACTTCGCGGCCTCCTTCCAGAAGAGGTCCTGCAGTTCCTTGAGCTTGGCGGGATCCTTGGCCGCGAGGTTGTTGGCCTCGGAGAAGTCCTCGTTGACGTTGTAGAGCTCCCACTTGTAGTCGAGGACCGACGGCAGTCGCCCTTCCGCCTCGGCAGCGCTGTCCCACGGGGCCACCCCCGGAGTCGTCGCGGCGACCCAGCCATCGTGGTAGATGCCCTGGTTGCCGAACATCTCGAAATACTGGGTCGTGTGCTTCGACGGCGCCTTCGCGTCATCGAACGTGTACACCAGGCTCGTGCCTTCGATCGGCTTCTGCGGCACGCCGTTGATCATCGTCGGCGCGGGCACCCCGACGGCTTCGAGCAGCGTGGGCATGATGTCGATGACCGAGCAGAACTGCGTGCGCAGGCCGCCCTTGTCCTTGATGCGCGCGGGCCACGAGATGACCATCCCGTTGCGCGTGCCGCCGAAGTGCGACGCAATCTGCTTGGTCCACTGGAACGGCGTATCCATCGCGTGCGCCCAGCCCACGGGGTAGTGGTTGAACGTGGTCGGGCCGCCGAGTTCGTCCATGCGGCGGACGACTTCCTTCATGTCCTCGGGGATCGCGTTGAACACCGTCATCTCGTTGAGCAGCCCCTGCATGCCGCCTTCGCCGCTCGCGCCGTTGTCGCCCTGGATGTAGATGACGAGCGTGTTGTCGAGTTCACCCTGCGCTTCGATGGTGTCGAGGATGCGGCCCATCTGGTAGTCGGCGTGCGACAGCGCCGCAGCATAGACCTCCATCATGTGGGCGAAGACCTTCTTCTGGTCGGCGTTCAGGCTGTCCCAGGCCGGAATGCCGGCGGACCGCTCCGTCAGCTTCGCGTTGGCCGGGACGACGCCCAGCGCCTTCTGCCGCGCGAGGGTCTCCTCCCGCACCTTGTCCCAGCCCTGGTCGAACTTCCCCTTGAACTTCGCGATCCACTCCTTGGGTGCGTGATGCGGCGCGTGGGCCGTGCCGGTCGCGTAATAGGCGAGGAAAGGCTTGCCCGGCGCCGTGGCGTGCTGCATCCGGATCCAGTTGATGGTGTGGTCGGCCATGTCCTTGTCGAAGAAGTAGTCCTTGGCCTCGGCCGCCGGCTCGATCGGCTTGGTTCCCTCGAAAAGAGCCGGACTCCACTGGCTGGTGTCGCCGCCGATGAAGCCGTAGAAGTACTCGAAGCCCAGGCCGGTCGGCCAGAGGTCGAACGGTCCGGCCTGGCTGGTCATCCAGTCGGGGACGTTGTGGTTCTTCCCGTACCAGGACGTGTTGTACCCGTTCTGTTTCAGGATTTCCGCGAACGTCCCGTTGCTCTTCGACATCTGGGAGTTGTAGCCGGGGTAGCCCGTGCCCAGTTCCATGATCACGCCCGTGTTGGCGCTGTGATGGTTGCGGCCGCTGAGCAGGGCGGCGCGCGTCGGCGAACAGAGCGCCGTGGTGTGGAACGTGTTGTAGCGAAGCCCGTTCCTGGCCAGCCGATCCATCGTGACGGTCGGAATCGGCCCGCCGAACGTGGACGATGCGCCAAAGCCGACATCATCGGTGAGGATGAGGAGGATGTTGGGCGCGCCCTTCGGGGCTTCGACGCCCTTGGGGAAATCCGGCGTGGAGTCCTTGGGCGTGCGGCCGATCTTCCCGCGGAACGGTTGTTCGGGTCTGGGCAGGACTTGCCCCTCGGTCGTGGCCGGAGCCTGCGGCGGCGGCGTGGACGTGCAGGCCACGAGCGCGGCCATGGATGCGAAGGCGAGCCCGGCGATGACGTGGCGTGTGTACTTGGGCTTCATCGTGGTCTCCTGTGTGGCGTTGATGTGTTCGCTTGTTCTAGCTTCGCGACATGCGGTGACATCCATGACCTGGCTCACCGTGGGAACAGGAAGATCGCGGCCACGCGGAATCGCCAGTTGGCGCCGGCGGCCGGGCTGGCCACCATCGGGCCGGCGGCCACCAGCAGGTTCACCGGCCGCTTGCCGAGCAGCGTGACCTTGCTGACATTGAACAGCAGCGGCACCGTCCACTTCTCGTCCGCCTTCCAGTTTCCCGACGCCTCCATGCTCACGCCCACGGAGAGCCCGCTGCCCAGGTTGTAGTTGGCAAACGGCTGGAGGAACGTCTGGTTGATGTCGGCTCGGTTGCTGGCGCCGCTCGTCGACCAGATCTGGTTGACGAGCAGGCCGAGCGTCCACTGGCCCGGCTGCATCAGGACAACCGCGGAGGGACCCACCCCGAACTTCTCCGTCCCGAGCGCGTTGTCGGTCGCGGTCGGCAGCAAGACGACCGGTCCCACACCCCAGATGATGCGTCCGGACTTCGAGGGTGAGAAGAACGCCGTCGCCACGATGTCGCCCAGCCCGTTGATTCGCGGGTCTGCCGACCCGGCCCCGGGCTGGGACGTGAGCGGCATGATGACCCGCAGGACGATGTTCGTGCTCGGCGTGATGGCAAAGGGCACGACCGGCTGGAAGTTGAGGAGCGTGCTGGTGGCGCCCCGGTCACCGATGCCGAAATCCCAGTTGCCTTGCAGCGGCACACTGATCAGGTTGGCAATCGGGTTCTGTGTCTGCTTCGCCAACTCCTCTGCGTTTTGGGCGGCAGCGGGAACCGGCAGCACGAGCAGGAGTGCCAGCGTGGCCAGCGATACCGCCATTCCCCACGAGCCCTTCATGTCACGTCTCTTCACGTCACTTCTCACTTTCGGAACCAATCAGTCGATGTCGGGCTCCTGGAACCGCCCGATGATCCCCTTGGTCAAGCCGAGCTTGATGTTCACTCGGTAAATGTTGTCGGTGAACGCCAGGCCGGTGCCGGCCGGGTGCATCCATTGCGCGTGATAGATGAACTCCACGCGCACGCGGTCGTTCGCCACATAGCCGGCGCCCGCGCGCACGCGGAGCGGGTCTACCTGGTCGCGATCGAAGCGGTAGTACGGTTCGACGTCGGCCAGGCCTTAGAACGTCTTCGGCTGCCAGGCCCGCTCGCGCGAGGTCAGCGGAAACTCCACGCCGAAGCGGCTCCGCACACGCGAGCTGCCGATCCAGTCGTGTGTGGCGCGGTCCTGGATGGCGCGGTACTCGTACCGGGTGAAGTTGTAGATGTTCCACTTCAGGTGGTTTGGCAGAAACAGCTTCACGCCGCCAAACGGGCGCACCTCCAGCTTGTCGGCGCTCGCCTGGTTGTCGGTATACAGCCCCACGACGCCGCCCCAGATCTGCACCCAGCGCCTGGGCGCATACGTCGCCGCCGGCCAGCCCAGGTAGTACGTCCGGTACTGCTTGTCCGGGTTCCAGACGTAGCCGAGGTATGCGAATCCGGTCACCGTATCGGTGATCCGGTGGCTCGGAAAGAGCGTCAGCCGGTACTCGTTTCCCGTCTCATCTCCGGTGTCGCCCTGCGCCCGCGCCGGACGCGGCGCGACGAGAAACGTGAACAGGAGGACGAGCCCTGCGACAACGGCCGCGCGGTTTCTGTGGGTCACCTGTCAGCCTTCCTTGATGGCTCAGACCTCTTGTTCTTCACCTGCGGGCCCGGCCGCGCGTTTCGCAATCGAATCGTCATGACGCTTAGCGGGTTTGAGGTGTCGTGTCCAGTTGCTTGAGTTTCTTCGCTGCCGTGCCGAACTGGCCGAGTTGGTAGACGGCTGCGCCCGCTGGCGAGAAGGTGAACGGCTCGAACGGCGCGGCCAGCATCGGGTCGAGGTACGACTTGGGGGCGACGCCGGTGGTGACGTGCGGATTGAAATGGTCGCCGGTGCCTTTTGGTACGAAGGCCGAGACGTACGCGATCAAGGCCGGGTCGATCATCGGGTCGTCGGGTGTGGTGACGAACGCCGACGAATCTCCGGTCTCCACCGTGAATGGGGCCACGCCGGCGATGATGTCTTTCTGGAGCTTGACCAACTGCGGGGTCGGCTTCGCGCAGATACCGGCGAGGCCATTGTCTCCGGTCGGGATGTAGTAGTACTGGAAGGCTTCCAGCTTCAGGGCGGTCACGTTGGCGCGGGCGAGCACCTGGGCGGCGGCGGCGTAGATCTTGTCCAGGTCAGCCGTGCGCACGAAACGCTGGATCAGCGTGATGTGCGGCGTGTGCGTCGCGTCCAGGGCGAAGCCCGCCGGGAACACCTTGAGAAGGCTGGCGTTGTTTTCGGCAGAGTGCCCGAGCATCGTGGCATCCGGCTCCAGGAGGATGTCGATGGCGGTCACGCTGCGGGCCTGGAATCCCAGGTTCAGGGCCGCCGCTTCCGCCTGGCAATCGCCGGTCGGTGGAACGCCTTTGGCGCGAAGCGCCGCGAACTCGGCCTTGGCGGCCTCGAGGTCCGCCAGGAACGTGGGATCGGCGTGCAGCCGCGCGACGGTGGCCGCGCCCATGAAACGGCCCCACACCACGTCGCTGAACCAATGATGGTTGCAGACGATGCGGCTCTCGCCAAACGCCCGGCCGCGGGCGAGGAGTTGGTCGGCGCGGTCCGGCGCAATCTCGCTCAGGATGAGCGCAAATCCCCAGCCGAGGGCGGTATGACCGGACGGATACGACGGGTCCTTCTCCAGAAAGGTTCGCTGGTCGGGCACGGCGAGAGGTTCGCCGTTCTGTTGAAAAGGCCTGGTGCGTTTGTAGTAGTTCTTCGCGGCGTAGGTCGAGCTGCCGACATCGGTGAACGAGCGGCTCAGCAAGTTATACAGATACGGCGCATTCTCCTTTGTGATCTGCGTGTTGAGCGCACAGGAAAAGACCTGCACGAAGTGCGGCACATTCAGCTCGAAGTCGGATGCCGCCAGCGCGAATCGCGGGGTGTCGCGCAACGCGAACGTGTTCTTGGCAACCTCCATATCGAGCGCGAAGGCGGCCGAGCCGGGGGCGGGCGGCGGGGGAATCAGGGCGAGGCTGTTCGGAAGGGCCTTGGGGTCCAGATAGCCCTGCAACGCGCCCAACCGGAGTTCGGGATGGAACTCGGGAATGGTGCCGATCTTGGTCCGTGCAGGCGGTGTGCCAGCGGGTTGGGTCGAGCAGCCGGAAAACAGGCTGAGCGCCAGGACGCCGACCGACAGGAGGGTGAGGAAGGTCCGACGATGGTAAGTAGTTCTCATTACTACTGCCCCTACTCACGGTGATTGGTGGTTGATCCAGCTGCCGTTCAGAACAGGAAGGAGGCGTAGACCTGCGGACCCTGGAATGTCAGGTCGCCGCCAACGGTGGCGTTACGGATGCCACGATCCAGACTGAACTTGTAGTACTTGTACTGGGCGCCGACTCCGACGTGCTTCGAGGGATACACGTCCACGGCGATACGGCCATCGGTGACTGAGGCGGTCAAGTCCCCAGGGCTCACCTTGATGTAGAGGAAGTCGCCACGAAGGACGACGATCTTGCTCAGCCACGCGTTGAAGAAGGCACCCACGTCACCCGTAATCTGGCCGACATTCTTGCTCTGGTCAAGGGAGACGGTACGGGCGTTGACGGTTCCCGTGGCGCGAATCTCGGCGTCGATGGTCAGGTACCCGAGGCCGGCGGCCGGACCGATCTCGACGCGGTCCGTCTTGACCAGGGCGAGGCGATAGTAGGCTAACGTGATGGTGTTCCCGAGGCTGGCCGACGCGGTGAGCCCGGCGTTGTAGACCTGGTCGTTCCAGGTGAAGCTCTTTGCCAATGTGTAGTTCTGGCTGTCGCGGGAGAGCCGGGTGTAACCGAACTTCAACTGGTGACGCCGCCCGAGGCGCCACGTCGCATCGACCCAGAAGGTGCTGGCATTTGGCGACAGGCCGAGGTCGTCCTCGAAGCTCACGTCGGTCGCCGGGAGGATCCCCCCGCTGGCGCGCAAGACCGTGTTGGCAGAGATCCGGAAGTAGCCCGTGTCAACCTGGAAGCGGTCCGGCAGGCCGTTCCAGGTCCCGCTCTCGGCCGTCTGGCTCGCGGCGGGTGCTGGCGTTGCGGGAGCCTGGGCCTGGGCGGACGTGGATGCGAGTCCGACGAGCAATGCAGCGGCGGCGACGGCTTTCAGCATGGTGCTTCCTCCACAGAACGCGGGTGTCAGTTTCCAATCCAAAAGGCACCGTCACGAGTGGATTGCCGATCGGGGCATCCACGGCGACTGGCGAGCGTGTCTGCGGCCGACCGCAGGAGGCAGTCGGCCGCAGGGTACTGACGACGACAGCAATGGCGCACTACTTCGACCCGGCGCCTTCCTTCATCTTCTGGAGGATCTCATCCAGGTTGAAGCTGGCGGCCTTCTGGCGCTGCGGGAACTCCTTGAAGGTCATGAGGAACTGACCGACGACGTCCTGGGCGGGCACGAACGCGAAGGCATGATCCAGGAGCCAGTCGTAGTAGGTGTTCGACGTGATGTCCGCACGCTCGTACGGATCGGTCCGGAGATTGAAGATCTTCGGCACCCGCAGCGTGACGAACGGCTCGGCCCAGATGGCCATCGTGCCCTGGGCCCGTTGCTCCATGAACACGAACTTCCAGTTGTCGTACCGCAGGCCGGTCAACTGCTGATCGTCGTTGACGTAGAGGAACGAGTTGCGCGGGCTCTTCGCCGCCTGCCCGGTGAGGTACGGCACCAGATTGTAGCCGTCGAGGTGGACCTTGTAGGTCATGTCGCCGACCTTGTAGCCCTTGGCCAGCTTGTCGGTGATCTGCGTGTCGCCGGCGATCGCCAGGATCGTCGGCAGCCAGTCGAGGTGAGCGACGATGTCGTTGGCCACGGTATCCGGCTTGATCTTCCCAGGCCAGCGGACCATGGCGGGCACGCGGTAGGCGCCTTCCCAGTTCGTGTTCTTCTCGCTGCGGAACGGCGTCATCGCCCCATCCGGCCAGCTGTTCATGTGCGGGCCGTTGTCGGTGCTGTACATGACGAACGTGTCGTTCGCGATCCCCAGGTCGTCGAGCGCCTTGAGCACCTGCCCCACGTTCTTGTCGTGGTCGATCATCGTGTCGTGATACGGGCTCTGGAACCGACCCGCCTGGCCGATGCTCTCCGGCTTGGTGTGCGTACGGAAGTGCATGTGGGTGAAGTTCACCCAGACGAAGAACGGCTTGTCGGACTTCTTCTGCCGCTGGATGAAGTCAACGGCCCGGTTCGCGATGTCGTCGTCGATCGTGACCATCCGTGCCTTGGTCAAGGGACCGGTGTCCTTACAGACCTGCTTGCCGACCTTGCCGAAGCGCGGGTCCACGGTCGGGTCGTCCGTCGTCGACGCCTTGCAGTCCATCACGCCGCGGGGACCGAATCGCTCCCGGAAGTTCGGGAAGTCCACGCCCTTCGGGTAGTCGGGCAGCTCGGGTTCTTCCTCGGCATTCAAGTGGTACAGGTTGCCGTAGAACTCGTCGAACCCGTGCACGGTGGGCAGGAACTCGTTGCGGTCGCCCAGGTGGTTCTTGCCGAACTGGCCCGTGGCGTAGCCAAGCGGCTTGAGCAGTTCGGCCACCGTCGGGTCTTCCTTCTGCAGGCCCAGCGTCGAGGCGGGCAAGCCGACCTTGGTCATGCCGGTGCGCAGGCCCGACTGGCCGGTGAGGAACGACGCCCGGCCCGCCGTGCAGCTCTGCTCGGCGTAGATGTCGGTGAACATCATGCCTTCCTTCGCGATCCGGTCGATGTTGGGCGTCTTGAAGCCCATCAGGCCGTGCGAGTAGACGCTGATGTCGGACTGGCCGATGTCGTCGCCCCAGATGACGACGATATTCGGCTTCTTTGGCTGTGCCGCGGCCGGGGCCGCGGTCGCCATCTGAGCGGCAGCGGCGAGCGCCATCACCCAGACGAATGCGTGCTTGCTCATCGATCCTCCGTGTCCGTCGTGTTGTCGGTTGGTGTTTCCGCGAAGTTGCCTGACCGGCTGATTCCTGCTTGGAGCGCCCGGGCGTGGTTCGCCTGCTCGAATTCCAATTGCATGGCGACGTACCGCGACGCTCACGGGACTGTCCTGCCTGCTCGGCGTGATCACGATCCCGCTGCTGACGCCGCTGACTGAGCTTACCAAATCCCGCGACGTTCTGGCGCGTGTGCTGTCGATCGCGGGCGTCAATCAACTGGGGCGCGAGACGGGCCAGGCCAAGCGGTTGCGAACGGTCACGCCCCATCGGCTCTTTCTCGCGATCGTCTCGGCCCTGGCGGGCACCCGCGTGGAATCGCTCGCGGACTTGCTGCGCACGTTCAATCACCAGAACGGCGTCCGCGTGGCGTACAAACCCTTCTACAATCGTCTCGCCCGGACGGGCTTCGAGGCGTTCATGCGGGAAATGTGCACGCGGCTGATCGCGCACCTGCGTGTGCAGACCCTCACGCCAGACGGCGAGACGGCCGTGGCCCGGTTCACCGACATCGTGATTCAGGACGGCTCCTCGTTTGCCATCAAGCGCACGCTGCAGGGGGTCTTTCCCGGTCGATTCACGACGATCGAGCCGGCGGCGGTGGAGATCCACGCGACCTACAGTGGCTTCGCTGATCAAGTGAGCGCCCTCCACCTCGCGCCGGACTGCGACGCCGAACGCCCGTTTCTTCCGGATCCCGCGACCCTCGCGGGGCGCTTGCTGCTCGCGGACCGCGGCGACCCCAGCGTGCCGTACTTCGAAGCGGTTGAGACGGCCGGCGGATCCTTTATCGTCCGGCTCACACGCAGCTACGATCCGTGGGTGTGCGCGGCGTGGATCGGCCGGCGGCGCGTGGTCGCCCGGATCCGGGTGCGCTTGTCCCGGTTCCTCGCTCAACACCCAGGCTGCCACGCGGACCTGGACGTGGAGTTTCTCCGCGGGCATCGCTTGGTGCGCTTCCGCGTGGTCGTGGTGCCGGGGCGTGACGACGGGATGACGCGACTCAGCACGAACCTGCCGCACACCCCGTTCTCCGCGGCACTCGTCGGGCGGCTCTACCGGTTCCGGTGGCAGATCGAACTCTGCTTCAAGGAGTGGAAGTCGTACGCGAATCTCCACAAGTTCGACACCGCCAACCCGCACATCGCCGCGGGCTTGATCTGGGCCAGCCTCTGTGCGGCCATCCTGAAACGATTCCTGGCCCACGCCGCGCAGCGCGTCGGCGACGGAACGCCGATCTCCACGCGCCGCGTGGCGATGTGTGCGCACCACATCCTGCACGCGCTCGTCGCCGCCCTGCTCGCGGGTGCGGGACTGCTGTCGGCTCTGCGCCGGGGGCTGGCCTACCTCCTCGCGAATGCCCCGCGCGCGAACATCGCACGCGAGCAGTGGATCGGCCGCCTACGGGCGGGACTGGTCATCGTGCAGGCCGCTGAAGGGATCACCTATGAGGCGCGATACACCTGGGCTTCGTGTTCCAGTTCGCGCGGCTTCCGAACACCCGCGTAGAATGCCTGGCCGGCGCCTTCTTCGCCAGGCCGGCGCTGGGCCTCCAGGAGGTCGCGCCCTCGCTCGGTGAGCGTCACGATCCGGTCGCCGTGACCGGGTCGCGGGACGGTGTCGATGAGGCCGTTCTCGCGCAGATGCCGCAGGTCGGCCGAGCGGGGATCGCCGGCGCGGCCGAAGCTGGCCTCCAGGTCGCGCGAGGAGACCACCCGGAAGGCGCCAACCGTCGCCAGCACCCGGCTCTGGCTTCCGTTGAGAGTGTAGTCACGCCCGCGAACGCGGATTGGCTCCCGGCGCGGCCCGCTCGGGAGATCGACGTGACGGACGGCGATGTCACGCGGGTCGCGCGTGGCTCTATCCAGGCCTCGCGCGGCGTGTTCTCCGTGTCCGCCACGACTCAAGTCAGGGCGCCGACCATCGCGGTCGTGCGAGGTGAAGTCGCGGGGATCGAAGTCGCGCATAGGTCCCTCCGTGACAATGAGTTGGTTGTCTGGGGAGGGGCCCCGGGGGCGCCTCGAAAGGCGTCGCCGCGGCGTGGGAGTGGCTCCGGGCCGCGGGGACAGACAAGCAACGCTGGCCGTGGCGGGAGATCTCAGAGACCGGCCGACAGGCGGAACCAGCGGAAGAGCTCGAATACGTCGATGCGATCCACGTCTTCGACCAGGCCCGGACGGTCTTCGCTGGCAACGAGGCCGACGATTGCCGCATCGGGACCATCGAACCGGTCGAGCAGCGGACGAATGGACATCGCGAGAGACGGCACGAAGGGCCCGGCGTCGATGCCAAGCAGGGACGCCGGCGTGAACTCGTACGGTACGAGCGCCCCTCCATGCTCGAGTCCGTAGCGGGCGTCATCGTCCTCACGATAGTGCCGCAGGCAGTGCAGCACGCTGGCGAGGTCTTTCCGTTCCTTCCGGTCCGCGTACGCGACGAGCTTCAGGAGCACGTAGAGGGCGACGGGGACCATCGGTACGACCAGCTCGGGACCGATCGCGACGTCAACGGCGTTGGGCACCGCCAGGTCGAAACCGGCGAGATTGAAGGTCACCTCGTCACTCAACTCGAGGTGGCCGCTGGGCGCCAGGGTCGCGCTATAGGGAATCAGATCGACCCACCCGCCAGCCCGGTGCACGAGCCGGTATGACCGTGGCGTGGGACCGAATCCAAACTCCGCGAGTTCCTGCTTGAGACGGTCGAAGTCCTCCAGCGAGTCGACGATGATCGTGGCGTCCGCGTCGTTCGTTCGTCGTCGGGGCGCCGTGCCGAGCAGGAGTTCCGGCACGAGCGCGCCGATGATGCAGAACCTGACCTGCAGCGCCCGAAGCCCCCGAGCCAGGTCCGAGAGAGCGGCGAGGACGATGGGGTCAATGCTCGTCATGACCGATCACTCCGGGCAGCAGCAGTTCCGCCGCCTCCAGCGCCTGACCTGTGCCGCGGTAGCGCAGTTCGGCATACGTCAGAAGGTCGGGCGCCACCGGAGGAGCATCTTCGTTTGCCGGTGTTGCAGCCCGCACGGGAGGCTCGATGACCAGCAGGTTCCCGCCACGCCCAGCCGGCTGCGCCACCAACCGTTTCAGCATCTCGCGATCGTCGAACGCGGCAATCGGCGCATAGATCTCGGTGTCTTCGGCGTGGAAGAGATGGGTTCGGCGCTCCGCGGCATCTGCCCCGGTCAACGCCCAGAGGACTCCGCGCTTCGCAAGCACCTCTCCGAGTCGATTCCAGATCTCCGGCTTGGTCTCCGCACGAACCTGGAGCCGACGCTCCGTCAGCTTCGGCCGCAGGACATCGACATACGTCTGCACCCAGAGGGCGACGAGTTGCGGTCGCTCCGCAATCTCCCGGCCCCCCTTGGCTTCGACGACCATGCCGCGCCCAGCCAGGTCCTGGATGCAGGCGGCCACGGTGCCGAGCGCCACGCCGGCCTGCTCCGCGGTGTCGCGATACGGCCGGCCCACGAGTTCCGGCTGAACCAGCCACGTCAGTACTGCCTTCACCCAGCCCTTGTTCGGTCGCCCGCGCCGGGCCAGTGGTTCCTTCAGCGCCTGCCTTCCCTCGACGTGCACGAGCAGGCCAGGACCTGCGAGGTGGGCATTGCCGCCGAGGTCGAGATAGTCGACGCCGGCGCGCTCGAGGACGGCAGCCTGGTGGGGACGCACGGTGGGAGCCAGAATGAGCAACTTGGCTCGGCGCTCGCCAGCCGGCAGTTCCTCTCTCCACCTCTGGAGTTGGTCGATGACGACGCGGACGTCCTGCGCCGGGAGGTGCCGCTTCACTTCGGCGAGGTAGCGAATCGTCCCCCGCGGGCCCTTCCAGGTAAGCGCGTCGTCGAAACGGCCCCTCGCCGCACGGGGCTGCTCGACGACACCGGTATCGACTCCGGGCATCCAGGTGGCGAGCAGGGCGAGGTATGGCTCAAGGGGTGGCATGGCTGTTTTCTGTGTTCGGATATTATGCCATGTTCATAATTGTTGAACAACGACTATATTCTGAACGTCCTGCGACCTGCTGGCGGTCTGCCAGGTGGTCGCAGGCGCCCCCATTTTGACTGACGAATGACTGACAATCCGCGGCGGCTCGAGGCATGCTCCGGTTGCCCCGGGTGTGAAAACAGGCCCGAAAACATTGGGGCAGCGGCTTCCCGCTGCCCCCGAGTCGAGAGCTTTACCATCTCGCTTGACGGATACGGAGCCGGGCCAAGTCACGGCATCGACAATCCACTCGGCGTGGGCGGGACGGATCTGCATCAGTGGGCATTCCCGACGCGGACGTTCCAGCGTGCCCTCTTCGGTACCGAGAGGGGCACCGCAGGGATTGATGACGATTTCGCGGCACGAGGCTTCACGAACATTGGCGCGTGGATTCTCGGAAGGAACATGTTCGGGCCGATTCGCGGCCCGTGGCCTGACATGAGCTGGAGAGGTTGGTGGGGTGACAACCCGCCCTACCACGTTCCGGTCTTCGTCTTGACCCATCACGCGCGCTCGCCTGTCGCGATGGAAGGCAACACGACGTTCCACTTTGTCACTACCGGAATTCACGACGCTCTGGACGAGGCGCGCAAGGCAGCGAACGGGACGGACGTGCGCATTGGCGGTGGCCCCAACACCATTCAGCAGTACCTTCGTGCAGGCCTGATTGATGAGATGCACCTTGCCATCGCACCGGTCCTGTTAGGTCGAGGGAAGCGACTGCTCGAGGGGGTCGACCTGCGAGTCTTGGGATACGAATGCGTCCAGCACGCAGCATCGGAGAAGGCCACGCACGTTGTACTTGCGCGCGGGTGACCGCGGAAGCCTGACATCCCGTGCACTCAACCTGCCTTGTGGAGCTCACGTGGAGTCGTATCGCACGTTGCCGGTCACGAAAGGGTGGCAGTGATCGACGGGGACAACCGCAAATACGCTGCCGTATTGGCACGACGCTACTTCGACGGCACGGTGACCGCCGAGGCGATGTTCGGGCACTTTGGCGCGAGCGACGACCCTCTGATTCGGGAACTGCTTCTCGCAATTGCGCACGAGCCGCAGCGCGGCTTCTTCGGCGTTCGAGAGAGCCAATGGCGTAAGTCGTTCTGGACGCCTGTTTCGGAACTGCTGGTCGAGCTGGAGAGGGGCGAGGACGGCCGAGCGCCAGCGGCCAGCGCCGTTCCTCGAGTGAACGCATGGACGTTCATCGGTCTGATCTTGCTCATCCTATGGGCGGGAGGAGCGGCCGCGAAGCACGCACTGGCTCTCTGGACGGGCATCGGGCCGGCCTGGGGGTTGGTCTTGCACGCGATCGCCACGATCGTCATGACGCTGACGGCGGCAAGTGGCGTCGTCGTGCTCCGCAGCAGGGTGGCATTGCATCGCATCCGGCGCACCACACGCGTCGGCACCGACGATGCCGGCTGACATCATTGCACTGGACCGGGCCCGCATTACGGTCTTGCGAGACATCACCTTCGCTGCCGCCCGCCCCGCGAGTGAACGCAGTCGTTGGCCGGTTTGGGTCCGCCGGACATTTCCCCGGAGGTCCATGCCGGAGACACAGGTAACGGTTTCGGACTGAAGCTCGTGCAGGCCGATGCACAGAGCTGAAGCCCTGCAGGCCTGCTTGCCTCAGCGAGGCTTGTTGCGCTCGTTCCTCCGATTTCCGTACAATCGATCCCGGGTTTCCACACCAGCGGTTGCGCTACGGAAAGATGGAGGACTTTGCCATGCAGACCATCGGTTTGATCGGCGCCGGGCACATCGGCAGCCAGGTCGCGCGGCTGGCCGTGAGAAACGGTTACGACGTTGTCATCAGCAATTCCCGCGGACCCGAGACGCTGGCGGGGCTCGTCTCCGAACTCGGGTCGCGGGCACGGGCAGCGACGCCCCAGGAGGCGGCAAGGGCCGGGGACATCGTGGTGGTCACCGTTCCCCTGAAGAACTACCGGCAGGTCCCCGTGGAGCCGCTCGCGGGCAAGCTCGTGATCGACACGAACAACTACTACCCCCAGCGCGACGGGAACATCCCCGAGCTGGACAACGAGTCCGCGACGACGTCGGAGCTGCTCCAGGCTCACCTGAAAACGTCGAAGGTGGTGAAGGGCTTCAACCACATCTACGCCGCCGACCTCACCACGCACGGCCAGCCGGCGGGGACGAAGAACAGGCGGGCACTGGCGATCTTCGGCAACGACGCGGAAGCGAAGAGGACGGTCAGTCGGCTGCTCGACCAGTTCGGCTTCGATACGGTGGACGGCGGGCCGCTCGGTGAAAGCTGGAGGATTCAGCGCGACACGCCGGGCTACGGTCCGCGGCGCAACGCGGAAGAACTCCGCAAGGACCTCGCCGCGGCAGGGCGATACAAGGAGCGCGCCAGCGGGGCGTGACCGCGGCGCAAGCCTGCGGCGCTAGGAGTCCTGTCGCAGCGCGACGATGGGATCGACCCGGGAGGCGCGTCGGGCCGGCACGAGGGCGGCGATGGTCGCGCCGATGAGCACCGCCAGCGACATCCCGGCGAATGTCAGCGGATCGAACGCCACCTCGACCGCCACCAGCGCGGTGCGAAGGCCGCGTCGTCCTGCACCCGAGACGACGCCTCTCGCACCCGCCTGGAGCCCGCCGGTGCTTGCCATCCGCGCGAGGTGGCGCGCAGGCACGAGCCCGAAGAGCAGGCCGGTGGCCAGAGTCGCGCAGAGGGTGAAGGCCAGCACCGGCAGGTCGATCGCGATCCGATCGATCCGCGGGATATTCAGGTTCGACACCGTCCGCGGGAAGAGCGCGGGAAGCCACGCGGCGCCCCACACCGCCAGGACCAGGCCCACTGCGCCGCCAAGGACGGCGAGCAGCGCGCTCTCGGTAGCGAGTTGCCGGACAAGGCGGCCCCATCCCGCGCCCAGCGCCAGCCGAACCGCGACTTCGTGGTCGCGGCTGGCTGCGCGGACGATCAACAGGCTGGCCACGTTCGCGCACGCGGCGAGCAGGACGAATCCGACGAAGCCAAGGAGGACGAGCAGTGCCGGCCGGATGTCGCCAGCCAGCGCGTCACGCATCACCACGGCCGTCAGGCCGCGGGCGGTGTTGGTATCAGGGTGCTCGCGCTGCAACTGCGCGGCGAGCTCGCCGAGCGTCGCGCGCGCCTGGTCACCCGTCACGCCCGCCCGAAGGCGTCCCACGAGCCTGAGACAGGGGCGCGCGCGGTTCAGCAACGCGTCGGGCGGGAGCGCGAGGGGAACCCAGAGCTCGACGTCCTGCGGGTATCTGAACGCCGGCGGCATGATGCCGATGACGGTGTAAACGTTGCCATCCAGGACGATCGACGCGCCGACGATCCGCACGTCGCCTCCGAACCTGCGTTGCCAGAGCCCGTGGCTGAGAATCACCACCCGGTCGTGGCCCGGGCGATCCTCGTCGGCCCGGAACGCGCGGCCGAGCGTCGGGCGAACGCCCAGCACGTCGAAGAAGTTGGCAGAGAAGTGGTAGCCGACGACGAGTTCGGGCGTGCCGCGCCCGGTCAGGTTGAACATCTCGTCGCGCGATGTCCCGATCGCCTCGAAGAGCCGCGTCCGGTCGCGGACGTCCACGTAACTGGCAGGCGAGACCGGCAGTGCGCTCACGTCCGGCTCCGTCTCCCACACCTGCACCATCCGGCCGGCGTCGCGGAACGGGAGCGGGGCCAGCAGGACGGCATTGACGACGCTGAAGACGAGCGTGTTCACGCCGATGCCGAGCGCCAGAGTCACGATGATCGCCAACGCGAACGCGGGCTGCCTGCGGAGCAGCCGCGCGCCGTAGCACGCGTCGCGCCACACGTCCTCGGCGAGGCGAACGCCCCGGGCATCCCGGCACTCTTCCTTGATCTGGTCGATGCCTCCGAACTCGAGGAGCGCCCGCCGCGTCGCCTCGTCGGGCGGGACGCCGGCGGCGACGAGCGCCTCGATCTGGCGGGCGACGTGAAAGCGGACTTCGGCGTCCAGCTCTTCTTCCATCCTGGTTCGGCGCAGGAGCGCCCGCACGCGGAACAGCCAGTCCTTCAGCATGGGCCGTCCCCTACACGGTTTCGAGCACCTGCGCCACGGTGGCAGCGAGCCTGCGCCACGCTTCGGCGTCGGCCTGCAGCTGCGCCTGGCCGCGGCGGGTCAACTCGTAGTATCTGGCGCGGCGGTTGTTCTCCGACGTCTGCCACCGTGCCTTGACCCAGCCGCGCCGCTCCAGCCGGTGCAGCGCGGGATACAACGAACCCTGGCGGACGCAGAAGGTCTCGCTCGAGATCTGCCGCAGCCGCTCGGAGATGGCCCAGCCGTGCTGGGGCGCCAGCGCCAGCGTCTTGAGAATCAGCAGATCCAGGGTGCCCTGCGGCAGATCCATCCGGCCATCGCTCATCGCTCGTCCCCTTCCCCTTCGACAGGAGAGGTTACCCCTGTTCGTGTCGAAGCGCGATGGGAAGCGGGGGGCCTGCAAGCGCTGCTGCACAGGGCCGAAGCGCTTCGGGCCACTGCACAGGGTTAAAGCCCTGTGCCGACCGATGATCGCAGGCAGAGGAGTCACTGTCTCGATCCTGACACTGTCAAGGACCCTGCTGCCCACAATGACAGTTCTGCCCTGTATCATCGGTTGCAGCAGGCCTTCAGGCCTGCTTGTCAGGGACAATGTCTCCAGGCCTCTTTAGCACTTCCTGCAGTTCCTGGTCGGAGAACACGTCCGAGCCCGCAAACGGGTACTCGCCGACTCGTTGCGCCAGTCCCGCCCTGACCGGGTTCCTCATGACATAGCTCACCAAGTCCATCGTTGACTCGGTGTCTCGAACTACGTGATCGTGGTAGCCAGACATCCACAGCGGCCGGCCATTCTCCCGGACATAGCAATAGCCCGTGGCCTGCTTCCAGAGTCCGATGGCGCGGCGCAGGTCGGCGGATTCGGACAGCCCTTCGAGGACGATGTGGACGTGGTCGGGCATGAAGCAGTACGCAAGAAGTGCGAACTGTTCGTGGGCGAGGAAGTGCCGCAATTGCTCCAGGACCCGAGCCACAATCGTCCCGGTGCAGAATGGCTTGCCTGGCCGAGGCGCGCAAATCGTCAGGAAATACCGATGGTGCCCGACGTAGGAGAACCCTGCCGATCGACCCGGTCTTGGGTGATGCACGAACCGGATCGTGCAAGTGGTGATCCAATGCCTATGCGCCATTGCACAGGGCTAAAGCCCTGTGCCGACCGATGATCACAGGCAGAGGAGTCACTGTATCTATCCCGACACTGTCAGGGACCCTGCTGCCTACCGGGACAGTTCTGCCGAGGATCATCGGTCGGAGCAGGCCTTCAGGCCTGCTTATCAGGGACCCTGCTGCCTGCAAGGACAGTTCTGCCGAGGATCATCGGT
>Ga0209048_10002222_pt1 | contig 19465 bp, 27 predicted proteins | sample FrelakmetCRP12CR_FD_187146 | JGI IMG/M metagenome (GOLD analysis project Ga0209048, IMG submission 187146) | Freshwater lake sediment microbial communities from the University of Notre Dame, USA, for methane emissions studies - CRP12 CR (SPAdes)... | ecosystem: Environmental > Aquatic >... | reverse complement strand
ACTCGCTCGTGACTCTCGTGAGAGGGCCTCGGCTGTCTTCCGTTGCAATGGGTTTTGAATAAATTCAATGGGTTTCCTTCATCCACCTGACTACACGACCTGTCCACAATTTAAGTGGGGCAGGCCACGTGCGCCCGTACTTATCGAGGCCGTGAGTCTGAAGCGTGACTTCTTTCGCGAAGGCGAGGTCAGAGGCGGCTTGCTTCGCTCGTTTACCGAACGCTTGATCCTTTGTGATCCCCTATGAGGTTTCTATCGGGGGCGACAGCCGGAGTGTTGCGCGCACAGTTCCACCCTGCACACCCACATCTGGTTGTCTTACTGGAAAGGGACAGACCACCAACTCTGTAAGTCCGAAAGGGACATGACCGAAACGGAAGTAGGTGGATTCAAGCCCTCACGCCAATCACCTTTCATAACAGTTCGGACAGATGAGTCGCTCCACTGGCTGCCCGATCCTGTCGTCCGGCCAAGACCACTCTGCCTGGTCTCGCAGAATACGCCCTCGCTTGGCTCAATCAAGAACAGCCCGAACCGAAGTTACTCTAGCGTTACGCAGGACGGTGGTAGGATAAATAGCGGGAAGAGACGAATAGCACGGGCATCAACAGACTCCACGTCACAGCCAAAATAAGCAGGTTGTGAACGAGGGGTTCTCCGATCCAAAGCGCCCCTAGCCGCTCTCCGCCGTAATAGCTAACGGGACCGGCAATCCCGCCCAGCAGTGCAGCCAGCCTCGGAGTTGGTTCCAGCCAGTTGAGCGACCACCGCAAAGTCGTGGCAAGGAGCATCCACAAGCCGATTAGCCACGGAGGAGCGAACCAGGCCGGCCCGCTCCCTTCTTGATAGCCCAACAGGCCCCACAGGCCAAAGGTGCTGTCAACGACAATTCCCAAGAGCCCAACGAGGACTACCAGTCGCGATTCGGCGGCCCGGTCTGGAACCGACCACAGGTGCACGATGATGAGCACGGCGACGGCCAAGGGGCCAAGCCACGGGCGATGGCTCGCCGCTCCCAGGACAGAGACGAACCACCCGATTTGGAAACCCACAAAGTTGGCTGCCTTCTTCACTGAGTCACAGGCGCGGGACGCCAGCCCGGTTTGGCAAAGAGGAGATGCGCGTTGCTGATCGACCGTTCGAGAAATCCACCTTCACAGTAGCAGAGATAGAAATCCCAGAGCCGCAGAAATTCCTGCTGATACCCGAGTGCGGTGATTTGCGGGAGCGCCTTTGCCACGTTCCTCCGCCAGGCTTGAAGTGTCGGCACATAGTGGGGTCCGATATCTTCCAGCTGCACGAGGTTGAGGCCACCGCCTTTCGCCGACGCCTGAGCCAATGCGCTGACCGAAGGAATGCAGCTGCCGGGAAACATGAAGTGCTGAATAAAATCCACGGACCGTTTGGCCCGCTCGTAGATTCCCTCGTCGATCGTAATGCCTTGAATGAGCATCAGTCCGTCGGGTTTCAACATCCGGCTGCAGACGGCAAAAAAGGTCTCGAAGAATTGATGCCCCACGGCCTCGATCATCTCGATCGAGACCAGCTTGTCAAAACGCTGGGGCAGCTGGGGCAGGTCTCGATAGTCCTTCATAACCACCGTGACGCGATCCGTCAGACCCGCCTCCGAGACCCGCTGAACCGCCACCTTGTATTGCTGTTGCGAGATGGTCGTGGTAGTCACGCGGCATCCATACTGTGATGCGGCATGGATGGCAAAGCCGCCCCAGCCGGTACCGATTTCCAGCACATGGTCGCTCGGCGACAGCTGCAACTTTCGGCAAATCCGCTCGTTCTTGGCTCGCGAAGCTTCAGCTAGGCTCGCATCCGGCCGCTCGAAGTACGCGCAGGAATACATCATCGTCTCGTCGAGCATGAGCCGGAAAAATTCGTTGCCCAGATCGTAGTGGGCTGCAATATTTTTTCGGCTGCCCGCCTTCGTATTCCGATTGAGCCAATGGATGGCCTTGAGCAGAGGCTTGGTCAGCGTCGCCAGTCCTCCCTCCATTCCATCCAGGAGTTCGCGATTCAGGACAAAGATTCGAACCAGTGTTGTGAGATCGTCGCAGGTCCACAACCCCTCCCGGTAGGCATCGGCGCCCCCGATTGTCCCGCCCAGCGCGAGATCGGCATAGGTGCGCGGATCGTGAATCGTGATCGTCGCCTGGAGCAGACAGGCCGGAGTCACCTGGCCGAAGGTATGCCGCTCATGGCCTTCAATAATCGTGACCGCACCATGCCGGAGAGGCCCCAAGCGAAAGAAGACCGCCCGTCGGGCAAACCGATAGAGCTGAGCCACAACTCGTGAGGGGGGCTCCGCCTGTACCAATGGCTGCTCGAGGGTGAGATCGAATGAAATGATTGTCTCATTCATGGCTGTGATTGATTCGTCGCCACTGGCGACGCCTCCTTCTGTTTCTTCGGATGTGAAAGAAATGGAACCCCTTTCATCCAGAGCTTCAATGCCTGCCAGTGGATGGCCCCGATCACTTTCGCCGTCATCAGGGGATACTGCACGAGCACCCGGGCAAGTGCCGCACTGGAGATCTCCTCCCGTCGCAGCACCATCGTCGCATCGAAAAATGGTTGGCCCTCACGCAGATTCTCCATGTGGATGGCCAATTGCGTTTTCGGTTCAGAGAACCGCCAGTCATAGGCCACGTTCATGTCGATGAACGGAGAGATATGGAATACCTTGTCCAGGCAATACCGCTTCCGTGACCCCACCGCCAGGTTGTCGTTCGGCCCCAGGACGTAACAATGTCTCTCGCCCCAGGGCGTATTCGTGATCTCTGCGACAATCGACTCGACCTGACTGCCGGATGGGTCGTAACAGAAATAGAAGCTCACCGGGTTGAAGACATAGCCGAAGTACCGGAGGTGCGTGAGCAGCCTGATCGGTCCGCTTGGCCGCCGACCGGTATGTTGCTGCACCAACGCACGAACCGCCTGATCCAACGGAACAGCCGGATCGCCGAAGTGATCCCTGCGCTTGAACGAAGCCAGGTTGCTCCGGTCGACAGACCACAGCCAGTGCGGTGTGAATAGCGTCGGCAGTTCCTCCAGATCCAGACACATCATGAACAGCCTGTACCGGAACGAGTGAGGAACCGGGCTGACTCGCCGGTGCCGGACGCTCCCTCTATAGATGCAACTGTTCATGACGACAGATCCTTGCCGAAGGGCCTGCAGGCCGCTAGTGCGCTCTTTACCCCATCCTCGTGAAAGCCGAATCCCCAGTAGGCCCCGCAGTAGGAGGTCCGGTTCACCCCGCTGATCTCCTTATGCCGTCGCTGGGCCGCCACTGCCTCGGCAGAATAGACCGGGTGATGGTAGATGATGCGTTTCAACACCTTCGCAGGATTAATCGCCCGCGTATGGTTCAGGGTGACGCAGAACTCATGAGGGGCCGAGAGCCGCTGGAGCCGGTTCATGTGATAGGTCACCACCGCACGATCCGGTTGGGCGGGCAGGAGATGATAGTTCCAGGCAGCCCAGGCCAGTTTCCTGCGAGGCAGGAGCGAGGCATCGGTATGCAGCACCGCTTCATTTTCCTGATAGCGGATCGCGCCCAGGATGTCTTTCTCTGTTGGTGAGGGGTCGGCCAGCATCGCGAGCGCCTGATTGCTGTGCGCGCCAATGATCACGTGATCGAACCGGAGCGCCCGATAGTCTCCCCCGGTGAGACGGGTGCGGACCTCCACGAAGTCCGGATAGCGGCTGATCGAGTCGACCGGCGACTTCAGATGGATGCGGTCCCGAAACGACGCAACCAGTTTTTCCGCGTAGCGTTGCGATCCGCCCTGGACCACGCGCCAGGTCGGACGGTCATCGACGGACAGCATGCCGTGGTTCTTGAAGAACTCCACCAGATAGCGGGCTGGAAAGCCCAACATGGCGGCGTGATCCGCAGACCAGATGGCCGCCCCCATCGGGACGATGTAGTGATCGATGAATGCGGTCGAGTAGCGCTTGGAGTCAAGATACGAACCGAGCGAGGGGCCCGGGTCCGGTTGCGCGAGCAGTTCCCGCGACTCTCGATTAAAGCGCAGGATGTCCCGGATCATGCGATAGAACGACGGGCGCACCAGATTGCGGCGCTGCGCGAACAGCGTGTTCAGATTCGTCCCGTTGTATTCCAGCCCCGTCCGCTCGCATTTCACGCTGAAGCTCATGTCGCTTGGCTGCGAAGCGACGCCCAGCCGGTTCAACAGCGCCATAAAGTTGGGATAGGTCCAATCATTGAACACGATGAACCCCGTATCGACCGCATAGGTTCGACCGTCCATCTCCACATCCGCTGTGTTCGTATGCCCGCCGACATAGTCGGCGGCTTCGAAGACGGTGACCTCGTGGTCGCGATGCAGCAGATAGGCTGCAACCATCCCGGAGATGCCGGTTCCTACGATCGCGATCTTCATGTGGGCCGCACCATTCTGGAGCAAAGCGCGACATAGAGACGATTGGGGAGCAGCGCCAGCAGTTTGAAGGGAATGCTGAACCGTTTCGGGAAATGGATTTCCGGATGCCGGGCCTCGATCCCATCGACAATCCGCCTGGCTGCCTCATCGGCCTCGACCAGAAAGGGCATCGGAAAATCGTTGCGATCCGTGAGGGGTGTCCTCACAAAACCCGGGCAGACGACGGACACGGCAATCCCGTACTGCAGCAAATCGATTTGCAAGGATTCAAAGAGGTGTTTGATTGCCGCCTTGGACGCTCCATACGCCTCAGTCCGCGGGAGCCCGCGATAGGCGACGGTGCTGCTCATCCCGATCAGTTGCGGCTGTCGCCCCCCTCGAAGCAGAGGCAACGCGGCCTCGATCCCATAGACCATGCTGAGCACGTTGGTCTGCATCGTCCGCTCGAAGATCGCGCTGTCGAACTTTGCGACGTCGACATACTCGCAGGTCCCGGCATTGAAAAACGCTATGTCGAGGCCACCGAGCCGCTGGCGGATCACCTCGACGGCATGCAGGTTCGCCTGGCGGTCAGTCACGTCGAGCGGGAGTATGACGACACGGTCTCCGCCGCACTCGCGGGCCAGGTCGTTGAGGGCCTGTTCGTTGCGCGCAGACGCGATGACGTTGGCCCCACGACGAACCAACTCCACCACAACAGTGCGACCGATCCCGGCCGAGGCCCCCGTCACCCACACTCGCCGATCTTTGACACTGATCCGACTCATCGCCTACACCCGTTCCTTGATCATCCGGATAACCAGACCGATCAGCGGAAGATGCTCGTACAGCATCGCGCCCCCGTCGAAGTAATCCCGATGGTACGTCACCTTTTCGTGAAACCGGATATGCGTCGAACCAGGCACAGTCACGAGCTGCCCCCTGTTGAGTCGTGGATGTCTCAGCGACATGGTCCACGTCAGCATGGCGCTCTGTCCCTGGACGACTTGGTCATCGAAGGTGAATGAACAGGATTCCAGGTGACGGTAGAGTTCGGCAAAGTAGTCGGTCAGGGCGGGGAGACCGGTCACCCGGCGGAAGGGATCTTGGAAGACGACGTCGTGGCTGTACAATTCGTTGAGGAGCCCCAGCGATTGGGCATTCAGTCTGTCGTAGGTCTGTTTGAATCGTTCAACCACGGTCTGCATGAATCCCTCACTCTGTCCCCTATACCGACGACGTCCAGGCGGCGGATTGGTCTGATCTCCTGATCTATCGCCTATTCAAGAGCCCCTCTTTCAACGCCTCGTTGATCGGGTCCGGCCCGAGCCAGATGGCAAAATAAGCTGCCGCGAAGTCCGCGCCTTCGACAATGCCTTTTCGCTGCCCGTTCAGGGCGAGTTCCGTCCCGACGCCCGGTAGATAGGTCAGCCCGTACCGGTCGCCCGGCTTCACGTCTTCATAGAGCCGGTGCATCTGCTCAATGCGAGGCTTAAGAGCGGCGATCGTCGCTTGCGGGACATTGTCCGACAGGACCTTATTGGCCGCCTGCCCGAAGTCTCCGGCCTTCAGCGCACGAAAGTAGGAAAGCTCCAATCGTTTAGGGACATCCTCCATCACTTTCTCCGGCTTCACACCGGGGCCGAGATACAGGGCTCCGACATAGACCTTGATGGTCCGGAGAAACTTTGCCAGCCCGACGCCTTGCAGCGGCATCGTGATCGGCCCTGCCTGGTACGAATCGGAAAAAGTAATCCCTTCGATCTCGGCCGCTCCTCCTGTAGCCGGTACAGTCGCCTCCATGGCGACAACAAACCCGGTCAGTGCGACCCAGGATTTCAAGCATTGCTGAGATCTGGGCATCACCACACCTTCCCGTCACATCTCCTTACGGAGGAACGTCGAATCTCGCTATCATCCTCAGACAGCGTCAGGAAAATCGTTTCACCTGCTCCGCCAACGTGCTCGCGACAAGGTTCAGGTCAAACGGCCAGGCGTAACGGATTTCGACTCCAGGATACTGCGGCCTCAGATGATCGAGGATTTCCGGAATCTCAACCTCCGAGTGCGACCCGCCTGGCGTGAACATCGTCGTGGTCACGGTAATATGCGTCGCGCCCTTCTTGATCAGCTCCTCCACTGATTCCTCCAAGGTCGGGGCGCAAAATTCGTTGTAGGCCACGGCGAAGAGCACCTCCCCCAGGTTGGCTCGGAGATGAGCAGCCACCGCCTCAAGTCCTGACTGATAGGGGTCAGTCTCCGGCGTCCTCGGCCACTGGCGGATCTTGGTATCGAGCTCGATTTCTTCCGGGGAGGGCGGCATCTTCGCGGCTCGCCGCTGAGCCTCCAGCCGTTTCAGTTTCGTGACCAATTCCTGCGGGCACCCCTTGGGGATGCCGCCGTGACCAACTATAATCGCTCCTCGTGTCGTCTTCGCCATCTCATCACTCCTCTTGTTGATACTCACATCTCGGTCACTCATCTTGAGCATGTCGTCGCCTCGAGGTACTCCTGCAGATTGGTCTTCCCGTAACGACTGTCCGGATACACTTTTCGAATAAATCCCGCCACCAGAGCCATCACCTTCTTCACCGCGGGGGTCTTTTCAGGATCTGTGGTAGGCAAGAGACGGACGGTGATCGCCTTCTCGTGCTGCTTAAGCTGGACAAAGAAGTTGCACGCAACGCCCTGTTCGATCGCAATCGACTCCAGCAGTGCCTCTTTGCCGCTTCGTGCCAGGTAGAATTCCTGGACTTTCAGAATATCGCTCCCCGCCCGCTGGATGGTCGGTGTGAAGGCCTGATACAAGCCCTGCAGATCCCCGGCTTTTTCTATGACAACATGCGGCATGGTTCTTCCTCTCTACACATGATTGCGCAACATCAATTCCTTTGGATGCGGATTGAGATAGACCTGATCCCGAATGTAGCTCACGTCAAAGATCCGGACGTAGTGCTTGATCAGCGTCAGAGGGACCACCAAGGGCGTGAGCTCCTGATGATAATCGTCGAACACGCCCAACAGCTCGGCTTTCTCGTGTGCACCTAATCGGTCCTTGAAGTAGCCCAGGATGTGCTGGAGCACGTTCACGTGCTTGCGCACCGTCGCCTTCGCAGCCAACACTTCCATGAACAGTTCCCCATACCGCTGGACGAGTTCCTTGGGACGGTGCTCATGCGCCTGACCGACCAGCCGCCCGAGCACCTCATATTGCTGCGGGCTATGGGCCAACAGTAAATATTTGTGGATCGTGTGGAATTGCACCAGAGCCTGCCTCGTCACACCATTCTGCACGAGATCCTGCCATCGGCGGTAACAGAAAACCCGCTCGATAAAATTCTCCCTGAGCGTAGGATCGCGGAGCCGCCCTTCTTCCTCGACCGGAATCAGCGGGAACTGCTCGATAAAGGCCCGCGCAAATAGTCCGACCCCGTTCCGGCCCGGCATCCCATGTTCATTGTAAATACGAACCCGTTCCATCCCGCAGCTCGGCGAGTCCTTTTTAAATACGTACCCGGACAGGTCCAGCTCCGCGAGTTCCTGGATGCGATTCTTGGTCATCCTCTCGACCGCACGCGTATGATCTGTTCCGCTCTTGATGGTCACGAGCCGTGGGTGGTGAGGGTCACCAACCAGCCGCATCGCTTCCCTGGGCGTGCCGAGACCAGCTTCCACCTCGGGACAGACTGGGACCCACTCCACATAGCGCCCCAACACCTCAGTCAGAAAAGTGTCGCGTTTATGACCTCCGTCAAAACGGACTTCTTCACCGAGGAGGCAACGGCTAATCCCAAGACGGAGGGGGGTTGTCGTCATTTCTCCACCAATTGTTTACCGAGGGCTACATATTCCTCGCGGGCCTGCCGGTGATCCACGATAGGCGACGGATAGTCTGTCCCAATACGGCATCCGGCCAAGGCCTGTTCTTCCCCGGTCATCAGATGCGGCGCATGAATCCGGTCAGTCGGCACGGCCGCAAGCTCCGGCACATACTGCCGAATGTAGGCGCCTTCCGGATCGAATTTCCTGCTCTGCAGCAGGGGATTGAAAATTCTGTACCCCGGCATGGAATCCGTCCCTGTCGCCGCAGCCCATTGCCAATTGCCGTTATTCGCCGCAAGGTCGGCATCCATGAGCTGTTGCATGAAATAGCGCTCTCCGCTTTGCCAATCGATCCGGAGATCCTTGATAAGCAACGACGCCACGACCATCCGCACGCGATTGTGCATCCACCCGGTCCGGTTCAACTGCCGCATGCCTGCATCCACCAACGGATACCCGGTCCGTCCTTCACACCAGGCGGCATAGAGACGATTCCATTCCGCTCCCGCCGGACGCGGTCTCGGCAATCCCTCCTTGCTCCGGAACGGGCCGGAGGCCACTTGCGGAAACGCGGACAAGATTTGTTGGAAAAACTCACGCCAGATCAATTCATCCACCCAGGTGAGCACGTCGCGCCGCGACACCGGGCCGCCGGTGGCGAGCGTGCCCAAGGCCGCATGCACGGCAGTTCGCACCGAGAGAGTCCCGAACCGGAAGTGGGGAGACAATTTGGACGTCCCGTCGATCGCAGGGAGATTCCGTCCTTCAACGTACGTATGCACCGGACCGTCCAGAAACCAGCGGAGCCGCCGCTGCGCTTCCTTCTCTCCCGGTTTGATCGCCAAGGGAACTGTCTGATAGCCGAGGTCTTCCACCGTCGGCAGTGCGATCCGCGGTGACGAGCCAGTGGGTCTCTGGGCCCGCAGCCGGGCGGGGAGGGAAAGGAGCGGCGGGGTCGCGGCGTGCCACTTGGTCCACCAGCGGGCCCGATAGGCGCTGTATCGCTGCAACGGATCTCCCGTCGAGCCTCTGATCTCTTCGGCCTCGAAGACCACATGGTCCTTGAAGGTGTGAACCGCCACTCCCCTGGTCACGAGCACCCGCTGGACTTTCCGGTCTCGCTCAATCGCCACCGGCTCGTAATCGCGATTCCAGTAAACAGCATCGGCCTTGACGTCCGCGACGAAACGGACCATCTCCTCAATCTGGTTCCCCCGGCGCCATTGCAGGGCCAGTCCTCGAGCGCTCAGGGCAGCAGCCAGCTCAGCCAGACAGAAGACCATGAACGTCACGCAGGGAGCGCCGAACTGCCGAGCGCGCAAGAGGGGATCGTCGAACACGAAGAGGGGAATGACCTCGTCGCAAGCTGCGCACACGGCAGTAAGTGCCGGTTGATCCTGCAGCCGCAGATCCCGTCTAAGCCAGACAACCCCTTTCATCGGTGTGTTTCCTCCGATACCCGAATGTGATGCTTCGCTGCCAGGTCTTCGTCCGTGAATAGAGCCCGCCTCCGGATCACATAGGCGGCAAACAACATCGTCGTGGCCATGAATGTCGATCTCACAGGATGAAAGCCGAACGACAGTTGATTCATGGTTTCGCTCACAAGCCCGAATCCCGCATAGGCCACGCTGAGCCCCCAGGCCCAGGGTCTCAGCCATAGGAAGCCATAGCCGACGAGGAGGTGCACGGCAGGGGAATGGAGCTTGACGAGATAGGACGAGGGACCGGTCACGGCCACCCCGAACAGCTTGAAGGCATAAGAAGGAAACAGGGCGATGACGACCAGATCGACCGTGCCGAAGATCAGAAAGAGCCCACCTAGTATTTTTATATCAAGCCCGATTCGTGTCCTACGCATCATTGCCTCCACCAAACGGAAGCCGACTGTTCACCGTTCCGCTCGATTCAACGCCAGGCGTCAGGGATGCCAGTCCACCAGGTCTGCGGATTCGCCGTACGCCATTGAGTCTGTTGCTGCCACAACCGATCGGCCTCGCTTTTGCTCAGCCGGGTAGCCATCGCGGCGCTCACATCAGACTGTTGATGGACACTGGTCTGAATCATCTCCTTCGCCATGCGGGCCAACCCACCGGGAGGATCGATCAAATCTTGCGGATCTTTGTAGGCCAGATTCAGATGCAACTGTTCGACGGTGTTCCACCGCTCCTCCATAGACAGATGGTCTAAGTAGGCATCGATCGCATGGAACACATACGTCAAATGGATATAGGCCTCGACGGAGGGCGAGTTGTCGATTTCTTTCTGACAGGCCTCCAGCGCCCGACGGTAATCGCCGGCCACCAGATAGATATTCGCCTTCATCAGGCTGGTCCGCGGTAAGCCGGCGACAGCGGCTGATGGTTCACCGAACGCTGGACCCCCGCCAAGTATGACCACGAGTCCAAGAGCGGCGAATGTCTTCAGGCTATTGAGCATGATCCACCCCTACCGTGCCGGACCACCATGTGATCCCATTTCGCCTTTATAGAGTTTTTCGCTGGCGATACGCGTGATCGCCATCTCCCGCACGCCCCCGTCTCCCTTCACGCCCAGTTTCACCGCGGTGCCCGCTTCCCCGCGCACCATCTTCACCACCTGCTCATAGGTCTTCCCGATGACTGCCGCACCGTTCACCGTCACCACCTCATCTCCGTGCTTGAGGCCCGCTTGCTGTGCAGGACCCTCCGGATGCACATGGGCCACATACAACGAAGCCGGATCGCCGATCCGTTCCGCCCCGACATGCAGTGACACGCCAATCACCCCATTCGGCAGGTCGGCATCGTCTCCGTGCGGTCGTTGGGCCTGACTCCCTGGTTTGTCCTGTCCTTCCGCAGCCATGGCCTCGCTCGTCCTCGCTGAGATGTGAAACGCCACAACAATCAGAAGAATCAGGAACAGATAAGTAGAAATTGTGCCGGTTGTTCTCTTCATGGTCATTCCTCCTTGTTCGCTACAATCGACTTGCCAGTCCGAGTACTGAGAGTCCCGCGAGCAGCACGAGTGAATTCAGATAGACCGATCGTTGATGGAGCCGGTTCCATGCAGCCTGAAGATTTGGATCGACAGCGCCATGTTGCTCCTGCTCCTTGAGCTGATCCCTCATGGCATTATTTTGAGGCGTCAGCGGCGATCGACAGTAGACTTCAGTTGCCAAAATGATGAGCCAGATTCCGCACGCCACCAGTAGAGAGGGGCTCGTACCGCGGATCATCGCCAGACCACTCAACGACACCAACCCCAGGATGGCGGTTCCCATCCCCAAGGCGTAGTAGGCCGGAAACAGCCGGCGGACGACTGTGCCGAATTGCTCCCGTTCCAGACTCTTCGCCAGAATCGGGGCCACCACAAAAGACAAGAGGACGACCTTCCCCACCAGTATGGCGCTGGCGAGCATGTGCAGATATTCGATCAGCGGGGCCATGGCACACCCTCCCTCATCCCTTCGCCACGATCGCCCGCAAAGCCGGTTCCAGCGTCGGATACTGAAAGACGTATCCCCCGGAGAGCGCCTTCGCCGGATTGACCCGTTGGCCCGTGGTCATGAGCGTTCCCAGTTCTCCCAGTGCAACATGCAACGCGAAGCCAGGCACGGGAAGCCAGGACGGCCGGTGAAGGACTCGTCCGAGCACCTCGCAGAACCGGTTCATCGTCACAGCCTCGGGAGCCACCGCATTCACGGGACCATTGACGCTTGGCGTCGTGAGCACCCACTGGATCAGACCGATGTGATCACGCCGATGGATCCACGACACCCACTGAGTCCCCGGCATGATCGCGCCGCCCGCGAAGAGCCGGAACGGCAACAGCATCTTCGGCAAGGCACCGCCATCTTGTTCGAGCACCATTCCGGTCCGCAAGACGACGACACGAGTCCCGAACTCCGCAGCCCGAAGCGCCTCCGCTTCCCACGCGAGACAGAGATCGGCCAGATAGCCTTGGCCGCGCGCGGCGCCCTCATCCAGCACACGATCGTCGCTGGCTCCGTAGTAGCCGATGCCAGAGGCGCTAATCAGCGTGCGCGGTTTGGAGGACCGGCGGGACAGGGCTTCTACCAGCAGACGAGTGGTGAGGACCCGGCTTTCGGTGAGGAGTCGCTTACGGGCATCGGTCCAGCGGGCATCAGCAAGAGGCGCGCCAGCGAGATTGATGACGGCATCGGCACCTTCGAGACAATGCTCCCAGGCTCCCGCCTCTCGGCCATTCCACTCGACGGCCATTACGGTTGAGCCACACGATCGTTGCGCCTCGTCTTTCCTTCTCGTGAGGAGAGTGACCCGATGTCCCTCCTGACACAACGAGGCACATAAGGGCCGCCCGATGAACCCCGTTCCTCCGGTCACAACAATGTGCATGGTCTCATCTCCTTGTCAGAACCAGCGTAGGGGACCGGCAATTGGTCAATCGCCTGGCTGCGTATCACCCCCATGGCCGATCTGATCTTGGCCATTTGCCCCACCCTGATCGACCCGTTGCGCATATTTTCTCTGCTTCACGCCGTGCAACAAATCCGGCGTCTGGTTCAATCGGTTCCTAAGAATGACCGGGTCGACGACCTCGCCACAACTAGTACAACGCAAGCCCGTGATGCCGATTTGACCGGTATCGTCCTGGAGGTCCAGATAATATTCCGTGACCATGAACCCCCCGCAACGCATGCAGAGGCCCCAACCGGCTTGCGGAGTGGAGGGTGGAGGATTGTTTGGTCTCCCATTCGATGCCACGGGAACCCTCGCTGGCGATCACAATGGTCAACAGAATGCTCCTTACTTGACACGAGACCTACCCAATCCATCCGGCTCCCGCACCGCGACAGCCGTTCTCCATGATGCGGCACTTGCCCAATAACGTAACGCCACCAGTGTCATTGCACACAAGATCATCTGGTCCATGCGGTCCTCCTCATCACGGCCGACAATTGCGCTTCTTCACTCTTGCAACCATCCTCTCTTCCATACTGAGGAGACAGGTCCCTCCCGATGGAGGGAGCTGTCTGCCTCAGCGGGAGACGCCGTGCGGAGTCGCGGCGCCACCCTGATAGGGAGAAGAAACCGGCCTCCGTCACTTTGCTATGGTCATATGGTCTCATCGCATCACCCCCTCAACCGTCTACTTCTGCTGGGTCAGGCCTTCGAGACCCCGTGCACAGCGAAAGCCTGTCCCATGGGTCTGCAGCGCGAAGCCTCCGCGCCCGCGCGCCGTCGTCGTAATGTCCGAAATCGGGCTATGCCAAGATCCGCCGCGAATCGATCGGACCACGCCTTTTTTGTCAGGACCCTGCGGATTTCGATCCGGCGCATGTTGGTAGTACTCAGGATCATACCAATCCTGCACCCACTCTCGAGCATTACCAGACAGGTCCTTCACCCCGTACGGTGAGTCGCCGCTTGGCAAGGACCCGACTGGATGCAATGTGTTCTCTTCCTCCCACTCCCGGTCGAAGTTCGCCCGCTTCGCTGTCGCTGGTTCATGGCCCCAGGGAAACAGCCGACCATCGGTGCCGCGTGCGGCCTTCTCCCATTCCGCTTCCGTCGGGAGCCGCTTCTTGGCCCAACTACAATAGGCCTTCGCGTCGTACCAGGTGGCCTGCACGACCGGAAGCTGTTCGATTCCCTTCACGGACACGAGCGGGCCGGTGCCATAGGGATTCGGAGGGCTTCGGTGGCCCGTGGTCGCGACGAACGCCAGATACCGTTCATTCGTCACTTCGACTTGATCGATCGCAAACTCATCGAGGTACACAGATCGCTGCGGCCACTCATCTGCCCGGCCTGTTCCTTCCGGATTCCCCATCAAGAATTCTCCAGCCGGAATGGTCACCATGGGGACCGGGTCAAGTTCTTTGTGGGCCGGCGCCGCTGCCACGACAGGCGCGATGGCAACGGCAGAGGCTAGGGCCATCATCACAGCAATAGTTCTCCAGCGAGTTCCTCTTCTCCTCAGACCTTGTGTCATTTCTTCTGCTCCTTACTCCCTTCGATGGCCTTCGTGGTATGGACTTTTACTTGGCTCACCAGACGCTCCACCTGAGGGTCGTCTCCCTGCTCGGCTGCTTCTTGCGCCTGGGTGATGAGGGTTCTGGCTTCGTGCAGGTGCTGTTCGATGTCCGCCTGCAGGGCAGGGGAGGCAACCGTTCCGCCTAACGCCGCGCGGTGATAGATCTCCCACGCGTGATCCACATCATGCTCGGCCTCATGCACCGCCTTTACGCTCTCCGGGTGCGGATGCCGGGCCGGATCGATGGGACCAGCCTGGAGGGGTGAGATCCCCAGTAGCGCGATGAGCACAATCCCTGGGAGCAGAATCTTGCCGTGTATCATAGGTGCGCCTCCGTCACAATCAAACCGTTGACACAATCCGTTTCAACATTCCTCACGGCCGCTTCATCGACTGTTCAATAAGCGACTGGAGCTCCAGCAGTTCGAGGTTCTTGGGATCGATGGCCAACCCCTTGGTCACCGCCTGCTGCGCGTCCGCAAACCGCTCTCGCCCCATGTCCACCAAGGCCGCGATGTAGCTGTCCCTGATCTGTTGTTCGATTTCGGGTGGGGCGGTCTTGGCACAGCGGAAGCCCAAGCCCACGCCATAGCTGTTATTGAGCGGGTGATTCCAGAATCGGTGCGTCGCCCTGACTGTGCCTTCGGGCGCGATCCACGATCCGCCACGAATGACGCGCTTTTCACCGACCGTCAGACGGTCCACGTAGGTGCCGGTTCCACCCATCCATACGGGCTTGGCTGGACCGCTCGGATTCACCATGGTTTCAAGCTTTCCGTAGTACCGGGGGTCATACCAGTCAGAGACCCACTCGAAAACATTGCCGGCCATGTTGTAGACGCCATAATAACTGGCACCCTCTGGATAGGAATCCACCGGCATGGTCGCGTCGTGATTTTTGCCATAGTTGACTTTTGCCGGATCGAAGTCATTGCCCCAGGGATAGAGGTTGGCCTTGGGACCACGAGCTGCCTTTTCCCATTCCGCCTCCGTTGGAAGCCGCTTGCCGCGATATTCACAGAAGGCTTTCGCGTCGTCCCAATTCACCCCGACGACAGGCTGTTGCGGCTTATTCAAGCGAGGATCGTCCCAGTAGGCTGGGGCCGGATGACCTTTCGCCTTGACGAACTCGCCATAGTCCTTGTTCGAAACTTCGTATGTATCAATGAGGTATGAATCCAGGAACACCATGTGCGCCGGACCTTCGTCGTTCAATGCCTCAGCCGACCAGGGTGTCTTCATCCGTCGGTCGTACGCCGTCGGTTTTTTGCCTGAGTCCGCAGGCTCTTCCTTCTCTATCCCCATCACCGATGGCCCATGCCCGACATACCGCATCTCCTTGGGGATCAAGGATTCTTTCGCGTGGCTTGTTCCGGTCAGCATCGTCACGCCCGTCACCAAGACCGCCGCCATTAATGTTCTAGATCTACTCATGCCAGACCTCCTGTCACGACGAGGGCCCTCGGAGGGGGGGGGACGGCATTGCCGTCCCCCCTCCCATCAGTTCTTCAACTATTTCTTCTTCATGCTTTTCTTGATCAGCTCGCGGGTCGCCAGGTATTCCTTGTTGCCAGGCTCCGAAGCCAACGCCTTTTCGATGGAGGCCATCGCATCGGCGTTCTTCTCAGCACCCATCGCGACTAATGCCTGAATGAAGGCGTCGCGGCCTGCTTGCATGGCTTCGTCGGACACCGTCTGCGCCGACTTCGCGCAACGGAACCCGAGGCCAACCCCATAGGAGTTATTCTCCGGCTGATTCCAGAACCGATGGCTCGTATGGAGGGAAGTTTCCGGCGCGAGCCAGGAACCGCCGCGCAGCACCTTGACCGGGCCTTGATTGGCAAAGTTGTAGCCCTTCTCGGCGCCACGTGGATTCAGGGCAAGGCTCTCCTTATAGAATTTCAGGTCATACCAATCCTCGACCCATTCGAAGACGTTTCCTGCCATGTTGTAGAGCCCAAACCCGCTCACTCCTTCCGGATAGGAATCCACCGGCGTGGTATGGCCGATATTCTGCCCATAGTTGGCTTTCTTGGGATCTAGTGTATGGCCCCATGGATAATGGTTGTCGCCTTCCGGACCCTTGGCCGCTCGCTCCCATTCTGCTTCCGTCGGAAGCCGCTTGCCGTCCCACTTGCAGAAGGCGCTCGCGTCAGTCCAGCTCACACCGACGACCGGTTGGTTGGGCTTGCTGAGCCGCGGATCGTCCCAATAGGCTGGCGCCGGGTGACCGGTGGCTTTCATGAACTCTTTATACCGTGCGTTCGATGCTTCAAACTTGTCGATCAAGTAGGCATCGAGCACGACCTGGTGCCTTGCCTCATCTGAATGATGGCTGCTCCCCATGGTGAACTCGCCCCTCGGGATGGGCACCATGTCCTTATCGCTGCTCGGCATGTCCGCCGCGCCGGCGACGGAGATGGCTCCTGCCATCAACGCCACCCCCAATCCGACCTGAAGCACTGTTTGACTCCGCATGAGAAACCTCCTTGGTTGAAAACCACTAACTTTCTATGGTTCGTGCGATCGATTCACCGCACGATACGCTAAGTATATATAACATGATTAACTCTACTTAGCCGCCGCCAACCTCACCCCTCGTTTCCACTATCAGGAATTCCCCCTTCATGTGGGTATGAATATCACACCAAAAGGGAACCTGCGTCGTTTCGCTGATCCCAGTCGTCGGATCTGTATGAGTGTCCTTATTGAAATACAAGGTCATGGTCTGCCCCGGTTCGAGATGGTAGGCCCTGAACCCTTTGCCCTTCGGGCCTCTGATCTCCACACCATCGCCATCTTTCTTTAGGACTCCCTCCTTAAACAGCGACGAAGTGATCCCATGAGTCATCGAGCCCTTGTTGCGGACCACGATCGCTGTCAACGAATCGGGTGTCGTATGGCCTTGTACGTTGTACCCCTGGTCCGTGATCGTGACCTCGATTTTCATCTCAGGATCTGCAGCTTGGACAATGAATTGCCCATCGAAACCCAGCACAGTCAAGGTTACCGCCCCCATAGCTAAAGGAACCAGCAACTGTATTAATACACTTATCCTGTTCTTCATCACGCCCCCCTTATGGTTGAAATGGTAAGACCAATACCCCTTGGCTGGGTGACAAGCCGAAAATTTTTGTACCAACCCCATTACGGCCTGAAGCACTGTTTGACTCCGCATGAGAAACCTCCTTGGTTTGGGAACACCAGGACGACCCTGGTTGGTTAAGAGCAACATTCTGGACCTCTTATCACAAGATTGCTTGGCAATACCTTCCTGCAAGCTGAACCGCCATCGGCTCTCGCCGGGTTCCTCGATTGCGCAGAATGACGGGATCGACCACCTCACCACATTGCACGCAGCGTTTCGCGGCACACTCCAATTCGCCGGTGCTGTTCAGTAAATCCAGGCAGAAGTCGCTCACCATGAGCCCCCCGCATCTGGTGCAGGTCGATTCATGTTGGACCGCAGAAGAGACTGTGTGACTCCCGGGATTTTCAGCTCTCGCTTTCTCCGTCAATGCTCTTGCCATGATTACCTCCGTAAATTATGTGTTCAATGTTTGTAGCAAGTATGTCTAATGTATAAACCAAGTTGTCCAATGTGTCAAGTGTTATTGTAATAAATACTTGACAAACATTGAACATCGTAATACCATGAAATCACAAACATGAATACTCATAGAATTCATAGAGTTGCAAAACTCACCAGCCTCTCAAAAGATGTCATCCGAGTATGGGAGCGCCGGTTTGGACTCTTGAAACCGACCAGAGGAGCCAATCGTTACCGCAATTATACCGATGAGGATGTCGCGCTGCTGAGATTCCTGAAGGAGCAGCTGGATGCCGGAGGTTCAATAGGAGAGCTGTCGAAATTGGGGCGTGAGGAGTTGTTGAGTCGAGCACGAGCCAGTGTGCCTCACGTGTCGTTCGTCGACAATACATTCAGCAGGCTCCTGCGGGAACTACTGGCCACTCTGGATCCCTTCGATCGCGTAACCTTTGAAAAACGTTTGAACGGTGCCGTTGTGGTCGTTCCATTTGAGGAAGCGCTTCACGGGATCTTGCTCCCGCTCCAGGAACAGGTAGGGCAGCTCTGGCACGATGGTCGTCTGAATGTGGCCATCGAACATTACGTCACCAAGCAAATCCAACAAAAGATTTTCTCGGCCATGAATCAACTCCCGGTCGCTGAGTTCGGTGCCAAGGTAGTTGTAGCCTGTCCGCCCGATGAGGAACACGACATTGCCGCGTTGGCGGTTGCGTATCGATGTCGTGTGCGCGGCTGCCGGGTCTACTATTTGGGAGCCAACGTGCCCGTTGCCTCTCTGACCAACCTCTGCGGAACGGTGAAGCCAGACCTGACAGTCATTTCGTTTCCTCTCGCACTTTCCGAAGCCAAAGCGACAGAGCTGGTCCAAGCCCTCACGCATGAGGTAGTTCCAACCTCACGTCTGGCTGTCGGCGGACACGGCGCGCTCGCCATGCGGAACATCTTCGATGGAACTGACATTGAAATCTTGGAAGACTTCGCTGAGTTGGATCACAAGCTAGATCGATTGATGAGGCAGTCCTTATCTCGAGGGTAGCACGGAGAGGCCGCCGATGACGCAGTATCCGCTCACGGTATTCTTCGACGGAGCCTGCCCTATTTGCGCGCGCGAGATTGCGCTTCTGAAACGGTTAGACCGGCGGCGACAAGTGGCATTTTGCGATTTCTCACGCCCGGACTATGACGCGGCATCAATAGGCTTTGCCCCTTCAGAACTAGCCAGAGTCATTCATGCCCGGTGGGCGGACGGGTCCTTCATCACCGGTGTCGAGGTGTTCCGAGCCATGTGGGAGGCCGTCGGTCTGGGACTTCTGGCGAAACTGAGCCGTCTTTCTCTCGTTGAACCGCTGGTCGTGAGAGCCTATGCATGGTTCGCACGTAACCGCCTCCGGTTGACCGGTCGTGTGAAAGCATGCACGGGATACGCGTGTTCCTCACACCATTCCAAGCCGATTGACGTCGCGAAATAGCTCGCCCTTGTCTCGTGATCCATGCGCTGCAATGCCCCACTTAATTTGTGGACAGATCGTTTCTCCTTTGTGACCATCCTTTTTGTAAAGAATACGATCACTTCCGAGGCCTCGCTTCTTAAGAAACATCCGGGTGCACTCGCTCGTGACTCTCGTGAGAGGGCCTCGGCTGTCTTCCGTTGCAATGGGTTTTGAATAAATTCAATGGGTTTCCTTCATCCACC
>Ga0209048_10002221_pt1 | contig 19488 bp, 17 predicted proteins | sample FrelakmetCRP12CR_FD_187146 | JGI IMG/M metagenome (GOLD analysis project Ga0209048, IMG submission 187146) | Freshwater lake sediment microbial communities from the University of Notre Dame, USA, for methane emissions studies - CRP12 CR (SPAdes)... | ecosystem: Environmental > Aquatic >... | reverse complement strand
TATTATAGTCCCAAGGTAGTTCCTGATCACGTCAAAGGGTTCCGCGTGAAGGATCATCTCCATCACCTTCATCTGTACCCGTTTTGTGATCTGGGGGTAATCGCTTCTCCGGATCTCGAAACCGACAATGTCGATCTCATCGACAATCTTCCCCTCCTTCCACGTAAGGTGGCCGGCATACCGTTTTTTCTTTCCGGCCTGGAAGAAACTGCCGTAGATTTTTTCGAATTTGATAGAAAAGTAGTGAGTACCGGCATTCAGTTCTCTTTTCGCAAAATCCCCGTAACTTTCATTCAACTCCTTTTCGATAACCCGGGCGTTGGCTATTGTTTCCTCAATGCCCATGTCGGGCAACTGGACCATGCAGGAATCAGTATCGCCATAAATCACGCGGTATCCCGCTTTTTCGATTACACTTCGCGTATGTTCGATAATCGCCCGTCCTACCGATGTGACCGCCGAACCGATTTCCCTGTCATAAAGCCGGAACCTGGTATACCCGCTCACCCCGTAATAGGTATTCATAATTACCTTCAGGACGTTCTGCTGGAGGTCAAGAAGGACATATTCCGGAGAACCAAACGCATAGAGGTTACGCTGGCGTTTTTTTTCATCACGTTCACCGAGGAGCTCTGCGATGATACTCCTTGTCAGCCCGTCCGGCTCTTTCCGGAACCTGATCCCGTTCGGCGCCCTGAGCTCCCCTTCCTGGTCTTTCGTCTCCGGCGATGCATTGATTGTCATCATCGCCATCGGGTAGAGCGATTTCAGGTCAAGGACCACTACATTCGAGCGCAGACCACGGCTCGGGTCGAAAACGGTGGCCCCTTCAAACTCGTTGGCTGCAGCGAAACCCTTCGAAGGAAGTACATAGCGCCCGTGTGCCTTCCTGAGAATATAAATATCGATAACATTCGAGGAATTCAGGGTCCGGTCGAGTGGACACCCGACATACCGTGCGATTTGACGATAAAACTCAATAATGCTGTTTTTCTGGTTTATCCGGACGCATAGCTCCACGTCCTTGAAGTTGTATTCGACCAGGAGCTCGGGATCGCTTTTCCAGAGGTCACTCACCCCGCCTTTATAACGAACTTTTGCATCACCCAGTTCTGCCTGGGCAATTGCATCGAGCCGGTAGGACTCCCGCTCGGAAAGTTGCATCTTTTTGTATCCCGACAGCAGGTCAAAGAGCCCACGCCCCCGGACTGCATTTCGTTCCGTCTGTCCTGGCAACCTTGATAAAAGGGTCGAATTAAGCCCGATTGCCTCCATCCTGCCGGTGATATAGGGCATGTCGAAATCGACGAAGTTCCATCCCGAGAGGATGTCCGGGTCCTTTTTTTTAATATAGTCAATTAACCCTTCGAGCATTGCCTTTTCACCGGCATACGTGCAGATCGTATGCTTCCCGTGTGCAAAACAGCCGTTCTTCAGGCCCCCTGTTGCCATCCTGGTAGTAAAGTCATAGGGTTCACCACACGGACTTGAAACAAATGATGTGTAATGGTCATCAAACGAGTCCCAGGCAGTCAGGCAGATGATCCTGTCACGTCCCGGCTCAGGAAAACCGCGCTCGTCCTCGCACTCGATATCCAGCATGCAGACGCGGGCCGGGGAAAATACCTCTGATTTTTTCAGGTCCCGGTAGTCAGTGATCGGGGAGGGGGCCTCCACACCACCGGTCAGACCGGTATCAATTAGGAAACGGGTCGCAAATGGGATATCTGCCTCGCAGTGGTGGTATTTTTCACGCAGTTCCCGCACCTCACCCGGTCGCTGGGTATAGAGCCGCCGCAATGGTTCACGATGTATTGAATAATAGGTGTTCTCTTTGTCAGCGGTGACCGATTGTGCAAGCGGTTTTCCATCCGCTTCTTCTGCCGGGACGTAAAAATATGGTTTAAAACCTGTTACCTGGAGGTGCAGTGCCTGCCCCCGTTCGTCCCGTCCGAATATATGAATGAGCGGTCCATCCGGTGTATTGCTGTATTCTACCTGGTTAATCCCGATTTTCAGGGTACCTGGTGCCGGGGCATCTTCCTGTCCCGTCCGGGTGCCTGGCTGCGGATCTGATGGAACCGGTTCAGTCATCCATGTTCCTGCAGAGTTCCCGGGTTGTTTCCGCTGCTACCAGAAAATGGGACAGTTCCCAGTCGTCGAGTTTCCATTCCTCTATCTTATGAACTCCGTTTCTTCCGATCCGCGCGGGGACACCGAGTGAGCAGCCCTCGATCCCGTATTCTCCGTTGAGGATACATGAGCAGGTGATGAGTGAACGGCTGTCCCTGTTGATCATCCTGATAAGGTTGGTGATATGCCATGCCGGTCCGAACACGGTTCCCCCTTTGCCCTCTATAACCTCCATGCTTGCGCCCCGCATTTCAGCAAGCACCTCATCCCTGGTGGTTTCCGACACCACCTCAGGGAGGGTAGAAAAGACAGGCACCTGGTGTTCGCCATGGTCTCCCAGTACCCATGCCTGCCCCCTGATCTCTCTCTTCTTCAGGGCGATTGCATACCGGGCACTATCAAGCTGTCCGCCGAAGCCGATGCACCGCCGTGGATCAATTCCCGTCTCTTCGGCGAAGAAATAGTTATTCACGTCCATCGGGTTTGTCACGGTGATAAGGACACCGTCATAATCATGGAGCGGCCTGCTGCACTGTTCTGCGACAGGGAGGTTCACGCGGAGGAGGTCCGCCCTCGTTTTTACCGATGGATCCCTCGGAAAACCTGCAGCAAACACGCAGATATCCGATTCTGTGGCAGTCCAGGGATCAGTACTGATCTCGATATCGAGACCGGCATGCATAAGATCCAGCACCTGGGCGCGGAGAAATGGCTTATTTACATCATAGATGATCAGTTTATCGATGATACCGAGCACGGATGCGAGGTACGCTACTTCGCCCCCGATCTTTCCTGCCCCCAGTACCGAAAGGCATGTCATGACTTCTAGTATTGGTTTTCACGAGAATAAATAATTACAATTGAAACTATCTTTCTTCAGGATGATCAAGCTGAAGACAGGCAGTGTCATGGCAGGTGGTGTTCAGATGGAGAACCATCTTATCCTCGCAGCAGGGGTTCTCGGGACGACCGGCTCCTCACTGGCCCGTATTCTTGCAACAGGGGCAGGAGCGGTGGTCACCAAATCGATCGGGCCGTTCCCGCATGAAGGGCATCCCGGCCCCTGTTTTTGCGAGATCAATGGCGGCCTGATCAATGCGATGGGTCTGCCTAATCCATCGAAGGACTTTTTAACTGAATTAGACCCCTTGAAAGGTAAACCCGTTATTGTAAGTGTTTTTGGCGGAAATCCATCGGAGTTCCACGAGGTGGCCTCCTGGTTTAAGGGCCGGGTGTCAGGGGTCGAGCTGAACCTGAGCTGCCCGCATGCCGAAGGGTACGGGGCTGCAATCGGGAGCGATCCCGGCTTGGTCGAGGCATGTACAAAAGCGGTCAAGTCCCTTGGGATGCCTGTGTGGGTAAAACTCACCCCGAATGTCACCGATATCACTGTGTGCGGGGTTGCAGCCGAACGGGGTGGAGCTGATGGGATCGTTGCTATCAATACGGTCAAAGCGATGCGGATTTCCACCGATCTCATGCGTCCTGTCCTTGGCAACAGGTTCGGCGGATTGTCGGGCCCGGCGATATTCCCCATCGCTGTCAGGTGTGTGTACGAGCTCTACGAAGCATGCAGTATCCCGATTATCGGTTGTGGCGGGGTATCGTCTGCACACGACGTGGTGGAGATGATGATGGCCGGCGCTTCTGCTGTCCAGGTTGGCAGTGCTGTGATCCGTGACCAGGATATATTCGCCTCGATTCGTGATACGCTCTACTCACCTGATGGTATACCCGCGGAGGAGATCGTGGGGTGTGTGCATGGGTGATCGCCTCCCGGCCGGTGTCCGGATTACGGAGGTCGTGAGGGAGACACCATCAGTATCGACAATCTGGTTTGATCAACCCTTCTCATTCAATCCCGGGCAGTTTGTGATGGTCTGGGTCCCGGGTATCGACGAGGTCCCGATGGCACTATCCTCCCCATCTTCCATCACTGTCCAGAAAGCAGGTGATGCGACAGCAGCCCTCCTATCAATGAAAAAAGGTGATCAAATCGGAATCAGGGGTCCGTTTGGCAACGGGTTCTCACAAAAGGATGATACGCTTGCAATTGCGGGTGGTGTGGGTGCTGCACCCCTCCTGCCCCTTGCCATGACGGGAGTAGTATCGACATTCATCCTGGGGGCGCGTACTGCGGAGGAACTCCTCTTCAGGAAGAGCCTGGAAAAGGTGACCGAACTCAGAATCATGACTGATGACGGTTCTGCCGGTAACATGGGTTTTGCCATGAAAGCGATGGATGACCTTTCGCTTGACCTGTATTCGCAGGTATGTGTATGCGGGCCGGAGAAGATGATGTCCGCAATACTCCTCCGCCTCCGTGAGGAGGGTCTTGAAGAGCGCGGAAAATTCAGCCTGCACCGGTACATGAAATGTGGCTGCGGTGTATGCGGTTCCTGCTGCATCGACCCATCCGGGCTCCGGGTATGCAGTGAAGGCCCGGTGTTTTCCGGCGAACTGCTGCTGGATAGTGAATTCGGGCATTATTCGCGTGATGGGAGTGGAAGACGGAGACCTGTGTGAAAAACCTTTAATGAAGTTCTGTTTGACAATCTTCAATGTTTACTGGTATGGGTAACTCATGGGGGCCTCCTATCCTTAATTTGATTCATTTAATCCAATTTAAGCCTGAATTACAAAAAGAAAGTTATTAATAAAACCACAAAGGATTTTAATCTGAACCTATACGAAAAACGAATTCCTAAGGTGTGTATAGGTATGACAAACGGAGAGGTGTAAAAAAATGGTATTTCATCCCCCAGTGGCAATCGTTGCGAAAGCCGGTGACGCTGGTAAGTACAAGGTAGGCCTTCCCGCATGGAACATGGTAGTACGTGGTTTCATGTCAGGGGCCTACATCGCAATGGGTGCAGCCCTTGCAACAGTCTGTTCGACTGGTATCATGGCAACCGATGTTGCACTGCGCTACGGAACGGCAAGTGCAGGGTTCTCACAGCTCATTCTTGGTGCAGTGTTCCCTGTAGGGCTTATTATCACCGTATTAACAGGTGCTGAACTCTTTACCGGTGATGCAATGCTCGCTCCGATGGCAGCATTTATCCACAAGGTCAGCTGGATGCAGGTCCTCAACTTATGGCTCTGGGTATATGTCGGTAACCTTATCGGCTCCCTGTTATTCGCCTACATCATGGCATACGGCCCCTTCACTACCTGGGACGCTGCCGGAGCTGCAACGGTAACAGCGTTTGGGACGAGGGCGATAGCAATTGGTTCGGCGAAGGTAAGTTATGTGGGTATAGCGGGCATGTGGTCTGCGTTCCTTAAGGCAATCGCCTGTAACTGGCTTGTCAACCTTGCTATCCTTCTCGGAATCTGTTCTGATGACATGGTCGGCAAGTTCTTTGGGATCTGGTTCCCGATCATGGCCTTCGTTTCGAGCGGTTTCGAACACTCGATCGCAAACATGTACTTCATACCTGCCGGGATTCTGACACAGGGATTCATCACTGACCCGACAAAGATTAATGCCGGACTCAACTGGGTTACCATGTGGACGAATAATATCATTATCGTTACAATCGGTAACATCGTCGGGGCGTTGTTCTTCGTCGGTGTCATCTACTGGGTCGCGTTCAGAAAAGAGATCGCCGCGTTAAAGTAGAGTAAACCCGGATGAAAATCGGAAATATAACTGTGAGGATATCGATCGTCGCGCTTGCGGTGGCCGTTCTCTTCGCAATTCTTTTATTTTTTGCCTATTCCGGTTCAGGCAATACTATGCTGCTAATATACGGCATTCCCGCGGTACTCCTGCTTCTTGTTATACCGATGGCGCTCAATTATATGAGCCAGAAGGAGTACATGGAACTCGTCCCGGAATATGAACGGGAGGCAAGACCGGTCCGGATTAAGATGATCAACAGTGGTATGATGGGGCAGGTCGTCAGGATCGAAGGTGTCGTGGAACGTACCTATTTCCAGTTCCTTAATCGTCCGCAATTCCTTGTTGGTGACAGGACTGGTGAGATATCAGTTAAGATGTTCACGAGTCCCCTGGAAGAGATCAAAAAGGATGACGTGGTTGAGGTGCTGGGGAAGGTCATACAGCGGTACATATTCACCGGTGAACCTGTGGTGAACTGTGTCTCAATCAGAAAGATTCCCAAAAAAATTGAAGTAAAGAAGGATTCTTCAAAAAAGGAATAATCCTTTCCGATTCTGATTTTGTACATTGAATTGTTGTGTATTCAGAAACCGGTATCGAGACCGTCCGTTATTTTCTGTTTCTTTTCCCGGTTGAGTTCTGTTATATAATCTTCAAACCTGTGAATGCGGGTGCTGACCGGGAACGGGATACCGATCGTGCTGATGATCGCCTCACCCCTGTCAAGGGTCTGGATCTCGATCTCCATTCTCGAGAGGTCCTGTTTGGCACTGCCCATGATGATGTCGCGGTCACCGCGGTCGCCAAGGCCCATTATCACAAAGGTATTGATTTGTGCAAGTACCTTGGGATCGACGTTTTTCGGCTGCTGGGTGATGACGCAGAGGCCGACACCGAATTTCCGCCCTTCCATTGCACATTCCCTGAAAACCTGCGTGGAAGACCCCCCGCTTGCGAGCACCCGCTGTGCTTCCTCGATTGTGATCAGGACCTGGTGGGATGCCTCGTGCCTGTCGTCGATCCCGAAGCCCCGTGCCTCTGAGCGGTGTTTCTCCATGATCATCCGTGTGATGATAGAGAGGACGAACAATTCGCTCCGTTCGCTCATGTCAGGAATATCGATCAGGACCACCCGGTTGTCATGGAGGTTTGCAAGGATATCCGGGACGGATGATCCCTGTTGGCGGAAGAATGCCTTGTTTCCATTGACGAGGTTGTCGATGTACCGCTTTATTACCATCACCGGCCCGCCCATGGAGTTCCGTATCTTCCATGAAAGGCTCCCCTCTTTCACCCCCGCTGCCAACGTATCTTTTATCGGGAAGATGGCCGGATCGACGGTCTGGAAGAATTCAATAATCTCTTTTCCTTTAATATCTGCGAATGCCTCGATAATGTCATGCTGGGGCCCGGTAACGTCGTGGAGAATAGAGAGGTCGTTGATCCGGAAATCGTCGTATTCAAGGTAGAGGGTGTTCATCCCATACCGCTTACGGTCGTTATCGCCCCGGATAGTGAATATTGCGAGACCATCCCTTCCTTCAGTATAATGGACGAGCCCTTTTGTCGGTTCTCCTGTCGAGGACTTCCCGCCGCTCACATATTCTCCATGTGGGTCCACGATTAAAAGCCCGAATTTCTGGTGTTTCATGCACGATGCACAGAAGGTCTTCATGAAATTGCTCTTGCCCATCCCCGTTGTCGCGAAAACACCCATATGCTGGGGTAGGACTTTTGCGGGGATCCGGACTGCCACTTCCCTGATGATGTCCTGGCCGCTCCGCATGTAACCGACCTCTATCTCGCCCATCTGTTCGGTGAGGAATTTGAAGTCCTCTGCTGTCGGGTCTTCGACCGTCGAGAATTTCGAGGGGATTGTCCTCGGCTTGTGGAACCCGCCTTTATTGTCGACGAACCCAAGCGGGACTGCATCCACCCCGATGAACACGTCCTCACCGAGGCCATAGAACTTCTCTGCATAGACCCGGGTATCCCAGCGCGTATCGGCGAAGTTGCTGTCATGGGAGAGGTCGGTGATTTTTGCAAAGAACGTGACATCTTTTGTTTTGTCGGTGATCTTTTTGATGTCCCCGACATAGAGGGTCGCATCATAGGGTGCGATAAAACGGTAGCCGAGGACGCTGCGCCCGACAAGCCTGTATTTTGAAGAGTCGGTGGTTTCAGTATCGTGCAAATTCATCATGGTAATCTCCGAACAGGATATCATAGGTCTGTCGTTCTATGCCGGTCTCCGCGATCCGGCGCATCAGGTCCGACCTGACCTGCTCAACGATCTCTTCGGTGAGGACAACGGTGCGGTGCGCATCGAAGAGCGGGTACGGGTACCCGGGTATCCGGCCGTCACCCGAGCAGGCGGCGAGCCGGTCCATAATATTCCGGACTGATGACGGGGAGATCTCCACCGGCAGGTCGATTTTCAGTGGGGACTTTGCCCGGGGGTGCAGGCAGGCGATGTACATCTGGCCGTGCTGCCACCGGGGGAACTGTGCATGGTCAAGCATTTCAGTGTCGACTTTGATCCACCAGGGGGCTTTCACCCCGAGTTCTTTTGCGAGCCCGTTCACCGACGGGAGGATAGGATGACCGCCGCCCCAGGTTGCGGTTGTCCGCTTGGAGACCCCGGCAAGGCCGATATCCCGGAGCCTGCATGTATTCTCTATCCTCGTCAGGACTGTGTCATGGCTTGCGTGGGAGACACGGAGTGGACCGTCTCTCAGGAGCAGTGCACCGGAACCAAGTGACCCGGCCATGGTCTGCGTGACCCAGTACTCGATCGTATCCCGGAGGATGCCGGCAGCCCGGGTACGGTCTTCGTTTTCAACGGGAATCCCCGGAACCTCACCGAAGCAGTCCTTGTACAGCCCCGGGAAATCCTGGTTTTCCACGCCGGGCCCGATTATTGAGAATGTTAACGGTGTTAACGATCTCCTGGTACGTTCGAGATTAAGGAATGTACTCTGGGCTGCACGGAAGAGGACGAGGGCCATGCTCCCAGATTCTAGGAGCATGACATTACTCCCGTCAATCGCACATATCTCCCCGCATTCTCCCGGGTTGCAAGGCTGGAAGTCAACGCGGGTGATTTTACTTACCACCCTGAATTTCTGGACGAGATTTTTTGGAATTGTCGCCTGGATCTTATCAATTGCGGTGTTTACGGCTGCATCGTACTCGGGGTCGTCCGGCATTTACGCCAGCTCCTTTATGCTGCTTGACTGGTCTGTTCCCATTTCCACGACCAGCGTATTCGTGAATTCGCCCTGCATTTCAGAGATGTGGGAGATCAGGATGATCTGGGGGAACCGTGACTCCTGTGTCCTCAACGCGGTGAGGAGGTTTGTGCGCCGTTCCTCGTCCTGGCTCCCGAAGATCTCGTCGAAGATCAGGAGCGTGCTCTCGTGCACCTGGTGGAGTTCGGCGAGGTAGCGGGAGAGCGCGATGCGGAGTGCAACTGCGATATCGTCCTGCTCCCCACCGCTGAACCGGTCGATTCCGTAATCATTATCGATATCCCGGACGAGGAGGTTGAAGTCCTCGTCGAGCAGCACCTGTTCGTACCGCCCGCCGGTGATCTCACTGATGATCCGGCTTACTTCCCCTTCGATCCTGCTCCGGACCACCTGCATGAGGTAGATAACGTAATCGCCGATCACCGTCCGGGTCAGCCGCAGGAGGTCGATCTCTTCTTTTAATGTCGAGACCTGTTGCCGGAGCCCCTCGATTGCTGCCATCTCGTTCTCGTGCCTTGCGATTTTTTCATTAGCGTGAGTGATCCGTTCAGTAGTCCTCGCGAGTTCGGCTTCCGCGTTGCGGATAGCAGACTCGGCCCCGGCAAGTGCCTGTTCAAGCTGTGTGCCGATAGCGGGGTCAAAGGCCGCCTGGGCGATGAATCCTTTGAGAGATTCAAGTTCCTGCTTTTTCTGCGCGACTTTAGTTTCAAGGTCGGTCACCTGTTGCTTGAGCACCGCACCCTGGGCGATCTTTTTCCCGGATTCGACATAACGGAGGTGGAGCTGGTCGAGGTCTTTTACGTCCTTTTCGGCCTTTGCGAACGTGGACTCATCGTAGCCTAGAGATGATATCCGGGTGGCGAGTGTCCGGATGGCGAGTTTTTTGGCCTCCAATTGTGTGACCAGATCTTTTAGCTCGGTTTCCGTTACATCCCGTGCCTTTAATTTCTCTGAGATGCTCCGGACCTCGTGGAGTGCAGGTTTCTGGTCAGTGATCCGGTTTTTCTCCACGGCAACCTTACCCTGTTCCTCCCGTACCTGCAGTACCTCCTGTTCGATTTGTTTCAGCCGGGTCGTGAACTCCTCTTCGATGCTGGCGTAGTGACTCCCTAGCGTCTGCCGGCAGAGCGGGCACATGCCATTTGCACCGGCATTTTTTATCGTGTTCCAATCTGCATTGAGTTTTTTCTTCTCGGTTTCCAGACTCGCTGCCCGGGCGGAAAGCGTCCCGACGGTATGGATTAACACTGCTTCCCATTGTGTGATCACCTTTTCCAGGTCGATGTCGGGAATATCCGGCCCGATCTGCATCAGCGACCGGATACCGCACCTGAGCGATGCGAGCCGTTTGGCATCCTCACCAAACATCGCCATCTTTTCCCGGATGGTATCTACCCTGCCCATGAAATTCGCAGAATCAGTTTCCAGAAACCTCTGTTCAGCCTTGAGCTGGTCGGACTCTGCCTTCTTTTTCCTGATCGATTCGAGATGTTTCCTCTTCTCATCTACAAGGCCTACACGCTGCTCCATCTGTACATATTCCTGCTCCAGTCCCGCGAGGGTCTCGATCTGTGCCTTAACCTGGTCCCGCTGTTTTTCGAGTCCGCCGGTCTCGTTTACAAGGGATTTCTGCTGTTCGACCAGGCGTGTATATTGCGTTTTCTTATCGGAGAAGAGGGCCAATTCTGCCGATACTTCTATCTTCTTCTTAAAGTGGCACTCCCGCTTCTTATTCAGCTCCACAATCGAAGCCTGAAACGCGACGACAGAAGACTTGAGTATATTCAGTTCTTCCGGGTCCTGTCTCCCCACGAGCCCGTTCAACTCCCCCTCTTTCAGCCGGAGCTCGTTTTCCTTTCCATCGATCCGCTCCTTCAGCAGTTTCTCGCTTGCTGTCTTCAGGAAATTGATGCCGAGCGCCTTAAGGAACCATTCCTTCCGCTTCCCGGGAGTATTTTCGAGAAGGGTTAAGAGGTCTTTCTGGGCTGCATAGATAGTATTCCTGAAGTCCACCGGCCCCATACCGAGCACCCTTCTTATCTCGGTCTCGACCTGGCTCACCCCTGTCGCCCGGAGTGATGTCCCCCGGTAGATCCGTGCATCATGCTGCACCGTCTTTCCTTTTTTAAAAGTGCGTATAACCGAGTAACTATCCCCGCTGATCCGGAAGTCCAGCCTCACTTCGCAGTTCTCTTTCTGGGACGCAAACGAGGAGACAATATAGTCCCCTGAAATCCCGGTCGCCTGCACCCCGTAGAGGGCGAACAGGACGGCCTCGACGATGCTGCTCTTGCCAGTCCCGTTGTTCCCCACGATTCCGGTGATCCCGTCCTTAAAATGGATCTCCTGTTTACGGAACCGTTTGAAGTTATTCAGGACGAGGCGCTCGATGATCACTCCGAATCCCCCTTGTGGTCCTCCATGACCGTCCTTAGCAAATCGAGACCGCACTGGGCGACATATTCCCTCTGGCGGGCACTCATCTGCTGTTTTCCGACAAACGAGGAAAACTCTTGTAAATAATCGATCGCTTTTACGTCCTGCTGCAGCGGGGAGATCTCTCCCTGGTCTTTTGTGGCTGACCGGATTTTCAGGTCAAGGAGCTTCTCCTTTATCCCGGCAAGTTCCTTCAAATCGATCCCTTTTCCGTGTTCGCGGGACATGCCGTCGAGGGTCACCTGGACCATTGACAGAGCCGGGATGCACCGGTCTGTTATCCGGGCGATAATCTCGCTCGTGATATCCCCGAGATGCACACCTTCGCAAGGGATTGTCCCGAGGTCGATCATCGGCGTTTTCGGGAGTGCGAAATGGCGGACGAGTGGATATTCGTGGCTTTCCTGGCCGGAATATGCAGGGAAAGGCAAATGGGAAGGTGTTTTCGCAGACATGTGGTCAAGGTCAACAAGGAGACCGCCCTTCGTATCGGCGATCTCACCATATGCCATGTGTTCGGGCGACCCCGAGTACCACGCATTGTCCGTAATCTGCACCTGCCGGTGGTAGTGGCCGAGGGCGATATAGTCGAACCGGTCGGAGAGGATCGTGCTGTCCAGCTCGTGTTCTGCAACGGTCGCGAGCCGCTTGTCCTTGATGGCCGAGGCGAGACCGTGGGTCACGAGCACATTGTGCCGGGCTTTCACGATCTCGACCTGGTCATACGCAACGCGGTAGTCCTCGGGCCTGAGCATGTTCGGGATCAGGTGGAAGAACGTGTCACCGATCTCGACCTGCTCGTACCGGAACCGGTAGGCCGCATGAATTCTTGAATGGTGGTAGGAAAGGACTTCAAAAGGGGAGGTCGTATAGCGGGTCTTTATCATGCTGTGGTTCCCCGTGATTACCACGAGTGGGATCCCTGCGCAATGGAGCCGTTCCAGCGCTTCGAGCACGGTCGTATAGGCCCGGGTCTTAGGTTTTACGGTGTCAAAAAGGTCACCGGCATGGACGAGGACATCCGGTTTTGCTTCGATTATATTGTCCACTGCCGAAAGGAAATTATCATAGATCTGCTTCTCGCGGATGTTCATTCCGCTCTCCGGGTCGAGGCGGTTGAAGGCGGCGAGACCAAGGTGGGTGTCGGCGATGTGGATGATCTTCATCTACAATTCTTTTAGACTTGAGTGGGATATAAGGTGGTGGGGGATGCGGGGTGAAAGTGTAGATAATTTAGATGCTGGAATTAAGAGTGTTCTCCCTGAAGTTGTCACCTGGGATCAACGGAAAAACAAATCGATATAAAAAATGGTAGCACGAGTAATGTTTCTATCTAACGTTTTCAAAGGGTCCGGTCCTCTATAATTACTTATGATTGAAGGAGACAACAACGTGCTATGATGCCTCATATAGTCGCCTTTCGCCATGTTCCGAACGAACCACTTGGTTATTTCAAAACATTCCTGAACGAAAAGAAAATCACGTTCGAATATCTCAATCTCTTCGAAACCAATGAAATTCCATCAATGGCAAACGCCACCCATCTCATTTTTCTTGGCGGGCCTATGAGCGTCAATGACGAAAATGAATTCCCGTGGCTTATCCAGGAAAAAGAACTCATCCGCCGATCCGTAAAAACAGGTCAGAAAGTTCTTGGTATTTGTCTTGGAGCCCAGCTCATCGCATCTGCATACGGTGCGAAGGTTTTCCCGTGTGTAAATGAAACCGGGTGGAAGATGCTTACGAGGGAGAACGATGCATTGGGAATATTTTCTAACGTTCCAACTCATTTCCCTGTATTCCAGCTTCATGGGGAGACATTTGAAATCCCTGATGGAGGTCAATTGCTCGCTCGTGGGGACGTGGTCCGGAACCAGGCATTTTCATGCAGGAATACGCTGGGGCTCCAGTTTCATCTGGAACTTACCGATGAGATCATCCATGACTGGTCGAAGGATCTACCGGGAAACGACCAATCAAAGATCGCCCGTGAAACCCCGCGTTTCCTTGTGGAGAGTAACCGGCTCTGTCGATTGGTGGCTGAAGATTTTATCCGGTAATCTCCATACTTTTTTTGGGAAAAATCCCGGAGTAATTTTTTTCCAAATCCCAACAGTCACCGACTTAGCAGACGAGAAGGACCCTTCAAAGTATCAGGTTTGTGTCTGATCATCCCGGTTGCAACTTCTAACAGACTCAAGGCGACAGTTGTCTGGCACTACGGTTATCTATTTCGTTCCCTTCTGTCGGAGTATGAAATACGACGTTGAGAAGCTCTGCCAGAATACCCCGCATGATAAAATTCCCTGGAATTATGAGACCCCTCCGGATGCCCGCCCCTCACAAGGCCGTCCGGCTACTTGCCGGACGACGGTAACATGGTAGCTGTCTGGTAACTCCCCAAACCCCTAAATATACCCTACCCCCATTCCTGCCCATGGCAAACATCGCCCACTTCATGATCCCGGCTAATAATGTCGACCGGGCAAAACGTTTCTACCAGGCCCTGCTCGGGTGGAAGATCGAACCTACAGAAAACTCCGGGGACCCGGCAATGATGGCCCAGATGCAATACCACGATATCATCACCGGAGAGGCAAAGGAAGGCCAGCTGAACACGGGCGGGCTCTATAAACGGCACATGAACGAGAACCTCCTCACCTTCGTTGAGGTTGGGGACATCGACGCGGTACTGGCAAATGTGGAGATCCTCGGTGGGCGGGTCATCCTCCCGAAAGAGGAGATCCGTGGTGTAGGTCTGACAGCGATGATCCAGGACTCCGAAGGAAATGCAATCGGCCTCTGGAAGCCGGAGAAGATGCAGGGCGGAAAAGGATAAAGCACAGGCCGCAATATTCTGTCAGCCCTCATTCATATCAGGGGCCCTCCCTGCTCATTATCACCAGACGGTTCATCGTATTGAAATTGCGCATCGTTGCGGAAATCCCGAACTTCTTTTCGAGGAAATTACCGGAGAGTGTCCCCCTGCCATACACACCCGGGATGTACATGTACGCGGTATTGTTAACGAATGCAAGTTTTTCCGGAGAGATATCCCGGGACATCAACCCCCTGACCTTTTCATCCGGCGGCGTTTCGGCAAAAGAGACAAAGAACACCCGGGAGAGATCGTATCCTTCTATGAATGGGTTTGACCCCAGCGTTTCCTCCAGCTGATCCCCGGTTCGCGCTATCACAGCAAGGTCAGGGCCGATCTGGTCCCTGATAAGTTCATGGACGCGTTTTTCAACCGCATGCGCCGGGAGATCCGTATCAACCAGTGCGTTGCCGCTCTGGATGTACGTGCGGACCCGGGTAAAACCTGCTTTTTCGAGCACCTCGCGAAAACGGGACATGGGTAGTCTGTTTCTGCCGGAAGGGGTCACACCGCGGACCAGGAGGATATAGGTGGTCATGGGATTTCTTTCGGATATATTATCTCAGGGTTAATTATATCCACCCGCACCAATCTTCCGGGATGTTCAATGGCGAAAAAAAGGGCAACCGGATCATATAGTGTTATTTCACACCCTCTACCTGCGGCTCCTTCATCCGGGTCCGACATGCAGACTCATCCAATAAACGATGTTCTTTAAAGATTTATCGGATGAAAAGAATTCCCGGGCGTTTATTGTGCCTCGTCCCTTGCATTCTCGTAACTCGACCTGATGTAGGGGATCAGGGTGTCAATGTCCGATGGTGAAGAAACCGGGATGCGGACCCATTTTTTCATCACACGCCCGTGTCCTTCGAAATATCCCACGTCGGGCTCTTTGAGTAACCGCTCCTTCTCCGGTTCAGTCAGTTGGGTCAGGATAATCCCTCCTGTTACCAGCATCGCGAAGTCAGGTTTTTCCTATGACATATGCCGGAGAGCCAAACATCATTTTCTTTGAGACGCCCGGCCATTCCAGTACAATCTCCTCTACTTTCGACCTGAGCTCATGCGATTCGGCTTCTGAATAGTACGGCAATCTTCTCTCCCTGGTTGCAGGATGGGGTTCTTATTTCTTATGAGTGTTTCTTTGACAGACCCGGTCATGGCCATCGAAACGGACAAGGTCCGGAACACGAATCTTCACCTGCCTGTTCTTCCCGGACTCTATCAATCGGCCATTACGTTTCCATATCATCAGGCGAAAGTATCTCCTCTTCAAAAATGCAATAAGATTCTCCATTCACATGGTTATCCAATTCGTTAATAAAGGAGTTGAGCTTGTGAACAGGCACGATGGGAACTCCTTCAAAAACACGTATTTCCTCTTCTATGAGGGTGACGATAAGGGGGATCGCATCCTCGTTCGTAATGGTTTCATAAAACGTGGTCCTTTCTTTATGCTGGACAATAGCGCTTTTTAATGCAGATAACCGGTAGCGGTTGCCGGCCCATTTCTTGCATTCTATCAGAAAAGTCTGGTTATTCTTCCAGGCGATTACGTCATATTGCCTTCTTTTTTTATTCAGTGTTTTTACCGTGTTTACCGTAACCCTGAAATTATTTTTCTCGAAGATGAACGCTGCAAGCCTTTTCAAAATTCTGCCATACAGATTCCTCTGATACGGTTTCCAAATCCTCCGTACCTGTTATATCTTCGAAGTCCATGACGTGCGTGCTTTTATTGTAAGGAACCTTTTGCATGATGAAATCTGGCAATGCGACAGGATCAGAACGCTCTCATTACCAACAGCATTCGACGATGTCTCCCCAGCCAGGTCGGTAATGTCGTTGCAAAGGGTTCCCCGGCAGTCAAAGGCTCCGGGCGGATTCCGGTTAAAGCCCGGGGGATAAGTAAAAGGATAAAAAAATCAAGTTAGCGTCTGACACAACAATATCCGCCGCGGATGTGGTGCTTCGCGAAGAGCTCGCAGGCCGGGCAGAAGCACCCTATCTCTTTCATTGACGTGGCCGAGGACGTTCCGCGTGCGCAGAAGAGTTCGCCTGGCTGATATTGGTCCAGGGAATGATGATTGTAGTTCTCGCATATTGTGCAGTACTTCCTGCAGATCTGCCGGTTCTCTTCTGTATCCGGTACAGTGTCTTTGCCTGGGTTAAACATGCGCAACAAGGTGTGCGATAATGGATAATAGGTTTTTTTAATCGTGTTTCCCGGCGTTATTGGGGGTGAGGCAGTGAGGTAGTGAAACCCTTCCTGTCAGCGTATTCCCTCATTTTTAATATATAAGGTTTCCCATGTAAATGCATGAAAGAACCCCAATATGAAGAGATTTTTGAAAGGGCGTTTTCATGGTTTGAGTGTGAACTTCCTGTTCATGCGTGTTTCAACAATGCCCCTTTTCATCGAAATGAAGAAAATGGAAATACTAAAAAAAATCAGTTACACCATTTCCCCGCTTATTGTTACGGTATAATCTTTCACCGGGATTGTCTTCCCCGATCTCTCCAGTGCCTGGTCAACGACATATCGTACCCCGCTGCAGCATGGGACCTCCATGTGGACAGCGGTGATCGACTTGATCGTGTGAAGGGCCAGGATATCTGCGAGTTTCGTGATATACCCATCGATATCTGAATCCAGTTTCGGGCAGAATATGATCAGGATTTTTCCCCGGAGGACTTCCTGGTGAAACCCGGCATAGGCAAACGGGACACAGTCAGCTGAGACTAGCAGGTCGGCATTTTCAAAATACGGGGCTGCCGGGTTTAAGAGTTTCAGCTGGACCGGCCATTGCCGTAGCTCCGAGCTGGTTGTCCCCGAAGGCTGCGGAGGGCCGGTACGGGAACCCCGTGCGATACTCCGGGCTGCCGCTCCAGGACATCCTGCAAAATCAGGGTGACGGTATTCAGCAGGTTCCGGGGGACCTCCCGCAGAATTATGGTCCGGTATAGCAAGACGGTGTTCCACTAGGTAATCTATCGCCTGGCCATACAGTTCCGTCTGCCCATGGCCGGCAAGGTGTTCGAGGTGGGCCCGGATGACTGGTTCACCCTGCCTGACAATAGTCTCCATCACGGCTGTTTCATCGTATGCACCCGCTTCCCGCTCGATAACTGAAATCGCCCCTTCCGGGCAGGTGCCGATGCAGGCACCGAGGCCGTCGCAGAAAAGGTCGCTTACGAGCCGTGCTTTCCCGTCAATGAGCTGCAGTGCCCCTTCCGGGCAGTCAGGGATACACTGCCCGCATCCTGTGCACTTGTTCTCATCGATGCTGATTATCTTACGCTTCATACCTTCGCTCCTTCCGGTATATTGCAGGTAGGGTGACATACCTGTTTGGGTACTACCAAAACCCTGCTGATTTTTAAATCGGACCTTTGGGTATTTTTGATACAAGAAAGGTGGGTGTTTCGATAGTTACTCACGCTCCCGGGGCTCATGGCCCGCCGCTTTGGCGACCCCGGTCGGGATAGGGAATGAACTCTAAACCTCTGAAATCTTAAAGGGATTCCCCCGTTGAACCCTGCCCACAGAATATCTTATTGGGGGTGGGACAGGGAGGGGGTGAAACCCCTCCTGTCCACGTAATTTCTTTCTTTTTTAACCACTCAGGGTTCCAACAAAGCGTGCTATGAGCCTTCGGCAGATGAGTATGAAAAGCTGGCCGGCATAAGGGTCTCCCAGAGTTTTTCATACCGCCAAAAAATGAAAGATGCCCGTGGCCCTGTTCAGGTGAGCCCGCAGGAAACCGCCTTACCAGTCTTTTATCATCGCTTCTGTCTTCATCTCTTTCGGCATCAGCTCGATGGCATACCGCAATGCAGTCCGGGGCATCTCTTTTTTGTTCTGGATGATAAATGCGAAAACCTCCTCCCTGTTCTTCCGGCTTGCTTCCTTAAGGAGCCAGCCGTAGCCTTTCTGCACCATGTCATCGGTGTCTGTAAGGAGCATGCCTGCGATTTCGATTACGTCTTCGAGGAATTTCCCGTGTTTTGCCGGGATAATCAGCGATACCGCTGATGCCCGCCGGACCCACCGGTTCCCTGACTTCGTCCAGGGCTTCAGCTTATCGATAAATTCCGGGTATTTTTCAATAAAATCGCCCATCGAATGGTTGCAGAAACCGTCACACGTGGCCCAGTTTGAGATATAGGTATCAATCCAGTGTGAAAAAACCAGGAAGTCCTCCCGCTCGAACCGATCTTTTAAGTGCGGGACCCAGTTGGAGACGATGAACGCTTCCTCGGTGATATGCGATGAGTAGAGTTCCTCGCAAAGCTGGAAAATCTCCTTCTTGTCCCTGAGTTTTATCTCTTTCCAGTATTTTTTGGCAATGTTACCAACGGTCGCCGTTTTAACGCCATAATACTGCACATCATCCTTAAAAAATCTCTGGAAACTCTTTTTTGTGACGGGGTCAGCGCTGTTTTCGAGATCCTGCCGGATTTGTGATATGACCGGGTCCATAGGAGACTGGTTGGGGGGAATACCGGATAAGGGTGTGGTCGGGTGGTTGAATCTGATCGAAACCTCTGTCAAATGCGTGAAATGCCGGGAATCCTGATTTATGCAGTGGTTAACGTTTTCCATAAACAATTGCACCCCTTGCGATACCTATTTTGTAATTTGGGATCCACTAAGTTACGTAATGGCCTCCTGTGTCCACCGGATAGAAGTCCGCTTTTCAAAGGACCCCCGTCTTAAGACCCGTACCGACCGGATACGGTCACTGGGTTTTCCGATCGACGAGTTGCATCTTGTTGATGTCTATACCATCACAACGGGCATGCGGGACTTTTCGGCAGTCGAGCTAGACCAGATCGGCTCGCAGCTGATCAATCCGGTGGTGCAGGAGTTTTCAGTAGACCTTCCTTTCCTGGCTGATTTCGATTATGCCCTTGAAGTCGGGTTCCTGCCAGGTGTTACTGATAACGTCGGCACAACAGCACGGCAGACAATCGTGGACTTTTTCCCGGGTGTCGAAGGTGTTTCGGTCTATACATCTCAGCTCTTTTTTATATGCGGGGGGATATCTCCAGGTCTTGTACAGAAACTTGCATCGACCCTTGCAAACCCTCTCGTCAACCGGGTCCATTCAAAGACCCGGAAGGAGTACGGGACATCAGGTATGGGCCGCGAGGTC
>Ga0209048_10002220_pt1 | contig 19490 bp, 16 predicted proteins | sample FrelakmetCRP12CR_FD_187146 | JGI IMG/M metagenome (GOLD analysis project Ga0209048, IMG submission 187146) | Freshwater lake sediment microbial communities from the University of Notre Dame, USA, for methane emissions studies - CRP12 CR (SPAdes)... | ecosystem: Environmental > Aquatic >... | reverse complement strand
GTACGAAAGCCGGACGTTCAGCCCGGCGTTCCGGCATGAGCCGCCTGAAGTGCGGCGATGTCGAGCTTGACCATCTTCATCATTGCGTCCGCGGCTCGCCTGGCCCGCGCTCGATCAGGGTCGGCCATCATCTCGCCGAGAACAGCGGGAACGATCTGCCAGGAGCGACCGAAGCGGTCCTTCAACCTCGGCATCGCCGCGACGCGCGTAACGCGCGAGTCAGGAAAGATGGATGCGTAGAATGCGGCCGCAGCCTCGGCCTCGTTGGAATACCAAAGAAAAGGAGTGATCTTCTGCATGGTTCCTCTCCAGGGTGATTAGGTGCCGATGCTCGGTTCCGTCGTACGCCATGCGGGCGCAAAGCCGCTGTCCTTGCCGCGACGCTTCGAGGCGTCAAGCAGCGCGATCAGCGCTACGGAGGCAGACGCGCGAGGAAGTCGCGCAGTGCGGCGGCGACCTCTGTCGGGCAATCCACGGGAGTGAAATGACCGCCCGGCAGCAGGACCAGGGCGGCCCGCAGCAGATCGGCGAGTGGCCGCGCCACGGTGTCCAGCGGCAGGAACTCGTCGCGCTCTCCCCAGAGAACGAGCGCCGGAACGCCGCTGGCGCGCAGCGCCTCGCCGAGGACTTCCGTCTGTCGTGGGTCGAGGTCGCGGGCCGCGCGGATCAGGCGCAGTCCACCCTGCTCACCCTCGTAGGCTGCGAGCATTTCCCGCATGGCACGGTCTTTCGCGAGGCGCCGCGCCAGCACCGGAACGAGTCGGCGCGCGTCGGCCGGTTCCCACGCCTGGATGCTGGCGACAGCCTCCATCGCCCACTCGCTGGCGTACACGCCGTCGAGCACGACGAGGCCACGGACGCGCTGCGGTACGCTGGCCACCATGAGCTGCGCAGCGGCCGAGCCCACGTCATGGGCCACAACCACCGCGCGCGCGACACCGAGCGCATCGAGGAGCTCGCGCATCCAGCGTGCCTGGCTGGCCATGTCGACGCGTACACCCGCTGAAGCCTCGGACGCACCGTAGCCGACGAGGTCGGGGACGAGAACGCGAAACCCGGATTCCGTCAGCAATGGCGCGACGCGCGACCAGAGACGCCGGGTCGAGGGGAAGCCGTGCAGCAGCAGTACCGGGGCACCCTCACCGGCGTCATCCAGGGCGATCGTCGCGTCGGTGACCTGAACAATTGTAGCCATCAGACGTCGCTATGATGAACGATCGACGCATCCTGAAAAAACAGGGCCCGCGCCCGACGTAAGCGTGAGCGCAAAGCGAATGCCTGGCCCGCGACAACCGACGCGCGGGCGAGGACGCCGCAGTCGAGCTGTCGGCGAAGCTCTCGCTCGACGCGACGCCCGGACCGCGGGTCCGCCGAAGAGCTCGGGCTACTTCTTCGCCGCCGGTGGAGCCGCCGGGGACTGGGGCGGCGCCGCAGGAGCGGGAGGCGCAGGCGGCGCATCCGAATTCCAGGTGTCGCGGATGTAGAGCCACTTCCCATCCTTCTTGCGCGAGACCGAGAGAAACTTTCCGGTATCGACGACGGCACCCTTCACGGTCACCTTGTACGTGCCTGATTCCCAACCCATGTTTCCCGAGACACCGACATCGGTATTGGGATTGAGGACAAAGACCACCCCGCCTGCCTTGGAGTCAGCGATGTCCTTGGTGAAAAACGCGAGGATCGCCGGCTTGCCTCTCACGCCAGGCGCTCCCGGTGGAAGCAACAGTGCGTCGTCGGCGTATTGCGCGGCCACCGCTTTCGCGTCGCCACCGTTGTACGCTTTCTCCCAGCTTGCCGTTTGGGCGCGGATGGCGGCCTCATCCGCGCTCGTCGGTGACGCTGCGTGCGCAAGACCTGCCATCGAGCCCGTCAACGCGAGAATTCCGGCCGCGAGCCAGGACACATTCTTGGAACGGATCATTCGTTTCCTCCCCGTCGATTGTTGAAAAGATGTGAGCTACCGCGAAAGCGCGCCGCTCTCACTGCGGCATGCGGACTTGCTCCAGGTGCCGCGCGGCCGGGACGCCAGTCGAGTCACCTCTCGCACGAATCGAGATCGTCACCGCTGCATCCTGCATGAGCGGCTTCTCCCGTGGGACCGGCGATCCCGCGCACCGCGACGGAGTATCGGGGGAACCAACAGTGCGGTCAAGGAACAGCCCCGCGGGCGACCGCGACGTCAGGTTCCGTCGGCGCGGATCGCCGCCGCGGCGAACCTGCCGTTTGGCAATCGGCGGCGACGGGCCGTGGCGGCACCCGCGGCAGGCACGGCCGGTCGCTATGCGTTGCGCAGGGTGCCGCTGGTTCGCGCCGTCATGCGCTTCGAAGCCGGCGATGGGTCCTCGCCGGCGGCGACCCAGCTTCGTCGAGCGACCACGTCTCGCGCACGAGATCCAGCAGCGCACAGCTGGCAGGGTCGCCGCTGACCTCCTCGCGCCAGATGAACCGAAGCTCCGTCGGCAGCCGGGCGCCCTCCCAGAGGCAGGCCTCGCCGGATTCGACGAGTGCCGCGGCCGCGCCGTCGCGCATCAGCGCCACCCCCAGACCCGCGACGACAAGCGACCGGATCACGCCTTCGTTGTCAGCCTCGATCAGCGTCGCCGGCGTGACGCCATGCTCGCGGAACAGTCCCTCCGCCAATACACGATGCGTGCTGATCGGCGGCGTCAGGATCCACGGCTCGCGCGCAAGGGCGGCGAAGTCGGCGCCGGCGACGCGTCCGCGCCAGGCGGCCGGCGCGACGACGCGGAAGGCGAATCGCAGGAGCGGCATTGACGCCACGGCCGGGTGGGCGAGGTCGCCGTAGTAATAGCTTGCGTCCAGCACCCCGTCGCGGACCTTGGCGAACGCGTCGCCGGAAACTTCGTGGTGCAACTCGATCTCGACCAGCGGGCAGCGCTCGACGGCCATGGCGAGCAATGCGGGCAAACGTACGAACTCCGGCTCGGCGACGGTGCCCAGGCGGATCCTTCCCGCAATCTCGCCACTCAATGTGCGCGCCTCGCGCGCCATGGCGTTCGCCGCCGCAATGACTCCGTGCGCGGCAGTGACCAGCCGCTTCCCGGCGGACGTGAGTGCCATGCCGCTAGGCCCGCGCTCGAACAGCGTCACTCCGAGCTCGTCCTCCAACGCCTTGATTTGCGCCGAGAGGGCAGGCTGACTGACGTGCAGCTTGTCCGCGGCGCGCGTGAGGTGGCCTTCGCCGGCGACGGCCACGAAGCCTTTCAGTTGGTAGAGTTCCACGGCCCCAGTATCACCCAAATATGTTGCAATGCAACAGTCTGGAAACGACTCAATCCGAGAAACTGATAGCATTGATCTGAAAGTACTATTTGATTAACGGACGTCTCGTTGTTATGTTGACATGATGCAATGCACCATAAGTGGGCGCGCAGGCGTGCCGGTGGGGCTCGAAGGAGAGCGGATGCACCCGCAGGAAGGCCCGTTTCCCGGTGATCTCTTTGGTGTCGTGCGCCTGATCGCCGAATCGTTGTCACCGGCCGCGCGGTCGGCGCAGCGCCCAGGACCAATCCGAGCGAAGAGAGAAGCCATGAACGACCACTCCGCGCGCATGGCGCGCGCATTCCGGTATCCGAGCATCCGTCGCCTGGTCCCGGAGGCGCTGTGCGTGCGCGCCGGCTTCGTCGGGCTGATTGCGGCCGGGGGCGGGATCGCCGCACTGGCTCATGGCACGAGCTCGGCGGGCGCGGCGCTCGCCTGGCTTGCGGTCGGCGCCGCGATGGTCGCGTACTCGCTGCACCGCCTCGTTTCCGGGACCGCAACCCCGACCCCCGCCAAGACAACGTACTGGTTGGGGCAATGCCCGATGAGCACGCGCTGATCCCGTTTCGGCCTGGCCGGACGCGGCGACGAAGCGTCCTGCCGCGAAATGCGGGGCACAAACTGTCCACCCCATGGCATGCTTGCCGACTGCGTCGATCAATGTTTGCCCTGCGTCACCACCGACCCGCAATGACCGTTCTAGGCTGTCCACAACCCCTGGCCCTCAGCGCCGCCGCGCACCTCGGGGTGCGGATCGGCGCAGACCGAGACCATGAACAAACACTACCTCAATTCCCTGTTGGCGCCTGAGTCGATCGCGGTCTTTGCCGGGCGATCCGACGATCCCGCAAGCCAGACTGAACATTCCGGCGCGCTGCACGCGGCGCTGCGCGCCCAGCGCTATGCCGGCACGCTCTACTTTCTGGACGTCAACACCAGCGGCACGCTGGCCGACCTGGCGCAGTCACGCGCCGATCTGGCGATCATCGCGCTGCCGCCCGCGGATGTGGGGGCGGCGCTCGAGCTTGCGGGACGCATGGCCTGTCGCTCGGCGCTGGTGGTCTCCAGCGGCATCGGCCCGGAGATCGCAGCCGACCTGAAGCGGATCGCGCGTCGTGAGGGCATCAACCTCCTCGGCCCGAACAGCCTCGGCTTCCAGCGTCCGCAATTGCAGCTCAATGCCAGCGCGATCGGGCCGCTGGCCAAGGCGGGTCCCCTTGCGCTGGTCTCGCAGTCCGGAGCACTGACGTCGTCGATGCTCGACTGGGCGGCCGGCAACGCCGTGGGATTCTCCTGTGTCGTCTCCCTCGGGCGCGGCACGGCGGTGGATATCGCGCAGGTTCTGGATTTCCTCGCCCACGATGCGCAAACCCAGAGCATCATCGTCTACCTCGAGGGAATCTCGAGTGCGCGCCGCTTCATGAGTGCGCTGCGTTCAGCCGCCATCGCGAAGCCAGTGGTCGTGCTCAAGGCGGGCCGCAAGCCGCCCGGCAACGAGGCCGCGCAGACGCACAGCGGCGCCATCGTCGGCAGCGACGACGTGTTCGATGCCGCCTTGCGCCGCGCGGGCGCCGTGCGAGTGCGCTCGTTCGTCGAGCTGTTCTCGGCGGCCAAATGCCTGGCGTCCCGGTACCGCCCGGTCGGCCGGCGACTGGCGATCGTCACCAATGGCGGCGGGCCCGGTGTGCTGGCGGCCGACTGGGCCAGCGAGATCGAACTGCAGCTTGGCAAGCTGTCGCCCGAGTCCATCGGTGCGCTGCGGCCTCAGCTGCCCGACCACGCGTCGCTCTCGGATCTGATCGACCTGTCCGAGCACGCCGGTCCGCAGCACTTCAAGGCGGCCATCGAAGCGGCCGACGAGGACAGCGGAATCGACGGCGTGCTGGCCATCTGCTCGCCGAAGGCCGGCAGCGACGTCGAGGCGGTGGCGCGCGCGCTGGTCGAGATCAGGCATGCGATGCGCAAGCCGCTGATGACCTGCATGATGGGCGACGCCTCGGTGGGGGCGTCTCGTCGCATCCTCAACGACGCGGCGATACCCACGTTCCGGACGCCGGAGGCCGCCGTCGGCGCGTTCGGCAACATCGCGTCCTTCTACCGGAACCAGCAACTGTTGCAGCAGACTCCGGCGCCGCTGTCCACGCTCGCCAAGCCCGACATCGATGCGGCGCGGCTCGTCATCGAAAACGTGCTTGCAGAGCGGCGCAAGGTGCTGACGGAAATGGAATCCAAGGCACTGCTGTCGGCCTTCCACATTCCGGTGACCAATACCATACTCGCGCGCAATGCCAACGAGGCGATGCTGATCGCCACGCAGCTGGGCTTTCCGGTAGCCCTCAAGATCGATTCGCCCGACATCAGCCACAAGTCGGACGTGCACGGCGTCGCGCTCAATATCCTCAACGGCACCGGCGCGCGCGACACCTACGGCGACATGGTGGAACGCGTGAAGCGCCTTCACCCGGATGCGCGCATCAACGGCGTGACCGTGCAGAAGATGGCGGGCACGCGACGCGGGCGCGAGATCTACATCGGTCTCGTGACCGACGATCCGTTCGGCCCGGTGATCGTATTCGGCGCCGGCGGCACCATGATCGAGCTCCTGAACGACCGCGCGATGGAGTTGCCGCCGCTCAACCAGTTCCTGGCACGCCGCCTGATCGAGCGTTCCCGCGTCGCCGAGACGCTGGGCGAGTGGCGCGGCGCGAGCGCCGTCGACATGGACGCGCTCGAGCAGGTGCTGCTGCGCGTCTCGGAGATGGTTTGCGAGCTGCCCCAGCTGCGTGAGATGGACATCAATCCGATCATCGTCGACGAGCACGGGGCGGTGGCAGTCGACGCGCGCATCGTGATCGACAGCGCACCGCAGGCCGTCAGCGGAAGCTCGAACAACTACCACCACCTCGCCATCCTGCCCTACCCGGCGCGCCACGAGCAGGTGTGGCCGCTGCGCGGCGGCGGCCAGTACACCGTGCGGCCCATCCATCCGAACGACGCGCAGATGCTGCAGGACCTGGTCCAGCACCTTACGCCCGAGAGCCGCTATTTCCGGTTCGTGTCGTGGATGCCCGAGCTGCCGCCATCGATGCTTGCGCGCTTCACGCTGATCGACTACGACCGCGAGATGGCGCTGGTCGCGGTATTGAAGGAGCGGAGCGTGGGCAGCGATGGCGAAATCGCGGAGACCGAGCGCATTGTCGGCGTCTCGCGGTATGTAACCAACCTCGACCAATCGAGCTGCGAATTCTCGCTGGTGGTCGCCGACGACTTTACCGGCAAAGGCCTGGGCTCGCGCCTGATGGAGTGCATCATGGAGGTTGCGCGGGAGAAGGGACTCGCCGAAATCGAAGGTCTCGTGCTGGCGAAGAACCCCGGCATGCTGAAGCTCATGAAGAGCCTGGGTTTCTCGGTCAAGCCGTTTGCGGAGGATCCCGACTTCATGCTCGTGACCCACCCCTTGTGACGTCGGCTGCCGTGGCGACGGAGCCGAACTGAAAGGTACCGCTTGCGGCTCACCGTGCCGATGATCGGGCCTGGCGCGACGGCGACTTTGGCGAGGGTGCGCCCGCGGACCTGCGCCGGATGCACTGGAGAGCGTCGCGGGGGATTCATGCGCCGGATGTCGACGACCTTGCGATGGGTTTGCACGGATTCGGTGCGGTCAAACTTCGCTTTCCGATGAACGCCCCGATCACCAAGGATCAGCCCCTGAAGGAAGACATTCGCCTTCTGGGGCGCGTGCTCGGCGACGTTATCCGGACGCAGGCGGGCGAGGGCGGATTTGCCCGCATCGAGGCGATTCGACGGACGGCGATCCGGTTCCGCCGTGCCGAAGGGATCGCGGCGGCCGAGGCCCGCGGCGAGCTGGCTGCGCTGCTGAACCCGTTGCCGATCGCCGACGCGCTGCACGTGGTGCGTGCCTTCAGCTATTTCTCGCATCTCGCCAATATTGCCGAGGACGTCCACCACAATCGCCGGCGCCGCGCGCACGCGCTGGCCGGCTCGCCGCCACAGCGTGGCAGCATTGCGCAGGCGCTCGAACGCCTCGCAGCCGCGGGCATCGATGGCGCCGCGCTCCTGCGCTGGTTCGCCGAGGCGGTGGTGTCCCCGGTGCTGACCGCGCATCCCACCGAGGTTCAGCGCAAGAGCATCCTCGATGCCGAAAGGGAGATCGCCCGGCTGCTGGTCTGGCGCGATCGCGTCGCGCTGACGCCGGAAGAATCCGCCGACTTCGATGCGGCGGTCTACCGGCAGGTGCTCGAGCTCTGGCAAACGGCGATGCTCCGGCTGTCGAAGCTCACCGTGAAGGACGAGATCGACAACGGCCTCGCCTATTATCGCTACACGTTCCTCGAACAGATTCCCCGGCTCTACGCCGATCTCGGCGCGCGCCTCACCAACGACTTCGGAGTCGATGGCGCTGCGTTGCCGCCCTTCCTGCGCACCGGTTCCTGGATCGGTGGCGATCGTGACGGCAATCCGTTTGTCGACGCGGAAACCCTGGGCTATGCCGTCCGCGTGCAGTCGGCATTGGCGTTCGAGCATTACCTGGACCAGGTGCACCGCCTGGGCGCCGAGTTGTCGCTCTCGTCGCGGCTGATCGAGCCGACGGCCGCGCTGCTTGCGCTCGCGGCGGAAGCGCACGACGAGAATCCGCATCGCCAGGACGAGCCGTACCGCAACGCGCTCGTCGGCATCTATGCGCGCCTTGCCGCAACGGCGCGGACGCTTTCGGGTCATGTGCCACCGCGGCCGCCGGGTGTAGCCGGGGCGGCCTACTCGACGCCGTCCGCCTTTCGCGCGGACCTCGACACGATCGCGAGGTCGCTCGCAACCCACGGCGCCAGGGCACTCGCCGCCGGCCGGCTCGACCCGCTGCGGCGAGCCGTCGACGTATTCGGTTTCCATCTCGCCGTGCTCGACGTGCGGCAGAACAGCGACGTGCACGAGGCGGTCGTTGCCGAGTTGCTGGCACGCGCCGGCGTCGAAACGGAATACGCCGCGCTCGACGAACCGGGCCGGCTCGAGGTGCTCGCGCGCGAGCTCGCGGGACCGCGGCTTCTCGCATCTCCCCATCTCGACTACTCGGCGCGCGCGGTCTCCGAGCTCGCCATCCTGCGCGCCGCCGCCGACATCCACGCGCGCTACGGCGCAGCGGCGCTGCCGAACTACGTGATCTCGAAATGCCAGGCGGCGTCCGACGTGCTGGAGGTCGCGGTCCTGCTGAAGGAGGTCGGGCTGCTGCGCGGCACCGCGCTCGCCGTCAACATCATTCCGCTGTTCGAGACCATCGACGACCTCGCCCGGTGTGGCGAAATCATGCGCGCCGCGTTCTCGGTGCCGGTCTACCGTCAGATGGTCGCCGGGCGCGCCGACTGGCAGGAGGTGATGCTCGGGTACTCCGACAGCAACAAGGACGGCGGCTACCTTGCGGCCAACTGGGCGCTCTACCGCGGGGAGATGCTGCTCGTCGACGCCTTCCGGGCCCACGGCGCCAAGCTGCGGCTCTTCCACGGCCGCGGCGGCACTGTCGGCCGCGGCGGCGGGCCGAGCTTCGATGCGATCCTCGCGCAGCCCGCGGGCACGGTCAATGGCGGGCTGCGGATCACCGAGCAGGGCGAGATCATCGCCAGCAAGTACTCCGATCCCGACCTCGGGCGGCGCAACCTCGAAGCGCTGGTCGCGGCGACGCTCGAAGCGTCGTTCGAGGACACCGAACGCCTCGGCCGGCGTGCACCGGCGTACTTCGCCATCCTCGACGATCTCGCCGCGCGCGCCTACCGTGCCTATCGCGCGCTGGTGTACGAGACACCCGAGTTTGTCGTCTATTTCCGCGCGGCGACACCGATCGCCGAGATCGCGGAAATGAACATAGGCAGCCGGCCGGCATCGCGCACCGAGTCGTCGCGCATCGAGGACTTGCGCGCGATCCCCTGGGTGTTCAGCTGGGGACAGTGCCGGCTGATGCTGCCGGGCTGGTACGGTTTCGGTTCCGCCGTCGACGCCTGGCTGGCAGCGAATCCGCGCGGGCTCGCGCAGCTCGCCGACATGCACGCGCGCTGGCCCTTCTTCCGGAGCGTCCTGTCGAACATGGCGATGGTTCTCGCCAAGACCGATCTCGCCGTGGCGTCGCGCTACGCGGAACTGGTCGCGGACGCGGCCTTGCGCGAAGCGATCTTTCCCCGCATCGTCGCCGAGCACGAACGCAGCGTACGCCACTGCCTTCGCATCACGCAGCAATCGAGGCTGCTCGAGGACAATCCGACGCTCGAACGCTCGATCCGGAACCGCTTCCCCTATCTCGACCCGCTCAATCATCTGCAGGTCGAACTGCTGCGCCGCTATCGTGCAGGCGACACGGACGTCCGCACTCGGCGCGCGATCCACCTGACGATCAACGGGCTCGCCGCGGGATTGCGCAACAGCGGCTGACGCGGCTGGCGCGCGGCACGTGCCGAACCGGCGCTCTCATCGATTCGCAACCGTCACTTCTCGACGGTGACGACATGCGCCTGAATCCTGCCGTCCACGGCACCGCGACCGAACCGCCCGCCAATTGCGTCGGCGAACTCGTTTTCCCCGATCCGATTCCGCACATTAAAGATGAATGCATCCCCCGGCCCGAGCACGCGGCGTACCTCGGCATAGGCTCTCGACCTCTCCGGGACGAACATGACGCCGAACTGGCATGCGACAGCATCGAACATTCCGTCCTCGACGCCGGATGCGTCCGAATGGCCGCGGGCTTACGGGGTGAATCCGGAGGCCGGTGACCGGGACCGAGGTCGCTGCGCAAGGAGGTAGGCGAGACCCGCCGGCGACACGCCCACGACCGAGCCGACGCCTTGGCGATGAGCACGTGTGAGAAAGCCGCGCGCGCCAGCCTCTTCCCACACGGGCAACCGCGGGCATGAGGTACGCCACGCTTCCATGACCTCCGAGTACGGTCTTGGCTCCGGGCCGATCCACTCCAACAAGTCGAGCACCAGAGCGGTGACGGGATCAGACACAGGTTCTCTCCTCAGCGGGCCAGGCACGAAGGCATTAGTCTCGCATACGCCAAGCGGGGATTGAAGTGGGGACGCGTGTCCCGACGAGCCCCACCTGGCCGGCGCGCCATAGCCGGAGCGACTTCATGGCGCCGGACGCGGCGGGCACCGGACCGCGGTAACGGTGGCCGCATTTGCGGACGGTACGGCCGTGAGTTAGATTCGGCCGGCACGGCCTTGTGTCCGGAGACCTCGATGAAAAGATCTGTCCTGGCGGCGCTCGTCGCCACTGCCTTGATTTCGTCCGCCGCCTCTGCCCAGACCCGGGCGAAGACGTATCCCGACACCTTCGCGGTGCTCAACGAACTGAACAAGGCTTCGACCGTCATGGTCGTCGAGCAGGGCATCGTCCCGAGGGCGCTCGGGGTGAAGATCGCGCAGGGGCTCACGCAGGTCATCGCGGATGGCGAGAAGCGCGGCGCGAAGCGACCGGGGGACTACCTGGCCTACGAGCCGCTCCTCATCGCCTACGTTGGTCCGGATGCGACGCGAATGCACTCGGGACGCAGTCGCCAGGACATCCTGCCCGCGACGCGGCGGATCATGCTGCGCGACCGGTCGCTCGACGTCATGGACACGATGAATCTGGCGCGGGAAACGCTGCTTGCAATGGCGGCGAAGCATGCGGGCACCTTCGTCCCGGGCTACACCAACGGTGTGCAGGCGCAGCCCACGACCTTCGGCCACTACCTGTTGGGCTTTGCCGGAGCGTTCGATCGCAACGCCGACCGATTGCGGCAGGCTTACGCGCGGCTCAACCTCAATCCACTGGGAGTTGCCGTCTACGGCACCTCGAGCTTTCCGGTGAACCGGGTGCGCCTCGCGGAACTCCTCGGCTTCGACGGCAACGTGGAGAACGGCTACGACGCAGCGCAGGTCTCGACGATGGACGTGAGCGCCGAGCAGAACGGCATCGCCAGCATCGCGGCTCTCACCGTCGGCAGCCTCGTCCAGGACGTCCACACGCAGTACCACCAGGTGGTGCCGTGGCTGCTCATCGAGGAGGGCGCACAGACGCACACGAGCAGCATCATGCCGCAGAAGCGCAACCCGACGATTCTCAACAATCTGCGGCTCACGGCGAGTACGGTGGTGGGCGAAGCGCAGGTCTACACGTTCCAGGCCCACAATGTCACGCCGGGCATGCCCGACTACAAGCGCGAGCAGACGCAGCGGACTCTCGAGGAAGCGATCACGATGTTCGGGCAGCTGCAGACGCTTTTCGAAAGCCTTGTGGTAAATCCGGCGCGCGCGCTCGACGAAGTGAACGCCGAATACTCGACCACGACCGAGCTCGCTGACGTGCTGCAGCGCGAGGCCGACGTGCCGTTCCGCGTGGGGCACCACTTCGCCTCCGAGCTCGTCACGTTTGGCCGCGCCAGGGGGTTGCGCCCCGCGGACCTCGCCTTCGGCGATGTCGTGCGCATCTGGGGCGAGGCGGGAAAGCAGTTCAAATTGCCGGAGGGCGCCGTGTTCCCGCTCACCGAGAAGCGCTTTCGGGAAGCGCTGTCCGCCGAAGGCATGGTCGCGGCGAGCAAGGGCCTGGGCGGCCCGCAGCCGGCTGAGATGGCGCGCATGCTGGACGTGGAGAGGAAGAAGCTGGCCGAGGATCGGGCCTGGGTGAAGGCAGCACGCTTGCGCCTCGCCGAGGCGCAGGCGCGGCTCGACGGAGCATTCAAGGCGCTCGCCGAGGGTCGTTGAGCGGCATGGCCGCTCCGCCAACAGGGCCTTCACAAGGCCGGCGGCAGTCGTGCCGCAGGGGCGGCGATGTGGAATAATCGACGGCGCCGGGGCTCCCCGCGTTGCCGGAACGCGTTCCCGCCCCCGCGCCCACGCCGACGCCGATGCTCGATCCTGCCGTCCACGCCCAGCTCGCGGCCATCCTGCCGCCGGCGGCCCTGCTCACGACGGTCGAGGAGACGCGGCCGTACGAGTGCGATGGCCTCACGATGTATCGCGAGCTGCCGGCGGCGGTCGCGATCCCCGACAACGAGGCGCAGGTCGTCGAGATCCTGCAGCGGTGCCATGCGGCGCGTCTGCCGGTGGTCGCCCGCGGCGCAGGAACGAGCCTCTCCGGCGGCGCGATGCCCGACAAGCGCGGCCTGCTGCTGTCGATGGCGAAGTTCCGCAGGATCATCGCGGTCGACCCTCTGGCGCGCACTGCCGTCGTGCAGCCGGGCGTGCGCAACCTCGCGATCACCGAGGCGGCTGCGCCCCATGGTCTCTACTACGCGCCGGATCCGTCGTCGCAGATCGCCTGCACGATCGGCGGCAACGTCGCCGAAAACGCAGGCGGCGTGCACTGCCTCAAGTACGGTCTCACCGTGCACAACGTCCATCGCGTGCGCGCGGTGCTGATGACCGGCGAGGTGGTCGAGTTCGGCGGCGATTCCCTCGACAGCGCAGGCTACGACCTGCTCGCGCTGATGACCGGCTCGGAAGGCCTGCTCGCCGTGATCACCGAGATCACGGTCAAGCTCACGCCCAGGCCGCAGACCGCGCAGGTCGCCCTCGCGGCGTTCGACGACGTCGGCGCAGCCGGCGCGGCGGTCGCGGCGGTCATCGGGGCCGGCATCGTTCCCGCGGGGCTGGAGATGATGGACCGCAAGGCGACGCGCGCGGTCGAGGAGTTCGTGCACGCGAGCTACCCGCTCGACGCCGCCGCGGTCCTGCTCGTCGAGACCGACGGCACGCCGGAGGAAGTCGCCGCGGACATGGCGGAGATCACCCGGGTGCTGGGCGAGGCGGGCGCCACGGGGATACGCGTGTCGAAGGACGAGCGCGAGCGGCTGCTGCTGTGGTCGGGCCGCAAGGCGGCGTTTCCCGCGATCGGCCGCATCACTCCCGACTACTACTGCATGGACGGCACGATTCCGCGCAAGTCGCTCGCCAAGGTGCTGCGGCGGATCGAGGAGCTGTCGGAACAGTACGGGCTGCGCTGCGCGAACGTCTTCCACGCGGGCGACGGCAACCTGCATCCGCTCATCATGTACGACGCCAACGTCGCCGACGAATCGCAGCGCGCGGAGGCGTTCGGCGCGGCGATCCTCGAGCTGTGCATCGAGGTCGGCGGCACGATCACCGGCGAGCACGGCGTGGGCATCGAGAAGCTGCCGCAGATGTGCGTGCAGTTCCGGCCGCTGGAGCTCGAGCGCTTCCTCGGAGTGAAGGCGGCATTCGATGCGCATTCGCTGCTCAATCCGGGCAAGGGCGTGCCGACGCTCGCGCGCTGCGCCGAGTTCGGCAAGATGCACGTGCACCACGGGCAGCTGCCGCACCCGGAATTGCCGCGGTTCTAGGGCCTGTTGACGCCATGAACGCCAACGCCGACCTCCACCTTGCGCGGCCCGACGCGCGCGACGTCGCCGACCTCGTGACGCGCCTCACCGCCGACTACGGCGAGCGCGCGCTCACGTCGCGCGCGGTCCGCGACCAGCACAGCCACGGCGAGGGGCTGGCCGATGCGGGGCTGCCCGACGTCGTCGTCTTCCCGCACACGAACGAAGAGGTCGCCGCGATCGTCCGGCTCTGTCACGCGGCGCGGGTGCCGGTGATCGCGTTCGGCGTCGGAACGTCGCTCGAGGGGCACGTCGCGGCGCTCTACGGCGGCGTGTGCATCGACCTTTCGCAGATGAACCGCGTGCTCGAGGTCAACGCCGACGACCTCGACTGCCGCGTGCAGGCCGGCGTGCTCCGCGAGCAGCTGAACGCCGAGCTCAAGGGAACGGGGCTCTTCTTCCCGATCGACCCCGGCGCCAACGCGACGATCGGCGGCATGGCCGCGACGCGCGCGTCCGGCACCAACGCCGTCCGCTACGGGACGATGCGGGAGAACGTGCTCGGGCTCACCGTCGTCACGCCCGACGGCCGGATCGTCCGCACCGGCGGCCGGGCGCGGAAGTCGAGCGCGGGTTACGACCTCACGCGGCTCTTCGTCGGCGCCGAGGGCACGCTCGGCGTCATCACCGAAATCCAGTTGCGCCTGTACGGCGTGCCGGAGGCGATCTCCGCCGCCGTCTGCCAGTTCGGCACGCTGGAAGGCGCGGTGCAGTCGGTGATCCTCGCGATGCAGCACGGGATTCCCGTCGCGCGGATCGAGCTGCTGGACGACGTCCAGATGGACGCCTGCATCCGTTATTCGAAGCTCGAGGGTTTCGAGGTGAAGCCCACGCTCTTCTTCGAGTTCCACGGCAGCGACGCCGGGGTCGCGGAGCAGGCCGCGCAGATGCAGTCGATCACGGCGGAATTCGGCGGCAGCGCGTTCGAGTGGGCGACGAAGCCCGAGGACCGCACGCGGCTGTGGAAGGCGCGACACGCCGCGTACTACGCCGCAAAGGCGATGTTCGCGGGCAAGGAGGTCTTCGCGACCGACGCCTGCGTGCCGATCTCGCGGCTCGCCGACTGCGTGCTCGAGACGAAGGCGGACGCCGACGCGACGGGCCTCGTCGCGCCCATCGTCGGCCACGTCGGCGACGGCAATTTCCACCTTTGCGTGCTGTTCGATCCAGGCGACCCCGGCGAGCGGGCGAGGGCCGAAGGCCTCGCCAAGCGGATCAGCCTGCGCGCGATCGCGATGGGCGGCACCTGCACCGGCGAGCACGGTGTCGGCGTGCACAAGCTCGAGGCGCTGCAGGCCGAGCACGGCGAGGCCGTCGACCTCATGCGCACGATCAAGCGCGCGCTCGATCCGCACAACATCATGAATCCCGGCAAGACGGTGCCGCTCTAGGCTCACATCTCACATGTACACGCTCTATCTCGGCAACAAGAACTACTCGTCGTGGTCGCTGCGCGGCTGGCTTGCGATGAAGCTCTCGGGCGCGCCGTTCACCGAGGTGATGGTGGCGCTGTCCGGCGAATCCGAGCATCCCGCCAACCGCTCGTTCTCGCCGACGGGGCGCGTGCCCTGCCTGCACGACGGTACGACCGTCGTCTGGGATTCGCTCGCGATCGCCGAATATCTCGCGGAGCGGCATCCGGGCATGTGGCCCGGCGATCCCGTGGCGCGGGCGTGGGCGCGCTCGGTGTGCGCCGAAATGCATTCCGGCTTCTCGCATCTGCGCAACGAGATGACGATGTGCATCCGCGAGCGTGTCGACGTGCGCCCGTGGTCGACCGGCCTGCAGCGGGACATCGCGCGGGTCACGGAGTCATGGAACGACGGCCGCCGCCGCTACGCGCCGGGCGGGGCCTATCTCTGCGGCGCAATTTCGCTCGCCGACGCGTTCTACGCTCCCGTCGCGTTCCGCTTCCGCACGTACGGCGTCGTTCCCGACGGCGCGGCCGGCGGATATCTGCAGGCGCTGCTCGCGCATCCGTTCCTGCGGGAGTGGGAGGACGCGGCGCTGAAGGAAACGGCGATCATCGCCGCCGACGAACCCCGGATCGTCTATCGCGACAAGCTCGCGGCGAAGGGAAGTGGCGACGTATGAGGCATCCGGTGGCAACCTCGCAAACAAGGGCGTTGCCGTCCGCCTCGTTCGTAGGTCCGCCTTCAGCCGGACGCGCCAGCGCGGACACGCGCAAGCCGCCTGAAGGCGGCCCCACGTGCCGGCGGGGCGGATGAGCGAAGCGGTCCTCGCGGGCATGCAGGCGCAGATTCGCGCGGCGGCCGCGGCGAAGACGCCGCTCGTCATCCGCGGCGGCGGCACCAAGGATTTCTACGGGCAGGCGGTCGCGGGTGACGTGCTCGCCACGGCGCCCTACGCGGGCATCGTCGACTACGACGCGACCGAGCTCGTGATCACGGCGCGGGCCGGGACGCCGCTTGCCGACATCGAGGCTGCCATGGCCTCGTCCGGGCAGATGCTCGCGTGCGAGCCGCCGCGCTTCGGTGTCGGCGCCACGCTCGGCGGCATGGTCGCGGCCGGACTGTCGGGCCCGCGCCGTCCCTACGCGGGCGCCGTGCGCGACATCGTGCTCGGCGTGCGCATCCTCGACGGCAGGGGTGACGACCTCAGCTTCGGCGGCCGGGTCATGAAGAACGTCGCGGGCTTCGACGTGGCGCGCATGATGGCCGGCGCGCTGGGCACGCTGGGTGTGCTCACCGAGATCTCGCTCAAGTGCGTGCCGCTGCCCAAGGTGGAGGCGACGCTCGTGCTGGAGTGCCCGGCCGACGCCGCGATCCGGACGACGAACGAGTGGGGCGGCAGGCCGTTGCCGGTGTCGGCGACCTGCCATCACGCGGGACGGCTCGCGGTGCGGCTTTCCGGTGCCGCGCCGGCCGTCGACGCCGCCGCGAAGAAGATCGGTGGCGCCCGGATCGCCGACGGCGACGCCTTCTGGCGAAGCCTGCGCGAGCAGACGCACCCGTTCTTCGCGGCGGCGAGCGCGCCGCTCTGGCGGCTTTCGGTCAAGCCGACCGCGCCCTTCGCGGACCTTTTCGGCGGGCAGCTGATCGAGTGGGGCGGCGCACTGCGCTGGCTCGTCGCGGACGAGCGCACCGATCCGGCGAAGGTTCGCGCATGGGCGCAGGCGAATGGCGGCCACGCGACGCTATTTCGCGCCGAGCGCAAATCCGCGGGTGCCTTCCATCCGCTGCTGCCACCGGTGCACGCGCTGCACCGCCGGCTGAAGGCGACGTTCGATCCCGCGGGCATCCTCAATCGCGGCCGGCTCTACGTGGATTTCTGAGATGAACAATCGACGGAATCGGGTCGTGGGTCCGGCTTCAGCCGGACGCGCCAAGCCGCCTGAAGGCGGCCCGACCCGCGGGTACTGACGCGCCATGCAGACCGCGCTCGCCGATTTCATCCGCGACACGCCCGAGGGCCGGGAAGCCGACGCGATCCTGCGCTCCTGCGTGCACTGCGGGTTCTGCACGGCGACGTGCCCGACCTACCAGCTGCTGGGTGACGAGCTCGACAGTCCCCGCGGGCGTATCTACCTGATCAAGCAGATGCTCGAGGGCGCCGACGTGACCGAGACGACGCGCCTGCACCTCGACCGCTGCCTCACCTGCCGCAGCTGCGAGACCACGTGCCCGTCGGGCGTCCAGTACGGGCGGCTGGTCGACATCGGCCGGAAGGTCGTCGAGCAGCGCGCGCCGCGCTCGCCTGCCGCGCGCCTGCAGCGCGCGATGATCCGCGAGTCGCTGCTCGCGCGACCGCTCTTCGGCTCCGCACTCGCGATCGGTCGCGCGCTGCGGCCGTTGCTCCCCGCCGCAATGCGCGCCCAGGTTCCGGGCGCCCGCGCGGCCGGCAGGTGGCCGCCCGCGCGGCATCCGCGCACGATGCTGGCGCTGGACAGCTGCGTGCAGGGCTCGCTTGCGCCCGTCATCGACGCCGCGATGGCGCGCGTGCTCGACCGGATCGGCATCTCGCTCGTTCGCGTCGCGGCCGGCGGCTGCTGCGGCGCATTGCCCTACCACCTGAGCGACGAGGAGCGGGCGGTCGCCCTGGTCAAGCGCAACATCGACGCCTGGTGGCCGCACGTCGAGCGCAAATCGGAGGCGATCGTCGTCACGGCGAGCGGGTGCGGTGTGATGGTCAAGGACTACGGGCACCTGCTGCGGCACGATGCGGCGTACGCCGACAAGGCGAAGCGGATCGCGGGCCTCGCGCGCGACACGGTCGAGGTGATCGGCGCCGAATGGCCGCGCATCGCACCGAAGATCGCGATGGACGTCGGCGCGCAGAAGGTCGCGTTCCAGTCGCCGTGCTCGCTGCAGCACGGGATGAAGCTCAAGGGCCGCGTCGAGGAGATCCTGCTGGCGCTGGGCCTCGAGCTGACGCCGGTGGCCGATGCGTACATGTGCTGCGGCTCCGCGGGCTCGTATTCGGTCCTGCAGCCGGAGCTCTCGGGTGCGCTGAAGTCCGCCAAGCTGGCGGCGCTCGAGGCCGGGCGCCCCGACCTGATCGCGACCGCCAACATCGGCTGCCTCGTCCACCTCGCCGACGGCGCGAAGCGGCCGGTGCGACACTGGATCGAGTTGCTCGACGCCAGGATGCTCGGCGGCGAACGCGCGCCGCCGCAGTGACCCCGGCCGCCCGGACCGTACAGCCCGCATGCACGACACTCCGTACCCCGCGCGCGCCGGATCGCGCGCGGGCTATCGTCACTTCCTGGCGATCCCGACGCGCTGGATGGACAACGACAGCTATGGCCACGTGAACAACGTGACCTATTACTCGTACTTCGACACCGCGGTGAACGAGCACCTGATCCGCGTCGGCGGGCTCGACATCGCGGGTGATTCCGTCGTCGGCTACGTCGTCGAGACCAGCTGCCGCTTCCGCAAGCCGCTGACGTTTCCCGAGACGATCGACGTGGGGCTCGCCGTCGTCAGGCTCGGCACGTCGTCGGTGTCCTACGAGATCGGGATCTTCCGCCGCGACGAAGACGAGCCGGCGGCGACGGGCCGCTTCGTGCACGTCTGGGTCGAGCGCGCGTCGCAGCGCCCCGTGCCGGTTCCGCCGCGCATTCGCGCCGCGCTCCTGCCGCTGGTCGTGGAGGTGCCGGAATGAGCGACGGGGCCACGCTGGCGGCTCGTGTCGCCTGCGCGCCGATGACCGCGGCGACGCGCGCAGCGGCCCGCGCGCTGCTCGGGGAATTCCTGCAGCAGGACGACCACTACCTGGCATCGAGCGGCGCCTACGGTGACGGAGGAAGCGAAGCGCTTGCGCAGGCGCTCGACCTCTTCCTCGCGCGACCCGACCTCGGGATGGTCTGGCTCGCGTTCGCCGAGGCGGAGGGGGAGCCCGTTGCGGTCGGCGCGTGTGTCGCGTGCTACGCGATCTCGACGTCGCGCGGCACGCTGGTCGCGAAGCTCGACGACGTCACGATCGCGCGCGGCTGGCAGGGCCGCGGCGTCGGCAGCGCGATGCTCGGCGCGCTCGGCGCGGAGCTCTTCCGGCGCGGAATCACGCGCGTCGACACGGCCTGCCATCGCGACAATGCGGGCGCGTGGCGCTTCTACGAGCGGCTGGGCTTCCGGCCGCTCGACGAGGAGCGGATCGCGCTCCTCCTTCGCTGATGCCATGGCCGCGCGCCGATTCGCGCTGATTCCCGCGGCGGGCGGCGGCCGCCGCTTCGGCGCCGGTCTGCCCAAGCAGTACGCGGATCTCGGGGGCCGGCCGCTGCTCGCGCGCACGCTCGAACGGCTGCGCGAGGCGCTCGATCTCGACGCGACACTGGTTGTGCTCGCGCCGGACGACGCGC
>Ga0209048_10002219_pt1 | contig 19492 bp, 24 predicted proteins | sample FrelakmetCRP12CR_FD_187146 | JGI IMG/M metagenome (GOLD analysis project Ga0209048, IMG submission 187146) | Freshwater lake sediment microbial communities from the University of Notre Dame, USA, for methane emissions studies - CRP12 CR (SPAdes)... | ecosystem: Environmental > Aquatic >... | reverse complement strand
ATGCCGCCCAACGCGCACTTCCTGCGAACAGCCCCGCCGCGGTGCTTCGCGTGCGCGTCGCCGGCCTTGAAGCCGCATGTTGGACATCAGCTGGTCCTGTCCAAATGGAGGTCAATATGAAAATCGGCGTTCTCGGTTGCGGTGACGTTGCCAAGGTCTTGGCAGGTGGCTTTCTCCAGTATGGCCATGACACTATGGTTGGCACGCGCGACAGCGCAAAGCTGACGCAGTGGGCGTCGCAGAATCCGCGCGGTAAGGTCGGCAGCTTTGACACAGCCGCAGCCTTTGGCGATGTCGTCGTCTTAGCAGTCAACGGCACTGCTGCAGCGGATGCGCTGCGTGCGGCCGGAGCGGTCTCGGGATAGGACTCGCCGCGATCGGCGCCGCCATTTGCACATAGAATTTGCTTGCCGCAGTCGTTCGAATTACGCGCCGTTTGCATTGAGCATTTTGGATGCCCAGCCAACCCGGTGATTTACTCGGACGCTCCATGGGCAGCGCGTCGCGCCGGCCCGTGGATCTCCGGTCAAGCAGGTTCGTTTGGCGTCGAGTCGCCGAGAGGTCCGAAGTGGATATCGAGCAGTTCATGCAGGGCTACAAAGCTGCGTGGGAGAAGCGGGACGAGTCGTCGTTCTGTGCCCTGTTCGCGAGCGACGGGACGTACCGCAACACCCCGTTCGCCGAGCAGCGCGGTCACGATCAATTGGCCAAGTACTGGCAACGCGTCAAATTGCAGGACGACGTTCACGTAACCTACGAGATCCTTGCGGCGACGCCGACCAGCGGCATTGCACATTGGCACGTCACGTACCAGGTGACTTCCGAGGAGCTGTTCAGAATCTGGTCCGCATCCACGGGCACCAACGTAGTCGCACGAATGCCTGGTGATCCTCTGCCCCGAATGGCGTTGGACGGAGTCCTGCTCGCCCAGTTTGCCGACGGTCTCTGCAAGGACTGCCGCATCTGGTGGCATAGCATGGCGCTGCTCTAGTGGAGAGCCAGCAATGCCGGCGCCTGACCGCATGTACAACGAAGACGTCCACAAGCAGGCATTCAGCATGCCGGCGGTCGCCGGTTGGCTTGGTTCCCCAGGGGTCGGAACTGCCACTCCGCTAGGCGCAGCATGACCACAAGAACCGCATCCTGCAGCTGTAGGCAACTCACCGTGACGGTTACCGAGGATCCGGTTCGCGTGTCGGTCTGTCACTGCCTTGCGTGCCAGCGTCGCACCGGGAGCGTCTTCGGGGTGCAAGCCCGATTCCGCCGCGAGGCAGTGCAAGTCAAGGGTGAGTGGAAGCAGTACGTGCGGACCGGCGACGAGGGAAGCAAGATCACTTTCAGTTTTTGCCCCGATTGTGGCGCGACCGTCCGGTACCACATGGAAGGTCAGGAAGACAGCGTCGCCATACCGGTAGGCGCGTTTGCAGAGCCCGGACTTCCCGCGCCAACCTCCTCGGCGTATGAAGAGCGCAAACACTCTTGGGTCGGCATGCCCGACAATATCGAGAGGAAGGCATAATGAATGCAGCGACGTCCTACATTTCATTGAGCCCGGACGCGCCAGCGATATGGCTCCAGTCGACCGGCGACTGAGCGCGCGCTTGCCAGGTCTTGCGCCCCGATGGCGCGCCGGTTAACCTGAGTAATTAGGCGCCCGCAGGCACAATGGCCGGTGAGAGACCGCTGTGCAAAGATTGGGAGTCCACCACATGCTCTACGTCAACAGTTACACCAAGGAATACGTAGACGCGGTCCTTTCACGCATCGCGGCACAGACATCCACATACAAAGCATTGGTCACAGCAGCGGGACCGCATTCGCGGGCAGCACTTGCGGCCTTCGAGCCGCAGTTTTTCAGCGCAATGATTCTCGCCATGGAGAATCACTTCGTCCACCGCGTCAGGGCGGCGGAGAAGAAAGATGGCAATCCTCTCAACGAGCGGCGGATGTTGTCGATGTCCATCATGAACAATAGAGGTGCCTTGGCTGCCGACAAGACGATCAAGTACGACCCCGCGAAGTCGGTGCTGAAGCTGCGAGTAGGTGACACGATTGCCTTGAGCGCCGCCGACTTCACCCGCCCTGCCGCCGCCTTCCTGACCGAGATCGAGCAGAAGTACCTATGAAGCGCCTTCGGCAGCCTCGGCTTATAAAGCCGCTATCATGCGCAGCAAGGCGAGCGTCCAACTCCTCGCTCAGCCGCCCCGCACACGGCCTTCGGCCGCGGTCGGCCCGCTAGCTCGAACGAGAGGGTTACCCATGTCAGCTTCCTCCACATTCGTGGCGGCCGATGGCGACCGATTCGAGCGGATGCCTTGGGGCCTGCGGCCTCCAGTCGCCGCACATATCAAACGTTAGGCGTCACTGTGCCCGCCATCCTTCCGGCTTACTTGCTGGTCGTGGACTCGCTGGCGCCCACCATGCGAGGTCTCCCCGGCGTAATCGTCACCATCGATGGTCGTGACGGCGTGGGAAAAACTACCCTCGGACGATTTCTCGCGTGGTACTTCAACGTGACGCTGATCGAGACCGATTTGTTCCTGATCCCCACGCAGGATTTTTTCATTTATCTCGACGATCAGATCAACCGAATAATCGAACGCCGCATCAAATCGCATCTCCCGGTCATTGTTGAAGGTGTGTCGATGCTTCAGATCATGAAGCGGCTCCATCGGGTTCCGGATTTCACCATTTACGTTACCAATTCGCGGCAATCCAGCGGCCAAGCCATGGCACGGCGGCTAGCTGAATACGAGGCGGAGTTTCTGCCATCCACGACAGCAAACCTGGTGATTGAGGTTGAGTACAAGTGACGCCTGACCCGGTGCGGCCGACCCGAAGGCCAACTGCGCGAATTGCGCCCGATCGGGATGTCCGACCGGCTCAGTCCGTCATGCCAGGAATGCAACGATAGGTTGACGGATGCGCAGGATTCCGGCGTGATCAGATTTTATGGCACCCATCCGATCAGCGAGAACGTAATTCTCGCCAAGGTTGCTGCGTGCCGCAGCTTCTTGGACGCCCTGACCGAGGATGATCTCAAGGACTTCGACCAGGATCACTACGGCGGTACCGAAGTTCTTGACGCTCTGGCCGACATGGCGGGACCTTACCACCAGCATCATGTGCTCGACGTCGGCAGTGGCATGGGCGGTCCTTCGCGCTGGCCTGATTATGGGCGCGGTTGTCGTGTAACCGGCCTGGACATTACCGGGAGTTGGGTTGAGGCTGCAAAGCGACTGAGCCAGCGCGTTCGGCTCGACCATCTCGTAGATTTCGTGCAGGGCGATGCCATGGCCGTGCCGCTGCCCGATTCCTGCTACGACGAGTTGATCGCGAAGGAGTCTTGGCTGCACAACGGTCGGCTTCTGGCGGCCGCCGATTTCTGCGTCAGGCGTCAAAACAGAAGCTCTTTGCCAGGCTTTGCATCCGTCCGACATTGGAGACCGGTATGAAGACAGAACTGCTGTACTTGGCCCTCGTCACAGCCTTCACTGGCCTTCTGTGGGCGCCTTATATCCTCGACCGCCTCGCGGTCAGAGGCATCACCGACGCGGTAGGTTATCCGGAAAACCCCAAGCCTCAGTCGCCTTGGGCGCAGCGTCTCATGAAGGCGCATATGAATGCCGTTGAGAACCTGGTCGTCTTCGCGACGCTGGTGCTGCTGGCGCACGGCACTGGACTCACGAATGCCACAATTGGCTCCGCCGCGGTCGTGTACTTCTGGGCCCGCGTAGCGCACGCCTTGAGCTACACATTCGCAGTCCCATGGGCCCGCACGTTGGCCTTCGCAGCGGGCTTCTTCGCCCAAGCGGTCGTCGCCTGGCAACTGCTTGCCCGCTGATAAGGCTGGCGCGCGCCCCTCGCTTCAGCGGCAGCCAACGTTGGTGGGTCGGAAAACCGAAGCAAAGGAGAACGCCGTGAGCAGTTCCGATGCCGACAAGGTCTTCACCGACTCAATTTCCAAGCTCTATGAAACGTATCTCGTTCCACTGATCTTTCGGCCCTATGCTGCGGACCTGGCGAGTCGGGTAGCTTCGCGGTCCCCGTCGCGGGTACTCGAAATCGCCGCCGGCACCGGCGTCGTCACGCGCAGTCTGGCGTCCATCCTGCCGGAAAGCGTGTCGATTGTTGCTACCGACCTCAATCAACCGATGCTTGACCTGGCTTCCGCAATCGGAACGACGCGCCCCTTGGAATGGCGTCAGGCAGACGCCATGCAGCTGCCCTTCGCCGACGGAGCATTCGACGTCGTGGCCTGCCAGTTCGGAGTGATGTTCTTCCCCGACAAACCGAAGGCGTTTTCGGAGGCGCGCCGGGTCCTCAAGGCTGGTGGCGCATTCGTATTCAATGTGTGGGACCGGATCGAGGAGAACGAATTCGCGCACACCGTGATGGCGGCGCTCGAATCACTCTTTGCTGCGGATCCGCCACGCTTCCTGGCCCGCACGCCACATGGCTACCACGATCTCGCGACCATTGAACGGGATCTCGATCTTGGCGGTTTCTCGGCGTCACCCCAGATCAGCACGGTCGCGGCACGCAGTCACGCAGCATCTCCCCGCATCCCTGCGATCGCGTATTGCCAAGGGACGCCGCTGCGCAACGAGATCGAGGCGCGCGACAAGTCGCGGCTCGCCGACGCAACCGATGTCGCAGCGCAGGCAATCTCGCAGCGGTTCGGTCCGGGCCCCGTGGACGGAAAGGTTCAGGCGCACGTTGTCACTATCGAGCGCTCTTAGCCGCCAATCGTGCGCTGACATGCTCCCCATCGCTGAAGCCGTCGTCGTTGTCTTTGGCTTGCTGGCGCTGATCCATTTCTACTGGGCGCTCGGCGGCCGTCGCCTCAAGGCCGCCGCGATACCGGAAGTCCATGGGCGAGCGGCGTTCGTTCCTTCTGCACTAGTCACGTTCGTGGTTGCAGTCGGCCTCACCCTGTGCGCGTGGCTGTTCGCGACGACGGCAGTCTGGCACAGTTTCGCCGGCGCGCACCCCGAACATGCGAGCGGATGGGATTGCGCCACGACCGAGACGTTGTGGTTCGCGTCGTGACACGTACCCAGTAGTCGTTGGCGCAGTGTGCCCTGGATTAATTTCAGGAGATTACTATGGCAAGAATAGAATCGAAACTGCAGACGCTCGGTCTCGTTCTTCCCCAGACCTTGAAGCTCCCGCCCGGAGTCAGCTTGCCGTTTCCTTGGGTTCGCGTCCACGAGAATCGCGCCTTCATTTCGGGGCACGCGGCACAGAGCGCCGACGGTTCGCTTGCCGCCCCAATGGGCAAGGTGGGGCTCGATGTCACGCTGGAACAGGCGCAACAGTCTGCGCGACTTGTCGGGCTATCGATTCTCGCCAGCCTCAAGCGCGAGCTGGGGGACCTGGACCGGGTCTCGGCATGGCTTCGGGTCTTCGGGATGGTCAACTCTGCACCAGGGTTCAGACAACAGCCTGCCGTCATCAACGGTTTCACGAATCTGATCGTCGAGCTCTACGGGTCGCAGCGCGGCGCGCACGCACGGTCCGCGGTTGGCATGGCCGAACTTCCATTCGGCATAGCGGTCGAGATCGAGGCGGAAGTGGCTATTGATTCCTGAACGAAGCCGCGGCTCGAACCTCGTCGCGCGGTCTTGCTGCGCCGCTTCCTAGATCCCGAATACGCGCCTGGCATTGTGTCCGCGCACCTTGTCGCGCGCGGGAGCGCTTAGCGCATTGACACGCGCAAGACAACCAGGCATGTCGCCGATGGTATGCGGATAGTCCGACCCGTAGAGGACGTTGTCGGCACCGAACGCGGACACGCACAGATCGAGCACCCCGGGTGCGAACACCACTGCGTCAGCGCAGATCTCCTGCATGTACTCGCTGGGCCGCTCCGAAATCTTCTCGCGGCACGCCGGAATGTTGTCGAAGCACTGATCCATGCGCGAGATGAGATACGGCAGCGCGCCGCCACCGTGCGCGGCGATGATCCTGAGCTTGCCGTAGCGATCGAAGAAGCCGTCATAGATCATGCGCGAGACGGCGAGCGAAGTGTCGAAGGTGAAACCGATCGACGCGGTGAGCTGGAAGCGCTGCATGTCCATCGCCGCAACGCCTGGCGGCGCAGTCGGGTGGACAAGCACCGGCAGGGCCTTGGCGTCGATCGCGCGCCAGATGGTCGCGAACGCGGGATCGGTCAGGGGCTTGCCGTCGATGTTGGCGAGCACCATCACGCCGATCGCGCCGGCGGCGGTCGCGCGCTCCAGCTCGGTGAGCGCCAGCTCCGGATACTGCCAAGGCAGCGACGCGAACCACTCGATGCGTCCCGGATGCGCCGTGCGCGCGGCGGCCATGTCGTCGTTCATGATCCTCGCCGCCTGCAGACTCACGTTGGCGCCACCCCAATAGCAATTCGGACACGTCAGCGACACGATGCACACGTCGACGCCGTGCTCGTCCATCGTCTTCAGGCGCAGGTCGTAGTCGAACATCGCCGGCACCGGGGTCATGAACGGGGCGCCGTCGAGGTGTATCGCGCGCAGCCCGCCGCGCACCTGCTCGACCGAGTAGCGCGGCGCGCCGTGCTGCTGCAGCAACTGGAACCACGCCTCGGTCAGGCAGTGCGTGTGTACGTCGATGACTGGACTGGCCACGAATATGCTCCTCGACTCTAATCGACCTTGGCGCCGGAATCCTTGATGGCCTTCGCCCAGCGCGGCTGCTCGGCCGCGATGGCGGCCGCGAACTGCTCGGGGCTGTGCGGTGCGATCGGCTCCATGCCGAACTTGAAAAGTTGTTCCCTGAATTCCGGCGTCGCCTGGATCCTCTGCAATTCCGCCGACAACCGGGCGACGACTTCCTTCGGCGTCCCCGCAGGAGCGACGATGCCCTGCCACGCCTGCCAGTCGAAGCCGGCAACGAGTGTCGCGATCGGCGGTACGCCGGGCAGCAACGTCGTCTGCTTCGCCACCGACGTGCCCAGCGCGGTCACCTTGCCCGCCTGGATGTTGGGCACTGCGACGGTCGCGTCGGAAAACATCACCTGGATCGAGCCGGCGAGCAGGTCGGTCAGCGCCGCCGGTGTGCCCTTGTACGGGACGTGCTGGATGTCGAGCCCGAACTCCGCTTTCAGCGCTTCCATGAACAGTTGATGCGGGCTGCCGTTGCCGACCGACGCGTAGTTGTACTGGCCCGGATTCTTGCGGATCGCGTCGATCATTTCGCGCACGTTCTTCGCCGGGAAGTTCACGTTGGCGATGAGGAAGAAATTGACCGTGCCGACCTGCGAGATCGGGACGAAATCCTTCAGCGGGTTGATCGGCGAGGGCTGATACAGCGCGGGACTGATGCCCAGCGTCGTGCTCGTCGCCATCAGCAGCGTGTAGCCGTCGGCCGGCGCCTTGGCGACGAATTCTGCGCCGACGAGCGTGCCCGCGCCGGGCTTGTTGTCGATGACCACCGGCTGCTTGAGTGCTGCCGCGAGTCGCTCGCCGATGGCGCGCGCCAGCAGGTCGGTCAACGCGCCGGGCGGGTAGGGGACGACGAGCTTGAGCGGTCGGTCCGGATACGTGGCCACCTGAGCGTGTGCCAGCGCGACCGTCAACGCCATGGCGGCGCCGAGCGCGAATCGCCCGCCCTGGAACCACGCGGATGCACGCCGCATCATCGTTCATCTCCCGCCAATGGAACGCCGAAAGGTACGGAGCGGCGTACGCGCTGTCAAGCGCGCCGTGGCCCATCCGCGCGCTATACTTCGCGCCTGCCCTGCACTTCGCTACCATGACCACAGCCGCACTGCTGCGCGTACCTGAAATGTCGCTGCGCTGGATCCCGGTGTGGCGGCGCAACCTTCTCGTCTGGCGCAAGCTGGCGATCGCCTCGGTGCTCGGCAATATCGCCGATCCGCTGCTCTACATGCTGGCACTCGGCTATGGTATCGGCGCATTCATTCCCGAGATCGGCGGCATGAAGTACATCGCCTTCATCGGTACCGGCATGGTCTGCCAGAGCGCGATGTTCACCGCCTCATTCGAGGGCATGTATTCGGCGTTCTCGCGCATGCACGTGCAGCGCACGTGGGACGCGATCATCAACGCGCCGCTCTCGCTCGACGACGTCCTGTTCGCCGAATGGATCTGGGCGGCGTCGAAGAGCGTGATGTCGGTGCTGGCGATCCTGGCGGTGATCGTGACATTGGGCTTCGGCCATTCGTGGCTGGCGCTGTGGGTGATACCGCTGGGCTTCGTCACCGGCCTGACTTTCGGTGCCTTCGGCCTGGTGATGACGTCGCTGGCACCGAGCTACGATTTCTTCACCTACTTCTTCACGCTGGTGCTCACGCCCATGCTCCTGCTGTCGGGGGTGTTCTTCCCGGTCGAACAGATGCCCGCGGCGCTGCGCGTGGTGGCTGCATTCCTGCCGCTGTCGCACGCGATCGACCTCGCGCGACCGCTGCTCGACGGCCGCGTTCCCGATGACATCCTCTTGCACCTGGCCGTGCTGCTGGCGTACGCGGTCGCGGCGTACTACGTCGCGCTGGTGCTTACGCGGCGTCGTCTTCTGCGCTGAACGCAATGCTCTGGATCAAGTCGCTGCACATCGTGTTCATGGTGACGTGGTTCGCCGGGCTGTTCTACCTGCCGCGCCTGTTCGTCTATCACACCCTGGCGACAGACGCGCTCGGCATCGAGCGCTTCAAGGTGATGGAACGCAAGCTCTACTTCGGCATCATGACGCCGAGCGCGGTGCTAACCGTCGTCTTCGGCTCGTGGCTATGGCTGGGCTACGGCATCACCGGCGGCTGGCTGCACGCCAAGCTGACGCTGGTCGCGGTCCTCGTCGCACATCATTTCTGGCTGGGCAAGCTGATGAACGATTTCCGGCACGACCGCAATCGCCACGGCGATGTGTTCTATCGCTGGATCAACGAGATTCCCACGGCGCCCGTTCTCCTGGGGGCGGTCCTGCTCGTCGTGCTGAAGCCGTTCTGACTTGGAGCGCTATTTCGCGCCGTGCCCACGCGGGCTCGAAGCGGCGCTGGTCGAGGAGCTCACCGAACTGCGCGCCGCCGATGTCGTCGTCACTGACGGCGGCGTCGCGTTTGCCGGACCCGTCGAGCTCGCGTACCACGCCAACCTCGAAAGCCGGCTGGCGAGCCGCATCCTGTGGCAAGTCGGGCACGGCAGCTATCGCAACGAGCACGATATCTACGCGCTGGCGCATGCGCTGGACTGGCCGCGCTGGTTTCGCGCCGACCGCACGCTGCGCGTCGACGTAGCGGCGACGCGTTCACCCTTGCGCAGCCTTGAGTTCGCGACACTGCGCATCAAGGACGCGGTGTGCGATCGGCATCGCGCCGTCGGCGGCGTGCGGCCCAGCGTAAACAAGGAGCAGCCAGACGTGCGCGTGCACGCGTACCTCACGGCGACCGACGCGACCTTCTATCTCGACACCTCGGGCGAGCCGCTGTTCAAGCGCGGCCTGCGCCGCGAGTCCGCCGACGCGCCGCTGCGCGAGAATCTCGCCGCCGGCCTGCTTCGACTGGCGCACTGGAAGCCTGGCACGCCGCTGCTCGATCCGCTGTGCGGAGGCGGCACGATTGCCATCGAGGCGGCTCTGATCGCGCTGGACATCGCGCCCGGACTCAAGCGCAGTTTCGGCTTCCAGAGACTCGGCTGGTACGACGGGCCGACGTGGCAGCGCATCAAGCAGGCCGCGCAGCGTCGTGCCAAACCGCCGGGCGCCGCCGGCATCTACGCCAGCGACAACGACCCGACCGCCATTGCCCACTGCGGCGCCAACCTGACCGCGGCGGGGCTTGCGTCGGCGGTCGTCGTCGAGCGCGCCGACGTGCTCGCGCGCGTCGCGCCGGCCGCTGCCGGCATCATCGTCAGTAACCCTCCCTACGGTGTTCGTCTCGCCGACGAAGGCGCGCTGGCTGATTTCTATCCGCTGCTGGGCGATGCGCTCAAGCGACATTTCGCGGGCTGGACTGCGTATTTGCTCAGCGCCGATCCACGTCTGCCCAAGCTGATCGGACTCAAGGCCAGCCGCCGCACGGTCTTGTACAACGGCGCGCTGGAGTGCAGGCTGCTCGAATATCGCATGATCGCCGGATCGGCACGCGGCCGCCCTGCGTCCGGCACGACCGGATGATAGAATCGCAACAGTTTCCAGTCACCGCGGTCACCGATTCCATCATGATGCTGCCTAGTCGCCACTACGTGTCCGACCACACCAAGTTCATTCGCGAGCTGCTGGCGCAGAAACCGGAACTCATCGAAAAGCAGCGCGAGAGCCGCGCGATCTGGTGGGACAAGACGCCGCGCGCGCTGGCCGACGAGGCGAAGATGGATGCCGGTCGCGTACCGCAATCGGCTTACGTCTACGACGGCAAGGACTAAAGCGCGGCTCAGACGCGGAGGTTGGGGCGCGCCTCGCCGTAAATAAAGTAGCTCGCAGTCTGCGCGATCGACGCCGACCAACCCAGCGCTGCCAGCCTCTGCGCGAGCACTGGCGGCTCCCAGAACACTTTCACGATGCGGAATTCGCGCCCATCGTTGAGCCTGCGCGTTACGACGCCCGCGGCGCGACCCGGCAGCACGTGATCCCTGGCAGTCGACGTGGGATCGAATGCCGAGTCGATCAGGTACCCGCCGCCGCCTGGTGCAAGCGCTGCGCGGACCTTGTCCCAGAAAGGTGCGAAGCGTCCGTCCGGAACGTGCGACAGCCAGAAACTGAAAAAGACCGCGTCGTAGCGCTCGCGCGGCTGCCACTCGAACAGATCGGCCTCGACATAGGCGACGTTGGCGTCACCCACGCGCACGCGATTGATGGCCAGCACTTCCGGCGAAGCATCGACGCACGTGACGCGCCCGACACGCGGCGCGATCCGTCGCGTGAACAGGCCTGTCCCGCATGCCAGTTCGAGCACGCTTTCGGGTCGTTGCCGCGTGAGCCACGCATCGAGCGCGGCTTCGACGGCGCCTGTTTCGGCAAACCAGCGCGCGTTGAACTCTGCGCCGCGGTCGTAGCGGCCATGGCGGAACCACCACTCGTCGTACTCGCCGGCGCGGGCGCGGTAGTAGCCGATCTGGTCCTGCAGGACGTCGCGCTCACTCACGGCGGGCAATGGCAAACCACGCTCAGCGGTCGTCGAGGCGAATTTCCACGTAGGCGCGATCCCTGACCTCGCGCACCCACGCCTGGAACGCTTCATCGGACTTGCGCTGGCGTATCGCCAGCTGCGCCTCGGCGCGCTGGCGGTCGGCGGTGATGTCCTGCTTGCGCCGCTCGAGCACCTGGATGAGGTGCCAGCCGAAGGGCGAACGCACCGGCGCCGAAACCTGATTGATCGCGAGCTTGTCCATCGCGTCCTGGAATTCCGGAACGGTGTCGCCCGGATTGACCCAGCCGAGGTCGCCACCTTTGGCGGCCGAGCCGTCCTCGGAGTTGAGCTTGGCGACGTCCTCGAACTTGGCGCCGGAGTCGATGCGGTCCTTGAGCCGGTCGACCTTGGCCTTGGCATCGGCCTCGGACACGAGTTCATTGACCCGGATGAGGATGTGCCGTGCATGGGTCTGGTCGACGACGGTGCTTTCGTTGCGACCCCGCTTGTTGATGACCTTGACGATGTGGAACCCGCTCGCGCTGCGCAGCACCGGCGAAATGTCGCCGGGCTTCATGGTGCGCACCTGCTCCGCGAACACGGTCGGCAGGCGCGCACCCGCGCGCCAGCCGAGGTTCCCGCCGCGCAGCGCGTCGTTGGCGTCGGAGAAGCCGGCAGCGATCTGCCCGAAATCGCCGCCGGCCCTGGCCGCCTTGAGCGCTTCCTCGGCGCGGCGGCGCTTGGCCTCGATCTGCTCCGAACTCGCCTGCTCGGGCACCAGCACCAATATGTGCGCGAGCTCGTATTCGGAGTCGCCCGCGTTCTGCGCCTTGAGTGTCGCCAGGTAGAGATCGACCTCGGCCTCGCTGACGGTGATGCGGCTGTCGACTTCGCGTTCGCGCAGTCGCTGCATGAGGAGCTCGCCGCGGATGTCTTCGCGATATTTCGCGTAGGGGATTTTTTCGGTCGCCAGCGCCTTGCGAAATTCCTCGAGCGAGAGCTTGTTGTCCTGCGCGATGCGCTGGATCGCGCGCTCGATCTGGTTGTCGTCGATGCGTAGGCCCGTTTCCTTGGCGTATTGCTGCAGTGCGCGCTCGGTGATCAGCCGCTCGAGCACCTGCTTTTCGAGCACGTCCGGCGCCGGAGGCTCCACCTTCTGCTGCTTCATCTGCTGCAGCACGATCCGCTTGGCGTCGTCGACGTCGTACAAGGTGATCGCTTCGTCGTTGACGATGGCGGCGACCCGGTCGACGTTCTGCACGCGAGCCGGCGCGACGCGCGACAGCGGCGCGGTTTGCGCCGCCGCCGTGGCCGCAGCCATTGCCACCGTCAGCGCGATCAGCGTCAGGAAGAAATCACGCACTGCCATTGCCGCTAGAACTCCGGGAAGAAATTGGCCGGCTTGTCGCCGATCGGCCGGGCTGCCGGGTCGTTCGCGGTCGAGTAGCCGGGGACGCTGCGCCTGAGTACGTCGCCCGGGTTGGTCCCGAGGCGCGCCAGGCCGTTGAGCTCGAGCTGGACGAATACCGACGTGCTGTATTGCTGCGTGTTGGTCTGCAGCCGCTGCGCGGCGATGCGAAATACCCAGCAGCCACCATTGTACTCGAAGCCGATGACACCCTCCAGCGTCTTGGCGTCGACCAGCGAATAGTTCCAGCGCCCGATGACCGACCAGTTGTCGAGGAACGGCGCCTGGCCGGAGAAATCGAGCTGCTTGAGCTGCGACACCTGGCCGCTCGAGTCTAGGTACTGGCGAATGTAGCGATACGCGACGTTGACCACCTGGCCGGCGGCCGGCTGGTAGCGCGCGCCGAGGTCGAGCCGCTCGGTCTGCTTGGGGCTGAGGAACTGGTATTGCAGCGCGCCCGCCGCGGTCCACACGTCCGACAGGCGGGTCTCGCCAAAGACCAGCAGGTCCGACGTGTTCGAGGTGCGCGGCGGTTCGTTGAGCGTGACCTGCTGGCTCTTGAAATAGTACTGCTGTCCGATCGCGAAGCGCATCCTCTCCGCGCCCGTTTCCGGGTCGAGGAAGCGCGATCCAAGCGCGACAGTCAGCTGATTTGCGTCGCCGATGCGGTCGCTGCCCAGATAGCGGTTGGCGGTGAACAGGTGCGAGAAATTGAAATCGTCGGTCGCGGTATCGAAATTGGGATAGCTGCTCTGGTTGCGATAGGGAATCTGCACGTAGTACAGGCGCGGTTCCAGGGTCTGGATGAACGAGCGGCCGAACCACTGCGTTTCACGCTCGAAAATCAGCCCGGAATCCACCGTCGTGATCGGCAGCACGCGATTGAAATTGGTCGGCGGCGTCGCCGGGCTGTCGAGCGCATAGTTGGTCATGTGCAGCCCGGTTTGCGCGGTGAAGAACCACGCGTTGCCCTGCCGCGACCACGCGACCGTCGGATACAGGACGCTGCGGTCGCCGTTGGGCTGCAACGCCGGCTGGTGGAAGCGCACGAACTCGCCGGCCGCCTCGAAATCCAGCCCCTGCCATTCCACCGGTCTTACCGTCATCGCGATCTGCGGCTCGCGAAAATACGGCGGCGTGATCGGATTGTTGGGATCCTGCAGCGTCTGGAAACTCTGCATGCGCGCGAGCAACGACAGCGGCCCGCGGGTGTACGTCAGTCCGTAGTCGCGCGGAAGGTTGGTCTGCGAGGTCAGCGTCAGCCGATCGGAAAGATCGGCGAAGTAGGTATCGTCGGATACCTTCTGCACGTTGACGAAACCGCCGAGGCCACCGCCGAAATTCTGGTTGTGCTTCCACGCCAGCGCGTAGCGATCGGTGTCGGTGATGCGGTCGTGCGGCAGGAACTCGACATCCGCCTCCCCGGAGGCCTCTGCGAACAGGTAGCGGAACTGGCCGCCGACCTGCAATCCGCGCCGCGACATCGGCCGCGCCAGCAGCGTCGCGTCGTAATTGGGCGCGAGATTGAGATAGTACGGTATCGCGACCTCGAAGCCGCGCTGGTTGCTCGAGCCGTAAATCGGCGTCAGGAAACCGCTCTTGCGTTCGTTGGACAGCGGAAAGCTGAGCACTGGCGAATAGAGTATCGGCACGCCCTTGAAATAGATCTTGGCGTCGTGCGCCGTTCCCACCATTCGCGATCGGTCGATGTCGACGTCGGCTGATGTCAAGTACCAGTCGTTGTTGTCCGCGACACAGGTCGTGTAGCGCGCATCCGTGACCTGGTAGTGGTTGGGGCCATCGAAGGTCAGCAGGCTCGCGTCGCCGCGCGATGCATTCTCGCCCACGTGGAACTCGGGTTCGCGGAAAGAGCCGGTCTCGGTGTCACGCTTGTAGCGGACCTCGGGTCCGGTGATCCAGTCGATGCCGCGGCGTAGCGTCACGTTGCCCTTGCCCCAGAATTCGTCGGCCAGGATGTCGTAGCGCAGCCAGTCGGCGAGCAGCGTTTCGCGGCGCGAGCGCAGCTCGACCTTGCCCTCGGCCTCGACCCACTTCTGCCCCTCGCCTTCGACGCGATCGGCGCGCAGAAAAATGGCGTCGCGCTCGGTGCCGACGGACTGCGGCCCGGCTGAATTGAGCGGTTTGGGCGGCGCAGGTTCCAGCACCGGCGCGACTTTCATTCGCGGTGGCAGATCGGTGCCGGCAGCGGGCGCAGGTTGCGCCGCGCTGCCGGTCGCGACGGCGAGCGGAAGCAGGGCAAAACCGGCGGCGACCAGGCGAGCGACCATGCGGGAGTGGCGCAGGAGCGAATGCTAAGATGTCGCATTCTACCTGCCTGACCGCCCGACTCCACCGCATGAGTTCCGATGCCCGCTTCGACGCGCTGTGCGCATGGCTGGCGCGCGCGTTGCCGGCACCGATGGCCTCGATCGCACCGGCGTCGGCCGATGCCAGCTTTCGCCGCTACTTTCGCGTCACGCTCGCGCACGACAGCCCGCTGCCTGGCGCGCACACCGGCGCGCGTACGCTCATCGCCATGGACGCACCGCCGCCGCACGAGGACTGCCGGCCGTTCGTCGTGATCGCGAAGCTGCTCGCCGACGCGGGAGTGCACGCGCCGGCGGTGCTGGATGCAGAACCGGCGCAGGGCTTTCTGCTGCTCTCCGACCTCGGCGAGCGCACCTACCTCGCCGAACTGTCCGACGCGACCGCGCCCGCGCTGTACCGCGATGCCACCGACGCGCTCATTCGCTGGCAGCTGGCCAGTCGCGAGAACGCGCTGCCGCGCTACGACCGCGCGCTGCTGTTGCGCGAACTCAACCTGTTCCCGGATTGGTACGTTGCGAAGCACCTCGGCGTCGACCTGCAGGACGCACAGCGCAAGGTTCTCGCCAGCGCCTTCGAGCGCATCCTCGACAACAATCTCGCCCAGCCGTGCGTGTACGTGCATCGCGACTATCATTCGCGCAATCTCATGGTCACCGAGCCCAATCCCGGCGTGCTCGATTTCCAGGACGCGGTGTACGGCCCGGTCACCTACGACCTCGTGTCGCTGCTGCGCGATGCGTACGTGGCGTGGGACGAGGAACGCCAGATCGACTGGGCGGTGCGTTACTGGGAGCGCGCGCGCGTCGCCGGCTTGCCGGTGGGCGCCGACTTCGGCGAATTCTGGCGCGACTTCGAATGGATGGGCGTACAGCGGCAACTCAAGGTCCTCGGCATCTTCGCGCGGCTGTGGCATCGCGACGGCAAGGCCGCATATCTCGACGACATGCCGCGCGTGATGGCGTACCTCCGCGGCGCCTGCGCGCGCTACAACGGGCTCGGGCCCCTGGTCAGGCTGGTCGACGAACTGGAAGGCCGTCGCGCGACGGTCGGCTACACGTTCTGATGGCCGCGGCGATGATCCTCGCCGCCGGACGCGGCGAACGCATGCGGCCGCTTTCCGACGCGCGGCCCAAGCCGTTGCTCGAGGCCGGCGGCAAGGCGCTGGTCGTCTGGCAGATCGAGCGCCTCGTCGCGGCCGGATTCGATCGGATCGTCGTCAACGTCGCGCATCTGGGATCCGCCATCGAGCAGGCACTCGGCGACGGTGCGCGCTACGGCGCCAGCCTGCGCTACTCGCGCGAGCCCGTGCCGCTGGAGGTGGCCGGCGGCATCGCCACGGCGCTGCCGCTGCTGGGCGACGGCGTCGCACTGGTCGTCAGCGCCGACGTCTACGCCGAATACGACTATGCCTGGCTGCGCCGGCGCATGCAGGCGATGGAATGCACCTCCGGAGCGCCGCACTTGCACATGGTGATGGTGCCCAATCCAGCGTATCATCCGAGCGGCGATTTCGTGCTCGACGCCGGCACGCTGGCGCTGGATCAGCGCCCGCGGCTGACCTTTGGCAACATCGCCTTGTACCGCACGGCGCTGTTCCGGGAACTGCCGCGCGGCGAAAAGCTCAAGATCCTTCCCTGCTATCAGGATTGGATCCGCCGTGGGTGGGCCAGCGGCGAAATCTTTACCGGACGTTGGGCCAACGTCGGGACGCCCGACGAACTGGCGCGGCTCGACGCCCTCCTGCACGACGACAACGATCGCACACGCCGACCATGAATGCCACGACCGAACCGCTGATTGCGAATCCGCTGCTCGATTTCTCGGGCCTGCCGCGCTTCGCCGACATTACCCCCGAGCATGTCACCCCCGCCGTCGACGCGCTCATCGGCGAGGCGCGCGCGACCATCGAGTACGTGGCGACGCTCAAGGAGGAACCGACCTGGGACAACTTCGTCGAGCCGCTGGCCGACGCGCTGGACCGCCTCGGACGCGCCTGGGGCCAGGTCGGCCATCTCAATGCCGTCGTCAATACGCCGGCTTTGCGCGAGGCGCACAACCTGAACCTTGCCAAGATCACCGATTTCTACAGCGATTACGGCCTCGACGCGCGCCTGTACGCGCGCTACCGCGCGCTCGCTGCCGGGAAGGATTTGGCGACGCTGGCAGCGGACCGGCGCAGGCTCGTCGACAACGCGCTGCGCGACTTCCGCCTGTCGGGCGCGGAGCTGCCGGATGACAAAAAGGCGCGCTTGAAGGTGGTCGACGAGGAATTGGCACAGCTCTCGTCGCGTTACGAAGACAACGTGCTCGACGCCACCAACGGCTGGGCGCTCTTCATCGACGACGCTGCCACGCTCGCCGGCGTCCCCGCCGACGTGCTCGCGGCGGCGCGGCAGGCGGCGGCGGACGACGGCAAGCCGGGCTGGAAACTGTCGCTGCGCATGCCCTGCTATCTCCCGGTCATGCAGTACGCCGAGAACCGCAGCCGGCGCGAAACGCTCTACCGCGCGCACGCGACGCGCGCCAGCGAATTCGGCAATCCCGAATGGGACAACAGCGCGCTGATCACGCGCATCCTCGCCTTGCGCCATGAGGAGGCGGCGTTGCTTGGCTATCCGAACTTCGCCGAAGTCTCGCTGGTGCCGAAAATGGCGCAGTCGCCCACCGAGGTGCTTGGCTTCCTGCGCGACCTCGCTGCCAGGGCCAAGCCCTACGCCGAGCGCGACATGGCGGAACTGAGAAGCTTCGCGCGCGACGAGCTGGGGCTGCCGGAACTCGCAGCGTGGGACCTGCCCTACGCGTCGGAGAAACTGCGCCAGGCGCGCTACAGTTTTTCGGACCAGGAAGTGAAGCAGTATTTCCCCGAGGATCGCGTGCTCGCCGGCATGTTCCGCGTCGTCGAGACGCTGTTTGGAGTGAAGATCCGCGAGACGACGGCGCCAGTCTGGCATCCCTCCGTGCGCTTTTTCGACGTCGTCGACCGCGAAGGCGGCGTCAGCGGACAGTTCTACCTCGACCTGTACGCGCGTCCCGGTAAGCGCGGCGGCGCGTGGATGGACGAGGCGATCGGCCGCCGCCGCCATGGCGCGCACATCCAGCATCCGGTCGCCTACCTGACCTGCAACTTTTCGGCGCCGGTCGACGGCAAGCCGGCGCTGTTCACGCACGACGAGGTGACCACACTGTTCCACGAGTTCGGCCACGGCCTGCACCTGCTGCTCACCCGCATCGACGTCGCCGGCGTGTCGGGGCTCGAAGGCGTGGAGTGGGACGCCGTGGAGTTGCCTAGCCAGTTCATGGAAAATTTCTGCTGGGAATGGGACGTTCTCGTGCACATGACCGCCCACGCGGGCGACGGCCCGGGCGCCGGTGCGCCGCTGCCGCGGACGCTGTACGAAAGGATGGTGGCGGCCAGGAACTTCCAGAGCGGTATGCAGACGGTGCGGCAGATCGAGTTCGCGCTCTTCGACATGCACCTGCATTACGACTTCGCGGCGGCTGCCGGCACCCCGCAGGCGCTTGCCGACACCATTCGCCGCGAGGTCGCCGTGGTCACGCGGCCAGCCGACGACCGCAGCCTGACGCACTCCTTCAGTCACATCTTCGCCGGCGGCTACGCGGCTGGGTACTACAGTTACAAGTGGGCGGAAGTGCTTTCGGCGGACGCCTACAGCCTGTTCGAGGAAGCGGGGGTGCTCTCGCCCGTCGCAGGGGCGCGCTTTCGCGACGAGGTCCTCGCCCGCGGGGGCAGCCGCTCGGCGCTGGAGTCCTTTGTCGCCTTCCGTGGCCGCCCGCCCCAAATCGACGCGCTGTTGAGGCATAATGGTATGTCTGCGTCATAATGACGACTCGATGTCGGAGGGCAAGACGATGAGCGCAACGATTCAGCCGTGCAGGGCGCTGTTCCTCGCGCTGCTGCTGGGCATGGCCAGCAGCATGGCCGCCGCCCAGATCCAGCAGGTGTATCGCTACATCGACGCCGACGGCAAAGTCGTCTATTCGGACAAGCCGCCGCCGCCCACCGCCAAGGAGGCGCAGTCCAAGCGCATCGGCGCCAACAGCATCGAGACCAGCCAGCTCTCGTACGCCACGCAGCAGGCGCAGGAGCGCTATCCGGTGACGCTGTACACCTTCGCCTGCGGCGTCGTCTGCGACACCGCGCAGGGCCTGCTGAACAAGCGTGGCGTTCCGCACACGGTGGTCGATGTGAGCGTCGGCGATGGCGCGGACCGGCTCAAGAAGCTCGCCGGAGGACTGGACGCGCCGGCGCTGCAGGTGGGCGAGCAGTACTCGGTGGGCTTCAATGACACCAAATGGCAGTCCATGCTGAGCGATGCCGGCTATCCGCAGACGCCTCCGCCGCGAACCGGGCCGGTCGCGCGCCCGGTGACGACACCGCCTGCCAGCCCCACCGCGACGGCGCAAACGGCGATCCCTACCGTGCCCCCCAAGGGCGGCTACCCGCAGCAATAGCCGCTGGCGGGCCCGTTTGCGCGCCCGCACCTGTTCCCGCCACCGGGTCGGACCGGGTAGCATGTCGACTTGAGGCGCCACCGTCCGGATCACGGCCGGAGGCGCCACAACGACCGGGGACCGCATAGCGCCCTGGCGCAGACATTTCTCCCCAGGAGGAGTCGATGACCGTATCCCGCCGCCGCTTTGTCGCTGGC
>Ga0209048_10002218_pt1 | contig 19500 bp, 17 predicted proteins | sample FrelakmetCRP12CR_FD_187146 | JGI IMG/M metagenome (GOLD analysis project Ga0209048, IMG submission 187146) | Freshwater lake sediment microbial communities from the University of Notre Dame, USA, for methane emissions studies - CRP12 CR (SPAdes)... | ecosystem: Environmental > Aquatic >... | reverse complement strand
GCGCTCGACCGCAAGCCCGATGATCCCACGGCGAGCCTCGAGTTGGCCTTCCTGCACCTGACCCTCGGCGAATTCAAACAGGGATGGCCCCTGTATGAGGCTAGATTGCGGATACCCGCCCTCGCCGTGCCGCAGCGCCATTATAGTGCGCCGCGTTGGGACGGGACCTCAGCGCTTAAGGGCAAGGTGTTGCTGGTTCACGCCGAACAGGGCCTCGGCGATACCATCCAGTTTTGCCGCTATTTGCCTCTGCTTAGCGCGCAGGGCGCGACGGTCGTGTTCGAGGTCATGCCGTCCCTTAAGGCGCTGCTGCGGTCGCTGCCCAATGACGTTCAAGTCCTCGCGCGCGGCGAGCCGCTGCCCCGTATCGACTATCACTGCCCGTTGCTCAGTCTGCCGCTGGCATTCGACACCGAGCTGTCGACGATTCCGTGTGAGGTTCCCTACCTCGCTGCCGAGCCGCAACGCGTGAAGCGGTGGGAAGCACAGTTGCACGCGCTCGCGGGATTGCGCATCGGAATCGCCTGGCAGGGCAATCCGAAGGTCGAGCAACTCATCTGGGCGCGGGGGCGCTCCATACCGCTCGCGGCGCTGGAACCCCTGGCGGCTATGCCGGGCCACAGCTTCGTGTCGCTGCAGAAGGGGCCGGGAGTTGAGCAGCTACGCGACTGCGCCTTCCGCGACCGCGTTCTCGATTTGGGTTCGGAATTCGATCGCGGAGCTGATGCTCTTCTCGATACCGCAGCCGTCATGGCCGGGCTTGACCTGGTGATCAGTTCGGATACAGCCGTCGCGCACCTCGCCGGCGCGCTTGGGCGTCCGGTCTGGGTCGCACTCAACGCGACGCCCGACTGGCGATGGATGCTCGAGCGCAGCGACAGTCCCTGGTACCCCACCATGCGGCTGTTCCGCCAGCCTCGCGCCGGCGAGTGGCGTGAGGTGGTGGCCGCGATTCAGGAGGCCCTGCGCCCGCTTACCTCGTCCCGATCGGCGGTCGGTTAAAGGTGGATCGGCCTACTGAGCACGCGTGACGCGGGTCTTCCGGTTCTTGTCGGCCGCGAGCCACAGTGAGCTCATGGCGCCGTGCTCGATGCGAACGGCCTCTCCCACTTCGAAGCGCAGACTGGGCTGCGGCTCGGCCTGAATCCAGACTTGCTGATTATCCAGGGTGAAGACCCATCGCCCGTTCGAGGTCTGGCGCAGGGCGACGATCTTTCCGGGCAAGGTCTCGTTTTGCTTCTTCTCCGCTGCAACCGGGTCGCGCTTGTGGGCGATCTCGGTCGTCATGCCGAACTGATCCGCTTTGACTTTAGGCAGTGTAGTCACCAGCGCATCGAAGCAGGCGAGTCGTTGAGTTGCCTCCGCAATGCCGGCGCAGGCGCGCAATTGCACGTCGAGGGAGTCCGTGCCGGCGCTCGCGGTAAAGCTTGCGACGGCCAACAGCACCGCCCAACGCGGCAACCGCGTCATCGCGACCCCAGCGTGGGCGCATCGGCCCCGTAGTAACGACCGATGCCCACCGTGAGCGCGCTCGCCAGGTCGCGCTCCGCAGCCGTCAGGAGCGGGTTCCAGATGTCGAAAATCAGAATGATCCGGGTCTCGTCGCTGTCGTTCCAGGCTTCGTGCTCGATCGAATCGTCGAATACCCAGGCCTGACCTTTGCGCACGGCACGCGTGTCCGAGCCGACCCGCAGGCCGCATCCGTCGGGAACGAGCAGCGGCAGGTGCACGATCGAACGGGTATTGGTGGTGCCGGTATGCGGCGGAAGGCGCGTGCGCGGCTTCATGACGGAGAAGAACGCGCCGGGGGCGTAGCCGGGGACATCGCACAGCGGCAGCTGCGCCAGTACCGCCGTCGTGCGCGGGCACTTGGCCTGGTGTGCGTCGATCTTTGCCCCGTCGTGCCACAGCGAATAGACGCTCCAGTTCATCGAATGATTGAGCGGCGCCCACTCATCGATGGGGGTTCCCGGCGGAAAGTCGACGTAGGGCCTGAACTCGGTGCGGTCATTTTGAAGCGCGGCGACGGCTTCCGCGGCGATCTCCTCGGTGGCGCTCTCGAGCAGTTCGAGCCACGGAAAGTAATCGCGCCTGAAGAATTCGATGGCCGGCAGGTAGGGAAAGTAAAGCTGCTTCGGTTGGTGCGAATAGACCTGGCGTTTGCCGACCGATACGGCGAGGAAGGCGTCGAAGCGGCTCTGATCGGCGTCGCCGTGCATCGCCCTCGCGGCCCCTACCTCCTGCTCGAGAAAGGTCTCCAGCGCCTGCGTATTGGCGCGGACCACCTCCTGAGCGCGGGCAAGGAGCGCCGATGCGTGCTGAGGCACCGGCATGCCGGAGGTCACCGAGGCAAGCGCGGCACCATAGACATAAGCGGCTGCTTTGGGTTTCCCCAGCCGCTCCATCAATTCGCCCTTCTGCAACAGCGCCGGTACGTAGCGAGGCTCGATGGCGAGCGCCTTCTCCAGCGCATCGCCCTCGGCGTTCGCATCGCCGAGCGTCCGGCACGCGGCGGCGAGGTTCAGCCACAGGACCTTGGAATTCGAATCGAGAGCGATGGCGCGCTCATAGAGCTCCCGGGCCCGGGCTGCGTCGCCGGTCCGGTGCAGGTGGCCACCGGCCGCGTTGAGCACCAGCGGCTGCTGCGGTGCCCGGGCAAGAGCCATCTCCACGAGTTTCAGCGCCGCCGCGGGGGATTGAGTTTCGGAAATCTGGTTGATTGCGTCGGCCAGGGCTCGCGCCTCGGGCTCGTTGATCGGAGTCGCATTCACGGCGTCGCGGGATCCTCGGTTAAGATTACTCGGTGAATACTACCCCGCGGCGCTTGGCCGGCGAGCGCCCGCTGTTCCGTTTAGCGTAGCCGAAATCCGCCCCGATCGCACGCCACGCCTCAGGAACCGTTCCGACCCGCCTCGCCGGCTCTTTTCAGCCGAATCTCAAACAGCTTCGGCCAGTTCTCGCCGTCCAAGGTCACCGTGATGCGCCGGGCTTCCTTGAGCGTCTGCGGATTGATGAAGCGAATCTCCGGCGTGCCGTCGCTCATGAGGATCTGCCGCCCGTCCAGCGTGAGCGCCCATCCCTCGCCGTCGTAGCCGAACTGCCCTTGCTGGCGGAAGGTGGCGAGATCGACTATGAACCCCAGGTGCGATTTCCACGTCAGGCTGATCAGGCGGTTGTTCCAGTTGACGATGCCTTCGCCGAAATATTGCGCGGGTATCTCGAGCTTTTGCAGCACCTCTCCGGTTTCGAGCTTTACCTCGCGAATCGACGAGTGCTGCTCGAGGCCGGTGCTCTCATATAAGTAACCGTCCAAATAGAACAGCCCCTCGGTGAAGGCCGCCGGATCATGAGGATAGGTATGGACGACGTTGATGCCGTAGGTGGGCACGGCGGCTCGCGGCGCTGCGCAAGCGTATCCACCGTGCAGCGCTTATCGCCCAAGGTGCCGTATATCCTATCGGTGCCTTGAACGATGATCGTGAGGTTGGTGCCGATGGCGCGGCCTGGCTTGCCTTCGGTAACGCCGGTCAGGCCGAATACAAAGAGCGGGTCCGGGGCGCCGCCCGCCTTCAAGACCGGGTGGGGCCATGTTGATTACGAGTTGACCCAATGGCTATGCCCGGCGGACAAGTACCCGTGAATTGTCGCGAGCCGCTTGGGTAACATCGGATGAATGGCGCAGAATGCAAGTGGTTGTTCTGGGTACGGCCGCGTGTCGCGGGCGTCTCGAGCGAAGCTACCCGGGCATTGTCGCGCCCGTGCCGGACCCTTGCCCCGGAGTTTTGAGGCCATGCGTACGTTATCTGCCGCGATTGGTTTGGGATTGACGCTCGCCCTGGGCGATGCCCACGCCCAAGATCTGGAGGCCGCCAAGGCGTGCACCTCGCTGAGCGACAGCGGTGCGCGGCTCGCCTGCTACGATGCGGCCTTCCGTGTGACCAAGGCGCCTACGACCGCACCTACAACCGCGCCGACAAGCCCGCCGCAACCGCGCGTGCAAAATACCGACCCGCAGGCGCAATTTGGCGATAACGGTCAGCTGCAACGCGATCAAAAGACAAAGGCCGAAGTGCCGAAGAGTTTGACCGGCCAAGTGCAGCAAGTGACTGCTCTCGCCAATGGAAGATACCGGTTGACCTTGGATAACGGTCAAGTCTGGCAGACGGATCCGGCGGATTGGACCATGGAGTTCAAAGTGGGCGAGACGGTCACCTTTACCCGCTTTTCTCTGGGCGGCTATCAGATTTCGTTAGCCGGGAATGCGCGGGGCATCGGCGCGAAGCGCGTGAAGTAACCGGAAGGTGAGCGTCCCCGGGCATCTAGGTCCCCGGGGACGTCACGAAGAGCGACCCTTAGAACTTCGCGGTGAACGCCGCGAACAATTGCCGACCCAACAAATCGTACGTCGGATACGTGTTCGGCGAACCCGTGCCGGCGAGCAGGGAGCTTACCATCGGCGGATCCTTGTCGAGGATGTTGTTGATACCCGCCCGCAAGCTCAGGTGCTTCGAGACATCCCAGATGCCCGACAGGTCGAAATAGCTCATGTTCGGCAGACGCGCATTGAAGCTGTCATAGACGCCGGGCCCGTACCCTGCAGCCGAGGCCTGCAGTTGCGGGTTTCCGGTGTTGGTGTCGAGGTTGACCGAGCCGATATAGCGCCATTGCAGGGATACCAACAGGTTTTCCGGCGTTTCCCACGATATGCGCGTGATGCTCCTCCAACGCGGGGTGACGGTCTGACAGGTCGGGCCGAACAAGCCGGCGCAATTGTAGGGCAATTCCGAGGGGATGGGCTGCGACGTATTGTTCTGCGTCCAAGTGCCCGACGCCGTGGCCATCATCTTGCCCCATCTGCCGACATCCCAGTGATACGACAGCTGCATGTCGATGCCCGACGCTTCGGACGAGGCGATGTTCACGTTCGTGGCCTTGATGTAGCCGCCGCCCGCGATGGTCGTGCCGAACAGCGCGCCAGCCGCCGTACGAACGACATTATCGCAATAGATCGCCAGACCCGTGCTGAGACAGCTGTTCAACGTGATGTTTTGCGGAACATTGGTGATCTGTTGCTTCAAGAGAATCTTGTAATAGTCGAGGCTCGCGGAAAACCCGTTGAGGTAGGAGGGCGAATAGGTAAACCCATAAGACAAGGTGTTCGCCTTTTCCGGACCGAGATCCGGGTTTCCGCCAAGCAACGTGGCGCATTGACCGGCCGGGCATTGCTTGATGGCGCCGGTGCCATATTGGGCTGCGGTCACGCCCGTATGTGCGCAGGCCGCCTGCGAGGCGGTCGGAGCGGTGGCGGTGCCGGAAACGCCTGCGCAGGGATCGGACGCAACCACGCTGGTCTGGGTCACGCTGTCCGGCGTGTACAACTCGATGATGTTCGGCGCGCGGATGGCGCGATCGAACGAGCCGCGGATCAACAGATCGCGGATGGGAGCGTATTGCACATCGAATTTATAGGTGTTGACCGAGCCCACCGAACTGTAGTCGGAATACCGCCACGCACCGCCGGCCGTGAGTTGCTCAGCCCAGGGTTGCCTCTGCGCGATCGGCGCCCGAAATTCAAGGAAATATTCTTGGACGTCGTATCCGCCGTTGATTGCGGTGCCCGCGCCGCTATAGCCGGACAGATCGTTCGCCAGCTGTTCTTGGTCCGGATTGTAAACGAGCTGGTCGTTGCGGTGCTCTAAGCCGAGGTTGACCGCGACGCCATCCTCCGCCCAGGGCGATTTGACTCCGTATTTGCCGAGCTGACCGGTGGTGTTGAAGTCCATGACGCGCTCGGTGACGGTGCCGTAGGCTGTGCCTATGGCCGTGAGATACTTGGTTTGTGCCGGGGTCACGCCGCCCTGGCTCCAAATATTCCATGGAACGCAGCCTTGTTGATTGCCGTTGCAAACCGGGTTGGCCGCGGTGCCGGAGACCAGCAGCGCGTTTTGGACCCTGGTGTTGCTCAGATAGCCGCCCACGGACTGGTACAACGACGTGTAGTAATACGATCCATAGGCGTCGTACGTCCACGCGTCGAACGCCTCGCCTTTGAAGCCGAACACGGCACGGTAGTTGGTGTGCTCGTAATCCGACGTTCGTGGGCCGCCCTCGATGTTGCGCCGGCCGAGATAGAGGTCAACGGCCGTCACCCCGCCCAACGACGGAAAGACCTGAGGGTTGTTCGCGGGGTTGCCGCACAGAATCGCGTTTTGCTGCGCGCTCAACAGCGGGTTGGTCGGGCTGCAGTTGACCAGATATCCGCCGTTGCCGGTCGGGTCGAACGCGTTTCCGCCAATGAACGCCGCCGAGGGTGCGATTTGTGAATTGGTTTGGTCGTTCATGAAGCTGAAGTCTAGGTACGGTTTGATGTAGTCGTTGACTTCGTAGTTTGAGAAGAATCCGCCCATGTAGCGGGTGTTCTGCACCGCCAAGGTCTGGTATGGGTTTGAATTGAACAGCGGGGGCGGCACCGAACCCGCTTGCGGGTAAGGCAAAAGGCTTTTGCCCACGACCGAATAAACCGCGTTGGGGTCGGGATTGTAAATCGGGGATACGAGATTCGAGTTCGGCGACCCGCTACAAGTGGGCGTATTGATCAGATTCGGATTGGTCGCGCTCGGATTGACGTTGAACTTGCAGGCCGAGAAATCGCGCGTGCCTTGCGAGACGGGATCGGCACTGCGATACGTGAAGTACCCCTGGATATGACCCTTATCGTCCGCAAAGGCGCTACCCATGATAACGGAGGCCGAGCGCGTCTGGCCGTCCCATTCGGTGCCGCTCGGTGCATTGAAACCCTGCTGTGTTTGCAGAGCCTGCATCCAGTCGTTGTGGTTGGTGTGCCAGTTCTCATTGTATTGGCCTTCGACCTCGATGCCCTGGAAATCGTGCTTCATGACGAAATTCACGACGCCCGCGATCGCGTCCGAACCGTACACCGCCGATGCACCGCCCGTCACCACATCGACACGTTCGATGAGCTGCGCCGGAATTTGATTGAGGTCGGGCGCCGGATTCGGGTTGAGCGTGCTGGCGTCGCCGACGCCTAGCCGCCGTCCATCCATCAGCACCAGGGTTCGCTGCGGACCCAAGCCGCGCAAGTCCGCGGTCGCGATGCCGCCGGCCGAGTTCAACGGGTTCTGGGTCGGACCCACATCGGCCACGCCGTTCTGAGAATTCTGCGGCAGGTTATTAATGATATTGGTGACGTCCGTGGTGCCTTGCAGCGTGATGTCCTGGCGGGTAACCACCTGAATCGGGCTCACGCTCGTCATGTTCGGTGCCGCGATGCGCGATCCGGTGACAACGACCTCCTGCAGCTGGACGCCTTCATCGCCCGAGGCGGGCGCCGCGGGGCCGACGGCCTGCCCAAAAACGCTGGTGGCCATCAACGCAAGAACCGCGAAACCGAAGCTGCGGCTCCCTCGCGGATGACCTGCGTGCCTTGCGGTTTGCTCCGCACGACGGTCGATCGAGACTTGAGAGTAAGAAGTCATTTCATCCCTCCACAACGGTTTCATCCCGTTTAAAGTTTTGTGTTGCAGCCACGCTACGCGCAGACTGCACTCCCTTCTAACTAAAGCGCCGCGCCTGAAGACGCGCTAGCCTATATAAGGATAATACTAACAACCAATTTGGAGTTTTGATAGGTCTTGGATCGAAAACAACAATGTTGAGACCGATGGCCGCAGGTCGGCTGACGCTGACAAAAAGGCCGCGGATCCTCGCTGTTTGGCCCTCATCGCCGAGAGGACAAGTCCCGCCCTACGCTTCGAGTATGCGCGTAAAACCGACAACCAATCCATGATCCGCCGAATGGCAATGGGCCTGAAATCCGAACCGCTTCCGGTCGCTTCGGCCAACTGCTTTGGTATGGTTGCGTCCCCCATCGTTGTTGCGTTTATTAGGCAAAAAGTGTAGGCATCGGTGGCTGGGGTCACGATGTGGTGGCTAATGGCCTTGCTGCGCGCTCCCGTCTGCCCTTCGCAGCCGAATCTCAAAGAGCTTCGGCCAGTTCTTGCCGGTCACGAACAGGCGGTCGCCCTTGGCGTCGTAGGCGATGCCGTTCAGGACGTCGGTCTGTCCCGGGACTCGATCCGACGGTGGGAGGAGCCCTGCAAGATTGATCAGGCCGACGACACGGCCATCGTGCGGGTCGATGCGCAATATCCAATCGGTCTGCCAAACATTGGCGTAGATCTCCCCCTTGACCCATTCCAATTCATTGACGTGGCGAATGGGTTTGCCGTCCAAGGTCACCGTGATGCGCCGGGTTTCCTTGAGCGTCTGCGGATTGATAAAGCGAATCTCCGGCGTTCCGTCGCTCATGAGGATCTGCCGTCCGTCCTGGGTGAGCGCCCATCCCTCGCCGTCGTAGTCGAACTGCCCTTGCTGCTTGAAGGTGGCGAGGTCGAATATGAATCCAATATGCGATTTCCAGGTCAGGCTGATGAGGCGGCTGTGCCAGTTGACGATGCCTTCGCCGAAATATTGCGGTGGTATGTCGAGTTTTTGCAGCACCTCTCCGGTTTCGAGCTTCACCTTGCGAATCGTCGAGCGCTGCTCGAGGCCGGTGCTTTCATACAAGTAACCGTCCAAATAGAACAGCCCCTCGGTGAAGGCCGTCGGATCGTGGGGATAGGTATGGATGACGTCGATGCCGTAGGTGGGCACGGCGGCTCGCACCGCCGCCGCGCCCGCGGTGGCACCGAGGATGAAAGCGGCGCACCAAAATCGCGTTCTCATGCCGCTATTCATCTGTCGCTCAGAGCGATGTTGCCGGCGCACCCGCACTCGCACGGGCGGGGCCGTTGGCTTCGCCGGTGCCCGCAGTGCCGTAGTTCACCGAGCCGGCGAACTCGAAGGTGCTCACCAGCACGGCGCCGGCGCCGCGCACGGCGTGCGCGGGCTGCGTGCAAAAGCCGCGCGCTTCGAGGCGATAAGTGCCCGCGGTGGGCAACGGACGCTGCGCCAGCGAATCCACGGTGCAGCGCTTATCGCCCAGCGTGCCGAATATCCGATCGGTGCCTTGCACGATGACGGTGAGGTTGGCGCCGATGGCGCGCCCGGGCTTGCCTTCGCTGACGCCGGTCAGGCCAAATACAAAGAGCAGATTTTGCGCTCCGCCCGCGGCACGCTGGAAGCTCAAGCGCACGCCGGGCGGGTTCGATTTGGGTTCGCCTTCGCAACGCGTGCCGCTGTTCGGCCAGTCGATGATCGCCTCGATCGCTCCGGCAAGGTGGGCCCGCAGGTAGCCGTCTCCGCTCGGCAGGCAGTTGGCGGCGGCGGCGGACGTCGGCGCCCCGGCCGCCGGGGGGGTCGCGGCGCGCGCCGAATCGAACGCGAGAGCGATGCCGACGAGCGCCCATAGGGGGGCGCTGCGCATGCCGCGCCCGGGGCATGCCCTGCCATTGAAAAAGATTACCGGTATCATTCGCTTATGTTGCCATGCGCGCCGCCGAGAGTGTTGATGCTGAGGCAGTTGACGCTCGCACTCCTGCTGTGCGTGGCGGCCTGCACGCCGAAATTCGAGCGGCCGAATATCTCGGTCGTGAGCATCGAAATGCAGCGCGGCAACTTGTTGCAGCAAGACTTTCAGGTCAAGTTACACATCCAAAATCCCAATGATCGCGCGCTGCCCGTGAAGGGGTTGCATGCCGAACTGAGCATCGGTGGGGATCGCATCGCCAGCGGCGTGAGCAATCGCGCGTTCGTGGTTCCGCCGATGGGCGAAACGGATTTCGATATGACGATCACGGCTAATATGGCGATGGCGCTGCTCAAGCTCACGAACCAGCACACGGACTTGATCGACTACGAGGTGACCGGCGCGGCCAGCCTCGACCTGGCCTTCCTCAATGATCTGCCGTTTCACCGGAGCGGTTCTTTCTCGCTCAAGGCGAATCAGTAACTAATTGAAATAGCTAGAATTATTCCGTAAGCCCGGCTCGGTCGAGCTGTCCTCTGGTAAAGTGATGCCCAAAAATCGGGGCATCGCCCTGACAGAGACCCGAACATCATGCCGACGGACTTTTTGAGCGTCTTGGTGGAGTTTCGGGAAAGGAACATTCGTTATGTATTGGTCGGCGGACTCGCTGTTCTATTGCACGGGATCGATCGCTTGACCGCCGATATCGATTTGGTCGTCGATCTGGCGCCAGAGCAGGCATCTAAAGCGGTCGATGCCCTTTTGGAACTCGGCTTCAAGACCCATGCCCCGGTGGATGCCCGGCAATTCGCCGACGCAGCGGTGCGGGAACGATGGCGCAGAGAATCCGGTATGGTCGTATTGAGTTTTTGGGATCCGCGGAATCGACGCCCGACGGTTGATCTGTTCGCAAACTATCCCATGGAATTCGAACTTCTGTTCAGTGACGCGCTGTTGCTGCCCTTGGCGACGACCACGGTGCGAGTTGCGAGCCTCGATCATTTGATCAGCATCAAGCGCGCTGCCGGCCGGCCGAAGGATCTCGACGATGCGGATCGCCTAGCCGAGCTGCGCGCGAAAATAATATTGGATCCATGACATATGCATCAAGACGAAACTACGCCGCCCATGACGACATTTGGCAGCTGGCAGGATGCGGAAGAGCTGCGGAAGTGGTCGTTCCTGAGGCGTACACCGCAACAGCGCCTGGATTGGCTGGTGCAGGCGCTCTCCATTGCCTATCAATCCGGCGCGCTCAAGCTTCCCGCAGGCCCTAAAGCGGCCGATTAACGTCGTCCGCGAACGCGAATCATGGCACAGACTCCCTACGAACAGCTCGAGCAAGAATTTCGCAGGCTGCACGCCTTTCGCGGCGCATTGTCGCTATTGCGGTGGGATGCGGCGGTGATGATGCCGCGCGGCAGCGCCGACGTGCGCGGCGAGCAATTGGCGGCGCTCGAGACCGAACATCACGCCTTGCTCACGACCCCGAAGGTGGCGCGGCTGCTGGAGCGCGCCGAGGCCGGCGCCTCGCAGCTCGAGGATTGGCCGCGCGCGAATTTACGCGAGATGCGCCGGCAGCGCGATCACGCCATCGCAACGCCGCCCTCGCTGATCGCGCGCCTGGCCAAAGCGACTTCGCGTGCGGAAGTCTTCTGGGTCGAGGCGCGCAAGGCCAACGACTACAAGGTGCTTGCGCCGCACTTGGAGGAGGTGGTGCATCTGGTGCGCGACAAGGCCGCGCTCTTGGGCCAGGCGCGTGGCCTGCCGCCGTACGACGCCTTGGTCGAGACATTCACGCCCGGCATCTCGACCGCGGATATCGACGCCATCTTCAAGGGCCTGTCGCGCAAGCTCCCGGGGCTCATCAATCAGGCCATTGAAGTTCAAGCCGAACGGGCTCCCGTGCCCTTAGCCGGCAAATTCACGGTGGCGCGGCAGCGCCAGCTGGCGCTCGACGTGCTCAAGGCGATGGGATTTCCCTTCGATCGGGGCCGGATGGACGAGAGCGAGCACCCCTTTACCGAAGGCGTGCCCGGCGACATTCGCATCACCACGCGGTTCGACACCAACGATCCGTTCTCCGGTCTACTGGGTGCGGTTCACGAGACCGGCCATGCCATGTACGACTTGGGGATGCCGCCCAAGTGGCGCGATCAGCCGGTGGGCCGAGACCGCGGGCTGGCGCTCGAGGAAAGCCAGTCGCTGCTCTTTGAAATGAATCTGTGCCGCAGCCGCTCGTTCGTTAAATATCTGAAACCGCTGCTGGAAAAATACCTGCAAGTGAGCGGCGATGAATGGAGCGAGGGGAATCTGTACCGGCATCTGATTCGTGTGAAACGCAGCCTGATTCGCATGGATGCGGATGAGCTCACCTATCCCGTGCACATCATGCTGCGCTACGAGCTCGAGAAAAAAATTCTCGACGGAACACTGCCCGTGGCGGAATTGCCCGAGGCATGGAACGCGAATATCGAGCAGCGCTTGAGCATACGGCCGACCAACGACGCCGACGGCTGTCTGCAGGACATTCACTGGGCGGTGGGACATTTCGGCTATTTTCCCTCCTACGCGCTGGGAGCGGTCATTGCCGGCCAATTGAACGAGGCGCTGCGCGCGGAACGCCCGACGCTCGATGCGGAGATAGCCGGCGGCCAATTCGGCGGCGTGATGGACTGGCTGCGCGATAACGTGCATTGCGTGGGCGCCCGATTGCCGGTGCAGGAGCTCATCAAACAAGCCACCGGCAAGCCGCTGACCGCGGCGGCGTACCTGCGCTATCTGGAATCGAAATACCTGGAAGCGCCGTGAGCGCCGCGAACACCGATGCCGTAAGGGTGGTGACGCCGCGCCGCTCGAACAATTTCAAGAAGCTCGAGGCGCAGCTGCGCGGTTGCGTCGGTAAAGCCATCGGCGAGTACGGGATGATTGCCGACGGCGATCGGGTGATGGTGTGCGTATCGGGAGGCAAGGATTCCTACACCTTGCTCGACATGCTGATGAGTTTGCAGCGCAGCGCGCCGATCCGCTTCGAGATCGTCGCGGTCAATCTCGATCAAAAGCAGCCGGGTTTTCCCGCCGAGGTGCTGCCCGGCTATTTGACCGCGCTCGGCGTGCCGTTCCGGATCATCGAGCAAAATACCTATGCCGTGGTCAAGCGCGTCATTGCCGAAGGCAAGACACTATGCGGACTGTGTTCGCGCCTGAGGCGCGGCGCGCTGTATCGCTTCGCGGCCGAGAACGGGATCACCAAGATCGCTCTCGGGCACCATCGCGATGACATCGTCGAGACGCTGTTCTTGAACATGTTCTTCGGCGGCCGGCTCAAGGCGATGCCGCCGAAGCTGTTGAGCGAGGATCGAAGGCATATCGTGATACGGCCGCTTTGCCTGGTGGCGGAGCGCGACATCGAGCGCTACGCCGCGGCGCGCAAGTTCCCGATCATTCCCTGCACGTTGTGCGGCTCGCAGATGCACATGCAGCGCCTGGCCGTAAAGAACATGCTCAAGGATTGGGAGCGGAAATTCCCGGGCCGCATCGAGAGCATTTTCTCCAGCATGCGAAATGTCGCCGCCTCGCAGCTTGCCGATCCCAAGCTGTTTGATTTTGTCGGGCTCGAGCAATTGCGCGCGCACAATGCCCGCAGGCTAGAAAGCGTGCCGGCGGCCATTATGGATGAGGTCGTGGCCAAGCTCGCCCCAATTTTTGAGTGAGGAGTTCGTGCCGCAACCCCGACGCACCGCCGCTCGATCCCGCCGCTCACGGCGGCGCTACCCTTGGGAAACGCTCGCGGACGACCAATTGCTCAGTCTGCGGTTTTGCGATTTGAAATTAACGATCGAGGGTACCGATCTCGAGCGGGCGATCGAGCGGCTCTACGGCGAACTCGCCACGCGCGGCATCGGCTTCCGGCCGCATTTCTGGCTGTCGCAGGAATGGTTTTCCCCCGACGGCATTCCCGGAATCGCGATTCCGTTCTACCTCGCGCATCGCCGGCTCATGGGCATCGAGCGGCGCCTCATGCGCGAAGCGGAAGGCGGCAACCGCAACTGGTTGATGCGCATATTGCGCCACGAAGCGGGCCATGCCATCGACTCGGCGTATCGCTTGCGGCGGCGCAGCCGTTGGCGCAAAGTCTTTGGGCCGGCATCGCTCCCCTATCCGGACACCTACCGGCCGCGCCCGGGCAGCCGCCGCTTCGTGCAGCACCTGGGAGCTTGGTACGCCCAAGCGCACCCCACGGAGGATTTCGCGGAGACGTTCGCGGTTTGGCTCAAGCCGAAGTCGGCGTGGCGCCGCGAATACCTGGGATGGCCGGCATTCGCCAAGCTCGAGTTCATCGATGAGCTCGCCGCCGAAATAGGCGAGGCCAAGCCGTTGGTGATCGACCGCAGCCGGGTCGAGGACATCGCGGAGGAGACCTGCACCTTGCGTCAGCACTACGAGCGCAAGCTGGCGCGCTACCGCATGCCGCGCCGCACGGGCGCGGACGAATTATTGCTCAAGGTGTTCACCGCGGCGCCGCGCTCGCGCTCGGCGCCGAAGGCGGCGCGCGTGCTGCGCGAGCTGCGCCATCCGCTGCGGCAGCAGATCGTGCGCTCCGGAGCCTTCAGTGAATACCTCGTGCATCAGGTTCTGCGCCTGGTGATCGAGCGTTGCGAGTCCTTGAATCTCTACATCCGCGGCCCGCGCCGCGAATTGAAGGCGCATCTTCTGTGGGTCATCGCGCGGCTGGCCGAGTCCTACGAAGAGCGTCAATTGCCGCGGGTGGCGCTGTGATGCGGGCGAGGCCGTGAGGCGGGTGGCACCGTGAAGAAGATGCGGGCCCTGGTGCTGGTGCATGCGACGCTGGTGCCGCCGGATTCGTTGCGGGGCCTGTCGGAGAAGGAGATCGACGAAGTGCGCACCGAATACGACGTCATTTCGCATCTGAAGGCCGCCGGCCACGATGTGATGCCGCTGGGCTTGAGCGACAGCTTATCGGAGCTGCGGCGAGCGATCATCGATTGGAAGCCGGACATCGTGTTCAATCTGCTCGAGGAATTCGACGGCATCGTCACCTACGATCAGCATGTCGTCGCCTTTCTGGAGCTGATGCACCAGCCGTACACCGGGTGCAATCCCCGCGGCATGCTGCTGTCGCGGGACAAGGTGCTGTCGAAGCAATTGCTGTCCTATCACCGGGTGCCGACCCCGCAATTCATGGTGTTCGCCCGCGGCAGGACGCCGCGGATTCCGAAACGCCTGCGCTTTCCGATGTTCGTGAAATCCTCGACCGAGGATGCCTCGCTCGGCATCGCGCAAGCCTCCGTGGTCGCGGATGAGCGCCAGCTCAAGGAGCGAATCGCGTTCATTCACGAGCAAACTCATTCCGATGCGCTGGTCGAGGAGTACATCGAGGGCCGCGAACTTTATGTCGGGGTGATCGGCAACGAGCGGCTGAAGGTATTGCCGGTCTGGGAAATGACCTTCGGATCGTTGCCGGAAAACCTGCCCGCCATCGCCACCCGCAAAGTGAAATGGGACCGCGGCTATCAGCAGAAATACGGCATCACCACCGCGGCTGCGGAAAATTTGCCGGAGGGTACCGTGGCGCGGCTCGAACGGCTGTCGAAGCGCATTTTTCGCGCATTGCATTTGACCGGCTATGCGCGCATGGACTTTCGCTTGCGTGCGGACGGGGCGTTGTACGCGCTTGAAGCAAACGCGAATCCCAATCTATCCGCCGGCGAGGACTTCGCACAGTCGGCCCTCACCGCCGGTATGCGCTATCCCGACGTGCTGCATCGAATATTGCAGCTCGGGGCCAGTTACCCGGCGGCATGGCGCGGGCTCGACGCTTAAGCACCCACCTATTGTCGAGTCCAGCGGTTCATCCAGGCGAGCGTGGTCTCATACCATTGGACGCTGTTGGCGGGCTTCAGGACCCAGTGATTCTCGTCCGGAAAGTAAAGAAGCTCGCTCGGAACGCCGAGCCGCTGTAACGCGGTGAAGACGGCGAGACCCTGTTCGTAGGGCACGCGGTAATCGAGCTGACCGTGAATCACCAGGGCCGGCGTCCTCCATTTGGCCACGAAATCGATGGGGTTGTGCTTGGCATAACCTTGCGGATTGAGATATTCCGGGCCGCCGTTTTCCCATTCGGGAAACCACAGTTCCTCGGTGGAGTAGTACATGCTGCGATTGTCGAATATGCCATCGTGCGTGACCAGGCACTTGAATCGATCCGGCCACTGACCGGCAATCCAATTGATCATGTAGCCGCCGTAGGATCCGCCGAGCGCGCACATGCGATCGCCATCCAGCCAGGGATATTGCTTCAGGGCGGCGGCCAAGCCGAGCTTGAGATCCTCGAGCGGCTTGCCGCCCCAATCGCCGCTGATCGAATCGGTGAACGCCTGACCGTATCCCGTCGAGCCGTGAAAATCGATCATCACGACCGCGTAGCCGGCGCCGGCGAGGGCTTGCGCGTTCCAGCGCCAGTGCCAGATGTTCGCCATGCTGCCCTGGGGCCCTCCGTGCACGACAAATGCCACGGGATACTTTTGATCGGCTTTGAAATTCGCCGGCTTCACGATGTAACCGAAGACATTGTCGTTGTTCCAACCGGCGAAACTGAATTGCTCGTACTCGCCCAACTGGCGGTTGGCGAGAGCCGATTGATTCAAGTGCGTGAGCCGCAGCGGTTTGCCGCCGGCGAATCCCACCGAGTAAAGATCGGCGGGACTCGCCAGGTTGCTCTGCGCATAAATGATTTTTTGCGGGCCGGCACTGAAGCCTTCGACATCGCCGGCGCCGGTGATGGCGGAGGCTCTGCCGGTGTTCGCGTCGATCGCCCACAGTGGATGCTGGCCCAGGTGATCCGCGGTCGCGAACAGCATCTTGCCGTCGCGCGACCAGGCGAAGGCGCTGATCGAGCGATCCCAATTCTGCGTGAGCGGACGCTTGACTCCGGTGTGCAGGTTGAGCAGCACCAAATGAAAACGGTCGGCTTCGAATCCCGGCCGGTCCGTGGCCACGTACGCGAGGGAAGAGCCATCGGGCGAAAACGCCGGCTTCCCGTCCCATGCCGCATTGTCGGCGGTCAGATTGCGCGGCGCGCCGCCGCCGGCCGGGACCGTGTAGATATCGAAGTTGGTGGACCATGGCTCGCCCACCGGCAGCGCTCGCACCGAGAACGCCACCTGCTGGCCGTCCGGGCTGAAAGCATAGTCTTCGCGGCCGCCGAACGGCTTGCTCGGCACGTCCCCGTCGACGCCGGCGGTCAGATTCACCGGGGTTCCGTTGGCGAGGCCGCCTTCGTCGAGCGCTATCCCGAAAAGCTGCGAGCGGCGGCCGTCGCTCCAAGTGTCCCAATGACGTGCAAATATCCGGTCGTAGAGAACCCCATGCGCTGGATTGTGCGAGGCCGCCACCAGCCGCTGCTTGGTGCATGCGAGATCTGCACAATCGCGGAATACCTCGAGGCTCACCAGCAGCCGGTCCGCCTTCGGGGAGATGCGAAACGTGCCGACATCGATCGGCAGATTGGTGATCTGCAGCGGCTCGCCGCCTAGCCCTAAGCGCCACACCTGGGTCGAACCGCTGCGATCGGACAGGTAATAGATGAATCGCCCGTCGCCGCTCCAATCGGCGGAGTTCGAATTTGCCGCCAAATCCGTGAGCCGCACCGGCGTCGCATTTCGTTTGCCGGGTTCGAGCAGCCAAATGCCGTTACGCGCCTTGTTCGCCTCCATGTCCACGGTACGCAGGGTATAGGCGACATGTTTTCCGTCGGGGGAAACCTCGGGCTCCGAGACGCGGTCCAATCGAACCAAATCCTGCACGCTGAAGGGTTGCGCCGCATCCGGCGCCGCGGCGCGAGTCGGCGATGCCGAACCGGCCGGCATTGCGGCGACCGCCGCCAAGATCGCGAGAGCTGCAATTAAGCCATCGGCTCGCATGGTCAAAGTCTCCCTCCGGCACGGAGTAATTACCAATTGTAGCCTTAGCGAGGCAGAATCGGCCCATGATTGCACCGAGAGTCATCAGCCTCGATTTGGACGACACGCTGTGGCCCGTGGCGCCGGTGATTGCCGCGGCGGAAAAAGCCCTGTTCGACTGGCTTCAGTCACGCTATCCGCAAGCGGCGGAGGGACACAGCGTCGAATCCATGAGGTCGCTGCGCGCGGGCATCGCCGCGCAATTTCCCGAGCACAGCCATGATCTGTCGTTCTTGCGCCGCCGAGCCCTGGCGGCGCAATTCGGCGCGGCCGGCGTCTCGGAATCGCTGGCCGAGGAGGCAATGGAAGTGTTTCTCGCCGAGCGCAATCGCGTCGAATTCTACGCCGACGTGCGGCCGTCGCTGCTCAGGCTGCGTGCCCGCTATCGACTGTTCGCCGTGAGCAACGGCAACGCCGACCTGCAACGCTGCGGAATCGGCGATCTTTTCGAAGGGCACGTCACGGCTGCCGCCGCGGGCGCGGCCAAGCCCGATGCGCGCATCTTCTCGGCGCTGCGGCGCCTGGCCGGAGTGAGCGCCGGAGAGGTACTGCACGTCGGCGATGATCCGCTGGCGGATGTCGTGGGGGCGACGCAAGCGGGCATGCAGGCCGTATGGCTCAACCGCGAGGCGCGCCGCTGGCCGGGCGAATTCGCGCCGCCCGCTCGCACCATTTCGACGCTCGCCGAAATCATCTAGCACCGCAATGGCGCGCGCGGCGTTAGCAGCCTACGCACTTGTCTGCTGACACCGAAAAACACTGGATTTATAGGTATTTCCGGACAGTAGTTCGCACTTTGCCTCTTCACTTCCGGTCTCGGTTATAGATAGGATGGTGGCGGGTAGCAAAAGGACACCGTGCATGCAAGCAATGCCCGATCGGACTCTGGTAGCCGTCAGTTCCCTGCGCGAGTTTTTTCGTGACGCGTTTCACGAAGCGAGCGAGCACCAACATCTCGACATCGACGAACAGGCCGAGCAGTACGTCGTCAACCTGCTGACGATGTTCTCGCGCGCCGACGCGCTGTATGAGAAGACGCCCGATGGGCTGCGCATCAAGCCGCTCGCGCATATGCTCGCCGAAGCGCTCGACGCGCCGAGCGCGACGGTGCGGCAGCGCGCGCTGCAGCGGTTGGGCGATGTGTCGTTGTTCATCGCCGGATTCTTCGCGCGCAGCTTTGCCAGAAAATTGATCGACATCGACTACCACATCGCGATGGGCGGGAATGCCTATGGGTCATTGGCGGACACCATGCAACGCTCCCTGTCCGGCCGCAGCATAGCGGCCATATACGCGCAGCTTGCGCAGAAATTTCAGCGCCTGGTGGATGCACTCAACGAGGTCAGCGAGATGTCCTACTGCCATACGGACGCGGACATCCTGCGGCTCTATGAAATATGGATGAAGACGGGCAGCCAGCGCGCGCATGGCCTGCTCAACCGCCTGGGCGTGCAGCCGGTGAAGCACGGCGGCCTGCGCCTCGAGCATTGAGCCCGCCATGGTGCTGCGCCGTTTGCAGTCGCTGTTGGGCCGCCTCTACGATGTCTCCGTCGACTACGACGTCTACGATTTTTTAGTCACCGACCGGCGCGAACTCGCGGACGTGGCCCCGGCCAACGACCGGCGCGCGCCCGACGAAGAGCTGCTGCTCGCGGAGACCGCGGATGGCGCCGGAGTGGCGCTGTACATCGACCCGAGCGTGCTCATGCGCCTGGAGCAGGCGGATCCGACGGGCTCTCTCACCGAGGGTAACTTGGCCGATTACTGCACGGCGCTCGAAGGGGTCAGCCATTTCGTCTACTCGACATGGCGGCTTGTTTGGGACGCGCCGGTATCTCTGCTCGAATTGGAGACTCAGGCCGAGGTAGACAAATATGCGGCAACGGTATTTCTGGTGGCCGATCAGCAGGGCGGGTGTTTTCCGGCGCAGGTGCATGCGCGGCTCTTCGATCGGATCAACTTCGATGCGCGTCTCGAGCCGGAACAATACGATCGCTATCGTACCGCGCACCGCTGCGCGGCGAATTTTTGCAGACGGTTGGAAAGCCGCTTCGTGAATCGCGGCAGGGCTCAAGTCGAGGCGTTGGTGCG
>Ga0209048_10002217_pt1 | contig 19505 bp, 14 predicted proteins | sample FrelakmetCRP12CR_FD_187146 | JGI IMG/M metagenome (GOLD analysis project Ga0209048, IMG submission 187146) | Freshwater lake sediment microbial communities from the University of Notre Dame, USA, for methane emissions studies - CRP12 CR (SPAdes)... | ecosystem: Environmental > Aquatic >... | reverse complement strand
GGCTGGAGACCGCTATATTGATGTGAAAGGGCGGAAATATCAGTCAAAACCCGTCCGCATGTTTTTGGTCACGCCGGTTTTTCAGACCCGCGTTCACTGAGTTGGTGTCAGCATGATGCAAGGCTGGCTCGTCGTCGGCATCGCGCTCGCTTATATCGGCCTGCTGTTCGCCATTGCGAGCATCGGCGATCGTGTCCATGCTGGACCTCGCAGCCGGATATGGATCTATCCGTTATCGCTCGCGGTCTATTGCACCTCTTGGACCTTTTTCGGTTCGGTCGGCCTCGCGTCGCGGCAGGGTTATGATTTTCTCACCATCTATCTTGGCCCGGTGCTGATGATCGGGCTCGGTTTTCCGCTGATCCTCAAGATCATTCGTCTCGCCAAGACGCAGAACATCACCTCGATCGCGGATTTCATCGCCGCGCGCTACGGTAAGAACCAGGCGGTTGCCGCGATCGTAACGCTCGTCGCTGTGGTTGGTGCGGTACCTTATATCGCGTTGCAATTGAAAGCCGTTTCGTCGTCGCTGACAACAATTGTCGGCCAAGGTTATCTAACGAGCGGGGTCATCTCACCCGTTAACGGAGATCTTCCTCTCCTTGTCGCCGTTACGATGGCGGCTTTTGCCGTTTTGTTCGGCACGCGCCATACCGACGCGACGGAACATCAGGAAGGCTTGATGCTCGCGATTGCGGCAGAGTCGGTTGTCAAGCTCATCGCGTTTCTCGCTGTCGGCTCCTACGTGATTTTTTTCATGTTCAACGGTCCGCGCGATGTATGGGCGAAGGCTGCGGCTCACGCCGATATCCTGCCAATTTTTACAAGCGGGATCGGTGCCAGCAACTGGATTACGATGACGTTGCTGTCCTTTGTTTGCATCCTGGTCTTGCCACGGCAATTCCATGTCGCCGTTGTTGAGAACAAAAGTGAGAGCGAAGTCCGCCGTGCGGCATGGCTATTTCCCCTCTATCTCATTTTGATCAATCTTTTCGTCGTGCCGATCGCGATTGCTGGGCTGACGCTCTTTCCCCGCGATGCCGTCGACAGCGATATGTTCGTGCTGGCGTTGCCGCTCTCCGCCAAGTCCGAGTTTTTCGCTATGTTCGCCTTTATCGGAGGTCTCTCGGCAGCAACCGCGATGGTGATTGTCGAAAGCGTCGCCGTCGCAATTATGGTGTCGAACGACCTCATCGTGCCGCTGATTCTGCGCAGGCGCGGAACGGGGGCAGCCAATCGCGGCGATATGGGCCTTCTGCTCGTGCAATCGCGCAGGCTTGTAATCTTTGGCGTGCTATTGCTCGCTTACATTTACTATCACCTCGCGGGGGAAGCACAGCTCGCTCAAATCGGACTTCTATCCTTCGCCGTCATTGCACAGGTTGCGCCCGCTTTCTTCGGAGGTCTATTTTGGCGTGGCGCGACCGCGCGCGGCGCGATTGCTGGCCTCAGCGTCGGCGTTGTCACATGGGCCTATACACTCTTGCTGCCGAGCTTCGTCGCATCGGGCATTTTCGATCAGTCCATCCTCGATTTTGGACCTTTCAACATTGAAGCTTTACAGCCGCAAGCTTTATTCGGGCTCCAACTGGCTCCCTTGACGCACGGCGTCCTATGGAGTCTCGGCCTAAACGTTCTCGCTTTTGCCGGCGTATCGCTGTTCACGTCCGCCACCGCAATCGAACGACTGCAGGCCAACATTTTTGTGCACGCGGAATTGCCGCCGATGGCGCCGAGCTTCCGTTTGTGGCGGACATCCGTGACCGCGGAGGAACTGATCGCTACTGTTTCCCGGTATCTGGGCGAAGAGCGAACGCGGCATTCTTTTGAAGATTTCGCTCGAACACGCGGAATTATATTAGACTCGAAACAAGAAGCAGACGTCCATTTGCTTCGCTTTGCCGAACATCTGCTGGCATCGGCAATTGGAGCTGCCTCCTCGCGTCTCGTGCTTTCTCTGCTGCTTCGCAAGCGTGAGGTAGCGACGAAATCCGCCGCGCTCCGCCTGCTCGATGAAGCTTCGACCGCGATCCAATACAACCGTGAAATTCTGCAGACCGCGCTCGATCATGTACGGCAAGGCATCGCCGTGTTCGACAAAGAATTGCAGCTTGTTTGCTGGAATCGGCATTTCGGCGAGATGCTAGGTCTCGCGCCGGATCTCGTCCGCATCGGCGTCGGACTGGATGAAATATTACGCCGCAATGCGGAGCGTGGCGATTTCGGCCCCGGTCACCCTGATGAACTCGTTGCAACACGCCTTGACCGTTATGTTACGCGCACGGAAACTTTTCACGAGCGCCTGCCGACGCAAGGGATCGTTGTCGAGGTGCGTTCTAATCGCATGCCGGACGGCGGAGTCGTCGTTACCTATACGGATATCACGCCCACGGTTGAAGCCGCAGAAGCGCTCGAGCGCGTGAACGAGAGCCTTGAACGCCGCGTTCGCGAACGCACAGAGGAACTGACTCGCCTCAATGAAGAATTGGCTGAGGCCAATATCTCGAAGACTCGCTTTTTGGCTGCGGCAAGCCACGACATTCTTCAGCCATTGAACGCAGCGCGGCTCTATGCCACCAGCCTCGTCGAACGCGAACGCAAGGGTGATGAGGCGAAGCTCGCCACCAATGTCGATGCCTCGCTTGAGGCGGTCGAGGAAATTCTCGCTGTCTTGCTCGATATTTCGCGGCTCGACACCGGCACGATGCGGCCAGAGATCACGAATATCCGTATCGACGAGATTTTGAGCCAGCTTGAGATCGAGTTTGCTCCGCTCGCAGATGAGAAAGGACTGAAACTCACTTTCCTTCCCTGTTCGTTGACGGTCCGCTCAGATCGCCGCTTATTGCGGAGACTTCTGCAAAATCTTATCGCCAATGCGATCAAATATACACCGCGCGGGCGCGTGCTGATCGGTTGTCGCCGGCGCAAGGGCCGTCTCCGTATCGAAGTCATCGATACTGGGCTTGGCATTCCCGCGAACAAACAGAAAATCGTTTTCAAGGAATTCCAACGCCTCGATCAAGGCATACGAGCCCCGCGCGGCCTCGGTCTCGGGCTTTCCATTGTTGAGCGCATCGCGCGCGTTCTCGATCACAAGATCATCTTACGATCGAAAGTTGGGAAAGGCTCGGCCTTCATAGTCGAATTACCAACAGGACCCACAATCGCCAGCAAAAAGGGCGAGCCAGTGAAGACCGCCGTACCCTCTATTCCACTCGAAGCCGTAAGCGTCATGTGCATTGATAACGATCTGCAGGTTTTGGATGGCATGAAGACGCTTCTGGGCGGTTGGGGTTGCCACGTGCTCGCGGCACCCGGCATTCGGGCCGCTTCGCTACTGCTGAGTAAGAGTGCGCGGCCTGATATATTGCTTATCGACTATCATCTTGATGATGGAAATGGCATCGACGCGATTATTTCTCTGCGTCAAGAAATCGGCGACGAATTGCCGGCCGCATTAATTACGGCAGATCGAAGTCAGCCCGTTAATGATGCGGCTCGCGCTCGCAATATTCAGGTGCTGCATAAACCGTTAAGGCCGGCAATGCTCCGAGCCTTCATCGCTCAATGGCGCGTGGTCCGTCCCGCAGCGGAATAAGTTCGCGAACTAAGTCGTTGGCCGCAGCCATTGCCCGGATTCAATCTTGGAAGCCGCGATCACTGCCTGGGTGCGGCTTTCGACGCCGAGTTTCTGCAAAATGGCCGATACATGCGCCTTCACGGTTGCCTCTGAGACCGCGAGTTCGAAAGCAATCTGCTTGTTCAGCAGGCCTTCCGATAACATCATCAATACGCGCACTTGTTGCGGCGTTAGTGTCGAAAGTTTTGCAACGAGATCGCGCGTTTCGACGTCGGGGCTCGCCGTCAAATCAACATCCGGCGGAACCCAAACACCGCCCTCCAGTACCTTGCGGATTGCATTACCCATGGCTTCCGCGCCGAGCGTCTTCGGTAAAAATCCTGACGCGCCGAATTCCATGCAACGACGAATGACATCCGGTTCCTCGGTTGCCGATACGACAACAACAGGAACGCCGGGAAATTGTGCTCGCAAATAAAGCAGCCCCGAAAAGCCGCGCACGCCGGGCATGGTCAGATCGAGCAACACCAGATCGATATCGCTCTCGCGCTCAAGAAGCGCCTGCAAATCCTGTAAGCCGCCGGCCTCAAACACTTTTGCACCGCCGAATAGCTTGCCGATCGCATCCTTTAGCGCTCCGCGAAAGAGCGGGTGATCGTCGGCAATTACAAAACGATGAGAGGCGGGAACTTCCACGGGCTTTCTCTCAGAAATTCGATCGAAATGTACTAGGGATCACCACTTATGTTCCGCTTTACGGAACATGATTGCAAGCAGTCAATGGCTGTAAAAATACCACTAGCACCAATGATTAAGTGCCTTTTTCCTGCTTTTCACGCTGCAAATTCTCCATCATTCCCATAAAGCGGCGAAAAATATTTTCGAAAAATTTCATGACGCGATCCACCTCGGCGTCACTCGGCAATTTCAACTCCGTCTGCTTGTTCGCACCGCGATCAAGCTGGCTTTCAAGTTTGTTCACTCTTTCTTGTAGACGGGCGATTTCCTTTTCGTAAGCCGCGCGATCATCGGCGACTGATTCGCAGGCCCAGTTGTCATTGCGTTTGCGGCAAAGTGAAATCTGACCGGTGCGGGTGTCGAGCCGCAGCACGCCGTCGGCGATCGGGCTCATGTTGAAACGGCCGTTCACGCTATCCGGCGTGGCCTTTGGCGCGTCTGGAGTTTGCGCCAACGCCGGCACCGCAAGGGTGACCGTTAGCGCGATCAGGGTCGCGATCCGAACATTCGTCATCACAGCGCTCCAAACGATCACCTTGCCTCATGGATCCGTCAGCGCGGTATTAGGCCGCTTCTTTCTGGGCGGAGTTCTGAAAGCGACCGTAGAAAGTATCGCCCTTTTTCGCCATGTCGAGCAGCAATGCATTTGGCTTGAAACGCGACCCATACTTCTTCGCGAACTTCTCACAAATCTCCACGAACTGTTTCGCGCCCATACCGTCAATGTAAGACAGCGTTCCGCCGGTGAACGGCGCGTAGCCGAAGCCGAGGATACTGCCAACATCGGCATCGCGCATATCGGTGATGACACCCTCCTCGACACAACGCGCGGTTTCGAGTGCCTGAATGGCGAGAAGACGTGTCTTCAATTCGTCGACGCTAAACGATTCCGCTACCTTCGGCTTGCCCACAATATCGACAATGCCGGGCCACAAGCGCTTCGGCTGATTTTCCGGATAATCGTAAAAGCCCTTGCCATTCTTGCGACCATAACGCCCGCGCTTCACGACCATTTCTTCCAAAAGCTTTTCTTGCCGCGGATCAATGAAATCATTGCCGAGATCAGCCTTAGTCGCCTGCAAAATCTTCCAGGCAAGATCGACGGCGACTTCATCATTCAGCGAGAGTGGACCGACGGGCATGCCCGCCATTCGGCCGATATTCTCTATCATCGCTGCCGGCACGCCTTCTGTGAGCATCAAGTGGCCTTCACGAATATAGGTGCCGACCACGCGCGAGGTGTAGAAGCCGCGCGAGTCGTTGACAACGATCGGCGTTTTCTTGATCGCACGGACATAGTCAAGCGCCATCGCGATCGCAGCATCGCCGGTCTTTTTGCCCTTGATGATTTCTACCAGCATCATCTTATCGACCGGCGAGAAGAAGTGGATGCCGACAAAATGTTCCGGCCGCTTAGACATTTCCGCAAGCGAAGTGATCGGCAGCGTCGAGGTATTTGAGCCGAAGATTACGTCGGGACTTAATACGGCTTCCGACTTCGCGATCACGTCAGCTTTGATCTTGCGATCCTCGAACACAGCTTCGACCACAAGATCGACACCGGCAATATCAGCGTAATCCGCAGTCGGCTTGATACGTGCGAGTAATGCGTCGCGGTCTTCCGCTTTTGCGCGCCCCTTGGCGATCTGATCAGAGATAAGCTTATACGATAGCTGCTTGCCTTTTTCGGCGGACGGCATATCGCGATCAAGCAAAACCACATCGATGCCTGCGTTGGCGGTCACGTAAGCGACGCTCGCACCCATGAAACCGGCACCGAGAATTGCAATCTTGCTGATTTTTTTCACGGGCACATTCGCCGGTCGTCTTGCCCCCTTATTCAGCTCCTGCATCGAGACGAAGAGCGAGCGGATCATCGCCCGCGCTTCTTTACTGCGCAGAATATTTGCGAAATAGCGTGACTCGACTTTGAGCGCCGAATCCATCGGCAACTGCAGGCCCTCGAACACACATTTCAGGATTGCCTTCACTGCCGGATAATTGTCGTAGGTCTCGCGGCGATAGATCGCGTTCGCCGGCGGCCAGGTCATCATACCGCCCTTGGAGAACACAGGCCCGCTCGGCAGCTTGAAGCCTTCGATATCCCACGGTTGCACACCTTTGCCGCCGTTCTTGATCCAGGTCTTCGCGCTTTCGATCAACTTATCGGCGGGAACCACCTCATCAATCAGTTTCATATCTTTCGCTTTGGAAACGCGTAGCTGTTCGCCGCGGAATAAAAACTGCAGCGCGTCAGTCGTTTGAATCATGCGAGGAACACGCTGCGTGCCGCCGCCGCCGGGGAATAGGCCAACTTTTACCTCGGGTAGACCGAGGCGCGATTTCGGACTATCCGCCGCAAAGCGGCGATGGCAGGCGAGCGCGAGTTCGAACGCACCGCCCATACAGGTGCCATTGATCGCGGCGACCCATGGCTTTCCTGATGTTTCCAGCTTGCGGAAAACTAACGAGAGCTTGCGCGATTGGTCAAAGAAGTACTGCATCGCGGCCTTTTCACCCTTGGACTTCGAGAATTCGGTGAAGGCCTTTCCGAGACCTTGCAACATCGTTAGATCGGCTCCGCCGGAGAACGTATCTTTCCCGGAGGTAACAACGGCGCCCTTGATCGCCGCATCACTCGAAACCTTGTCGACGATCTGTGACAGTTCTTCTGTGACGCTCTGGTCGATAACATTCATCGATTTGCCAGGCATGTCCCAGGTGACGAGCGCAATGCCGTCCGCGTCCACATCAAATTTGAAATTCTTGTAACTCATCTGTTTTCCTCTCTTATCCCATTTTGTCATCCCAAGGCGCTCGCACGAAGCGTGAGCCTCGAAGAATGACCTTGTTCAATTTCTTCTGCCGTCCTTCGAAACGCGTTGTGCGCACCCAGGAGGATGACGCATTAAACGCGTTCGATAATGGTTGCCGTGCCCATGCCGGCGCCAATGCAAAGTGTCACGAGTGCGGTTTCTTTGCCCGTGCGCTCCAGTTCATCAAGCACAGTGCCAAGGATCATCGCGCCGGTAGCGCCAAGCGGATGACCCATTGCGATGGCCCCGCCGTTCACGTTGATCCGATCTTTATCGATATTGAAATACTGCATGTAGCGCAGCACGACCGCAGCGAAAGCCTCGTTCAGTTCGAACAGGTCGATATCGGAAAGCTTCATTCCCGCCTTTTCGAGTACACGCTCCGTGACGTCGATCGGCCCAGTCAACATCAGCGCCGGATCGGAACCGATTGAGGCGAACTGACGAATGCGCGCGCGCGGTTTTTTGCCGAGTGTCTTGCTAGCATTCTTCGAACCGATCAACACGGCAGCTGCGCCATCGACGATCCCGGACGAATTGCCCGGATGATGGACATGTTTCACGTACTCGACGTCGGGATGCGCTTGCGTCGCGACAGCATCGAAGCCACCGAATTCGCCCATTTGCACGAAGGAAGGCTTCAGACTTGCGAGTGACTGCATATCGGTCTTCGGCCGCATGTGCTCGTCATTTACTAGGATTGGCAGGCCGTTGATGTCGTTTACCGGCACGACAGAATTCGCAAAACGCCCCTCTTCCCAGGCTTTCGCTGCCCGCTTCTGGCTCATGACCGCGTATTCATCGACGTCATCGCGCGAAAAACCATATTTTGTCGCGATGAGATCGGCCGAGACGCCTTGCGGCAGGAAATAGGATTTGATCGCAATTGACGGATCCATTGGCCAAGCGCCACCCGAAGCGCCGATGCCGACGCGCGACATGGATTCTACGCCGCCACCAATGACGAGTTCTTTCGCGCCGGACATGACTTGCGCCGCCGAGAAATTCACAGCTTCCAGGCCAGAGGCACAAAAACGATTGATCTGTATACCCGGCACCTCCTTGCCGTAATCTGCGGCAATGGCCGCGACGCGGGCGATATCGCTGCCGGCTTCACCAACTGGATCGACACAGCCGAGTACCACGTCCTCGATCACTTTCGGATCGAATTTATTGCGATCCTTGATCGCAACCAGCGCCTGACGTGCAAGCTCGAGCGTCGTGCATTCGTGCAACGAGCCGTCGTTTTTGCCGCGGCCGCGCGGGGTGCGAACGTGATCGTAAATGAACGCGTCGCGCGCCACGCTCGAGGGAGCGGCACGCTTACCATTCGATGCTTGTTTCTTGCTTGCCGACTTGGATTTTGCCTTGGTGGATTTCTTCTTCGCTTTTGCCATTTTAGAATGCCTCTGTTGGTAGTTCCATCATGCTGCCGGCACCCGCCTGGATACGCGCGAGACGCGTAGCGGTTTCGGGCAACATACGTTCCATGAAGAATTTTCCAGCGACGAGCTTCGCGTCCATGCGCAGCCCCGCACCGTTACCGTTCTTTTTTATTGCCAGTGCGGCTTTCGCGATCTGCGCCCACATATATCCGAGCGCCACCAAACCGAAGAGATGCATGAAATCGTAAGAGCCGGCGCCTGCATTGTCTGGCGCTTTCGGTGCATTTTGCATGAACCACATGCCGGCCTGCTGAAGATGGCCAATTGCGTTCTGGAGCGGCACGACATAAGGCTTCATGTCATCGTCGGAATTTTCCTTCATGAAGGTTGATACCTCCCCGAAAAACGTCATCAATGCCCGACCGCCATCCTTGCCGAGCTTGCGGCCGACGAGATCGAGCGCCTGGATGCCGTTCGCGCCTTCGTAAATCATAGCAATTCGCGCGTCGCGCACGAACTGCTCCATGCCATGCTCTTTAATATAGCCGTGACCACCGAAAACCTGCTGCGCCATGACGGCATTATCGAAGCCTTTATCGGTGAAAACGCCTTTGATGACTGGCGTTATCAGACTCATGTGATCGTCGGCCGCCTGGCGCGTTTTCTCGTCATCCGAATGATGTGCAACGTCGGCCTTGAGCGCGGTCCACAACATCAGTGCGCGCGCCGCCTCGTTGAAGGCGCGCATCGTCATCAGCATGCGGCGGATATCAGGGTGAACAATGATCGGGTCCGCCGGTTTGCTTGCGTCTTTCACGCCTGAAATCGAGCGACCCTGCAGGCGGTCTTTCGCATATTGCACAGCGTTTTGATAGGAAACTTCGGAGAGAGCCAGGCCCTGAATACCAACGCCGAGACGCGCATCATTCATCATCACGAACATCGCATTCAAGCCGCGGTTCGCTTCGCCGACCAGCCAGCCGGTCGCATCGTCGTAATTAATGACGCAGGTTGAATTGCCATGAATGCCCATCTTTTCTTCGATCGAGCCGCAGGTAACGCCATTCGGTCCGCCGACGGAGCCGTCGGCATTCACCTTCAGTTTCGGCGTCACAAAAAGCGAGATTCCCTTCACACCTTCGGGCGCGCCCTCGATACGCGCGAGCACCAAATGAATGATATTCTTCGAGAGATCGTGCTCACCGGCTGAAATAAAAATCTTGGTCCCGGTAATTTTATAGCTGCCATCTTTTTGAGGCACGGCCTTCGTGCGAATCAAGCCGAGGTCAGTTCCACACTGCGGCTCGGTCAGGTTCATCGTGCCAGACCATTCGCCGGAGGCAAGTTTCGGCAGATACAATTTCTTCTGATCTTCGTTGCCATGAGTCGAGAGCGCGCGATATGCCCCTATGGACAATCCCGGATACATGCCGAATGCCATGTTGGAGGCGGAAATGAATTCATTGAACGCGGCCGCCACCGTATACGGCAGTCCCTGTCCGCCATATTCTGTTTCGGCGGAAAGGCCGATCCAGCCGCCATCCGCCATCTGTTGATAGGCTTCCTTGAACCCTTTTGGTGTCGTCACCGATCCGTCGGCGTTGCGTTTGCAGCCTTCGGTGTCGCCTACGCGGTTAAGCGGTTGCAAAATTTGTTCGCAGAACTTTCCACCTTCTGAGAGAATGGCTGACAGCGTTTCGATGTTCGCATCCGCAAAGCCCGGCAAATTATCGTAGCGTTCAAGATGAAAGACATCCTTCAAAAGAAAGATTACGTCATCAACGGGGGCCTTATAGCTGGGCATGGTTTCCTCCGGCCTCTCTGAACTACCTTAACGTGATGCTAGCTTGGCGGCGACGAGTTCACTCGCGCGTTGAAGCTCCGCGATTGCCTTGTCGATATTTTGCCGCTGAACCTTGAGTTTTTCGATCTGCTCACGGAACCGGCTAAGCGCTACCTTCAGCTGGGTGGTCTGACCGTCTCCCGTATCATACAGATCAAGCATGGCGCGAATCCCATCGAGAGAAAAGCCAACGCTTTTGCCCATCAGCACCAGCATCAGGCGGGCGCGATCACGGCGGCTATAGACGCGTTCCTGCCCATCGCGACGGGGCGAAATTAGTCCACGTTCTTCATAGAACCGTAGCGTCCGCGCAGTGACCTTAAATTCGCGGGTCAAATCGCGGATATGGAAGGTTGCGTCGGAAGCAGGCCCGGTGGTCTTCGGATCTATCCCAACGACCAGATCCGCCATTGCTTCGGAACGCTTGCCGTCATCCGATGAAGTAATGTCGCCGCGCATGCCATTTCCCCTAGGGTTATTGCGTTCATATAACAGTTTACGTAAACGTCAAGCCCTTCAGCTACAGAAAGTCATGGCCCGCCTGCGTTTCTCTGCGGCTCGAGCCGAATTTTTAACCGCCCATTTACCAAGAAAATGAAAGGGTTGCAGGAGGAGCGCTGTGCTTCGACCGGGCTGTGAATTGGCTCTCGCGCTCCAAGATCAGGACCTGCAATGCCCGCCAATGTGCCCTGGAGCGTTAACGCGGTAGAACCCGACACCTGGGCGACAGCACGCGAAGCGGCGCGGCGCTCAGGGCTCTCGGTCGGCGAATGGCTCGAGGCGGCCATCCGCGGATCGGCCGACGAGCACGGAATTTCACGCGCATCGAATTATCCGCACGCGGGCGGCGACCGGCTTCAGCATCAACTGAACGACATCTCCGAACGACTCGATCATCTGACGCGCGCGCAGCCCTCGCACGTGCATGATCGCGCTTCTGATGAACGCACGGGATCCAAACTTCTCCATTCCATCGACGCGTTGACCGATCGCATTGACGTGCTCATCGACGACCTTCGGACAAATAATCAAGTCGATCGATATCAGATCAAGACCGCCATCAATCGCCTCGACAGCCGGATGGAATCGCTGTTTTCGCAGGGCCACTCCACCGCTTCGTCGCGCGAGCCGGAGATCGAGCACAAGCTTTCTGATATCGCGCACGAAATCGAAATGACGAGTCAGCGTATCGAGCATGAAAATGCACGCTACACAGCGCCGAAGCGCAAACTTTCAAGCGCGGAGCTCGATGCCGCGATTGCTGAGATTACCGCCGTGCGCAATGCTGCGCTTGATGAGGGTGGCCGTAGCGACGACCTCGATCGCAAACTAGCCGCGATTGATGCCCGTTTCGGCTTCGCGCCACGTTCAGATCCGCAGCTGGTCGGACTGGAAAATCAAATCAGAATATTAACCGATCAAATGCAAGCGCTGCGTAATGATGCCATTCATTCGGATTCAATCGAGGAGCTTCGTCACGAGATCGGCGATCTTGCCCATACGTTTGTTGATCTGATGCCTCGTCATTCGATTGAAGCATTGGAGCGCACGGTCACAAATCTTGCGAAACGAATCGATCGCATCGCATTCGCGGAAACGCATGAAAATATCAGTGAATTGGTCAATGCGCTGCAGGAAATTCGCGCAACTCTGACCGAGGTAAAACCGGCCGAAAGCTTCTCGGCGGTAGAGCACAATCTGCAATCGCTCTCCGATAAGCTCGATAAATTAAACGAAAACAGTCTCGACAATGCAACGATCGACCGCTTGCAATTGCAGACTTCTGAAATCCGCGATCTCCTTTCGAATGCATTGCCTGGCGATACTCTGAACACATTGGTCGGGCAGATTGAGACGCTGATGCAGCGGCTTGAACAGTCGCCATCGCCGAATGAGGGCGCCATATTGGATGTTGTGCAATCCCTTGAACGCCGGATTGACGCGATTGCCGAACGCATTGAACCCGCGACGCAGCAGCAGTCTCCGTCGCCTGCCCTCGACGAGATCAAGATGCGTCTCGAGCAAATTGAACATGCGCTCAACAGTGACGACCACCGGACGCCGGGACGTCTCGAAATTACGATGAACAGCCTTGTGAACAAATTAGATGCGGCGGAAGAGCGACTCTCCGGGCTCAGCACGCTCGAAAAAGGATTGAGCGATCTCGTCGGGCAGATGCATGAAGTCCGCGCAAGTGCGATGGAAATCGCCAAACGTGCGATGCGCGCTTCGGAGCGGGAGGCGCCAGTTCCCGAGAGATCCATCGAAATTCATGATTTGCGGGCTACGGCCCAACGCGACCAGGGAATGCTAAATCTAACGCGCGAAGAAAGTCCACGCCTGCAACCTGCTCAACCTCCAAGAATACCCGTATTGCGCGCTGAGCCGCGTTCGATTGCTTCCGATCCTGAGACAGCGTCGGTCACGAGCGCTCGCGACGAAGGAGATTATCCGCTTGAACCCGGATCCGGCTCCCCGCGTAATAAGTTGAAACAGAGTGCTTCTGAGCGTGTCGCGATTTCAGAAGCGGCACTCGATGGACTGACCAAGCCGCAGGATCATCCAACACTGACGACCGACTTTATCGCTGCCGCGCGCCGTGCAGCACAAACGGCCGGAAAGCAATCAGCATCATCAGAGAAACCAAAGGCAAATTCCAATAATAGCGGCCTGCGGATGTTCAATAGAAACAAAAAGGCGCTAATGTTCGGTTTTCTTTTGATCGCAATCACCTTCGGCGCAGTTCGCTTCGGGGGGCTCGCCACTGTGATTCCGTTTCTGCATTCCGAAAAGTCAGTTCCCGTTATTATTCCGGCTCCGCCGAAACTAGAGAACGTTATCCCGGAAAATGCCACGCCTGAGGAGTCCGCGCCGGACGAGCAATCGGCAGTGCCTTCAATAGAGGACCTGATCGTTGCTAGCAACGAAGCGCCAGAAATGGTTCCACCAAATGTGACAACGAGCTTGATTGCTAAACCCGAACTCGAACCAACCGTGACGGGTTCGGTCAAGGATTCGAATTCGACCAATGCGCCCGCACAAAATGCGTCGATTGTTTCTCGCCCCGCGGCTTCGATGCCAATCGGCGACTTACCCACTGCCATCGGAACACCGGCGCTCCGTAGCTCGGCGCTGGCCGGCGACCCTATCGCCGCTTATGAGATTGGCTCGCGTTACTTCGAAGGCAGGGGTGTGCCAACAAACTATACAGAAGCCAAACGTTGGTTTGAAATTGCGCAGGCCAACGGCTCAGTGCCTGCCGCCTATCGTCTCGGCGCCATTTTCGAGAAGGGCACAGGCAGCGCAAAGAATCTAATGGAAGCGCGTCGCTATTATACCTTGGCCGCCGAGGGCGGAAATGCAAAGGCGATGCACAATCTCGCCGTCCTTTATTCTGAGGGTATTGAGGGTAAGCCTGACTATAAAATGGCAGCTCAATGGTTCCGCATGGCGGCAGACCGTAATGTGAAAGACAGTCAATATAATCTCGGAGTGCTTTATGCTCGCGGCTCCGGCGTCGAGGTTAATCTTGCGGAATCTTTCCGCTGGTTCTCACTGGCGGCCTCGCAGGGCGATACGGACGCTGCTAAAAAGCGCGATGATGTGGGCAAGCACCTCGACCAGCAAACCCTGGTTGCCGCCCGCCTTGCGGTACAGACCTGGAATGCGATCTCGCTCGACGAGCAGGTCAACGAACCGCAACTCAAGGCGGATTGGCTGAAGGCCGAGGTGCCGACCCCGCGCAAGCGGGCCGTCAAACAGTAACCTTCGCGTACGGCTTCAATTGACAAGCGCGCTCGGCGGCATTTGATGCAATATCGCCGCACGATAACGGCTCATAATTCCAATCCGGATCGCACCCGTGCCCATTTATCTCCCGATCGCCGAGCTGCCGGTCAATATTTTCATCATTCTGGGCCTCGGCATCGCGGTTGGTTTCATTTCAGGTATGTTCGGTATTGGCGGCGGCTTTCTTATGACCCCGCTTCTAATCCTCTTCGGCATACCGCCCGCCGTTGCGGTCGCAAGCGTACCAGCTCACATGGCGGCGGCTTCTGTCTCGGGCACGTTTACTTATTGGCGAAAGCACCTCGTTGATTATGGCCTGGCCCTAGTGCTTCTGTCTGGCGCCTTGCTTGGGACTGCATCGGGTGTTTGGCTATTCGCACTTTTACGGCGCGCAGGACAGCTCGAACTATTTATTTCACTCGCTTACGTCGCCCTTCTTAGCATTGTCGGCGTGTTGATGACTGTTGAAAGCATTCGCGCGATCATTCGCACTTGGCGCGGCACACCGCCAATCCTGCGTCGGCCTGGTACGCATGCGTGGTTTCACGGTCTGCCTCTGAAGCTGCGCTTCCGACAGTCGCGTATTTATGTATCAGCCATTCCGGTCACCGTGATCGGTTTCGTTACCGGCTTTATCGGTGCGATGATGGGCGTCGGCGGTGGCTTCATGCTGATCCCAGCGCTGATTTATTTGATGCGCGTACCCACGACCGTATCGATCGCGACGTCACTGATGCTGACTCTAATGACGATGCTGGTCGCGATTGTTTTGCATTCGGTGGAAAACCGGAGCGTCGATATCGTGCTTGCACTGGTCCTCATGATCGGAGGCGTGTTCGGCGCCCAGTTTGGCGTACGCGCGGGACAGGCGATCCGCGCTGAGCAGTTGCGTCTGTTATTGGGCCTCATGGTAATCGCAGTTGGTGTGCGCGTTGCGGGCGGTCTGATCAATCAGCCTGCCGAATTGTTTTCCGTGGTGCCGCAGGATGTTTGGCAATGATCCGTCTTTGGATAAGGCGATTTTTACCGACAGCACTTGCATTTTGCTTACTTGTGCTTGCACACCAACCGTCATACGCGCAAAAACTCGTGACTTCGGTATCGACACATCGGGTACTGATCAACTCGAACTTTAGTGGCACGGAGCTCGTTCTCTTCGGCGCGATCGATGAGGCTGCCGGTGCGCAGATCGGCACTTATAACGTAGTCGTCACCGTGCGCGGTCCCGCAAGATCTTTCGTGACGCGGCAGAAATCACGGATTCTTGGACTTTGGGTCAATGCGCAATCGCGCGAATTCTATCAGGTACCGTCTTATCTTGCCGTGATGACAAACAGGCTTCCGGCCGAAATCGGTACGCCCGACATGCTGCGGAAAAATCGCATCGGCCTTGTCAATCACATGTTCACGCAGCAAATCAGCACCGACGTTGCCGACGTCACGCAAGAAGATCCATTTCGTGCCGCGTTTTTGCGGGTCAAATCAAATGACGGATCATATCGGGCCGATCCAAATGGCGTCACCTTTCTCACACCGCGATTGTTTCGTGCGTCAGTGCCGATCCCCGGCACCGCTCAGACGGGAAACTACGAGGTCGAAACACTTCTTATCGCGAACGGCAATGTAGTCGCAAAACAACAAACGGCGATCGAAGTGGTGAAAACGGGCCTGGAAGCGGTTATTGCAACCGAGGCGCGTGAACATAGCTTTTTCTATGGTCTCGGAACCGCACTGCTCGCGCTTATCACCGGCTTGATTGCAACGCTTCTGTTCCGACAGGAATAGTCATCGTCCTCGCGCGCAAAAGACGGCAAGAAGACCTCCGACCGGGGAATTCTTTTCTAACCGCGTCACCACTTTTTCCAATCGAACGACATCGAGTCCAGCGCTTTCCGCGGCAGTGCAAAGATGCGTCTCACTGTGCGCAAAGCGCAGAGTGTCATTTAGAATGACCCCTTCCCCTTTGTGCGTCTCGACTGTGAAAGCGATTAAACCGCACGGCGACAATTTGTTGGCACTGCTCAACAAGACTGGCTTGAGATTCGACAGATATACGAAAACATCGGCAGCAAGGATGAGATCGTAAGTGCCTTCCTCCGCACGCAGGAATTCAATTAAATCGCCGACGACAAGTCGATTATAAATTTTTTTCTTTTCAGCGGCAGCAATCATCTTCGAGGAAAGGTCGACACCGGTTAATTCGGCCGCTCGTGCACGGATCGTCTCTCCCATAAGACCCGTGCCACAACCGAGATCGAGCACACGGGGGAAATGCGTCTGCCTGCCCACAACAGTGTCGATGGCTTCAAGCAATAAAGCGGGCCCACGATATTCCAGCGCGTCGATGAGTTCACGATCAAAACGGCCAGCATATTGATCAAACAGCGTTCGCACGTAGGCGGGTGACATCGTTTTTAAGCCTTTACTCTTGCCGAGACGCGCGAGCCGCAAGCTGGCGCCAAGTTGGTCATCGGAATCGAGCGCAATGACCTTGCGGAAAGCCGCTATCGCGCCCTTGCGATTGCCTGCCTCTTCCTCCGCCTGCCCAAGCAGAAACCATCCAGCGATAAACTCCGGGGCTCGCAAAAGAGTCTCCTCCAAAAGTTCGGCGGCAGCGGCCGCCTCGCCACGCTCGATCAGCCCGCGTGCCCAATCGTGGCGGCGGTCGACCAGCGGATCGCCCGAGGAGACTAGAAGCGGCGTCAATTTCATATGCTTTTCCAAACATATTTGATCGCGCCGGGTGGTCTTGTGGTCAAGGCTCGCGTGTCTCATTTGCTCATGCTAAATGCGGGACGCGCGGATGGAGAAAATCATGGCCAGTAATCCTATTGAACGTTTTTTCGGGGGATCGCCGATTTGGGTGATCGTCCGACTAATTCTGTTGTCAATCGTGATCGGCGTGATGTTGTCCGCCTTGGGGTTCGATCCGTGGAACCTGATCCCGAGCATCGAGCGGCTAATCCGCCGAATCATCAATCTTGGTTGGGACGCGTTCGATTCGATCTGGCGCTATTTCGTGTTAGGCGCAATTCTCGTCTTTCCGATTTGGCTGCTCATGCGTGTCGCACGTTCACGGCAACCTTGATCACTTGCGCGAGTCGGCACCGATAGCATCGACAATCGAAGTATAGCCAAAACGCCTGAGGCGTTTCCGCAATCCATCTTTGATCTTTTTGACGAGCCCGAAGCCTTTAAAAATCAGTCCCGAATAGAGTTGCACGAGTGAAGCACCCGCGGTGATTTTCGCCCATGCGGCTTCGGCGGAGTCAACTCCGCCAACTCCTATCAGTGGAATCTCGTTTCCGACGCGCTGATAGGTTTGTGCTAACATCCACGTAGAAAGCGAAAAAAGTGGCGCGCCCGAAAGTCCACCGATTTCGCGCGCATGACGATCGCGCAGCAGGGCGGGCCGGCTGATGGTTGTGTTCGATACGATCAATCCATCGACCGCGTGCTTTTGCACAATCGCCACAAGTTCATCGAGTTCAGGTAAAGAAAGATCAGGAGAGATTTTCAGGAGCACAGGCTTTCGGCCGCTCGCAGCTGCCGCACGATCGCGCGCTTCCAGCACACGCGCTAGCAAATCGTCGAGCGCCGACGCCACTTGCAAATCGCGTAGTCCAGGTGTGTTGGGCGACGAAACATTCACCACGAGATAGCTAGCGAGCGGCGCGAAAGTCTCAATGCCTTTGACGTAATCGGCGACAAAATCGGTAGAGTTCTTGTTCGCACCCAAATTCACCCCCACTACCCCGCGTTGCACGCGCTCTTTGAGCCGTGTCTGAGCTGCGGAAAAGCCGTCATTGTTGAAACCAAGACGGTTGATGATGCCATGCGCAGAAGGTAGGCGGAAAATACGCGGTCGCGGATTGCCCGGCTGGGCGAGCGGCGTGAGCGTGCCGACTTCGACGAACCCAAAACCAAGACGGAGGATCGCATCTGGCACTTCCGCGTTCTTGTCGAAGCCGGCCGCGAGACCGATCGGATTTGTAAAATCGAGCCCGAAGACGGATAGACGGAGCCGCGGGTCGTCGCTCCCGAGCGAAAGCAATGGGAAAACTTTCAATGCATTGATCGCGAGACGATGCGCCTCTTCGGGATCGACTAGGGTCGCGAACGGGCGTGCAAGATCGATGAGACGGATCACAAGCCAGAGCCTCGGAAAATAGCGCTATCAAAGGATCGGATGGGACGCTATCGACCACGCCACCTTGCTGCAAGCATAACAAATTGAAAGGTAATTTTACGCCGATATGCGCTTATAACTAGACGCGAGTCCAACAGGCGATTATTCCTAGCAATGCAAAGATAAACAGGGGAGTACGATTCGTGGCGACGATGCTTACTCACCCTCAGGTTTGGGCTGCGGTCGATCGACTTGCTGCGCGTTACGGTTACTCGCCGTCGGGACTGGCAAAAAAGTCGGGGCTCGACCCCACGAGCTTCAATCGTTCGAAGCGGATCACGCCGGAAGGCCGGCCGCGCTGGCCCTCCACCGAATCAATCGCAAAGATCTTGGCAGCGACCGACGCTTCGATCGACGAATTTATCTCGCTGCTGACCAAAAAAGAGCGACGGTCGCGGCGGTTGATCCCCCTGATCGGTTTTGCGGAAGCGGGAGGTGACAGCTATTTCGATGAGCGCGGTTTTCCTGTCGGTTCCGACTGGGATAAGATTTCGTTTCCCAATGTCGATGATAAGCACGCCTACGCGCTCAAGGTCTCGGATAACTCTATGAAGCCATTGTTCCGCAAGCGTGACATCATCATAGTTTCCCCAGCGGCACCCATTCGCAAAGGCAACCGGGTGGTGGTGAAAACCAAGCACGGAAAACTGTTCGCCAACGAATTGATGCGTAAGAACGCTAAAATTGTGACGCTTGCGTCGCTCAACGCCCAACATAAGGCCCGTTCGCTTCGGGTTGCCGAGGTTCTTTGGATCGCGCGGATTGTGTGGGCGAGCCAGTAGTCTTCCGGCGAATTATTTCTCGGCGAGCGTGCCCGCAAGTGCTTGCCTGATCAAAGCACGTGTTTCAGGAATGCCATAGACTGCGACGAATGAGCCGAAGCGCGGACCGCGTTCTTGACCGAGTAATAACTGATATATCGCGTTGAACCAGGCGACCGAGACCCCCGGCTTTTCGGGCGTTGCGCCTTTCGCCTTGAAATCCTGATAGCGCGGAATCGTGCGGCCGACATTATAGAGCACAGTCTGAACGTCTTCAGGCGTAGCGTTCAGCGGCAGATTCTCGAGAGCCGCGTCGAGTTTTTCTAACGCATCGCGCTCGACTTCATCGGGCGTGCGGAACTTCCGACTTGGCTTCACCTGGTCGACGAAATAACGCACGG
>Ga0209048_10002216_pt1 | contig 19506 bp, 21 predicted proteins | sample FrelakmetCRP12CR_FD_187146 | JGI IMG/M metagenome (GOLD analysis project Ga0209048, IMG submission 187146) | Freshwater lake sediment microbial communities from the University of Notre Dame, USA, for methane emissions studies - CRP12 CR (SPAdes)... | ecosystem: Environmental > Aquatic >... | reverse complement strand
CCTTGAAACTGACCTAGTAGCCTATTCTATTCCAGAGGCTTTTTTCTCGCTACTCAAACTGACCCTTTATACCAGCCTATTCTCTTCCATCCCTGTCATCTTCTATCAGATATGGAAAGCCTTCTCTCCTTTCTTTCGCTCGAAGGGATTGAGTTCGGGAAGTGCTTTTCTCCTTGTCTCTATCTTGCTTTTTTATCTCGGTGCATCTTTTTGTTTCTTTGTCGCCTTGCCAAATGGGGTTAAGTTTCTCTTAGGGTATCAATCCGCCCATATTAAACCAATGATCTCTGCAGGAAAATATGTCTCCTTTTGCACTGTTTTCATCTTTGGATTCGGGTTGACCTTCGAACTCCCATTAATCCTTGCCCTATTGAGTTACCTCAGAGTGGTGAAGGCTGCTTTTTTGACTCGAAATCGGAAGTATGCTATCCTGCTCATTGCGATCATAGCGGCTGTCGTCACGCCGACCCCAGATATATTTAACATGAGTTTAATGGGAGTCCCCATGTATTTCTTATTCGAAATCGGAGTGATTTTGGTCAAAGTGATTGAGCGAAAAAGAACCAGAACCGAGATGTCTCTCTCCGATAAATAGATATGGAAACGGACAAATCACCTCCCGTCACCCCACTCTTCCTTCCCGTTCAATGGGTCAGATCCCTGATCCATCAAAGGATCCCCCGAATCGGACTGAAGACCAAGATCACCTTTCTCATCATCCTCATTGTCGCAGGAGTTCTCCTCCTCACCAGTTATTTGGACTATCATCTTGCAAGAAAAGACCAGATCAGCCTTTACTTAGATCGAAATCTCTATATTGCAAAGCAAATCGATGCTGCGATCCCGGATCAAAAGATTTATCAAGATCTTCCCCACGTCCGACGTGAAGTGGAGGAGTGGTTGTTAAGTCGCCGTTTTTTGATGGAAATTGATGTGTTTCTTTTTTCTGCCAAAGGATGGGATCTGGTCGTCTCCAACTCAAAGGATGTTACTCTGACCCCATTGACCTTATCGAAGGACCAAATCAACCGTCTGAAGAAGGACAAAGACAACTCCTCACTCCATGACGTGGGAGAGGAGAAATGGTTGGAAGTCATTGTCCCCCTTCATTTTGGAACAAGAGTGGTCGGTGGAATTCGATTGGTCAGTTCTTTGGATGAAGCCCAAAGCTTTTTAAGCAAGAAGAGGGATCGGGTTATTATCCTGACTTTCTCCAGCATCCTCGTCATCTTGATCACCTTCACGGTGCTCTTCGGGAAACTGGTCGGAGATCCTATACAGAAATTAGTAGAAGCCATGTCCCGTGCAGAAAAAGGCGACTTGGAGGCTGAAGCGCACATCCAAAGTGAAGATGAACTAGGAAAGTTAGGAAGAAATTTTAATCGGATGCTCAAGACGATCCGCGAGACCCATGAGCAAAATGTCCAGCTTTTGATACAAGTCAACCAGTTCAATGAGGAGTTGACGAAAAAAATCGAGACCGCTACCTCGGAATTGGCCAAAAGAAACGAAGAGCTGAGACTTCTCAATGAAGCCCTTTTTGAATCTCAGAGACAATTAAGTCAATCCGAAAAACTGGCAGCCGTGGGACAGGTCACGGCCACGATGGCCCATCAAATCGGAACACCCCTTAACTCGATCTCCGGCTATATTCAACTCATTCTGCAGGATGGGAATATTCAACCCAAAGATCGAGATCGTCTGCAAATCATTGAATCACAACTGGATCGGTTGGCCGATTCGGTTAAAAACTTCCTCTCTTTTACTCGACAGCCCAAGCCTCAATTGAGGTCTCTGGATGTGAATGAAGTTCTGGAGGAGCTGATCCATTTGAGTGAACCCTGGTTTCTTGCGCGAAATGTGAGACTCTCTTCTCACCTATCCCCGGATCTCCCTTCTATCTTAGGGGATTCCACCCATCTCCAGACCCTCTTTCTTAACCTTATCACCAACGCCTTAGACGCCATGCCTCAGGGGGGGGCACTGACAATCAAAACCCGCCAAACTCCCCCTACACTTTCGTCAGAGGATGGAAGATGGTTAGAAATCTCAATTACCGATAATGGAATCGGAATCACAGAAGAATCGAAAAAGAGGATCTTCGATCCTTTCTTCACTACAAAAAAGATGGGAGAAGGTACTGGATTGGGGTTGTCGATCTGTGAAAAGATCGTAAAAGAACACTCTGGAAGAATAGATGTAGAAAGCGAAGTGGGAAAGGGAAGCACGTTTTCCGTTTACATCCCCGTTTTTGAAAGAATTGAAATCAATGAAAAAAACTTCAGCTCATCTCCTAGTCGTGGATGACGATCCGGTCACCATCGACCTCTTAAAAGAAGTGCTTTCCAAAGAAGGCTATGAAGTCTCCACCGCCTTGAGTGGCGAAGAAGCTATTACCCGAGGAATGGACAACCTTTTTGACATCATCATCACCGATGTGCGGATGGGGGAAAAAGATGGAATGGAGGTACTTCGATTCTTTAAAAAAAACGCTCCGGAGACCACTGTAATCATGATCACCGCCTTTGGATCAATTGAGACGGCCATCGAGGCGATCCGTGAGGGAGCCTTCGACTACATCAGTAAACCTTTCAAACTTGATGAGATCAAATTCACCGTTCAGAGAGCCTTGGAGCAAAGAAGGCTTATCCAAGAAAACAAATATTATCGACAGGAACTTCTGGACAAGTACCAATTTAAAAATGTCATCGGACGAACCCCTCAAATGTTTCAAGTCTATAAAACCATCGCTAAAGTGGCGGATACAAAGTCCACAGTTCTCCTCTGTGGAGAGAGAGGAACAGGAAAAGAACTTATTGCCCGTTCCGTTCATTACAATAGCCAGAGGAACAACCGACCCTTTATCCCTGTCGACTGCGCCTCATTGGTGGAGACGCTCATCGAAAGTGAGTTATTCGGCCATGTCCGAGGAGCTTTCACAGGAGCCGCCTCTGCCAAAAGGGGCCTTTTTGAAGAGGCGGATGGTGGAACTCTTTTCCTTGATGAAGTGGGAAATTTCGGCCTTTCAATGCAAGCTAAACTTTTAAGATTCCTCCAGGAACATGAAATCAAAAGGGTGGGCGGGACGGAAAGTATTAAAGTGGATGTACGAGTCATTGCGGCTACGAATCAACCATTAGAACCCCTCGTGAAAAGTGGGAAATTTAGAGAGGATCTTTTTGACCGACTCAATGTCGTAACGATCACTTTACCTCCATTGAGAGAGAGGAAAGAAGATATACCTTTATTGGCGAACCATTTCCTCCAGAAATTTTCTGAAGAGAATCACAAAAACATCTCTCACATCTCACCAGAGGCTCTCGAAATAATCACCCAATACTCCTGGCCAGGAAATGTCCGTGAATTGGAGCATACCATAGAAAGGGCAGTCATTCTTTCAATCCATCCCATTATCCTTCCTGAAGATCTTCCAAGAAAAATGTTCGAAGAAACCAAGGGCCCGGAGATTCAAATTCCTGAAAAGCCATTACCATTAAGAGAGTTAGAAAAAAGATATGTGTTAAAGGTGCTTCAAGAGACCGGAGGAAATAAAAAGAAAGCATCTGAAATTTTGGGTATTGATCGTACCACTCTCTATAGAATATTAGAAAAGGAGGGAGTGTAGATTTTTGCAACACTTTCAAGTGTTGTGTTGAATTTTATAACACCATCTTTCTCGCCAAATTTCCCTTAATAAAATTTTATAACATTATTTCAACTAGTTAGAAATTATTATTCTTTAGCTTTCTTTAGCTTTCTTTGGCATTCCTTTTGCTCTCTATAACCTTAGTTTCTAATAAGAAAGGAGGTGAAATCGAATGAAGAAAACAGTCCTATTAGTAGTCCTGTTAACTCTGGTTGCTTTTGTATCTGGAGCGATCGCAGCGGCTCCTCCTAAGGGAGCAGGAACAACGCCAGCACCAGCCACCACCGCGCCTGTTAAATTGGAAAAATTCACTGGTGATATTAAGAGCGTGGATGCAATGGCAAAGAGCATTGCTGTGGCCAAAGGGAAGGAGCAGAAGACCTTTATGGTCACCGCCGATACAAAGATTACAAAGGGCAAAGATGCTCTTAAATTTGAAGATCTGAAGGCGGGAATGAATGTTGTTATCGAGTACAAGAAGGAAATGGACAAGATGATCGCTGTCACGATCAAAGTGTCCGCTCCAAAGGCTGCCCCGAAGGCAAAGTAGTTTAGGAAGTAATTGAGAAATCCGTCTCATAAAAAAGGCACACCTTCTGAGTGTGCCTTTTTTTATGTTAGAGAAGAAGTTCCGCTAGCAAAACAACCCTTCCATCTTTACTTTGAACCTCCCAAGATGGTAACGGTATAAGCTACTGGAGTTCCCCGTTGTATCAAATACTCTACTTTCACCTTCTCACCAGGGTTGGGGTATCGATGAGGAATGTAGACAGTTTTATGTCCAATTCTAAAATTGAAAATGGCCTTATCCCCTTCGCTCTCCACATCCAACCACATCCTCGCCCGAATTCCTACTACTTTACCAGTGAGAACGGAAAATTTTTCCTGGGCAATCAAGTGATTTGCCTCCAGCATAAGGAATGCAATAATAAAAGCAAAGATGAAAATTCTTTTGAAAGTTTTCATTTTCTGACCTCCTCGACCCAGTAGAATCATTCTCTGTTTCCGACACTCCTGCTAAATCGGAACAGTCCATTGAGAAGATTTTCCCGTATAAATACAAACTTTATTCCGTCCTCCCCTTTTAGCATCATAGAGCGCCTGGTCTGCCATCTTTACCAATTCTTCTTTCGACTTTGCTCGATGACTTGGAAAATTGGAGATTCCCATGCTAATGGTTAAATTGACTTGAGCCCCCCCCACTTCGAAGGGGGTGTCTTCAACCAATCGTCGAATGCGCTCTGCAATCACAAAAGACTCTTCCAGACCAGCCTCTGGCAGTATCAGAATGAACTCTTCACCGCCATAACGAGCGACCGTATCTTTCTTTCGAACCGAAGTCTTCAATAGAGAAGAAATTTTGCAAAGGATCTGATCCCCTTCGGTATGCCCAAAGGTATCATTCACTTTCTTAAAAAGGTCAATATCTACCATTACCAAAGAAAGGGGGGTGCCACTGTAAAAAGATTTTTGGGCTTCTACTCCCAGCCTTTCCTCAAAATATCTCCGATTATAAAGACCAGTCAGGGTATCATAAATGGCAATGTTTTTAATCGAACTAAATCTTTGAAAATGTTTTAAGGTCGCTGCCATCTGGTATCCGATGACGGAAAGAAATTGTAGATCTTGGGCGTCAAAGGCATTGGACTGATCGCTGTTGAGAGAAATGCATCCTAAGATCTCTCCCTCCACGGCAAGGGGCAAAGTGAGGTGGGACTTCAAAGTTGCTTTTGGATCCATTATCATCTGTTTGGGCCTCAGCTTCCTTTTTTCTACTTGGAGGGCAATTCGGTCGGCATCAATGGGGGACTCCTCCCCCAAAATTGAAAAAACTTTGATCATATTCTTCACCACCTCCTGGGTGAAGGAGGGGGGACAGGACTCCTCTTGGTAAAGGAAAAGGAGGGGCTCCTCTTTCCAAAATACTCCAAATGAGGAGAAATCAAATAAATTGGGAAGATTGTTTCCTGCTGATTCGACAATCTCCTTGATCTCAATGCTTGTGCTGATTGCATTGATGGTGGATCGAAGCACGTTCAAATTTTTAAAAATCAACCTCACCGGTATTCCCTCCCCTATTTTTGAGAAATAATTCGCTCGGCCTCCTTGACTTTTGGGAAGACCTTTGGAAAGAGTTCCTTATTGATGACCCCTTCTGCCAAGACCGAAAAAAGTTGGGAGAGTTGATTGATCAGGCTTTGAAACCCCCGATGAATCTCTATCGGGGCAACGGTTCGGCAATCCTCTCTCGCTCCATCCAACGAAATACCGTCCTCAGAGACCTTCAGAGAATTCAAAAAAGCATACTTCTCTCCAAGTTTTCTAATGGCCAGGGTGAAAAGAAATGCCAAAATGGCCTCGCCGATCAACGCTGACACAAGCTCCCAAATCTCCCCCAAAAGATTCGAATAGAGATCTAAAACGAGATCAGAGGACCATTTTCCTCCCTTATCCTCTTTCAACACCGGTGCCATTTTCCCTCCCTAGAACTCTTTTCTTTTTTCCCCTTTTAACTTCTTTACTAGATGATGAATTTCCTCATGGTAGATATAAAAAGCCAGAATCACTAAGGCAGATCCACCCAATAGGATCCCAAAGGTGTAATATTGATGTTCGAAGGCCTTTGCGCCCTGCAGAGTCGCTATCAATGTCCCAGGAATCCTCCCAATCGTGGAAATGGTCAGAAAAATCCCCAAATGCATGGGGGTCAGGCCCAAAATGTAACAGAGGGCGTCCTTTGGAAAACCCGGGAGTAAAAAAAGGATAAAACTGAGAATGACTCCCTCATGTTCGACCAAATAATCGAATTTCTTTCTTGTCCGTTCTGAAACAAACTTTTCAACAGCTATTTTTTCAAAAATCCTTGCCAAACTGAAGGCCGCCCAAGACCCGAGTATCAGACCGATCATAGAATAAATAAAACCAGCCTTCACTCCAAATAAGTAACCCCCTAAGAACTCAATCGCCCCTCCAGGTATGGGGGCAACGATCACTTGTATAATTTGGAGTAGAATATAAGCAAGGGGAGAATAGGCTCCGAAGGATAAGATGAGTCTTTTTAATTCATGCTTATTATGGAGGTTATCGTAAAGCTTAACGACTTGAGTCCATAGTTGGGAGTTGTATTGATAGACGAGAAAGAAAACAAATCCCGCTAAAATACAGAGAAGGAAAATCCATTTCCATTTTGTTCGAGAGGAAGTTGCCATAAATTAGGGTTATTCAACCACGGGCAATTTTTATGTTTCCATAACATAAAAAAGGCCTGGAGTAAACCCTATTGTTGAAAAAAGGGCTGTCCGAGACGATCGACCCCTACCCCAGCCCTTTATTTGCCTTTTTTATTTCAAACATTTCATTTAACGACAAGGTAAAGCAAATAAAAACAAAAAAGCCATCCAAAGGATGGCTTTCACACACCCTGCTCATTTTACCGACCACTCAATACTCTTATCGATTCTTTATGGCTTGGTAGACGTCTGAGATCACCTGTTTTGAGAACTTTCCCATGGCTTTGCTCATTCCTTTAGCAAAAGCTTCGGGTGTCTTTTCTCCAAAGGGTTCAATAAATCTATAATCCCGCTGGAAGATCACCTTGTCAGTGGTATCTTCTTTCTTCAGATCGAGAAAGGTTACATTTAAAGTGAGAATAGCCTTTCGCCCGTCCTTCTCACTCACCTCCAGAAATTCATCCACCTGCCCTTCCAGAAGATATCGGGTTTCCTCACTGTTGTTATAGGAGAAGACTGCCCGGAAGAGTCCCGAATTTCTCAAATCACGTGCCAAGTTGTCTGTTACCATGTCTCCGGGTTTAGTCCTCCAGCGATTATAAGCATCGACATTACGGAGATTGGGGCCTTCCTTGTAAACCATCATTAAGGAGTCAAAGGTCTGGGCCACAGAAAATCGTTCTACCTTAATGAGCTCATTGATCTGAGCCATCTCTTTCAACACCGGGGGAGTATATTCCAGTGTATATTGATTCACTAAGTAAGCTGGTTTTGCTCCGAGACCGCACCCAGAAGCAAGAATCATGAGTAAAAGGATAAAACCTAGTTTTGGGAATTCCTGTCTCTTTCCTTTTGTAAAAGATTGTTTCATTATTTTTCCCCTCACACTCTTAACTTTAATTCCCCCTCCTTGGAGGAGGCGGCTGGCCGAAAAGGAGATCGGATGGACTGGCATAGACTCTCTCGATAAGCATATCTAAGGATTCAGAGGCCCGTCTCAGGTTTTCGCTGATAACCTTTACGTCATTTGTTATGGTAAGGCTTCTCTTGTCCAACCGGTCCACCCACTGGTTCAACTTTCCAATAGTTTCCTTAGCCTCTTTCAAAGCGGCTTCTATTTCCCCTGAATTTACGATCTTATCTATTTTTGCGGTGGCACTTTCCAAATGGGCTCCTGTTTTGGCAAGGTTCAATGCGTGAATCTCTCCCTCAATATTAGTAGCAAGGTTCTGGACCTTAACCAAAGTATTTTTGGCCTCTACGATTATCTCATCAAGTCTCTTTTCGGCCAAGGCATTATCTACTTTTGTAATGACACTATTCAAATTAGCCACGGTCAATACAATCCCTTCCGATATCCCCTTCGTATCAATCTTTTTAAGATTGTCAAGAACCCCTTGCACTCCGGAGAGGATCTGTTTAATTTCTGAGGGTTTTGATGCGATAATCGGGTATTCAGAGGCAAAGCTTAACTTAGGTGAAAGATCCTGCTCTCCTGGTCCCTTACGATCAAGTTCGATGAAAACGATGCCTGTGATCCCTGCAGCCTTTAACTGAGCCACATAATCACGTTGTAATTCCCCTTTCAGGTTAATTTTCATCACCGCCTCAATCAGGGCATTATCCGGAGCCACCCGTATCTTTTCTACTCTTCCTACCTCAACTCCCCGGTATTTGACCGTTGAATCCATCTGGAGGCCTTGGACCGATTCGTCGAAATAGGTGGCATAGGTTCCACCTTTTTCAAAGTATTTGTAAGCACCTAACCAGACAATAGCAATCAACCCAATGGAGACACCTATGATAACGAAGAGTCCGATCATAAACTTGGATGTCTTTCTGGCCATCTTACGTTCCTTTCTCCTCCTGTTCTGGTACCCTCCGATTGAAAAAGTTTCTCACCCGCGGATCGGTCGCCTGGTCCTTCAGCCATTTCGGATTGCCTTCTGCAATAATCCCTTTCGCAGTCTTATCGAGCATAATAATTCTGTCAGCGATATTTAAAATCGATTGCAGTTCATGGGTAACGATCACCATCGTCGTTCCCATCCCTGCATTGATGCTTTTGATCAGTGAATCAAGTTCTGCGGAGGTAATGGGATCTAATCCTGCCGAAGGCTCATCGAAAAAGAGCACTGTGGGATCCATGGCCATGGCCCTCGCAAGACCCGCCCTTTTCTTCATGCCGCCGGATAGCTCTGCAGGGAGGTGGTTTTCATAGCCGGCAAGCTGGACCATACCGAGTTTCATCTTGACGATGAGATCAATCTCTTCGGGAGAAAGATCGGTATATTCCTGGAGCGGCAAAGCCACGTTTTCAGCCAATGTCATAGAGCCAAAGAGACCGCCCGATTGAAAAGCGACACCGATGTCCAATCGTACCTTTTTCAATTCCTTTTCGTCGGCCTTTGTAACATCAATCCCGTTAATAACGACCTTACCGGATTCGGTTTCGTAAAGGCCGATCATATGTTTCATCAGTGTTGATTTTCCACAACCGCTTCCACCCAGAATGACAAAGATCTCTCCCTTGTAGACCTCGAAGCTCACATTCTGAAAGATGGTATTGCTACCAAAGCGAGCTGTCAAACTCTCAACAGTGATAATGGGGGTTTGATCTGATCTCTCCATACTAAATATATGTAAAAAGGATGGCGAATGCTGAATCCATCACAATGATGAGGAAAATCGCAGCGACCACGGCTGAGGTCGTTGAGGCTCCTACTGCTTCTGCTCCTCCTCTTACCTGAAATCCTCTCTGACAACCAATGCCTGCAATCAAAACCGCAAAGACCACGGATTTAATCAAGCTCTTTACAATATCCATGATGCTGATCACCTTCATGGTCTCCTGGACATAAGTATATACGGTTAAGTCAAGGCCAAGCACTCCCACAACTAATCCTCCTGCAACTCCAAAGAAATCTGCGTACAAGGTGAGCACCGGCACCACCAGCATTGCCGCGAGGACCTTTGGAATTGCAAGGAACCGAGTCGGATCAAATCCCATGCTCACGAGCGCATCGACCTCCTCATTGACTTTCATCGTCCCGATTTCTGCAGCAAAGGCTGACCCTGACCGGCCAGCCACGATGATAGCCGTCATAATCGGTCCCAGCTCCGTTACCATAGCCACCCCCACCAGTTGGGCGACATAAATATTCGCTCCGAACTGTTTGAGCTGCAGAGAAGACATAAAAGCAATGATAAGCCCCAAGAGGAAGTTAATGAGCCCTATGATCGGAAGCCCCTCCACTCCGGCTCTTTTCATGTAGAAAAGGAGGTCCTCCCATCGGATGGAACGGGGATGAATCAAGGAATAAATCAGGGCCGTGATAAGATCTCCTAAAAAAGTGATGATAGAGACGAAGTCATTGAAAATCCTGAGGCTCGATTCACCCACCTGTTCCATGATGTTATCAGCCCTTTTATCACTGACAAGGGGTTTTATGGTAAGTGCCCCTCGGTTGATAAGACCCATAACTCTTTTTGCTTCGTCGGTCACATTCACAAATTGAAATGGGATGGATTTTGCCTTGGCCCTATCTTCCAATTGCAAAAGTCCAAGAGCTCCTGCGCTGTCAAGGTATTCGATCTTTGAAAGATTCACCATCAGCTTTTTGGGAGCTTTCTCCATCAGAAGAACCTCTGTTTCGGACAGGAAGGTGTTCAGGTTCTCCGTTTCTATGCGACCCGACAGCGAAAGAGAAACTTCTCCGCCTTTTTCCCCCTGACTATTGATCGTGTATGTCTTTTGAGAGTTCATTAATCTATTTATTAAAATCGAGGGCCAAGAATTTCTCTGTGTTCAAACCGTAATCCTTTTTTACTTCGGTTGGATTGAATCCTAAGACGAGGGCACCCACCACACTTTTTTGTTGAACCAAAGGAGCACAGACGATCAATAACTCGGAACGATCTTGAAAATAAAGCCGATCCTGAATGATCTTCCTCTTTTTAAATGCTTTTCTCACAAATTTATATTTGGAGAAATCCTCATTCCTGAAAGTCCCGACGATATATCTCCCCGTAACGGCTACACCATTCCTGTCGAGAACCCAGATCCCAAAATGGCTGGGTTTTTCCTCTTTTTCAGCATCTGAAATGATTTGATTAAGCGTTGCCTGGATGGCATCGATATCGTTTTTTGATACGGGATCCATCAAGGACACTGACAATTTTTTAATCACTATTTTTACCTCTTCTCTGAAGGTAGGGTTTGATTGACTTGCATAGGTCACCTCAGTGAAAAACCCAGAAGGCACCAATAAGATGAGCCAAAGCATAAACATTCCCAGTGATAAAAGGAATGAGTTGATTCCGGAGATACCGAAGTCTCGGTGTTGTTGGTATTTTCTCTTCATTCTCATTGCGTCCTCCAGAAAAAAATACTTCCCCAAAGATGCGGTTCAGACACTGGACCGGGCGGCATAGAGCAGAAGACCTCCGAACCCATCCTGTTAGAATAAATAGGGAGCAGGTCTTGAATGGTCAGGTTTAAAAATCTTTGACACCCTTAGAACTGTAGTATAATGAATGTTTAATTGATATGTATACTGCTTAACGGTTTTTATGTCAACTGCAACAAGGCCTCAGAATAAAAAAAATGGGGAAGTCTTTCCCCATTTAAACCCGAAAATCCGGAATGTTTCAAATAATGGATATTGTCTGAAAGATTTAATCCACCTTTATCCAGGTTTTGTCCGTATCATATTTTTCCATGGTGTTAACAATTTTTGAGATCCGCCAAAGACGGGATCGAGTGCCCGCCTTTGGCAACCCGAGTTTATAAGGTTTCGTAGAAAGATTTTTTCAAAAATTTAAAGGAAGCAACAAATTTGTCAAAGACGTCGAAGGCGGATAGATCGTAAGACCCATCCATAGGTCTCCATTGGGTAATATAGAAGCCTACGATCCGGTCACCCCGTTTCCCGAAGACCACTTTGGCTCTGACCTTCTCCTTTTTCACTGGGTCCTTTCCCTCTACCAATACTGCCAGCCCTTCTCCACCAACGACCTGAACCTTTTTCCTGTTTAAAATTTGAAACTGAAGAATCGCATTGAAAAGAAACCTCTTAAAAAATTCCCTTTCCCTCCCCTCAAACGATGCTGCTGTACACCCAAAAGGATCCTCATCATAAGCAAACGTGGTGACAGAGGGAAAGGGTCCAGGGTCTGATCTCATAAATCCGAAATTTATATCATTCTCGCCTGCTTCCACCCGCAGCAGTTTCCAATCCGGGGGAGGGGGCAGAAACTCAAATTCATCTTCCCAAATCACTGTCCCTTGCTGACTTAATCTGTAGGGTTTCTTAGTCGTTTCCGTCGTTGCGCATCCAGAGAGCCAGGCCACGACCAACACCAAACATAGAATCATCAACATCTTCTTTCTCATGACTTTCCTCCTTCCTGGTTCAGCTTCTTGAGGAAGAGGAGAATATCCTTAAACTCAGGTGAACCATCCCTGACATAACGAATCACCCCAGTCTTATCGATAATAATCGTCCGTCTCCCGAAAATGGGTTTCCCCTCAGGCTGAGTTTGAAAATAGGCACCCATAAATGCAGTCACATTTGAAAGAATGGGGAAGGTTAAATCCAAACTTTTTGCCCAGTATTTTAAAGTAATCACGTCATCCCGACTGACGCCCAGGACCCGGGCGTTGAAGCGCTCATAGAGGTAAAGATTCCTCTGATGGCCCTCCATCTCGCCCGTTCAGATAGGGGTGTAAGCAGCCGGGAAAAAGGTAATGATCAGATGATGCTTCCCATAATACTCATCCGCATAGTTGATGGTCCGATCGTGCGTTGAGGGAAGCGTGAAATTGAGTGTCTCTCGGCCGATCAACTCCGATTTTTTCTGTGCTTCTACATTCGAAAAAGGCAAAAGCAACAGAGCGAACAAAAACAACCACAACAACAGATACAACCTACTTCTCATAATGACCTCCTTTCATTCAATTTATATGTTCTTATTTTAAATGGAAAAATCAGTGAATCACAAGAGGGGGACAAAATTTCAGAAAATGGAAACCTTACGCTTCCCTAATTCGATTTCAAATGAACATCCCGCGGTTAAAAGAAAAAAGGTTAACATGAATCGTTTACCCTTTATAAAGTTTTTTGGCGTCCCCAAGGGGATTTGAACCCCTGTTGCCGGCGTGAAAGGCCGGTGTCCTTGGCCGACTAGACGATGGGGACGCTAAAGTTGGTGGGCCGTACTGGACTCGAACCAGCGACTCTCTGCTTAAAAGGCAGATACTCTACCGCCTGAGTTAACGGCCCTTCAGTCCAGAGTAAGAGAAAATTTGTTGAATTGTCAAGTAAAAATGAAGAACTACTTTCTAAGAGATTTCTTTATAAAGGGGTTTTTAACCTCTACCGTCTCATCTCTTTCTGAACCAACAGAAATCATCGTGATTTTTGTACCGATCAATTTTTGAATTCTTTTGAGATATCGCTTCGCATTTGTTGGAAGGTCTTTAAAATTTCTCACTCCCTTAATTTCAGTTTTCCATCCTCTCATCTCTTCATAGACAGGTTCAGAATGTTTCAATATTTCGAGGTTAGAAGGAACATGGTAAAAGACCTTTCCATCTGCACGATACCCCACACAAATCCTGATCGTATCGAAATCATTTAAGACATCCATTTTGGTAATCACTATTTCCCGAATACCGCTGACCCGGATGGAATGGTTGACCACTACCGAATCGAACCAACCACATCTCCTCGGTCTCCCAGTGGTCGCACCATATTCCCCTCCCCTCTGACGGATTTTCTCCCCCAATTCATCTTGGAGTTCTGTTGGGAAGGGACCCTCCCCGACTCGGGTGGTGTAGGCCTTCGCTATTCCGATCACAGAATTGATCATCGTAGGACCAATCCCTGAACCTGCACAGGCATTTCCCGCCACCGTATTCGAGGCGGTCACATAAGGATAGGTGCCGTGATCTATGTCTAACAGGGCTCCCTGCGCTCCTTCAAATAGGACGTGCTTCCCTTTCTGAATTTCTTCATAAAGGATGAGCGAGGTATTTTTCACATATTTTTCAAGTCGATTCTTATATTGAAGGTATTCATCAAAAATTTCTGCGAACTCAAAACCTCTATCCTTTAACACTTGGGTCAAATAGATATTTTTCTGGATCAGATTTGCTTCTAACTTTTCTCGAAATACCTTTTCATCGATAAGGTCAACCACCCGAATCCCGCATCGAACCACCTTATCTTCATACGCAGGACCTATCCCCCTCCCTGTGGTGCCAATTTTGAAAGTTTTTTCTCTGGCGACATCAATTCTCCGATGATAAGGGAGGATGAGGTGGGTTTCCTCGCTGATCATTAGCTGAGAATCATCTTTGAAATATCCTCTCTTTTTAATCTCATCAATCTCTCCAATCAACACGGCCGGGTCCAACACTACCCCATTACCAATAATGCATTTTTTGTTTTCGTAAAGGATACCCGAAGGGATGAGATGGACGACAAATTTTTCCCCTTTTAAAACGATCGTGTGCCCAGCATTATTTCCCCCTTGGAACCTCACCACGAGATCGGCATACTGGGTCAACAAATCGACGATTTTCCCTTTCCCTTCATCTCCCCATTGAGCTCCGACGATAATGATGTTGGCCATTCTAAATTAGCCCTCCACTTCTTTAAAAATTATTAAATGGTAAACCCATCTTTTAAAGGCTGAGCAAAAATGCCAAGATGCAAGACACCCGAAATCCATAGGAATGAGACGTACATCGAAGTACGCCGCAGATGGGTATTTTTTATCAGCCGCTATAATTGAATTTGACGAACCGAGATGATATTCGGCAACCTCAAAATATCACCCAGCATCCCTGGTGGCAAGGGAGCATCCAAGTGAAGCAGTGAGATCGCATTGCCACCCATTTGATCGCGCCCAAACTGCATCGTCGCAATATTGATATTTCGAATCCCCAAGGCATTCCCAATATTCCCGATCACCCCGGGTTTATCATAATTGTTCACTAACAGAATATATCCCTCGGGAAGGGCCTCGATGAAAAAATTGTTGAGTTTGACGATCCGTAATTCCTTCCTCCCGAAGAGGGTCCCTGCAATATAATTTTGTTCCATCTTCGATCGGGCAGTGAGGGCAATTAAACTTGCAAAGTCTTCTCCCCTCGCACTGGTAGATTCTGTGATTCTTATTCCCCTTTCTTTCGCCATGATTGGAGCATTCACGAAGTTCACGGTCTCGCCGACAAAAGGTGTGAGGAGACCTTTGATGACCGAAATCATGATCGGTTTTGTCCCATATTCCACGATCTCACCTTGATATTCGATCAGCACCTCATCAATGGCGTAATTTGAAATCTGACCTAAAAAACTTCCCAGCTTCTCCCCTAGCCGGAGATAGGGTCTCAAGAAAGGAAGGATATCCGGGCTGACCGCTGGCATGTTTACAGCATTGCGAGCCTCTCCCAAAGTTAAATAATCGACAATCTGGTGTGAAATGGCAATCGCCACATTCTCCTGAGCCTCTTCTGTGGCAGCTCCTAAGTGGGGAGTGCTGATCACCTCTTCTAATTCCAGCAGAGGGTTCCCTATGGCAGGTTCTTTCTCAAAAACATCTAAGCCTGCCCCAGCCACCTTCCCTTCCTTAATGGCATCGTAAAGGTCTTTCTCATTGATGATCCCCCCACGAGCACAATTGATCACAATCACACCCTTCTTCATCTTTGCGAAGGCATTTTTATCAATGAGATTTCGCGTTTCATCCGTTAAGGGAGTATGGACAGTGATGAAATCAGACCGGCTTAGCAGTTCATCAAATGAAACGAGGTCAACCCTTTTCTTCTCAGCTACCTCTTTTGAAAGATATGGATCATAACCGATCACCTTCATCTTCAGACCCCTTGCACGATCAGCAACGATCGTCCCAATGACCCCAATACCGACCAGCCCAAGGGTCTTATTATAAAGCTCCACTCCCATAAACTTTTTCTTTTCCCACTTGCCGGCTTTCATCGAAGCTGTCGCCTGGGGAACTCTCCTTGAAATAGAAAGGATCATGGCAATCGTGTGCTCTGCTGCGGCAATGGCATTCTCCTGGGGAGTATTCATCACCACGATACCCTTCCTGGTGGCAGCCGGAAGATCTACGTTGTCTAAACCAATCCCTGCCCTTCCGATCACTTTCAAACGTTTTCCTGCCTCGATCATATCGCCCTTTAATTTTGTCTCGCTTCGAACAATGATCCCATCGTATTCCGGAATAATTTTTTTCAATTCTTCCGGAGAAAGTCCAGTCTTAAGATCGTATTCCAGGTTCTTCGCTCTCTCTAGTATTTCCAATCCCTTCTTTGATAAAGGGTCGCTCACTAACACTCTTTTAATCTCCTCCATCTCACATCACCTCGATCCGCCTCGGCCTCCCTTTATTTCATCAAAATCTCTTCAGCTGCCTTCACCCCTGTTCCCAGTTCAAATTTATAGCCCATTTCCTTCAAAAGCATCTCTAGGGCTGAAATCACCATCACCATGTCCAGGCGCCCATAATATCCCAGATGGGCGATTCGAATAATCTTGCCTTTTGCCTGATCCTGGCCTCCTGCCACAGTGATCCCAAACTTCTCAAAAAACAGGTTCTTCAATTTCCCCCCCTGTATTCCCTCTGGAACTTTGACGGCTGTGACAGCATTGCTCGGTGAATCAGGGGCGTAAAGTTCAAGGCCTAACGCTTTCATCGCGGCACGGGTAGCATCTGCCAACTTTTCATGGCGCTGAAAAACTTCCTCTAGACCTTCTTTTCGAATCAGATTGAGTGATTCCCTTAAGCCCACGAATAAAGAGATGGCCGGTGTAAAGGAATTCTGATTTTTCTGGGCAGATTTCAACTCCTTTTTAAAGTCAAAATAGAATTTGGGTAAGTTGGACCGTTCCACGAACTTCCATGCCTTATCACTTAAAGCCGCAAACGCGAGGCCGGGGGGAAGCATTAAGGCCTTTTGAGAACCACTGATCAGAACATCGATCCCCCATTCATCCATCGGGAGATTGAATACCCCAATTCCTGTAATGGCATCGACGACGAGTACCGTCTCTTCATATTTTTTTACGATCTCTGCAATCTCACGAATAGGATGTTTTGCACCGGTCGAGGTTTCGCTGGCTTGAGTGTAAACCGCTCGAATGGAGGAATTGGAATCCAGGGCCTTTTGAATCTGTTTCGGATTCACTGCCTTTCCCCAATCCACATCAATAGGAATAAACTCAATTCCATAGGCCTTGCAGATCTCTCCCCATCTCTCGCCAAACTTTCCCCCACGAATCACCAGGGCCTTGTCCTCTTTGGACAAGATGTTAGAGACCGCTCCTTCCATAGCACCCGTCCCAGAAGAGGTAAAGATCAATACCTCATTTTTGGTCTGAAACAGGAATTTCAACGCTTCCCGGATCTCGGCAAAGATTTTTTCAAACTCTGGCTCCCGGTGGTGCATGATGGGTTCTGCCATCTTGAGAAGTACTTCCGGCGGAAGCATGGTCGGTCCAGGTGAGAACAAATATTTCTTTTCCATATCAGACTCCCTTCGAGTGAGAAAAGCCTAATAATATTATTTTATATTCCCCTTTATGTCAATACTCTGTACTCTCCCCTTTTTGAAAGCTCCCCGCCCAAAGGGCGGCACTTCCCGGATACGAAGGATCATTTCATAGAATGCCCGTTCTTGCATGCCGCAGGCCGGGAAGTTAAAGGGGTTGACTTTTGGTGAATTATTTTCTAATTTTTTAATGATCTATGGAACCGATGGCGACTAAAACATTGGCTGAAATCTATCTTCAGCAGGGTCATCTTCAGGAGGCTTATGAGATTTACAAAGCCCTTGCTGAAAAAGATCCCTTTGACCAAGAGATACAGAAGAAGGTGGAAGAATTAAGAGAGAAATTACACCCTCCCCCTCTTTCCAATTTTCCCTATCCCCCCTCCAAAGAAGAAAAGATCCGCCATCTCGAGAAATGGTTGGCCAATATCCGGAAAGGGAGAAGATCCTAATGGAGAACTCTCTGTACGAGGAACGTTTAAATTCTATCCGGAAAAAACTGGCTTCAAACCACCTGGATGGGATTCTCTTTAGCAGTCTTGAAAATATTCGCTATCTTTGTGGTTTTACTGGGAGTGATGGTGCCTTCGTCATCACCCAAAAGGAATCCTTCTTTCTTACGGACTCCAGATACTGGACACAGGCAGATGAAGAGGTCAGGGAATCACAGATCATCCACTATAAAAAGAAAATGGAGGGGATTGCCTCCCTCTTATTAGACTTAAAATTAAATAACATAGGCTTTGAGTCTACCTCTCTTATCTTCTCATCTCATCAATTCCTTTTGGAAAGGTTGGCCAATGAGGCAAAACTCATTCCTCTTGAGGATGAATTAAAAAATCTGAGGGCTGTAAAAGATGCTCAAGAACTGACTCTCATCCGGAGGGCCATTGATATTTCATCCAACGCCTTTTTCCACATTATGGAAACACTTAAAGAAGGCGTTCTGGAGAGAGAGGCCGCCCTGGGTATGGAATCCTTTATGAAACGCAGTGGTGCTGATGCCCTTGGATTTGATATTATCATTGCTTCTGGGAAGCGATCAGCTCTCCCTCATGGAAGGGCAAGTGGTAAACGAATCGAAAAGGGAGACTTTATCCTGATCGATTTTGGTTCAGGGTTTCAGGGTTACCATTCCGATCAGACACGCACAGTGGTCTGTGGCAAACCCTCCTCAGAGCAGAAAAAAATCTACCATGTAGTAAAGGAAGCTCACGACAAGGCCATTGAGATGGTTCGTCCGGGTCTACCCATCCAGAGGGTGGATGCTGCTGCAAGGGATCATATTCACAATCAGGGATTTGGGGAATATTTTGGCCACGGAACAGGCCATGGCATCGGCCTTGCCGTCCATGAGGATCCTGTAGTCAATGGTGAAAACAAGGGGCTCATTCAGGAAGGAATGGTTTTTACAATCGAACCTGGCATCTATATACCTGATTGGGGAGGGGTCCGAATCGAGGATATGGTTCGAGTCACCTCTCATGGAGCAGAAGTATTAACTTACCTTCCTGATGAGTTGAGGTTGGTTTAAAAATCCCTTGACAATCCTCAATCATTTTTTATATTTTGAAATTTAATAAGCGATCATTGATTAAGCCATTTGAACTACGGCGCGGGCATAGCTCAGTTGGTAGAGCATCGGCTTCCCAAGCCTCGGATGTCCGATTGAGATTGCCTTAACAGATTCAGATACTCCTACCTCAGTCATCCCCTAAATTTTCGATAAATGTTCGATAATAAATTCGGATTGAGATGTTTATGGTATCTTATTATCTTGACAAGAAAGAATATCTGCTGTAAAATATGTTTATATACTATATCCCGCCCATATTATATGAATCAAGGCAATTCCCACGATTAGTTGCCTATCCCAAATAAAAACAAATGATATGAATCAAGCTCAGTAGAAGATTTTGCGTTGAACCTTGTTCCGCTTATCTTCTCTACGCCTACGATATAAACCTGATATAAAGCCTGCATATTAAACCCCTATAAAACTTCATATTAGATCGTCCGAACTCTGTTTACACCTTTCGGAGGCTATGTCT
>Ga0209048_10002215_pt1 | contig 19510 bp, 12 predicted proteins | sample FrelakmetCRP12CR_FD_187146 | JGI IMG/M metagenome (GOLD analysis project Ga0209048, IMG submission 187146) | Freshwater lake sediment microbial communities from the University of Notre Dame, USA, for methane emissions studies - CRP12 CR (SPAdes)... | ecosystem: Environmental > Aquatic >... | reverse complement strand
GGCTGTGATTTCTGTATCTACAGGTGCATATTCGCCCAATAAATAGGGGTTATTTTGCGTTTCCAGCGCAAAGTTAGCAATATCGTTGCGAATTGCCATAGGTCGTTCCTTCCTTCACTTAGCATCTGCGGGAGCAGAAATAGAGTGAATTTTGTGGAGACGCACTTTTGCATCTCCCGATACTCAGATGCTACGTACTCACAAAAGGCTAATGCCCTCTGAAATCCTGGTTACCTAATAATACAGTTGTGACCACAGATTACGCTGCGTTTCATTCATGATTGCTTGCGCAAATTCGCGTCGCAAGTCTGATACTAACTCAGCTACAGTTTGGATTTGCTTGATAGCCCCTACACATTGCCCGGCGGACCAGATATCTTTCCAGGGTTTGGCATGCGAATGGGGGTTATCAAAGTCAATGCTCTCTTTTGTTGGAAGTGCATCTGGATCAAGTCCAGCACGCAGGATGCTTGGTTTAAGCATATTGGCATAGGCGCCTGTAAAGGATTTCGTGCAAATGATATCTTCAACGGTGGCATCTACCAGCATCTGACGATACTCTTCGCTTGCAAGACTTTCTCTTGTAGCAATAAATCTGGTTCCGATATAAACCAGATCTGCGCCAAGCACTTGCGCGGCATGAATCGCTCTGCCACTTGCAATGCTGCCAGAGAGAACGATAATGCCATCCCAAAATTCACGCACTGCTTCAATGAAAGTGAAAGCGGTGAGCGAACCAGTATGTCCACCAGCACCAGAGCAAACAAGAATCAATCCATCAACACCTACATCAACACATTTCTTAGCATAAGATATAGAATTTACATCCGCGAAGACAAGGCCGCCATAGCTATGTACAGTTTCTATGACTGGCGCGGGGCTACCTAGCGCGGTAATAATAATGGGGGCTTTATGTTTGACCACAAGTTCGAGGTCGGCTTCCAAACGCTTGTAGCTACGATGAGTGACAAGGTTCGCCGCCCATGGAGCAATACGCCGTTGAGGTGTCGCTAGGCGAGCCGCAGTGAGATCATCATTGATGCGTTGCATCCAATCGTCAAGTTGTTCGCTTATGCGTGCGTTTGGTGCTGGAAATGCACCAATTACGCCCTCTTTACAGGTAGCGAGTACAAGTTCTGGGCCGGAAACTAGAAACATTGGCGCAGCAATAACAGGAAGTGTCATTTGAGAAGTAAGTTGTACTGTCAAATTCCCCTGCATTGCTGATTATTCCTATTTTGCCCCTTGAGGTATCATGCATTAAGCCTTGTTAAAATTAAACCCCAAACAGCTATGTGAAAAGTATAATCGAGGACCGAAGAGAAAGCAAGATTTTAAAAAGCATAAGGAGCGACCATGGAATGTGTATCACAGTTTAACTTTACCCCGCCAACAAATGTCACCCAACGCTACTTTTCCAGCTTTTCAAACGTGTAAATTATGTCAAGAATAAAAGTTGAGAGGCATTCACATCTGCCCTTACCAATCAGTTAAAAGGATGAATTGCTGATTGTACTCCAACTTATGCATACTATCATGGTTACTTTTTAACCTGGAAAGACGAATACGAACTTGAGAATCGCACAAATCGCTCCACCATGGATTCCTGTACCCCCCAAACACTACGGTGGATCGGAGAATGTAATTTATCATCTGGTAGAGGAACAGGTAGCTCAGGGCCATGATGTGACTTTGATTGCACCCGGCGACGCAAAAACATCAGCAAAATTGGTTTCATTTTACCCACAATCTTTACTCGAATCTGGGGTGCCATGGACGATGCATCTCAAAGCTTTTTATCATTTACAGAAAGCTGTTGACTATATCAAAGAGCAAAGATTCGACATAGTCCACACACATTTATCTTCAAGCTCGGATATGTATCTTTTCCCTCTCACAGCTCATCTTGGAACCCCTCACGTTACTACCTTGCACAGTATCTTTCCCTTTGATCGCGACGCGCGTAGTAATCGTACAGGAGATGCCGACAGCTTCTATATGGAATGGGCGCCTTTTCTGCCAATGGTGGCCATTAGCGAGAGCGCTCGTCAAAATGTACCTTATCCACTTAACTTTGTAGGTGTAGTCCACCATGGATTGTATATTCAAGATTTTAAACCAGTAAAACGCAGAATGGGTGAACACTTTGCCTGGCTGGGACGTTTTATGCCAGAGAAAGGAGCACACCTGGCAATTGAGGCGGCAAAGCAAGCACAGGTTCCTCTAGTCCTCGCTGGCGTTATTGATCGTCATTCTAAGATATCGATGGATTACTTCGAACAAATAATTAAACCGCAGATTGGGAAAGATCAGATAACGTATATTGGGCCGGTAAATATGAGGCAGAAGAATAATCTGTTTGGTCGATCTCGTGGATTTCTCAATCCTATTGAATGGGAAGAGCCATTTGGCATGGTGATGATTGAATCAATGGCTATGGGTTGCCCAGTCATTTCATTCGCGCGCGGAGCAGCCTCAGAAATTATTGCACAAGGTGAAACTGGATTCCTGGTCGACACTGTTGATGAAATGGTCTCTGCTATCGCGAAGATCGATAAAATCGACAGAGATGCGGTACGTAAATACGTAGAGCAGAATTTCTCTTCTCGAGTGATGGCAAAGAACTACATAGAAATCTACGAGAAGATCATCCAGATACAGAAGCCTAAAGTCAGTGCTAGCGACACCTCAACCAGCATTAGACTTATGGAAGTTTCTACCTCCCAATCCATATTAAAAGTACCTATCAAAAGTTCGGTTCCGCCAAAAACCACAGGCTAGGTGAGTGTTACTCCCAAAAATCGGCTTCCCAAATAGTCCGACAATCATTCTAATCTTTAGGCAGGTATGTACATTTTCACCTGGTAATGTTCTATGTTATACTGTCCTATGAAAGCTGAGGCTTCTATGCTGAATCAATCAGTTCAAGCAGAAAAGCGCATCTAAAGACCTTAAAGTCCGGGTAAAGTACTAATGGCGAGGGACCTTATAGCTTAGACAGGAGAGTAGGATGCAACCTAACCCTTTCCCAGAAGACATGAAGTATGGGCAACCAACCGAGCCAAACCCTCCTACGCCCCAATATCAACAGGAAGGTCGGTATGTAACTCCTCCCTACCCAGGTCAGCAAGGCCAGCCAATACCCCCGTACACAACTCCCCCGCCTGTTCAGCAGAGTTCAACTATGAGCGACGGCAGCTCCCGAAAATACACCATCGGCAAGGTTATCGACTTCATTCGATGGATTATTGTTGCATTAGAGCTTTTGTTTCTTTTGCGTTTTGTATTAGAACTGATTGGAGCTGATCCAAATAATGTTTTTGCTCAATTTCTTTATAAATTCACTGGCTTCTTTCTTTACCCATTCCTCGGAATTGTACCAAATACCTATATCGGAAAAAATGGTGCATTCATCGATTGGTCTACCTTAATTGGCATGGCAGTGTACGGAATACTCTACTGGATACTCAGATTATTCCTGCGAACCACTGTTTCAAGGCCTGAAGAGCCTATTGAATAGAAATGTAGAATACCCTAACACGCACTGCACCCTCTTCCATATACTTCTTGTTTTCATTTCCTCTTTTACTCAGGACTTGAAGAATGCAGCAGATAAGACATTTGTGCTATAGGAACATAGGAATTGTTTGAAGTTCATGATACAATGCTTAAAAAAACAGAGCTTGTAAAAGGAACATCGTAGCATAGAAGCGTATGAGTGGCTCTGACCAGTATAATGATAAGAATAAAAAATGCTAGATCAACAATCTTTGGTAAGCTCGAGTAATGGCCAAAACAGTCAGATAACATCAACAGTTGGGACTTCTGATGGTATTCCTCCTGCTTCTATCTTCAACCTTACAGATCGACTACCGATTTTCAGCTATCTTGTCAACTCTAACCGCATACGTTGGTATCGCGTTATTATGCGCGCGTTTTTGCAAAATCATCGCGAATTGTATCGTTACCAACTTACCGCACATGAAGTCAGAGATGCCGTGCGATCTGCCTTCGACCCCGAATATACGCTAGACCAATGTCAGAATGATCTCGCCGCGCTCAGAGAATGGGGAAATGTCACTACTATTTACGACTCCAGCCGCGCAACTTCAATTACCAGCTTCCTTTCACCATCACTGTTATACCAGGCAACACCGGAAGCTATTGCAATTGAAACGTTTCTTGACGAGCAGACGCGAGCAAATAGCGGCAAGGGCGCGTTACGTCAGGGGGATTTACCATATTTGTGGAGATCCCTCCAACTCCTTGATGAGTATTTACAGACGCCTCCATCTGAATTAACACCTGCTCGTAGTGGAGAGATCGCCGAAGAATGGCAACGAGCTTTTAATATTTGGAGCACGATGGCACGTGAGGCAGCGCAATATCTCGCCAATATGATCAATGCTGCCCAGCAAAGTCGACCTGATTTTGAGGCTTACCAGGTATATAAGGCAGCGGTCGTAGCATATGTGCATGGTTTTGCCCAGGCTCTCACCCAATATAGCCGTCGAGTCCGCGAACTGCTCGCCGATTGGTCAGCAACGGGTAAGCAGGAGCAATTGATCGAAATAGTATCACAGCATCTTGAACCACCAGGTGCAATGAGTGAAAATAAGGCCACGCTAGACGAGTTATTGAATGAGGCCCGCAACCAGGTATTGGCAATTGCAAACTGGTTTGCCGAGGGGAAGAATGCGGATTCCTTCCGCAGGAATGCCCTGTCTGAGGTTGATAAGGTTGTTCGTAGGGCATCTGCTCTGGCAGCTATAGCCAGACCAAATGCCAATTATGCTGCTAATCTGAATATACTGGCAAATCAATTGCTGCTGGCGAAAGATGGCGAAACGGCACAGCAAATCTTCTCTGTCGCTTTTGCTAATCTGCTACCCGTACACCTGCCAGAGAGTCTCGCTGGTGCACCAAGCGCCGCCTATGATGCAGGCAAAATAAGCGACTGGCAAGAGCCTCCGACTGTAGCTCTCCGCCTTCGACCTGTCAGCCGGGCAAATCGCGGTGAGCATCCCTTAGAAGACCCGGTGATCGATAATCGCACGATTATTCGCAATCTGATTGTGCAACATGAGACTAAGCTCAAGGAGCAACGCCTGCGTTTCGAGAGGCTCTTCTTAGAAGAATATCTCGATATAGGCACTATCAACACTATTACTGCTGAAGATCGCGCCATTTTGATTGAGGTGATTGATAGCTGCCTGGGCGATACAAGTAACCAATATCGCGCACCTGATGGATCGACTATCGTCTTGCTCAACCCTGAGGAACAAACCTACGCGCTCTTACGCGCTCCTGATGGGATGCTGCTCCTGCCACGCTATAATTTGCAACGCCAGAAAGTCGAAGAGTTATTTTAATGATTGAAGAGAAAGAGTTAGGTGCTGTAGAGAAATTTCCAGAGATCACCAGGGATTACCAGCAAAGTGCAATTCCAAATGGCAATCGTACTGCTCTGAATGTAAATTCTCGCCGGCGGGCCTCCACTGCTGATCTGATGAAAGCTCATCTTGCTCTAATGGAAAAGGAAGTGATCTTGCCTAAGCAAAGCGATCTCTTCCGCCTGGTAAAATATCATTACTACGCCCTACAATCATGGCACGACCAGCATACGGGGTGGCGCATCCAACGAGATGCCAGCGCGATTCGCCTGATTCGCAATCCAGGTATAGCCACTGCAGGCTATCTCTACGACCGATTAAAAGAGCCAGGAGACTTCGCTTGCCTGACATGGATACTCTGGTACGCTGAAAACCGCCAACTGTCAGGACGGGGCAACGACCAGCAATTTCTACTTTCCCAGTTGGCCGAACAGATACAGGAACAGTCTGCGTCTGGTCCAGCCAGCGAGCGAAAATTCGATTTCCGTAAGCCTGCCGATCGTTATAGCATCCAGCGCGCGCTGCAATACCTGGAAGACCTGGGCGGTTTGCAACTGGTCGATGGACAAACAAGAGATTGGGTGGAGCAAACCGCGAGCGCTGATGCACTGTATGAATTCACAGATGTAGTGCGTTCACTGATTGTGGCGCTTAATCCGCAGTTGGTGACAATGGTTGCAGATCAGTTAAAAGATAACTCGACCACCCTACAACCTGCTCTATCTCTCAATCCTGCCGGGATAGTGATATCACCCCTGGTGCGCGCCTGGCGTACTTTGCTGCTTGGCCCGGCGCTTTTCAGATTTGATGATTCATCAGCATATGCCGAATTATTAGTGCATGCGGATGCACTAGCTAACGAATTACTTGAAACCTTTGGTTGGTTGCTCGATATACACCGCGATTATGCCTGTATTGTGCGTGCAAGTGGCACGACATCAGGTCCGGTGACAATTCTGACACCCTTTGGTACCAATGATCAGATCGCTATGTTCCTGTGCAAAGGTATCCGAGATCAGGTCGAGTCCGGCGCATGGCCCTCGCCCGATGCATATGGTTGCGTGCATGTAACGACCGAAGATATGTCGGAATTGTTCTATAGCATTCGTGAACGCTACGGAGAAAACTGGGGATCTGAGGCTCGAAACAAAAGTTCACGTAGTCTGTTAAATGATGTCTATAGGAAAATGCGTCAAGCAGGTCTGTTGCGAGGTCCAGACGATGCAGGTAATATGTTGGTGTTACCAACCGCCGCCCGTTATTCTGCTAGTTACGAGAAAGCAGGCCAGGAGACAAAAGAAGTAGTTCGAGTTGCCACCAAGAACGGTAGCTCCTCAAAGAAAAAGGCAAGTAACTCACGAGAAACGATCGTAATCACATTGCCAGAACTAGGGTTAGATGAAGGATAGCAGGGACTCACAGCTATAAGATAGCACGACCCGCAAGATGTAAGAGGACAAAAAATGCAACGCACGTTTGAGAATTTTGCTGAATGGTCATTTGCTGCAAATGGAGCAACTGAAGAAGCTGCGGCTCGCCAGCTCGAAATGTTCGTCGATATATTACAGCAGCAAGCAGGAGGGCCTCTAGGCTATCGACTGCGCCGCATCATCCTGACAAATTTCTGGCTCTACGGTCAGCAAGAATTTGAAATACCACACGGAAGACTTTTCCTGGCAGGAGAGAATGCGAGCGGCAAATCAACCGTGCTGACGGCTGCTCTACCTCTCGCTCTCGATGGTGATCTTCGGCCTAATCGTCTCGACACCTTCGGTGGACGCGAGAGACATATCCAGTATTACGTCCTTGGTGGTTCAGATTCAGCAACTCCTTTCAACCATGAGCGGCGTACATCCTACATCGCACTGGAATTTGAATGGTGCAATCCCGATGTCCCTCCAATCGCCCCAGAGATTCGACAGCGGTGGGAGAATGGGGATCGAGAAAAGACTCGCTTCCTTACGATTGGTATTAGCCTGGCCGGAAATCTAAACGCCAGTGATCGCATACGCCCATTGCGCTTCTTGATAACAGACGGTTCGCGATTGGGCTACGAACTCGACACCATCTATGAGACGGGCAACAAACACGATAAACGAGCTTACGATCATCCACGGTTTAAGCAAGTGCTCGAAGGGCATGGGATCATTTGTGACTCCCAGGCCGAATATGAGCGGCAGGTATCCCGCTACTTGTTCGGATTTAGCGACGAAAAGGACTTCCAAAAACTGATCGACCTGCTTTTGACCTTACGCCGTCCAAACTTAAGCAGCGAGTTGAGTTTTTCACGAGTACATGACTACCTCAAGCAGTCACTACGTAAAATTTCGGGTGAGACAACTTCACGTGTGATTGGAACCATCGACCGTATTGACGCGATCAATAGCGAAATCGAACGCATTCAAGAAGCCTACGAGGCGACTGATCGCTTACATCGAGCACAGCAGCAAGTCGCACTGATAAGAGCACAACTTGCGGCTTGTGAATATACCGGTGCGCACCTTGTAGAAAGTAGCGCGCAAAGTCGGGTCACAAAACTGCGTAAAGACCTGTTGGCGGCTGAAAATGAACGCAAGAGAGCAGAAGCACGCTCACAAGTGTTACGAGTAGAGCAATTTGAGGTCAACGGCCAGATCAAAGCATTAGAAGCCAGTGAGGGATTAGAGGTAGCAAAAAGGCTTACATCTGCGCGTGAACGATTGCGCGAGGCTGAGGCACAAATGCAACTCCAGCAGGACAGCCGTGAGTCCGCACGTCAATCACTATCAGAACTAACCGAAAGCATAGTACGCCAACGTGCTCGTTTCGAGGCATTGAAGGCAGAAAGCCTGTCACACCTGGAAGATTTGTCTTCGATTGCAACTGAAGAGGCGCTTTGGGAGGCTGTCTCATTACAGTTGCAAGAAGCTTCGCACCAGCTTAGTAGCGTCTCAACTGAAATCACAAGTGTACCGGAAGCACTTGCACGTGTTGCTATACTGATTGAAGCAGAATCCGAAGACCGCATTGCCTGGTTACACATACTCGAAGGGTTGCATCAGGAGAGGGAAAAGTTAGATAGTAGAGTTCAATACGCCCGTTCACTTGAAACAACACGTTTTCAAGAGTTGGATGAAGCCCGCCATCGTTTCGAGTCTGCTCAAGACCGCGCATATGAATTGCAACAAAACCTCGATACTACATTGGAGCAGTTCTTCACAGAAGGCATCTTTACCAATCCTCATAATATCATGGATGATGTAACACAGACTCAAGAAGATACAATCGATGAAGAGTCCCTTGTGGGTAGAGCAGTAGAACAATTAGCTACAGCCATCAAACGCTATCAGCAAATGATAGATGAACTTGATCGTGATTTGGCAGGGGCAGCAAACCTGGCACAAGGCGAACTAAACGAGTTGCAGCTGCTAACAGGTAGCAAGCAATACGAGTTATCCGAAATGCAGGCTCTCTATGAGCAAAAACTCTCTGAGCCTGAGTTTACTCCTTCACATCCAGATCGTCGGACACTTGCCCGAGCCAGGCTTGCAGAACAAGGCATACTCGCTCTACCACTTTATTCGCTCCTTGATTTTGCTCCTGATATTGATAATGAAAGCGCCGAGGCTGGGCGTATCGAATATATGCTCGAAGATGCAGGACTACTCGATGCGTTAGTTGTAGCACCACACCAGGTAGTCGCAGCTGACGCACTTCTTGCTGTAGAGGGACTAAGCGATTGCCGTCTTGATATAGACGCATTTCTCAGGCTGAAAAACCAACACCCCCGCAATTTTGAGCATATTCAATTGGGAATCAGTGGGCTTTGTTTCGATACATCTATCCGTAAATCCCTGGTTGGTGATGATACTGATTGGGAACCAACGATAGCAGCTATCCTGCAAGCTTTAAGTCAAAGTGAAAGTGCACAAGGAACCAGTCTTGTAAGAACCAATCAGGATGGGTCCTGGTCTCATGGATTGCTTACCGGGCATGCGGGAGGAGGCGAAGCAAGATATATTGGAAGAGCTACCCGCCTGCGTGTAAGAGAGCGCGAACTGGACGAACTGAAACAGAAACGGACCAATCTGGAAGAAGAGCTTCAAGCATTATACAGTCAACTTGCGTACTACGAACATCAGTTGTCTCAGATCCAGGAAAAGCAAACTAGAATACGAAAGATTTTGCCAGAGAGTGGTATCGAAGAGATGTACGCAGAACTTTCACAGACCAGATTAACCGTAGATGATCTCAGAAGTAAGTATCAAAAAGCGCGTTTACAGACACAAGAGGCAAGGCAGGCATACAACAGGCTTCTTGCTCAATTAGAGCGAGAGTGTAAGGGGATTGCGCAATTAGCAAGTGACGCAAAACATGTCCAAAGCACCTTAATGGGAATAGTCAAATTAAAAAACCAGGCTACATCGCTACAGAGGCAAATGAAGACAATCGTCAGTACCTGGGAGGAGTATCAGAGAACACGAGAGGCACAAGAAAGAGCAAAGATTAACGAAGCTAATGTTTCAACTCTATACGACCGTATCCACCAGCAATTTCTAGAAGTCCAGTCAGAAGCGAACGAACTACTGCGGGTAGCTGAATCGTCAAATGCAGAGGAATTGAGTGAACGGCTGCGCATACTACATGAACAATACGAAATGCTTTCAACACAACTCGACGAGACTAAAACGAGCCTTATCAGCGCAGATGTGCGTGCCAGCGCTATGCAGGAGCATCTAGAGGAAGCCGAGGAATATTTACAGCAAGCACAATACGACAGTTCAGAAAAACAGAGACACTTTGTTTTACTTCTCTCAGAATATCCTACGACGGAACTTCTTGAGATACGTGAACTCACCAACGGCGGAGAGTATGTAAAAGCAGCACAGAAATTGTTGAACGAAACATTACGTGAGAGCGACATCGCAGTTCGCAAGCAACAATTGGAAGAACAGTATCGCGATATGTACAATGCGCTGTCACGTACCTTCAATCGGGAACAGTCGCTCTTGCTCGAATACGGGCCAGACATGGACGATCAGGGCCATGTTGTTTTCCTGAACGAAAATAAAAGCAGACCTGTCGAACTCCTTGAACTATTAAGCGATCGTATCGAGATGCAGAAAATGTTGCTCAGGCAAGAAGAGCGACAGTTATTTGAAGATTTTCTTCTGCAAGAGATAGCTGAAGCAATTCGCACGCACATTCTCGAGGCAGAAGAATGGGTACAACAGGTTAATGGGGTACTCAAAGGACTGCCTATGATCGGTGAGCACTACGCCCTACAGTGGAAGCCTCCCGCCGAATATGATCTCACAAAATTAGGCAGTCATCTAGCACAACACTACAAGCTCTTACGCAAACCAGCGCAAACCTTGACTACTGAAGAGACAGAGGCACTCATGAACGCGTTCCGGCGAGAGATTGAGTCTGCGCGTATTCGACAACAAGAGAATCCTGAGACGAATTTCATGGAAACGCTGGAACAAGTCTTCGACTATCGTGAGTGGTTCCATTTCGATGTGCTTGTTGCGCCTGTTGGAGGTCAATGGCATCGTTTAACCGATCGTATGGCTGGTACACGAAGCGGAGCAGAACAACTATTTGCGCTGTACGTACCACTTTTTGCAGCCCTGGCTGCTCTTTACCGAAGTGCTGCTCCAGGCGCTCCCCGTTTGCTTGCGTTAGATGAGGCATTTGACAAGGTAAGTGTCGCCAACACGCAACGCATCATGGAATTTCTTGTCTCACAAGATTTCCAATGGATCATGACCGGGCCGCAAATCAGTGGCACAGGTGCGAAAATACCCGCGTGTGCAAGATACCTGATGATTCACGAAAAGGGCTCGCCAGTAGCTACAGCATCTGCTTCATTTTGGAGCGACAGTCAAAGTCAGCAAGGGACAATGAGCGAGAAAAAGTGAAAGTGACAGAATCGCTCCCACGTAATCCTCAAAACGTGCAAAAAGCAGTCACATTTTTCACACAGGCAAATTTACATCGCCTGCTTGCGAAACTGCGTGAGAAGTACATTGAGATTGGACGTGTAGGTGGCCAGGTGCTTTTGGAGAATACCACACCGGGCGAACGACGCGAGATTGCCAGTTTTCTAGCCAGGCCACCCTATGCAGATAGCAATTTAAAGATAAAGCTTTCTGATATTGAAAAAGCTCTTCAGCATAGTTTCAACTGCGGATTACCAGAACTACTCACTGCTTTTTTTCCTGGCCAGCCGCTTGTGACCCGCCCGGCAAAGAGAGAAGCGCTTACTATACACCAGGCTAATTTTCGTACCAATCTGCTCTCCATAGCTTCAACATTGCGTGAAGGATCGCAAGGTAAGTACTGGTTACAACATGGACAGCATGGGCAAGAGTGGATATTTTCTCGTTTCAAAAATTCCCATGCAGATGAACAGGAACGACAACTGAAACTGGTACGTTATGTAGCAAATGTGCTCAATCAGTTACCTGAACCAGACGCACCGGAACGTTTAGCTCTCTTTGCCCAGCGAACCTGCGGAGACCCGCATGCGCTCGATTCAAATATGGCTGCTGGAAGACTTCTATTACTTGCCCTCAATGATCTTGCTCAAGGCCTGGAAGAGAGTAGTTCACATCGTACAAAAACGCCACAAGACAGGGAACAAGAGCTACGTTTGTACAAAGATGCAGGTCTGCTTGTCGATACGGTATCATCAAATGTGGCAACCTTCAATCTCGCAAGCGCAACCTATCACAATGATACATCTGATCCACTTGTTCAGGCCGCAGGCAAACGCGTACTTCTCCTCCCAATGCGACAATTGCTTGAATGGAAGCGCCTTACTCCTGCAAGCACAAGAATCTATATGTTTGAGAACCCACAGGTATTCGAGGAGGTTATTTCAGCCTTAGAATCCGCCAGTTCACTTCCTACACTTGTTTGCACATCAGGTTGGCCAAGTGCAGCCGCACTACGTCTTCTCGACCAACTCCTTGAAGAATCCCCTGACAACTGTTTGTATTATAGCGGGGACTTTGATTTGAAAGGTTTGCAGATCGCCACATATTTAGCCGCGCGCTACCAGGGACGTTGTCACCCGTGGCATTTTGATGCGACTTCGTACGAAATCGCACTGAAAGCCGATGGTATCGAGGCACCAGCAGGAGAATTGAAGATGCTAAGCGCACTTCCTGAAGTCTTTAAGCCACTGGTGACGAAGATGCAAGAAAAGCAAAAGTGGGCTTTTCAGGAAGGCATTGTCGAACTGCTGGTGAACGATCTGCGAGCTTCCAGCTATAGCTGATTATCTGCCTCTCTTCTTTTTCTCTGGTCTGCTCAGTTTTGGAATTGACCCTGAGACACCTCGTACATGTTCGAGTTTCATCATATCGATTACCTGGTGCATCATCTGCCCCAAAGGCACATCAGGATCGATTCTCTCGGCTTTCTCAATAAAAATTTCAGCCTGGCGGTAATCACCGATATCAATATACCTCATTGCCAGAAACAAGTGCATGATAGCGGAGTCTGGATTGTTAATCAAGCCTTCCTCCAGCACCTCAATCGCCTTTTCAGGTTCTTCATTTGCTGCAAACATCTCGCTGAGAGAGTAGTAATAGTCTTCGTTATCTGGCTCTAGCTCAATAGCTCGTTTGTAGTTGGCTTCAGCCTCGTCATATTGCTCTAGCTTTCTATAGACCATCGCTAAGTTTGCCCATGATTCGGCAGAATTTGAGTAATAATTTGCAACATGTTGATAATGTTGCAATGCATTCTCGTACCGCTTTTGTTCAACAGCGATCTCACCTAGATGCAATTCGACATGTGCGACATCCGCGGGATCGGTGACCATTGCTTTGGCCTGTAGCAGGTGATCTTCAGCCTCGTCAAGATGCTCATTCTCGTCTATGAGTACTTCAGCTAGAGAGATTTGAGCCTCAAAGCTATTCTCAAGCGACAATACCTTGCGTAGGGTCTCTGCTGCAAGATCTAAAAAGCGTTGACCGCGTTCTTCATCCCCATCATCGAAAAATCTGTTGCCAAGTTCTCTTTGAAATGCTGCAAGTTGTCTTAATCGAGGCCCATCAGGAAATTGCTGTGCTAGTGGTTCCAGATAAATCAAACCATGTTCATAGTGGACAACAGCTACCAAACGTGTGAGCACATCACGATACAGGGAATAATCGAGCGGCAACTTCTTAATCAGAGCTTCAGTGTAATAAACTGTTTGCATTATGCGCCAGACTATCGCATCTAAGTACTGCTGTGTTTTCTCGCTAGTAAGATTCTTGGGCTTATGTTTCGCAGTGTACTCATTCAGAAATTTGTCGTGCTTCGAAATTCTCTTTTGCAATTCCTCGATGGGTAAAGTCAGAGCTATCGATGCTTCATCGGTCATACTCTGTATGCGCCACTCGTTCTCTTCTTGAACAAGAGTATAACTCGTCCAGAACCAGTGACGCTGTGTTTCTTCGTAAACGGCGGTAGGCTGGGGTACCTCAGGGAGTGTATAGGTGAGGGGCGTTTCCTCTAATTCGATAGACCAGCCGGCCTCAAACTCTTTGTGCGTGGCCGAACGTCTCGCGCTAACCAGACCAGGAAGCCAGAGTTTCGATTCCTGAGGTTCGCGCTCATGGATAAAGTCTGGTTTCAGTTCTCCAGGATCTGCTTCCTCTAACCAGGAATCACGCCGTTCAATCCACTCCTCTTTCGAGAGGCCTTCGCGTAAGGTGCTATTGGTAGAAAGGAGTTCGTAAGCTAATTCGAAGTCTCCATTAACCCAGAATTCCACAAAGTTGACAACAACTCCACTAGGACTCAAGCCGTGTAAATCAATCGTATCTTCGTCCTCTTCTTCAGGTTCGACTTCCTCTTCGAGATCGGCTTCTTCAAGGCCTGGAGCCTCCAAAATCAGTTGATGAACAAGTGGACTATTTGAGCGATAGTCTTTATGAGGTTGGGTTCCTTTTCGTTTATTGACATCAAGTGCCTCAAGAATGAGACGACGTGCTTGCGCTAATGAACAGTCCCTCGTTTCCACATCGGTCAAATGGGTTTCCATCTCGGCAAAGAAAGTATCAGCAGTGCGTTTGTTCCCCATTCTAGAGAAGAAATCTTTGACACCATCATGATAGAATTCAAGCAAAAACACAAGGACACGCACCTGGCTTGGATTATCTTCTTGTTCAAAGGCGAGAGCTAATTGCACCTCGCCAACATCGCGTGAATCTGTGACCTTACCTTTCCAGAAGTGTAAAGGTGACGAAGTGACCTGCACGGCAGGCGTTCGATCAATGGGTGGACTCCATTGTGGATAAATTCGTACCCCTTGCAGCCCGATCAACGAACGGCGTGCTTCCTTACGCACGCTTTTTAAGGGACTCAATTCGTTGATTGCAACCAAAACATCGGCAGCATCGACTTGACGTTCCTTTGATAAGTCCTTAAGCAAGACCATCTGCGCGCCTTCAGGCATGTTGTTGATTTCAGCCAGCACTGCTTCAGCTTGCGCCTGGTTTGTACTTTCACGCAAGTTCCTTGCGATTTCATGATATCTACCAAGTACTTCCTGGGCCTGTGATGTATTTTCCAGTGAAACTGGTATTTGCGTTGTTTTCTTTTTAATCTTTGCCATAAGCTTTCATCATTTTCGACAACAAGGACGTCAACATTTCAAGTGGGATACATTTACTCAATGCATTTTACTCCTACCACATGGATTACACAACTATTGATATCTCTAAAGTGACCCAGTAAGTCAAGAGTCATTACATCTTGCCTCTCCAACATTTCGGGGAAATTATCCTTGCTTGTATTGGCGAGGGCGGTGAAGGCATTGATTCCAACATATTGCACTCTCAGCACATTTGGCAATGAGAGACTGAGCAGCCATCTTATCATTCTGAGCGGCCATCTTGTCATTCTGAGCGGCCATCTTGTCATTCTGAGCGGTAGCGAAGAATCTCACGCGTTGGGCACCGAGATTCTTCGCTGCCGCTCAGAATGACAAAGGTGAACATTTCAGAGTGGAGGCTCCTGGACGACGCATCGGTCATTGTTCTACCATCTATTCCCCAGTCAATCACCCAGGATGGCGCGAGCGCTCCCACCACCCATCATCCACACCTCCGTAACTAGAGTTCGATTGATTGTGAAGGGTTGTAGTTTCTATCGAAAATATCGCTCACATACCGCTCATTTTGAGCGATACTTTATTGATGAGCTTTAGTAAAGATGGTGAAGGGGAATCGGCGTGTGTATCCACCACGGCGGCGCAAGAGCGGGCGAATGCGAGACAGACCGCACACCCGCGCGAGGGCACCTACAAGGCGCATTGACGCCACCACCATCGAAAAGCGAAGGCTCACCCTGCTTTCCTGCGCGAAGGGCGCGGTCCTCGTGAGCACGTGTGCTGATCGTAGAGGGCGGTCTGGTGTGAGTGGTCTTGACCATTTTTTCGGGTCAATTCCACACCACCATAACCCTGTTTTGTCTATACGTTCCCAGTGACCATAATTCTTCCTGGGCAATATAGCACAAGCTGAGTCTAAAGACTATTAACAAGAAGAGAGTCCACTCTGAGACGCAATGAGAGAGTTGTGCTTTTTACAGTTTACAGTATATATGGAATAGCTTGCTATTTTTTATAAACTATAGTATAATATATGTGGGCAGTAACTCACTGCCACAGGAATAAAGCCTCTCAAAGTAGGGCAGGTGGGAAAAAGAATGTTGAATATAGTACGTAGAAACCAATATGGTGAAGTTGTGCCAGTAACTTATAACGTTGCTCAGGTTATAGAGCCAGAGAAGAAGTCATCTAAAAAGTCTATGAAGAGCAATCCAGCGCCTGAAGGTGTAAAGCGCGGGCGGAATATTACTGTTGTTGAGATGATACGTTTAAGTGTGCTATCTCTTGCAACACAAAGCGATACTATTACCCGCGTGTATGTGAGTGAGCATATCCAGAGCACCATGGCCAGGCTCTTCGGGAAAAAGCCCGTACAAGAAACGACGTGGATGAGAAATGCAAACGTTGCTAGCTCTAAGCTAGCCGAGGAAGGTTTGCTCAAGAGTGTAAGCAAGGGTGTGGTGGAAATCACTGATACAGGCCGCACATATCTTGCAGAGAGTAAGATTTGAAAGCCTGAGAGAGCACGCTAGATAATATGTAGTGTGCTTTTTTTATGTCCCTTTATAGCCCTTGTAGCTATTCCTACTTTTCACTCTGGCTTTATCTACTGCCTCAGAATATATGTACAACGTCAGGCATACTGCGTCTATATCTGTAGTGAAAAGAGATGAAACAACAGAAACACCGCACCATTGGCTATATGAATAGTAAAACGTAGCGGCTATGCAATACTGTCACTGTTTGCTATACTGGCCTGGTTACATTCATGTTGTAAGAGAGGTGGTGCAATGGGTTCATGGTAGCAAAAATGTCTGACACAAGTATGGTGGTATGACGATACGCGCCAGCAAAGAGAACGAAATTTTTGAGTGAGGAGCTATTTCCTATGACATTTCAAGCCTATCTTGAGAACATTCAAGAAAAAACCGGCAAAACACCCGAAGATTTTTTGGTCCTTGCAAAGGAAAAGGGGTTGCTTGAACCAGGCGTAAAGACGATGCAGATTGTCAATTGGCTCAAGACAGATTTTGGTTTAGGCCATGGCCACGCCATGGCACTGGTCAATGTGTTCAATCAGACGACTCAACCAGCAGTGACCAACGATGAGCGCATTGCCGCATTATTTACTGGCTCACGCGCAGTCTGGCGTAAACCGTATGACGAACTCCTTGAGAGACTCAGGCAATGTGGCCTAGATGTGCGAGCGGCAGCAACAGATACGTACATTAGTCTCCTAAAAGGCAACAAGAAATTTGGCATTGTACAGGTGACTGTTGAGAGGATGGATATCGGCATCAAACGTAAAGGAGTTCCACCAACGAGTCGATTTATGCAGGCAGGCAGCTGGAATGCTATGGTCACTCATCGTGTACAAATCACTGAACCCTCGCAAATTGACAACGAACTAGTGACATGGCTACAACAAGCGTACGAAGCAATACTTTGAAAAATGAAGAACAACTGAAGCAGCCCAAGTCACTCGAAGGTGCAACCATGCCTGATGGGTCTATACATCCGTAGCCAGCTATTGCTTGTAGCGTGGCCCAACTGCGCCAGTGGTAGGTGACAACATTAGTCAAAACCCAATTCTGCTTGTTCTGCCTCTGCTTGTTTAGCTACTTTTTGTGCCTGTTTGAAAGTGCCAAACTGTAGCGGCATTTTGACTTCAGCACCATGAAAAGTTCATCTATGGTAAGTCTCTGTCTGTTGATGATAATTGAATAATGACCATTTGCTTACCGATGAAAAGTTTGCCGCTTCATCTTAGGTCATGAAAAACGCTCATCAAAAAAACGAGTCCTTCTGTTCATGGAAAACCTTACCACCCCTCTGTATTCTCAAGCAGAGCGCACTTACCAAAGCAACAACGAACTCGGCAACATCACGCCACCGAGTTCCTCACCTCTCAGGTGGATTGAATGAGCAAGGTTACTCACTGGCTTGTCCTGGCGTAGGCAGTGCACCGATCTGTTGCAGCAGACCCAGATCGTCACCGTTGAACCATTCCTCGACACGCTTCCCGTTTGAGACACGGGTGATGTCAATGGCCGACACTGTTACCTGTTTACCGGTCGGTGGAATGCCGTAGTCGCCTGCGTGGGTGCCGTGAAAGGTTTGGCGAGTCACAACCGTGTCTCCTTCAGCGATCACGTCCTCAATGGTGAAATGCGTATAGGGGAAAGCTGTGAGGAACGTCGAGATGAACTCTTTATAGGCTTCTAGCCCCTGGATGGTCGTTGAGGCATCGTGTAACACGAAATCAGGGGCAGTCAGTTCATCATATAAGGCTGCCCAGTTCTTCTGATTGAGCGCGTCAATCGCACTACGTACGACTGCCTTGTTTTCTTCGTTTGACATAGGAGTGACTCCTTTCTGTCTTGATTCCTTTCTAGGATGGGTGTGTACACGAAACGCAAGAGATAACGAAAGTTGACAATAAAACGATGAGATGTGCAGAAATCGGGGTATCCATCAGCTAGTATATCCTCAAAAACGACACATGCAATAGGTGAGCAGGCCAACAGGCCAATTTCGCAAGCGCTTTGATTTTGATGCTCCTCATGTACAAGAGTGCCTGTAAATGCAGGGCTGTCGAGTGAAGCTACAAGAAATTGTGGGGAGAAAGTCACTCCCAGTGTTATGCAAAGACAAGTCATGACCCTTTTCCCGTCTTTCTTTCCCCGCTTCGTTGTCTCTGTCGTGTTCATCTCTGATTAAGATGTGAAAATTTCGGCTTGAATTGTGCGTCAAGATAGATAAGATCAACGCTCTCAGTATCAATATATTCACGCAAAATAAAGAGGTTATCGCCATAATACAGGGTGTTTTCGGTGGTTGTTTTCATGCTTCCCTCGCGACCATAAAACTTGCAGGGCAATATAACAGAAATGAGACAAGATAAAATATCAGAAACACTCCACTATTGGCGGCATGAATAAGGTAGCCAAGCGGCTATGCAATACTGCCACTGTTTGCTATACTGGCCTGGAAAATTCATGGTGTAACAGAGGTGACGCAGTGGAAGAACAGGCAGAGCAGCATCAGAAATGGTGGCAGAAAAATCTGGTAGCTATTGGTATTGTTGCAATAGTTCTCACGGTATTCATTGTATTGATTATCGCAGGGTACTGGCTCAACTGGACTGGCTTCAATGGGTATGACAAAGTAACAAACGAGTTCACTCCTGGTGGACAACTTGTAAAAACTACCAGAGAGTATCAACCGGGAAAAACGGTTTGGGACTGGCTAGGGTTACTTGGAGCACTCGCAATTCCTGTTGTGGTAGGATTCGGGGTGGCTTGGTTCACCCACTCTCAGCAAGAACGAGATCAACAACTCGCGGCCCAGCGGACTAAGAGCGAAAAAGACGCAGCAGATGAACGTGCTCGAGAAGCAGATCAACGTGCTAATACTGAACTGGCTATCGCCTTAGAAAAACAATATGAAGAATTACTGCAAAAATATTTCGATGACATGTCAGAGTTACTCATTGAACGTAACTTACTGAATTCGGAACCAT
>Ga0209048_10002214_pt1 | contig 19516 bp, 17 predicted proteins | sample FrelakmetCRP12CR_FD_187146 | JGI IMG/M metagenome (GOLD analysis project Ga0209048, IMG submission 187146) | Freshwater lake sediment microbial communities from the University of Notre Dame, USA, for methane emissions studies - CRP12 CR (SPAdes)... | ecosystem: Environmental > Aquatic >... | reverse complement strand
CGGACTCGCTATCGGGCGGACTCGCTATCGGGCGACCGACGGAAGGGACTCGGGACCGCCGCGGTGCTCGGCGCCGACCGCTGCGTACGGGCCCGCCAGCGTGACGACGCGGTGACGCACCACGAGACGACTCCGTTGTGCCGCGTCGAGCGCCGCTCGTCGGTCGCGCCCCACACGATCGCGCCACTCGTTGCGACGCCACTGCTGCCACCGCTCGTTCCACACCAGCGACGCCAGGCCTCCAACGGCACCGGCGGTCGTGAGCGCGAGCGCGCGCCTTCGGCCGATCCTCCGGGACAGAACCCCGTATTCGAAGCCCCACACGACCGGAGACAGGAACGATCCACCGATACCCTTGGCCGTCGCCTGCCAGGCCTCACCCCGCACCCATCGGCTCCCGAGCCGCAGGACGACGAGCATCGGTCCGTTCGCGACCATGCCCAGCGCCGCCGGTGGAGCGAGGACCGCGAGCTCACCGCCGAGACGGCGCTGCTCCGCCGGAGGTGTTTCGGTCAGCGGTGGAACCGCGTGGGGGTCGTCGACACCCAGCAGCGACAAGTCCTTCGCGTGAGCATCGACCGCGGCGGCGAGCTCGCGGTACGCGGTGCTCGATTCGCCCCCGGCCGCGGCCAGGCCGGATGAGAGCGCCCGGCGCAGCGCATTGCGCTCCGCGTACCGCGGCGCTGACTCTTCCGCCCGCGGAAGGTCGGCGAGGGCGAACGCGGCCGCGCGATCGAGCAACGCCGCCTCGTCCGGCGAGCCGTGGTTCACGATGGCGCCCGCGAGCCGATCCGTGAGGAGATCGGTGACGTTTCGTACGGCCTTCACCGGGTCGGCGCGGTACTGCTCGACCCACTCGTCGACCTCGATGGGCTCGCCGAAGCGGATCTCCGCGTCCGAACCGAGCCGGCCCCGGTCGTCGTAGACGAGCCCGACCGGGACGATGACGATGCCGGCCACGCCGGCGTCGGCCGCCGCGCCGAGCGCGATGCGCGCCGCGCCGGTCTTCAGCGGCAGGAGCGACGGCTCGAGGTGCATCTCGCCCTCGGGGAAGATCGCGAGGTGCTCGCCCATTGCGAGCGCCGCGTGACACGCCTCGAACGTCGACGTGTTCCGAGCCGAAGCGGCGCCGTCACGCTGGCGGTGAATCGGGATGACACCCCCGAGGCGGAACAAGGCTCTCGCCGGCGCGGACTTCCACCACGAACCCGCGGCCAGGAATCGGGGGAACCTCGGCACCTTGGCGACGATGACGGCGATATCGGCCAGCGCGTTGCCGTGATTCGCCGCGAAGATCACGGGACGATCCTTCGGGACGTTCACCGCCGCACTGACGTCGACGCGCCGGTAGATCACCGACACCGCGAGCGACGCCCACGTCCGCAGCGCCGAATACGAAGGCGGCGTTCGATCGCGTCGGTGCCGGCCCGTCATCACGTGCTCGTCTCGCCGGATGGTGTGCGCACGCATCGACAGGTTATCGGTCGTGAACGCGATACCGCCGCCGTGGCGGCGGGGAAACGGGCCCCGTGGGACAAGAGTAGACACCTGTACGGAATTGGGAGTATGTTCCACGCCATCGAGGACGGGAGGGGATCAATGGCGACGGTCATGGTGGAACCCGACTTGGAGATCCGAGAGGATCTGCGAAGCTTCGGAAAGGCATGGTGGCTGTTCCTCGTCGCCGGGATCGTGTGGACCTGGGTCGGGTTCATGATTCTGAACTTCGACGCCCGATCCGTCGCGTTGATCTCGCTGATGATCGGGTTCGTGCTCTTCCTCGCCGCCGTCGAGGAGGGCATCAGCGTCTTCATGATGGAGGGGTGGAAATGGCTGCACGCCATCCTCGCCCTTCTCTTCCTCTTCGGCGGGATCTGGGCCTTCGCCTACCCCGGCCAGACGTTCGGCACCCTGGCATTGCTCGTCGGGTGGTACCTGTTGATCAAGGGGATGTTCGACATCTGCGTCTCGATCGCCAGCGTCGGGCTGCACCTGTGGTGGCTCGGACTGATCGTCGGCATCGCGGAGTTGATGCTCGGTATCTGGGCGGTGGGCTACCCCGGACGCTCGGCCGCGCTGCTCGTGCTGTGGATCGGTCTGGGAGCGATCATCCGGGGCGTCGGGGAGATCGTCATGGCCTTCCAGGTCCGGCGCTTGAAGAAGGCGGTGGCGTGATGGCTGCACGGCTGAAGGCGAACCGGCGGACGTCCGGGACACCCCGGATCCTCCGCTCCTCGTGGGCGGCTCGGGTCGCGGTGGCGCTCGGCGCCGTCGTGCTGGTGGCCGGGTGCACCGGCTTCCGCCTGGAGCGGCAGGGCAAGGACATGGGCCAGGCCATCTGCGACTTGAAGAGCGCGTCCAACAAGGACGAGGCCGACAAGGCCGTGCAGAAATTCCAGAAGGCCTCCGACAAGGCGCAGCGCATCACCGGTCGTGCGGTGAATCAGGACGTGCGGCAGATCAACGAGCAGATCAGTGATCTCCAGAAGCACGTTCCGAACGGCAACTCGGCACGGGCCCAACAGGACATCTCGGCGCTACAGCGCAACGTGAACCAGGCCGTCAACACGTCGAGCGGTCACGCGCAGCGCTTCTACGAGGGTGTCTCGGAGGGGCTCACCGATTGCGAGAGCGGCGGCTGAGCTGCGTCTGGATGCCGGCCACCGTCGCGGCATTTTCGTTCGCGCCTCCCTGGACCTGCGACGTGCGCCGCAGCACCGGGCGGCCGTCGTCACCGCGGACAAACTGGTAGCGGATCGAGCTCGGCGAGCGCGAATGCGTCGCGCCCGCCGTGACGACGGCAAGTGCACAGCGTCCTCGGTCACGCGTCGACGACCTCCGGACCCGGTGCGCGTGACACACAGCGAAAACCGACGTGGCTCATGCCCGTGTCGATCATCTGGGGACGGCGGGCGGCGGGCCGGTAGCGCTTGCAGTACGAGTCGGCGCAGAGGTGCGAGCCGCCCTTGACCACCTTGCGGGGGATGCGGAACTGCGGCTGCGCGGGATCGAAGCTGCGATCGACGTCGACGACGCGCGGGTTGTCGGGTATGCAACACGGCTTGTCGGCATCGGCCTCGTGACGTGCCGTGTACCAATCGTCGGTCCACTCCCAGACGTTGCCGGCCATGTCGTGAAGGCCGTAGCCGTTCGGTGGGAACGAACCGACCGGAGAGGTGCGCACCCATCCGTCTTCGGCTGTGCTGCGCCACGGGAAGTCGGGACCGTCCCAGGTGTTGGCCATGATGCGCCCGCCGGGGCGCCTCTCGTCACCCCAGGTGAACTCGGCTCCCTCGAGCCCACCCCGCGCCGCGTACTCCCACTCGGCCTCGGTCGGGAGCGCCGCGCCGATCCATCCCGCGTACGCGGCCGCGTCCTCGTACGCGACGTGCACGACCGGGTGGTCGGCCCGATCCCGCAGATCGCTGCCCGGTCCCTCGGGATGACGCCACGACGCGCCGGGCACCCACGTCCACCACTGGCTGAGGTGGCGCAGGTCGACCGGTCCGGGCGTCGGCGTGAACACCATCGAGCCCGGCACGAGGTTCTCGACCGGTGCGCCCGGGAACTCGGCGGGGTCGAGTGGCCGTTCGGCGACCGTCACGTATCGCGTTGCGTCGACGAAAGTGGCGAACTGCGCGTTGGTGACCTCGTCGCGGTCGATCCAGAACCCGTCGACCCGGACGCGATGAGCGGGCGCCTCCTCGGGATAATGGACGTCGGAGCCCATCACGAACGTGCCGCCCGGAACCCGAATCTGGGTGCTCCGAGCGGCCGTCTCGCTCACGCGCTGGGCATGCCCGTCTGCAGCTTTTCGAGCACCTGGTCGAGGCTGAAGCTCGCCGGCTTCTGCCGGACCGGGAACTCGATGAACGTCTGCATCATCTCGAACACGAAGGCCTGGCACGGCACGGCCACCCAGGCATGATCGAGGATCCAGTCGTAATAGGTGTTCGACGTGATGCTGGCCCGTTCGTACGGGTCGGTGCGCAGGTTGAAGATCAACGGGACGCGAAGCGGGGTGAAGGGCTCGGCCCAGATGCGCAGCGTGCCCTCGCACCGCTGCTCCATGAACACCAGCTTCCAGTTGTCGTAGCGGACCGAGGTGAGGTCGCCGTCATCGGACACATAGAAGAAGAACTTTCGGGGGCTCTCGTCGACCTCGCCCGTAAGGTACGACAGCTGGTTGTGACCATCCAGGTGCACCTTGTACGTGGTGTCGCCGAGTTCCGTCCCCGCTTTGAGCTGCTCGGCGATGTCGGGGTTGCCGGCCGCCGCGAGCAGCGTCACGAACCAGTCGTTGTGGCTCACGATCCCGTTGAGCACCGTGCCGGCGGGAATCTTGCCGGGCCAGCGGACCACGCACGGGACGCGGTACGCGCCTTCCCAGTTGGTGTTCTTCTCCCCCCGGAACGGGGTCATGCCCGCGTCGGGCCAGGAGTTCATGTGCGGGCCGTTGTCGGTGGAATACATCACGATGGTGTCGTCCGCGATGCCGAGCTCGTCGAGCAGGCCGAGGAGATCACCGACCAGGTCGTCATGATCGAGCATCGTGTCGTGGTAGTCGGACTGCCAGCGTCCTGCTCGGCCCTTGCTCTCGGGCTTCACGTGCGTGCGGAAGTGCATGTGGGTCGCGTTGAACCACACGAAGAACGGCGTGTCGGATTCGGTCTGGCGCCGGATGAAGTCGGACGCGGCGTCGCGGAACTCCTCGTCGACGGTCTCCATGCGCTTCCTGGTGAGCGGGCCGGTGTCCTCGACGCGCTGGGTGCCGTCGCCGTTGGCCCACGAGCGCATCACCCCGCGCGGGCCGAACCGCTCGCGGAAGTGCGGCATGTCCGCGGGCTTCGGGTAATCGTCGAGCTCGGGCTCCTCTTCGGCGTTGAGGTGGTAGAGGTTGCCGAAGAACTCGTCGAAGCCGTGCATCGTCGGCAGATACTCGTCGCGGTCACCGAGGTGGTTCTTGCCGAACTGCCCCGTCGCGTAGCCCTGCGCCTTGAGTGCCGTCGCGATCGTCGGGTCTTCGGCCTGCAGCCCGATCGTTGCGCCCGGCATCCCGACCTTGGTGAGACCGGTCCGGATCGGGTTCTGCCCACAGATGAACGCGGCACGGCCGGCGGTACAGCTCTGCTCGCCGTAGTAGTCGGTGAACCGCACGCCCTCGGCCGCGATGCGATCGATGTTCGGCGTGCGGTAGCCCATCAAGCCGTCGCTGTAACAGCTGAGGTTCGAGATACCGATGTCGTCACCCCAGATGATCAGGATGTTCGGCTGGTCGGTCACGGAAACCCCCAAGTGGTAACGGCTGCTGGCAACCCGCGGATCGTCCTGTGTCAAGTTCGGTCGCGAGACCACCATTCGCGCGCGCTCACTTGGCGGCAGTGCTCTCTGCGCGCGCGATCGCGCGGTGGCGTGGCCTCGAGTGCGGAATCGATCATACGGCACGCCGTTCGTTCCCGAAAGGGGTCGATCAGCCCGTCGCCTCTGACTCGGGCCGTCGCAACACGCCGGCCGCGTTGGCACCGTGCCGTTCGCGTCGATGTCGTCGGGCGTGATCAATCGGCCGGAGCAGAAAGGCTCCTCACCACTGCACATCGGCGATGGCTTGTCGGTCGGCGGCCGCCTATTGTTCGCATCCGCGTCTCCGCGGCCAGCGCGTTTGGCGAGTCTTTCGAGGACGGAGCACCAGGATGACGGCAGACAACTCGGATGATCCGGGCAGCGCAACGGTGACCCAGCCGAGCCCCGGCGAGCCCGAGGCGCCGAAGAAGGCGCCCCGCTGGCGACGGGTGACCGTCGCGGTGCTCGTGATCCTGAGCTGCGTGCTCGGTCCCGTGGCGGTGCTCGGGATCTGGGTCCACAACACGTTGCTCGACCAGAGCCAATACGTCGAGACCGTCGCCCCGCTCGCGTCGGACCCCGCCATCATCAACGGCACGACCAATCGCATTGTCAACACGTTGTTCGACAATGTCGACGTCGAGCAGAAAGCCCGCGACGCGCTCCCCGAGAAGGCCCAGTTCCTCGCCGGGCCGCTGGCGACCGGTCTGGAAAGCTTCACCCGACAGCAGACGCAGCGCTTCCTCGAGTCCGACAAGTTCAAGACGCTGTGGGAGGAGCTGAACAAGAGGGCTCACCAGCAACTGGAGAAGGCCCTGACCGGCGGCGGAAAGGTCGTCTCCACGAAGGAGGGCAAGGTCCAGCTGGATCTCGCGCCGGTGGCCCTGAAGGTTCGCGTCGAACTCAAGAAGCGCGGGATCGGGATCTTCGACAAGATCCCGATCAACAGGCTCGCGTTGAAGTTCGAGCTCTTCGACGCCGGCGGGCTGAAGAAGGCGCAGAAGGGTGTGGACCTCATGAACGCGCTCCGAGTCGCGTTGCCGATCCTGGTCTTCGGCCTGTTCGGGATCGCGTTTGCGCTCTCACCGAACCGGCGTCGCACGACCCTGCGCTGGGGTCTGGGCATCGCGCTCTCGATGGTGATCACCGGCATCGTCCTCAGCCTCGGCCGCAGTCTGTATCTCGACAGTGTCACCGGCGCGGGGTTCCGGAGTGACGCCGCCGCGTCGGCGTTCGACACCGTGGTGCGGTACCTGCGCAACAGCATCCGGCTCATGTTCACGTTCGGGTTGTTCGTCGCAGCGGGGGCGTTCCTTACGGGGCCGTCACACGCAGCCGTGAGCGTACGCGGCTTCGCGCGCGGCGGCATCGGTGGCGCCGGGGCGCGCATGAACTTCGGGGCGTTCGGTGCGTGGGTCGCGCGCAGCAAGACCGGGCTTCGCATCGCGGGGGTGTTGATCGCCTTCATGCTCTTGGTGATGTGGGATCGCCCCCGGCCGCTGACCGTGCTCGGCGTGAGCGTGTTGCTGCTCGTGTACCTCGGCCTCATCGAGTTCTTCGGCCAGGCTCGCACCGAACGTGACGACGGCGACGAATCCGGGGACGACACGCCTTCGGGACCGACGCCGGCCGTCACCGGGGCCTGACTCGGGCGCCCGTCGGGTCCGAAGGATTAGGTTCGTGCCGTCTCCCTCCGAATTCGGGCGAGGGAGCACGCGTCGATCGAGGAGTGAACCGTGATCATCCTGTTCATCTTGGTGTGGGGCATGGCGGCGGGCTGGCTGGCAAGCCTCATCACCGGACGAGGTCGCGGCGACTGGGGCCTGCTCCTCGCCGTCGGTTTCGGCGGATCGTTCATCGGCGGTCTACTCGCCAGCCTCATCGCCGGAGACGGCCTCGACCTGCGGCCTTCCGGCATCATCGGCTCCGTCGTCGGCGCGGTCGTCCTGCTGCTGATCTTCGGCGGACGGGGCCGTTCCCGGCGCTGACGTGTCGCGGAGGCGCTCGCGATTCGCTCGAGGCCGGAGCGGTCCCGCGACGACCACGCGCGTCTGAACGTCGATCTCGGAGATGTGGCAGGGCGCTCCCAGCGAGAGCGCACGATCCTCGGAGCGCAACAGCACCGACGACGACCCTCTCGGCGGGGGGCCTTTGTGCTCTTGGCGAGCCAGTGAAGACCATGTTAGGTTGCGCCCCGTTGTCCGACTCACCGGTCGGCGTCCACGACAAGGAGCGTTCGATGGTTATCGCTACATGGCAGCTCGGCGAGTTCTTCCTCGCCATGCTGTACTTCACGTTGTTCTTCATCTGGATCTGGCTGCTGATCACGGTGTTCGCCGACATCTTCCGCAGCCACGACATGGGCGGCGGCGTGAAGGCCGTGTGGTGCATCTTCGTCATCCTGATGCCCTACCTGGGTGTGTTCGTGTACCTGATCGCACGCGGTCACAAGATGAGCGAGCACGCGTTGGAGGCCGCGCAGGCGCAGGAGGCGGCGCAGCGCGAGTACATCCGCAGCGCCGCCGGCACCGCCGCCAGCCCGGCCGACGAGCTGGCTCGCCTCGCCGACCTCAAGGATCGCGGCGTGATCGACGACGCCGAGTTCCAGCGCCTCAAGGCCAACGTGGTCGGCTGAACCACACCGCAACGCGAAGATCCAAGACGACGAGGCGCGGCCCGAGGCCGCGCCTCGTCGCGTGACACGGATTGGGCGCCGTCCGGCGACGATCTCGCGTCGACACCGACCTCCCGCGAGCAACGCGTTCGACACGGGCGTCGTCGAATTCGCGAAATGATGCGCCGTGTAGACCTCGCCGACGACGCCGCGTTCACGGACGCAATCAGTTCCGGCGCGATCGAGGTCGTCGAGGGCTGACACCACGCAGCAAGCACCAGGCCGGCCGTAGCCGGAACTAGCCTCGGCTACGTTCACGACCGGTAGGGGGAACCATGTTCTTGTTGATCTTCGCGCTCGTAGCCGTCGTCACGTCGTTCCCGGCAACGTGGCTGTTGATGCTCTTCCTCGGCAACATCGGGACGCACGTCGGGTTCTGGGGCACGCTCCCCGCCGGAATCCTGATCACGTTCTTCGCGGCCGGCACCGGCGCGGGCTCGAGATACCGCTCGCTGTCGTAACTCCGGGAACGTGAGACGGTCCGCCACCTGCAGGCAGGGACCGTCTCGTCAGAGCGTCCCGTTCAGTGACCCGGTGTCAACGCAACGTCGGTGTACGTGCCGTTCTGGTGGAACTCGTCGTATCCCCCGACGAGCATCACTTGTGTTCCTGTCCATACCGCCACCGCGCCGGCCCTCGCGGTCGGCACCCACGTCGTCGACGCCGTGTCGGTGGGCACCGCGGCCGGCAGCGGAATCGAACGCCAAGCGTCGGTCGCCGGGTTGTACGCGGCGACGGAGTCGAGGTACCGGCCAGTACCGTCCGGCGCCGGGTGGGTTCCGCCGAGAATGAACATCTCGGTCCCGCTCCATACCGCGTCGTGACCGCTGCGCGACTTCAACGGCGACGACGCGATCTTCCGCCAAGTGTCGGTGAGCGGGTTGTAGGCCGCGCCCTGGCCGTAGTAGTTGTTCGGCAGGTAGTTCGTTGATGGCCCGGCGGTTCCATCGTCGCCACCCCACACCACCACTTCCTTCCCTGTCCACACAGCCGTCGCGCCCTGTCGTGCCGGAACCGGTGCGGAGGGAATCGGCCGCCAAGCGTTCCTCGACGGGTTGTACGCGAGTCCGTCCGAGTGAACGACCGAGTTTCCGGTCGTTCCCGTGTTGCCTCCCCACACGACGAGCTCCGTCCCGGTCCACGCGATCGCAGCGTCGGAACGAACGGACGCGACTGACGGCGGGAGCTCGCGCCACGTGTTCTTCGATGGGCTGTACGCAAGTCCGGCCGGGTAGACGAAGATCTCCTCGCCCGTCCACACCGATTGGGTGTGAGCGAACGGACGTGGTGCCGCGGCGAGCGTGCGCCACGTCCCGGTCGCCGGGTTGTATGCCGCCGTTTCCGCGGCCGGGCTTTCGTGGGTTTGGGTTCCATCCGGACTCTTGTATCCGCCCGTGACGACGAGCTCGGACCCGGTCCACACGGCGGTTGCTTCCATGCGTGCGCCCATCGGCAACGTGGTACTCGTCCACCGTTTCGTTGCGGGGGCGTACACGCCGAGCTGCGGTCCACCGATGCTGTCGCAGCAGCCCGTCTCGCCCACGAAGAGGCGGTTGCCTCCCCACACGGCGAACGAGCCTCCCCCCTCTTCGAACTTCGCGAGTGAGGAACCGGCCGTCGGCGCGTTGTCCCACGAGTCCGGCGTCCGTACGACCGGCGCCGGCGAACTCGTGACGGCCGGCGCGGCCGTCGTGCTGGCCGGCGCCGTCGTCGAAGCGTTCGACAGTCGGCTGGTCTGCGTTCTCTGATCCGGGTGGGTCACCACGCGGACGCGTTGTTCACTCGACGAGAACGTCCGCAGCGCGGCGATTGCCACCACCGCCACAACAGCGAGCCCGCCGGCGGCAATTGCCGCACGGGTACGTACCTGACGTTGGAGGATCCGGCGGTCGGTGCGGTTCCAGAGATCTGCCGGTGGGTGGGCCTCGTCGGCGAGGTCGTCGAACGCCGCGCTGAGCTGATCTTCGAACTGGCGGTTCATCGCTCGTCTCCGTCCTGTGCGAGCAACACCCGCAGCCGGTCGAGGCCGCGGGAAACGTGGGCTTTCACGGTGCCGGTGCTGACACCGAGGATCTCTGCGGTCTCGGCTTCCGAGCAGTCGTCGAAATACCGGAGGACGACCGCGGCGCGTTGCTTGTCCGGCAACACGGCGAGCGCACGGCGCAGCGAGTCGCGGTCTACGACCACGTCGTCGGTCCCTTGGTCGCCCCGACCCTCGCCGGTGGCCTTCGACTCCTCTCGCCGCTCGAGCAGCCGGCGCCGGAACCCCGAGTGGACCTGGTTCACCACGGCTCGGCGTACGTACGGGCCGACGTCGTCGACCTTGCCGCGCCGCCAATGCGGCCATACTCGGGCGAATGCTTCCGACACCGCGTCCTCGGCCCGGGCCCGGTCCCCGCAGAGCAGGTAGGCGAGACGGAAGGCCTGGCCATGGTGCTCGGCGAACACGTCGGCATACCCCTGCCGGAGGTCGATCGGCGCCGCGACTCCTGTCATCGTCGTCATCATGGTTTCCTCACGCCGTCCTGGCGTGCCTCCACCCGATCCGACGCGCCAGATGTCCGAAAGGTTGAGAAATCCGACAGGTATTTCCGGTTCCCTACCAGACCGCCTCGGCTACCGAGGCAGGTACAAGAACCGTGGAGGCCCGCGGGGCCGAAGGATGAAGGACGTTCCGTTTCCCGCCGGTGTGAATCCGTCAGACGGCCAGCAGGTCCCGCGCTCCCGTGTCGGCCGAGGGGTGCCGCAGTTTGGACAAGGCCCTGGCCTCGATCTGGCGGATCCGCTCCCGGGTGAGGTTGAAATGTTCCCCGACCTCCTCCAGCGTCCGGGCCTCGCCGCGGTCCAGCCCGAAGCGCAGGGAGAGGATCTGGCGCTCCCGATCGTCGAGCGGTGCCAGCAGCTTGGCGATCTCCTCGGGGAGCAGCGCGGTGACGGCGGCGTCGAACGGGGACTCGGCGGCACGGTCCTCCACGAGATCGCCCAGCGCGGCGTCGCCGTCCTCACGGAGCGGTTCCGAAAGCGAGAGGGGCTCGGCGGCGAAGCGCAGCGCTTCGGACACCTTGTCCTCGGGCATCTCCAACTCTTCCGCCAGCTCGGCAAGGGTCGCGGCCCGGCCGTGCTTGCCCTCGAGAGAGATCCGGGCCTTCTGGAGGCGGGCGAGGAGGTCGCCGGCGTGCACGGGGAGGCGGATCGTGCGACCCGTGTTGGCAATGCCCCGGGTGATCGCCTGGCGGATCCACCACGTCGCGTAGGTCGAGAACTTGAAGCCCTTGCGCCAGTCGAACTTCTCGACGGCGTGCATGAGCCCGAGGTTGCCTTCCTGGACGAGATCGAGCAGCGGCAGACCCGACGCCTGGTACTTCTTGGCAATCGACACGACCAACCGGAGGTTCGACTGTACGAACGTCCGCTGGGCGTCGTCACCGTCACGGGCGAACCGGCGCAGCTCCCGCTTTCTCGCCGGGGTCAGGCCCTTCCCCTCGGCGATCAGCTCCGCGCGCGCCGCGGCTCCCGCCTCGATCTCCTGCGACAGCCGGGCTTCGTCGTCCTTGGTGAGCAGTGGGAACCGGCCGATGTCGGTCAGGTAGAGCCTGACGAGGTCTTCGTCCTCCCGATCGATACGTTCTCTCGCCACGCCGCGTCCTCTCCGCCCGGTTGGGATCGGTCAGCCACCGACGTACAGCACCGCTCGCGCTCGGCCCGCTCCCGCGTCGCAGGAGGGGCCCAACCCGTACGATACCGACGCCGTCAAGGTCGATGTCCACAGCCCCTGTGGACAACTCGCGGGGGGAAATCCCACGTCGCCGGGCCGATTCCCGGGTCCCCCGCCGACCTGACCGCGGCCACGCTGTGGATATCGCGCGTCAGATCGTGAGGAGCTCGGGAAGGAGCGCGGCGAGCGCTGTTCGCTGTCGGGCTGCACGCTCGATGGCATCGGCGTCCACGAGCAGTGACTGAAGCACTGCCTCACCCTCGGCCCGCTCCCGGATCTCCTCCGCGACGACCCGCTCGAGCACCCGGATGACCGGACCGTCCGAGACGGCGACAGCCCGGCCGAGGTGAGCCCGGTACGCGTCGAGCAACTCGGGGAGCACGACCCCATAGACGCCGGCGAGTCGCTCGATCGTCCGACCGGGCCCGTCGAGGTCGCGCAGTGCGTCGAAGGCGGCCTCGACGGTGGCGCCCGGCGGCTCCGCACCGGCCGGGCCGGCCTCGCGTACGTCGGGCCGGCACCGCGCCCACGCCTCGGCGTGCTCGGCGTGCCGGGCCGCGTGCGGACCCAGGACGATCTTCGCCTCGGGCTCGGGGACGACGACGGTCCACGCGCCGAGCAGCTCGAACAACCGCTCCTCGATCCACTGGTATCGCGCGACGCGGCGGGCGGTCTCGACGATGCCGATGCTCATCGGGTCATTGTTCTCGGGCGCCGATCGACCCGTCAACGCCAGACGGCCCACCAACACCGGACGGCTCGCGAACGCGAGGCGACTCGGGAACCCGCGGCGGCAGGCCGGGTACGACCCCGATCTCGATGAAGATCGCGCCGAGGATCAACGCGGCGCCGCCGAGACCGAGCGCGCCCAGCCGTTCGCCGGTGGTGTACCCGACGACGCCGGCGAACACCGGCTCCGTCGAGAGCAGGAGCGCGCTCCGCGTCGGCGTGAGGCGGCGCTGCCCGTAGACCTGGAGGCTGAACGAGAACGCGGACGTCATCACCCCCGTGAAGACGATGGCAAACACCGCGCGACCGGTGAGGTGGCCGACGCCCGTCACGACGATGAGCGGGGCGGTCACCAACGTGAGCATGGCCAGCTGCACGGCGTTGAAGACGAGCGGACGGAACCGCGCCGCCATCGTCGACAACACGACGATGTGCACCGCGTACGCTGCCGCGCAGCCCAACGTGAGCGCGTCGCCCTTGCCGAGCGAGAGCGATGCGCCGGTCAGCAGGAACAGACCAAGCACCGCCACGACGACCGCGAGCGTCGTGTTGAGGCTCAACCGACGGTGACGCAATGCGATCGCCAGCAACGGCGTGAACACCACGAACAAACCCGTGATGAACGCCGAGTTCGACGTCGACGTGTACTGCAGTCCCACGGTCTGGAGGATGTAGCCGAGTCCGAGCGCCGCGCCCGCCACGGAACCCACCCGCAACAGCCGGGAGACGGGAGGCGCTCCGATCGGGGTGCGGGTGCGCCGCGACTCGATCCAGGCCACCGGCACCATGATCAGGGTGCCGACCGCGAAGCGCAGTGTGACGTAGGCCGTGGGCGTGACGTCTTCGACCGCGTGCTTGACGATGACGAACGTCGTGCCGAAGAGGCATGCCGCGACGACCAACGCGACCTGCGCGCGTATCTGTTGTCGACTCGGATGAGGACGCGTGCGCGCCGGCGGCCTCGTCATTCGCCCGAGCCGCCGTCAGCCGGGCCAGCGGTTGGTGATCGGCAGCCGGCGATCCTTCCCGAACGCCTTCGACGACACGCGCACGCCCGGAGGGGCCTGCCGGCGTTTGTACTCGTTGCGGTCGACGAGCATCGCGATCCGGCGCACGACCTCCGCGTCGAATCCCGCGGCGATCAGCTCGCCCACCGACTGGTCCCCTTCGACGTAGCCCTCGAGCACCGCGTCGAGCACTGCATACGGAGGGAGCGAATCCTGGTCCTTCTGTTCGGGACGCAGCTCCGCGCTGGGTGCCTTGTCGATCACGGTCCTCGGGATCACCTCGCGTCCGGCGCGCGCGTTGAGATCGTCGCACAGGCGGTAGACGAGCGTCTTGGGCACGTCCTTGATCACCGCGAACCCGCCGGCCATGTCGCCGTACAAGGTGGAGTACCCGGTGGCCATCTCACTCTTGTTCCCCGTGGTGAGCACGAGCCAGCCGAACTTGTTCGAGATCGTCATCAGGATCGTGCCGCGGATGCGCGCCTGGAGATTCTCCTCCGCGAGTCCGCTCTCCAGTCCCGTGAACGTCTCGGCGAGCATGTCGAGGAAGGCTGCGTGCGCGGGTTCGATCGGGATCGTCAGCGTGCGGATGCCGAGATTCGTCGCGAGAACGTCGGAGTCCGTGATGCTGCCCTCGCTCGAGAATCGCGACGGCATCAACACTCCGGCGACATGCTCTGCACCCAACGCGTCGACCGCGATCGCTGCCACGAGGGACGAATCGACACCGCCCGAGAGCCCGATCAGCACATCGTGGAAACCCGTCTTGCGGACGTAGTCGCGCGTGCCGAGCACGAGCGCGGCGTAGACCTCGGCGTCCGCGCCGAGCAGTGGCTCGATACGCCGCGGCGCCGCGGCGGTCCCGACCGACGTCTCGCCGACCACAACCTCTTCGAGCGTTGCGAGCGTTGCCGGTTCACGAGGTTCGAGCTGCCGGCGCCGGAAGTCGGTGCGCACGTCGAGGTCGACGACGAGGAGATCTTCGTCGAACTGCTTCGCTCGGGCGACGAGCTCGCCGTGCTCGTCGACAACGACGGACGCGCCGTCGAACACCAGCTCGTCCTGCCCGCCGACGAGGTTGACGTACACGATCGGAACACCGGCATCGCGCGCTCTCGCGCTCACCATCGTCTCCCGTTCGTGCTGCCGGGCGGCGAAGTACGGAGAGGCGTTGAGATTGATCACGAGCTCGGCGCCGGCCGCGGCCTGCGTTGCGATCGGGCCGGTCGGGCTCCACGCGTCCTCGCACACCGACAGCGCGACGCGAACACCCCCGACCACGAACAGCGGGCCGTCCTCCGATGCGGGGGTGAAGTACCGCTGTTCGTCGAACACCGCGTAGTTGGGTAGGAGGCGCTTGCGATACACGCCGAGCACTCTCCCGTGGGCGCAGACCGCAGCCGCGTTGAACAGCCGATCGCGACGCGATTCGGGGAATCCCACGATCGCCGCGGCGTCACCCGTCCGCGTGGCGATCGTGTCGAGGGTCTCCATCGCGTGGGCGACGAACGCCGGCCTCAGCAACAGGTCCTCGGGTGGGTATCCCGTGACGGCAAGCTCCGGGAAGGCGACCACGTCGCAACCCATCGCCACCGCACGCTCGTACGCGTCGATCATCCGGGCCGCGTTCCCGTCGAGGTCGCCGACGACGAGGTTCAACTGGGCAGCGGCGACACGCACGCGGGGCATCGCACCAGGATACGGGTCCGCCTCGTCCTGCGAGCGGGTCGAGAAGTGGGCGTGACCCGGCGATGCGGCACCCGCGGACGCGAGTGCGCCCCGGCCGAAGCCGGGGCGCACTCGACGAACCGTGGATCGGGATGTACTAGCCGCTCACACCCACGACCGGCTTGTTCAACGTGACGCTACTGAGCTGCTTGCCGCCGACGTTGGGGCGGTTCTTGTGGAACAGCACCATCGATGCGTCCGACGTGATGAGGCGGTAGCCCTCACCGTTGTCGAGGATCGTCATGCCGACGTAGGTGTCGGTGCTGCCGCCGGACGAGCCGAGGAACTCGGCGTCACCGAAGGCGAACAGGCCACCATCGGAAGCGACGAGGTAGTACCCGTTGCCCGACGGCGTGACCTTCATGCCGTTGATCGGCTTCAGGAGGTTGATGGAACCGGTCGAACCACGGAAGACCGCGTCACCGAAGGCGAAGATGCCACCGTCGGACGCAACCTCGTAGTAACCCTTACCCGTCGGCGTGCCCGCGATGGCGACGATCGGCTTGTTGAGCGGCGTGCCGCCCATCGAGCCGAAGAACTCGGCGTCGCCGAAGGCGAAGATGCCACCGTCGGACGCAACCTCCCAGTAGCCCTTGCCCGTCGGCGTGGCCGCGATGCTCACCACCGGCGAGTTGAGCGGCGTGCCGCCCATCGAGCCGAAGAACTGCGCGTCACCGAACGAGAAGATGCCACCGTCGGATGCGGTCAGCCAGTACCCGCCGTTGCCCGGCGTCATGCCGATACCGCTCACCGGCTTGTTGAGCTTCGTCCCACCCATCGAGCCGTAGAACTGCCCGCCGCCATAGGCGAACACACCACCGTCGGCCGCGGCGAGCCACACCGGGCCCGCGGCCTGGGGCAGCGGCACACCGTCGCGGTCGTACACGTAGACCTCGGTGTTCTTGTTGACCTTGTCCTCGGTGAGCGTTCCGGCCGACTGGAAGGCGACCAGCCGTCCATCGTCGTTCAGCACCGGGTTGGAACCCGTACCGGTACCACCGCTGCGGTCGATCGACACGAGCGCCGGCTTGCCGGTGATCACGCTGCTCACGTAGACGTTGCTGCCGCTCGCCGGTCCGGTCAGCGGCGCGTTGGTGTTGAACGCCACCCACTTGCCGTCGCCGGAGATGGCGGAGCCGTCGGCGGGAATCGTGAACTCGTTCCCCTTCGTCGACACGCTCAGGCGCTTGACGTCCCCACTCGAGACGGTCTTGACGAAGACGTCGCCGACCTGGTTGTTGTCGCCGGGCACCAGGTTGTTGGCGTTCGACGTGAACGACACCACGTTGCCGTCGTTACTGATGGCCGGAGCCGTCAGCGAGCCGTTGAGACCGGTGGCACTCACGAGCGTCGTCGTCGCGAAATCGTGCGTCGTGCTCGAGTAGGCCGTGAGGTCCCGGCGCACGATGTTGCCGCCCTGAACCGAGACCAACCAGTGGCCGTCGGCGCTGCGCTTGCCGTTGTCGAGGTTCTCGACCGCGACCATCGCTCCCCACGGGAACTGGGTCGCACCGGAGTTGCGCTTCCACACATAGGTGTCGGTCGGGCAGTTGAAGAGGAGGTTGCCGTTGACGCACACCTCGCCCGTGACACCGGCACCCGCCTGGGAGTCGTTGGACTGGAAGGTCACCGAGTTCCCGTCCGCGCTGATCTGCGGGTTGGTGCTCCCGGCACCCGGGGGGCCGACCAGCGCCAACTCCGCCTTGCGAACGGCACCGTTCGGGTCGCTGATGGCGTACGTGCGACCGGCCACGACGTCACGCATGTAGACCGCGGGCTTCTTGTTGCCGCCCGGCGTGTTGTGGACGCTCACGTCGGTGTCCACCGTGGTGAACACCACGTAACGGCCGTCGGCGCTGATCGACGGCGACGCGCTGTCGACCTCGATCCGATTGCCGTTGTCCTTGATGCTCACGAGATCGACGGCGCCGGTCTTCGTGTCCTTGCGGAACACCCGCACGACCTTGTTCGCCGGGATCAGCGGCGGGGCGCTGATCAACTGGGGCTCAGGGTGCGGCAGTCCGTCGACCTGGTCGGGCGCCGTCGAGAGGAACGCGACGTAGCGGCCGTCCGGTGTGATGGAGGGCGCAGTGGCCTCGTAGGACTCGCAGTACACCTCGACCAGCTTCAGGGCCTTCGCACAGTCGGTGCCGGTCTCGGCGCCGTCGGAACGGAGGCTCGCCCGATACATCTGATTGCCCGTCGCCGAAGCCGAGCTGCCTGAAGGCGCCGACCTCACCGTCGTGCACGCGGACGCGGTCAGCGCGACCACGGAACACGCGCCGATGGTGAGTAGGAGACGGGATCGATTACCCCGCGTGAACAGTTTCATGCAGCCCTCCAGCCGATGGCACTCAGCGTGCCGTACTGAGGTCCCCGAGTGTTCCCGGCGGGACCAGGTTCTTGCAGCTCACACAGCGTTCCCGACGAAAAGGAACCTGTCAAGGTGGAAGTGTACCCTTTTTTAATGTTTGTGGCTATACGGCGGAAGAAGAATCTCACTCTTCGTGACTCATGGTGCGAAACGGCTCACCCCACGGGCGTCCGGTCGTTCCGCTCGCCGGCCGCGCCCCTTCGTCGGCGGGGACTCCCGTCTGCCAAGATCTGGATCTTCACCAGTCCTCCGGGGCGGCCACGAGATGAACGCCGCGTGACATGCCGGTCCGGCGATCACCCTCCCTGGTGATCCCGCCGACACCACCTGCCACAATCATCGTGAAGGCCGGCAGGAGGCACACGGAGTCCCGAACGCCCGCTGATTCGGGTATCCCGAATCAGCGGTGAGGTCGACAATCAGATACTGAGCGAACGACCGCGGCTCGGGTATCCCGAGCCGCAGTGAGCGAGGCAGTAGATATGGATCGGCATCACGAGTACGTCCTGCGGACGGTGGAGGAGCGAGGGGTCCGGTTCGTTCGGCTCTGGTTCACCGACGTCCTCGGCTTCCTCAAGTCGTTCGCCATCACGCCGGCCGAGCTCGAGATGGCACTCGAGGAGGGCATGACCTTCGACGGCTCCGCGATCGAGGGCTACAGCCGGATCCAGGAGTCCGACGTGCTCGCGATGCCCGATCCCGACACGTTCGACATCGTGCCCTGGGGTGACGAGGATGCTCCGGTCGCCCGGATGTTCTGCGACGTCCAGTACCTCACCGGCGAGCCTTTCGACGGTGACCCGCGTTTCGTGCTGAAGCGGAACCTCGAGCGAGCGCGCGAGAAGGGCTTCACCTTCTACGCCGGACCGGAGATGGAGTACTTCTACTTCCGCTCGGCCGACGCGCCCGAACCGCTCGATCGGGCCGGCTTCTTCGACCTGACGCACCAGGACATGGCCAGCGAGTTGCGCAAGGAGACGATCCTCACCCTCGAAGCCATGGGGATCCCCGTGGAGTACAGCTTCCACGAGAACGGCCCGAGCCAGCACGAGATCGACCTGCGGTACTCGGACGCCCTGTCGATGGCCGACAACGTGATGACGTTCCGCCTCGTCGTGAAGGAAGTCGCCCATTCGCTCGGCGCGTACGCGACCTTCATGCCCAAGCCGATCGCCGGCGCGTTCGGCTCCGGCATGCACACCCACTTCTCGTTGTTCGAAGGCGACGTCAACGCGTTCCACGATCCGGGCGACGAGTTCGGCCTGTCCAAGGTCGGCAAGCATTTTGTGGCGGGTTTGTTGCGCCACGCGCCCGAGATCACCGCGATCACGAACCAGTGGGTGAACTCGTACAAACGACTGATCGTCGGATTCGAAGCTCCCGTCTACGTGTGTTGGGCGCGCAACAACCAGTCGGCGCTCGTGCGCGTGCCGATCACCAAGCGGGGGAAGGAGTCGTCGACGCGCATCGAGTTCCGGTCACCCGATCCGGCGTGCAATCCGTACCTCGCGTTCAGCGCGGTGCTCGCCGCCGGGATGAAGGGCGTCGAAGAGGGGTACGACCTGCCGGCCGAAGCCACGAACAACATCTACGAGATGTCGCCCGAAGAACGCGATGCCGAGGGCATCGGCGTGCTTCCGCAGTCCCTCGGTGAGGCGATCCAGGTGATGGAGCGCTCGGAGCTCATGGCCGAGTGTCTCGGCGATCACGTCTTCGAATGGTTCGTGCGTAACAAGCGGGCCGAATGGGCGGCGTACAAGCAGTACGTCACACCCTTCGAGCTCGACCGCTACCTCGGAACACTGTGATGCAACAGTTTGGAAGAGCAATGACGCGGCGAGCGAGCGAGCGAGACGAAGCGAAGCCCTGGCCGGACGGCCGGGAGGGCGTAGCGGAGCTCGACCGTCGAGGAGACGAAGCGAAGCCCTGGCCGGACGGCCGGGAGGGCG
>Ga0209048_10002213_pt1 | contig 19517 bp, 20 predicted proteins | sample FrelakmetCRP12CR_FD_187146 | JGI IMG/M metagenome (GOLD analysis project Ga0209048, IMG submission 187146) | Freshwater lake sediment microbial communities from the University of Notre Dame, USA, for methane emissions studies - CRP12 CR (SPAdes)... | ecosystem: Environmental > Aquatic >... | reverse complement strand
GCAGCGCAGTCTCCAGGCTATGCAACGCCATGCCGCCCGGTTGGGCATGATGGTGCGACTCGGACGCGGGCAGCAACTGGGCGAATTCGAGGGCGCGATGGATCACCGGCGCGTAGTGGCGCTGGAAATTCTCGGCCGAAGCGTGCGAGTGGGCGCGGATGCCGGCGATCAGGCTGTCCGCCTCGAGCCGGGCGATCAGCGTCCTCCCTGCCAGCACCGGTAGCCGGTCGCCCTGCGCCGATACGGTTTCGCTGGCGGGCATCGTGCCGGCAACACCCGCAGCGCCGACGCGGATGCGGCTGGCCTTGGCGCCCTCCCGCCAACCCAGCATAAGGCCGAACTCTCGGATCCATGCCGCCGCGGTCATCGGTGGGGCGTCCGTCCATGTTGCAGCTGGCAACCATGGAACGTCAGGGCGATTCGCGCAACTCGAAAAGCACCAGCATGGGTTAGGATTTTCGTGCGCGATTGCGGACCGTTTATGTCCGCGTGGACTGTTCCGGCCCAGATGCGCCCTGACAGATGTCGGATTTCGTCGAACTACGCTCGGTTCAATGCCCGCGCTTGATCGGCGACCGCCGGTCGGTTACTTTGGGATCAGGCGCTCACCGCAATGCCTGCTTGCGGGAAGTACGATCGGCCCAATCGGCCCTAGGCCAGAGCCTGCTTGCTACCAGTCAGACTCGCCCTGGCGATGCCAGCAGTCGCCCCGATCCTGACGGTCTCGATACTACGAAACAGTCTTTGAAAGCCATCGAAGCGGCCGTTCAATTTGCGGCCGCAGATATCGCCTGAGTAACCGCGTGAGTACCGATGTCCAAAGCTCGCGCAGTTCGTGGCTATAAGGGCGAATCTGAAACCTTGCAATAGCAGTAGGTAAACTGCTGGGTCGAGCCCATCGGCGTTCGGTGCAACTCGGTACGATGCTCTATCAGCCGAAACGCGGTCCCAAATTGACTGTGAAGCGCCTCTGGGCCGTAGCGAACAACATCCAATCCGCTGCACTTGGTCGGACCTTCGGGGCCAAATGTCGCAACGATTACGTGCCCGCCGGGTTTGACCGCATGCGCGACTTGTCGCACATATGCGACCCGGTCGTTGGCGTCGGTGAGGAAGTGGAACACGGCGCGGTCATGCCACAGGTCGAACTGATGACGGGTAAAGGCAAGTGTTCGTACATCGCCACAGAGCCAGTTGACCCTGACCGCGTCTGCACCGAGCCGCACCTTGGCTACTTCCAATGCCGTTGAGGAAAGATCCAAGGCGTAAAGATTCCGGTAACCCCGCCCAAGAAGATCATCGACCAGCGTCGATTCGCCAGCGCCGACGTCGATGATGTGTGCGTCGCGATTTCTCGCCGCCTCTTCGATCAACTGAATCGATACTTCCAAGTGGGGTCGATACCAGCTGACCTCCGTCGGACGTTTCGTCCGATAGACATTTTCCCAGTGCAGTTTTGGGTCGACCATGCGTCATTCCTCAGAACATAATAGGCGTGCCTTCTACGTGGCCTTCCTCACTGTCTATTATGACGCTGGTGGAGGGAGCGCTGGCGGCGATTCTGGGTGTACGAAGTGCGGCGTTCCTCGCAGCCGGCGGATCGACTGCGCGCGGGATCGAGCACTTGTTCTCGCATCGGCTGACCCTCGGAGCGTTCGTCGTTGTCGCCGCTGACGTGAGGTAAGCCAAACGGCGGCCAAAGACCGGTTCCGGGGAATTCTGGAGGCGGGGTTTCTCATAGGTGCAGCGGGCGCACCTGGCTTACCATGCCTCTGGTTGAATGTGCGTTACGCGGCCTCCGGGAAGCTGCACGGTCGCCGCCGTTGGCGACGTGAAGTTAATGGTGATGCCACCATCGTTGCCCATCTGTGTTGGCATCTGGAACATGCAAGACGCACATTGCCCACCGCGGTACTTGTCTAGCGTTCCCGTGGCTGCTACACCGCCGCCGGCGTTGGCAAGCGTCCCTGCGGCGAGATACCAAAGCGGATCACCACCCGCGGCGTAGCTGTACATCGTGACAACCATCACCCCGTGATGCACCTCGATGTTGTAGCCGGTGCCCGATTCGTTCGGGTTCCACCACAAGCCGGTTACAGGAGTGAATGCGAGCGGCGCGGCACCGCCACCCGGCTGGGGAGCGGCCCCCGGAATCGTGTAGCCGGTCAGCATCGCGGTACTGGTTCCATCTTGCATCTTGACCATGCCGACGCCAGGTGCGTACCAGACATCTCGGACATAGCCCGAACCGCGCTGCTCGTGCACGTGGAGCGCGTTGGTAAACGTGCCGGCGGGTGTGGTCACGGTTTCCAGCGCGTCGGCTTGGTAGCTGCTCATGTAATTCTGTCCACCCATCATGCTGCCCGTGCCCATGACGCCGGCTTGCCACATCTCCATGTTCTGGTAACCGCCTCCGCCCATCATCGTTCCCGGCGTGACCGGATTCTTGAGCAGCCATTCCGGGCTGGTAAAGGTCATCATCGAAAACTGGGTGCCCGGGGCGTTTGCGCCCGTGCCGCCGTAGTAGTGCATGCCGTCGGGGTCCATCCGGAAGAAGTCGGTCGCATCTGGCCCACAGCTGACCCCGACAACGCACTCATAAGTCATGTGCATTGCCGTCAGTCCGGAAATGCCAGCCCACGCCTGTCCGGCATGCATAACCGCGGTCGAGGTCGCCCACGGTCCGCTGGTGTACATGTAGTCATACCGTGCGCCATCGACCAGAGGGAAATACTGGGTGGTAGCGATTGGCCCGCCCATCATTTGGCCAAGGCTGGTGCCGGATACCAAGACAAGCAGTACGACAGCCGCAATTCTTGACATGAAACGAAGCTCCTAGATGCTGCAAATGCCGTTGCCGCACAGCGACACCGATTGGAATGGGCTTCGCGCGCGCACGCGTTTACTATCCCCTCCACGCCAGTCATCGCATTGATGCAGCGCAATATCCATGCGCGACGGGGTGCCGGCGCCTATGCACCGACTCGCAGAGCAAAGGAGGGGTATGCAGAAGGGAGTGATGGTGGCGTTGGCGTCCGCGGTGCTGTTTGGCATGAGCACCCCCTTCGCCAAGATACTCGTCGGTTCGGTGTCGCCGCTCCTGCTGGCGGGGCTGCTCTATGCCGGGTCGGGCCTGGGCCTGATGCTCGTATTCGTGGGACGCAGGATATTCGGGTCGCAGCCGTTTGCTCTGCCAATGCCGCAGCGCGCGGAGTGGCGCTGGCTCGTGGCGGCAATATTCTTTGGCGGCGTCCTGGGTCCGGTTGCGCTGATGTACGGCCTGGTGACGAGCATGGCGTCAACGGCCTCCCTCTTGCTGAATCTGGAAGCCGTATTCACGGCATTGCTCGCCTGGTTTCTATTTCGCGAAAATTTCGACCGGCGCGTCATGCTGGGAATGTTCGCCATCATGGCGGGAGGTGTGCTGCTGGTATGGACACCGGGCGAACCCGGCCAAGCCTCGTTTGGATTGGTTTTGATTGTCGTGGCATGCCTCTGCTGGGCAATCGACAACAACTTGACCCGTAAGGTGTCTACCAGCGACGCAGTGATGATTGCCGGTTTGAAGGGAGTCGTTGCGGGCATCGTTAATCTTGGCCTTGCGTTGCTACTCGGCCAAACCTTTCCCACTGCTGGTGTGCTGGGCGGAGCGATGGTGGTTGGATTCGTCGGCTATGGCGTCAGCCTCGTTCTGTTTGTGATTGCGCTTCGCCATCTCGGAAGTGCGAGAGCAGGCGCGTATTTCTCGGTGGCGCCATTCTTTGGCGCCGCGCTTGCGGTCATGCTGGAAGGCGAGCCGGCAACCTACCGGCTATTCGCGGCGGGACTCTTGATGAGTGTTGGTGTCTGGCTCCATATCACGGAGCATCATGGGCACTTGCATGCGCACGACCCACTCGAACACGCGCACGCCCACACTCACGACGAACATCATCGACATATTCATGATTTCGCCTGGGACGGCCGCGAGCCGCACACCCACCATCACATCCATTCGCCAGTGGTTCACGCCCACGCGCACTACCCCGACGTTCACCACCGGCACCCTCACTGAGGCGCGCCTTAGATGCATACAAGAGTGATCAACTGCCTAAACGTTGGCCCGCTTTGAACGCTGCCTACTTTGACCTGTGGAGAACTGCCGGCCTCATCCGCTGGAGTGGCGTCGGCGTCGGCGCGCGTGGGCCCCGGATGGACTCGCGCAGCACGCCGAGCGACGAAACAAAGAACAAACCGGCGATGATGGCGCCGGCGACAATCTCCGACCAGCGCGACGCCAGGACGTAACTGCCGACTGCAGCCAGCAGAACGCCGACATTGGCGATTAGTTCGTTGCGCGAGCAAAGCCATGTCGAACTCATATTCAGGTTGTCGCCACGGTGGCGGTAGAGCAGCACGAATCAAACCAGATTCGCGACCAGCGCCAGCCCTCCTACTACCCCCACTGTTGCTACGGCAGGCATGATCGGATGGAATACCTTGTACGTCGCTTCACCAAGAACACCGAGCCCAAAGACGAGCATGAAGGCGCCCTTCGCAAGCGCGGCGCCGGCTTGCCACCGTGCCAAGCGCGCGAGCACAAAGAGGCTGAACGCCGGTCATCCACCGAAACCTGCGTGGTCAAATTGCTGGCGGCACTGGTCATGCTCTCGGCGGAACCGGGCAGTAGACTTGGCGGCTGCTGTTCACGTGCTACGGCGGTCACGGAAAGGTGAATGGCGGTTTGCACGCATACGAGATACTTGTACTGAAGGCCCGCTGCGTTCAGCGCCATGCGCGACCTCTTGGGGACGGGATTCTGGTCCATGCCGACGACAACAAAGTCGCTGGCGGCAGTCGCGGTTACCCGCAACCGAGGCCGACCAGCGCCGTACTATGGACGAAGCAGATCCGCTCGCGACCAAGATCAAACCATCCGCGATCCTCAAAACCACACACCGGGTGCTAAACACGCTTGCGGACGCTTCCAAGCTCGTCCGCCGGCGCCTGACGCGTTACGTAGATCTCATCGTCGGTATCCAGATTGACGAGCGCGCGGGGGCGAGACGCTAATCCAGTTTCTGCATCATATTCGCATCGACAATCTGCATAAGCGCCGACAGCCGGTCTCCGTATTGCAGAAATACGTGGCGGCGAAAAGTCTCATCCTCTGCAACCAAGGCGTGGAATGTCTGCGGCGGAAGGATGAGCACATCGATCTCGGTCTCGGCGATTCCGAATGCATTACAATTTGTCTGCCCAAGCAGGTAGGCGCCGGCTAGCAGGCACGATTCCCCTGCCTTGACACGGTAGAGGTGAATTTCGCGCCCATTGGGATAGCGTTGCAGGACTCGAATGCACCCTGCGAGAACAAGCGGAAATCCGCCGCACGGGGAGTGCGGGCTGTATATCAATGTACCGGCGTGCAAATTGCTGTGGATTCCGTCGCGCGCGATCCGCTCAAGCGTGGCGCGCGATGCCAAGGCGAGCGTTGGAAACACTTCGGCGACCCGCGCAGCTAGTGGGGAAAGGGCAATGGTTTCCATAGGGCGCGTGCAATCTTATTCTACGCGGGAGAAAAGGCAAAATCCTTGCCGACCGACCGCTTGAGATATGGCAGGTCGAGCAACTTGATGCGGCGTCCCTGCACCTGCATCAGCCCGGCCGCCTGCAGCCGCGATAATGCGCTGCTGACGGTCGCGCGACTAAGCGCCAAATAGCTGCCGATTTCCGCGTGTGACAAATTCAGTTTGAGTTCGTTGGCGGAATGACCGCGCAGTCGACTGCGCTCGGACAGATCGAGCAGAAATGAGACCAGACACATTTGGGCATCCCGAATGCCAAACAGCGATATGAGGTTGCGATTGCGACTTACTTCGCGCGCCAGCATTCGGTAGATCCTTTTTTGAAGTGCTGGAATCGCTCGCGCGAGTTCCTCCAGCCGGGCGAACGGTATTGCACATACGATCGCGTCCTCGAGTGCCGATGCGCTGCACGTGTGCCTGGCGCAAGCGATGCCGTCGAAGCCAACGATCTCGCCGCGCAGATAGTAGCCCGCTACTTGTTCGCGACCGCCCTTGGAGGCAATGCTAATCTTGAGAGCCCCCCTGAAGATCGCATAGAGCGCCTTGAACGGGTCACCGGCGCGGTACAGAACTTCCGCCTCGCACAGGTGGCATTCGCCGTCGATATTCTTGGCAAATGACCGAAGTTCGTCGTCCGAAAGTCCCGCGGGCAAGCAGAACTCGCGTGCGGGACAATCGAAGCAACGGTTCTCACGTTGGCGCAGCGGGATAACGTTGCTTGTCGTCGAGCGGGAGCGACGGAGCGATGCGTCCCTGAGATTTTTCACAATAAAGTCGACTCAATTATGCAGCTACCGATGGTTATCATCGGCCCTTTCCCCGCCCCCGTTTTGTGCAAGATCAAAGTCGCGCGTAGCGCGATCGCGGCAGCGCCAATCAGGGTCGTGTTACCAGCGGCCCTGCGGCTGCCTGGTCGCCATGATGCCAAATCAACTGAATCCGCGCCCGGAACCAGTCATTCACCGGGGTCTTGCTTAGGCCGCCTCACGTCGCGGGCAAGGAGGATCGCACTTCGTACTATCAGATTGGCCGCCAGCAGCCCGTCGAAGAGTACACGAATTTCTTGGAGGGTATGCCAATGTGCGCCTCGCGGCTTTTGGTACCAAGCGTCGTAGGCGCCAGCGTCCACGCTCGATTCAATGCAGGCGATAGGCGGCGTGGCAGGCCACGCACTGCTGCATGACCACGCCAAGCGCCGCGAGGGCGGGCCGCAAATCGTTGCTCACGCTGGCCGTCTGCGCGTCGATGGCGAAGCGGCTGGCCGCCCGATGCATCTGCGTACCGATGTCCTGCATACCTTGCGGCATGAAGGGAGCGATGTGCGCGGCGCCGTGCAGTTCGAGGGAACTCATACCCAAGCGCTGTTCAGCGATTGATGCTGCCTTGTCGAACGCACTCTGGGAAAGGGCGACATCGATTTCCTGGAGCGCGAGCAGATGGTCGCGCATGCTGGTGATCGTGTGGATGCGCATCGGTTCCGGAAACGTGACCAATTGTCGGGGATCTGCTTGGGCGGCTGCCGATTCGGTCATCATGTGCTGATGATCCTGAGCGCCGGCCGACAGCGTGAAGGCATAGGCCGCGATTGCCGCCAATTCTAAGAAGCTGAACTTGTGCATGCGTATTCCTTGCCCTTGATGAACTTCATGCGAATCTATTGCGGAGCTACGGACCCGCTGCCGCCATCTCGGCGGGCGCGCCTGGCTCCCGATTCCACGGCAGGGTCAGGATCGCCTCCAAGCCACCGCCCTCATGATTGCACAGGCGAACGCCCCCTCCATGCGCCTGCGCGATGTTTCGCGCAATGCTGAGGCCGAGTCCCGTTCCGCCTGTGTCGCGGCTGCGTGATCCTTCGAGGCGGTAGAACGGTTCAAAGACCTTGTTAATCTCAATCTCTGGTATTCCAGGACCGTGGTCGCGTACTCGAATGGTCAACGCGTCAGCCCCGTCCTCGACCGTAACCTCCGCTCGTTGACCGTAGAGGACCGCGTTGTCGATCAGATTCGAGAGGCAGCGCTTGAGCAGTTGAGGCACGCCCTTCACGGGTGTGGTGACGCTACCATTGATGGTGACAGTCCGCCCCATGGCCTCGTTATCGGCCTGCAGACTTTCAAGCAGTCCCATGATGTCGAGAAGTTGCATCGGTTCGCGGTTGGTCAGCCCCCGCATGAATTCCAGCGTTTGCGTCACCATCGCTTCCATTTCCAGCAGATCGGCCTCGAATTTCTGGCGCAGGCTCGCGTCTTCCAGCAAGTCGGCGCGCAGTCGCATGCGCGTCAGCGGCGTCTTGAGGTCGTGGGACATTGCCGTCAGAAGGCGCGTTCGCTCGTCGATGAAGTGGACGAGACGAGTCTGCATCGTGTTGAAGGCGTGGGCGGCGCGACGGACCTCGGCAGGGCCGCCTTCCGGCAACGGCGGGCGGTTGATGTCGCGCCCGAGTTCGTCCGCGGCCGTGGCGAGCAGCTGCAGCGGACGCGTGACCCAACGTACCGCGATGTAGGACAGGAGCAGCACCGCAGCGAGCAGGGTCGCGAGGGTCAGCAACACTCGCCAGGGCAGAGAAGACAATTCTCGGGTGACCTGGGTATCGAAGGTCGCCCAGGTCCCGTCCTGTAGGCGGACTTGGATCAGGAACGAAATCCCGTCCGGGGGGAAGCGATGCATGCCGGGTCCACCCATCGGTCCAGCGCCCATGGGGCCCTGGCCGCGCCCTCGTCCAGCCCCGGGCGCCCATTCCGGGGGTGTACCGCTCATGGCCACTCGAATCGGCCGGTCGTCACCCAGCGCGGTGCGCAGTACCGAGGAAAACATCGCGGCGCGAGGCCCGCCCGTCGCCGTCGAGTCCTCGGAGGAAGGCGTGCGATCCAGCGAGACTACCAGCGGTGGCACGTTCAGAATGCCGACGATCCGTTCTCGCTCGACCGGGCTCAGCGAATCCAGCAACGTGACGATGTCGGCGATCCGCTGCGCCGGCTGCATGCCGCTCGCGCGGACGAGCACCGAGTCGCGCTCGACCAAGTTGATCGCCGCGCTCAACAGCTGCGCGACGATGAGCCCACTCGCGAGCACGAGCATCAGCCGGCCAAACAGCGACCGCGGCAGCAGGCGCATCACGTTGCTTCCGTCACGGTCACAGCGAGCACGTAGCCTTCGCCACGCACGGTCTTGATCAGCCGCGGCTCGCGCGGATCGTCGCCGAGTCGATGTCGTAGCCGGCTCACCTGCACGTCGATGCTGCGGTCGAGCGGGTCCGCCTCCTTGCCCTGCGTGAGGTCCACCAGTTGGTCGCGATTGAGCACGCGATTCGGGTGACTCAGGAAGATGCGCAGCAATCGATACTCCGCACCGCTCAACGGCGTCACGACACTCGTCGTGGAAATGAGCTGCCGCTGCGCGGTGTCGAGCACCCAGTCGGCGAAGCGGATGTGCCCGACACTCTCCGGTTGGAGGTTCTCCGGCAGGCTTCGCGCCCGGCGCAGGATCGCCTTGATGCGCGCCAGCAACTCGCGGGCGCTGAACGGTTTGCTCAGATAGTCGTCAGCGCCCATTTCCAACCCGACGATGCGGTCGGTTTCCTCGCCGCGCGCGGTGAGCATGATGACCGGGGTGTCGGCCTTTGCGCGCAGATTGCGGCACAGGGTCAGGCCATCGTCGCCGGGGAGCATCAGGTCGAGCACGATCAGGTCGATCCGTCCGGCATCGAGCGCCTGCCACATGCCTCGGCCGTCAGCGACGGCCGTGACGCGCAGGCCGTTCTTCACCAGATATTGGCTCAGCAGGCTGCGGATTTCGGCGTCGTCATCGACGATCAGAACGTGGTCGGGCGCGTCCATGGCGCAATTCTCGGATGGTTGCGGGCAGGCCAGGCAAGAGAAAAGTAACGCAGTGTGTCATCCGGCGGGTTGGTTGCAGTGCGCTACCAAAAGGTCAGCTCTTGACATGCTGCGCTTACACGGAGGTGCTGAAATCATAACTGTTGCAAAGGCCAATCCAGCAAATGCGCTGGATGTCCTTGGAACAGACCTCTCACCGCCTATTGGAGACGCATCATGACAAGAACTCACACCCTTATCGCCGGCCTCGTCGCCGGTTTGGCGTTGGCAGTTGCCGCCGCTACCTATGCTCAACCGTCCGGCGGCATGGGCCACGGTTATGGCCCCGGCATGGGCATGGGACCCGGACACGGCCCGATGGCCGGGGTCGATCCTGCGGCAATGGCTGACTCTCACTTGAGCGACCTGAAGGCGCAATTGAAGATCAACACCTCGCAGGAAGCCGCGTGGCAAGCCTTCGCAACCCAAGCGAAAGCGCAGGCGGCGAGCATGCAAGCAATGCGCGCCCAGATGCAGCAGGACACGGGTACGGCGCCGGAACGCATGGCGCAGCGCACGACGGCGATGCAGCAGCGTGCCGCCGGGATGGCGACGATGACGAACGCGTTCGGGGCGCTCTATGCCGTGCTGACTCCGGAACAGAAGGCCATCGCTGATCAAAACGTCGGGATGATGGGTCATGGCGGGATGCGTCACGGCTTCGGCGCACGGGCTGGCTGACCGGTTCGGGGCGGGCCATCAATCCAGTATCAAGTCCCGCGAGCTAAGGAGGCTGCGATGCGTAGCCCGTTTGGCGCGGAATCTTTGGCACAGTTGTGCTGACCCATGCCAAGGTGGTCGTCTCACACCTCGCAGCGTCGTGGGTTCCCGAAACTGTCCTAACTCGGTACTCTCGCTGGGGAGCAGGGGAAGGAGATCGAGCGACTGGCAATCTGTGGTCAACGATTCTGGCGCCAGAGGTCAGCCCCGCTGGCGACGTGCGTTCAAGTCGGTGGCAATAAGCGCCGGGTTCCGCGGGACAGCCAGCGAACCGCGAACGAGACGGAGGGCGCACCTGTTCCAGGCCGACCTTCCAAATTCAGGACAGGCGCAAAGACCTCGATCCCGGCCTCTTCAATGGCGCAGATAAGCTCAGGTAGGTGGCGACGGCCATCCCAATGACTGACTGGTGCAATTCCGGCAACTGCAGGAGGCGTCAAACACGTCGAGTTTCAAGGCGGCCCCAGGTGCTCGGCATGGATGACTGACGTTCACTTTGCCTCGTCAATCATCTTAATCGTCTTCTCTTCAACATCTTTGGCAACTTGAGCCAGCAATGGATCCTGGGACAGCGCCGAAAGCATTTGCACCGGCTTGATAAGGCCGATCTTTGTCTTGCCCTTCTCGGTAAACACCGAGATACGGCAGGGTAACGCCATATTCAGCCTCATATCGGCGGATAGCACCTTGGCAGCCTGCCCAGGATTGCAAACCTCGAAAACCTTGCATTCCTCATCGAATGCGATGCCTTTGCTGCGCAGCGTGGCACCCAAGTCGTGGACGTGCAACACACCGAAGCCATTGCCGGTCACTGCCGCTGCAAGGTCGGTCGAAGCCTGATTGAACGACTTGTTAGTCTCAACGATGTAGTACATGAGTTCACCTCGCTCCACCAATTGGATAGTCCACGTTTCCTGTGGAAGGGCTGATCGGATAAGGAATTGCGGTCAGATAGTTATCGGAAATACAGCGCGGTTACGCACCTACGATTTGCGTCACCCGCCTCTGAGCGTCCAACAGGCGCTGTTCTAATCCGCCGATCGCGGTTCGGGTACCGGATCCGTGCCTGGGAGAAGAACCCTGACGGCCTATCCCATCAGCGTCGACGCGAAAGTCCAGCGCTGCCCGGGCTACGCGGCAATCGCAAGAATTCATTACCTGTTTCGACCCCCACGTTCGGTCGATTTGGAATGCTTGACGGTCTGCAAGAAAGCCTTTCCCTCTCGGGCCGTGCGCTCGGCCTGGCGAGCCACATTGCCGCAGACCATGTCGCAAAGATCATAGATGGATTGATCGGCGATCCGGTAAAACACGCTGGTGCCGCGGCTTTCGCGGACAACGAGGCCGTTCTGGGCAAGCATTGCCAGATGCCGCGAAATGTTGGCGGCCGTATAGCCGCACAGGCTTGCCAGTTCCCCGACGCTGCGCTCACCTTGCCGCAGGAAATTGAGTAACTGCAGGCGCGTCGGCTCCGACAGCGTCTGGAAGTACGATGCAACCTGCGTCAGCGCCTCTGCCGGCATCCCTTCCATCCGTGCGCGTGCTTGAAGTTGCGAGACCATCGGCGTTTCTCTATCAGGTCGGGCTCGGTCGGGATCGTAGATCCGTTGCTTGACTATTTAGTTATCCTGCTAAATAATACCGTAGTCGAACGCGCCCTGCCAGCCTTTTCGGCCGGCTCGTTTCCGGACCACGAGTACCGTCACCCGCAAAGGAAGACCCGCCATGAAAGCTAATATCGGAACCATTGATCGCACCGTGCGGGTCCTCGCCGGACTCGTCCTCATCGGATTGGCTTTCTCCGGAACGATTGGCGTCTGGGGCTATCTCGGCGTCGTGCTGCTGCTGACCGGTTTCGTGCGCGTTTGTCCTGCCTACTCGATCCTGGGCATCAATACCTGCTCGACCGGCAAATCCTGACGCCGCCTAGCGGCGACGCGTTTCCTTCCATAGCGCCTGCCCATGGCGCAAGCGCGGGCAACCCTACAATCCTGCCAGAGCACTGGAACCGACGATGCATCCGTATCCGCACGTCTACACCGCAGCCGCAAGCGGCCGACCGGAAGGCACCGTTGCCCTCACGTCCGCAGGCTTACCCGAAATCGTGAGCGCCCCCCCACCCGAGTTCGATGGTCCGGGCGGCCTTTGGTCGCCCGAAACGCTGCTATGTGCGTCCCTAGCCGACTGCTTCGTGCTGAATTTTCGCGCAACTGCCCGCGCCTCCAAACTCGATTGGAGCGAGCTGGCTTGCCGCGTCGAAGGTACTTTGGAGCGCGTTGACGGCGTCACGCAGTTCACGAAATTCAGAACGTTCGCAAGCTTGGTGGTGCCGACGGACTCCGCTACGGAAATTGGGCGGCGCCTTCTCGAAAAGGCCGAGCGCATGTGTCTGGTCTCCAATTCCCTGCGCGGGGAACGCACCCTGGTTGCCAACGTCGTCATCGCCGGCTGACGCCCGAGTCAAGCTCGCGTCGGAACAGTCGCCCTGGAACCCTACCTCCTCCGGCCCGATGCCTTTCGCGCCGGCGCCGTAGTGGCCCGCCCAGCCTTCAGGAACACGTCCTTCATGTCGGCCTGGTGCGCGAAGCGCTGGCCGATCTGCACGCACACGAGGTCGCACAGCTGGTAGATGCGGGGGTCGACGATCCGGTAGTACGCGCTGGTGCCGCGCAGCGTCTTGGCGATCAGACCCTTGTGCGCGAGCACCGACAGATGCTTCGAGACGTTGGCCTGACTGCAGCCGAATTCGGCAGTCAGGTCCCCGACGTTGCGCTCGCCGCCGCGCAGCGCGTTGAGAATCTTGAGCCGCATCGGCACCGAGAACGCGCCGAAGAAGTCCGCGACCTGCTCGATCGCGCGATCGTCAAGATTTTCCATCAGTGAACATCCGGTGTGGTCTGCAGGGGTCATATTCTATCGTCTTGGCCATGCTTGACTGTATAACTGTTTAGCGATATAGTAGCAAATAGCTCGAGCGTTGCCAACGCCCCGTTTCGAAAGGGTCCCGCCTCCCGGGAATCCGGACGGGCCGGACGCGACCGGCGCCGCACCACCTTTGGGGATTACGGATGAGACACGCAACGCGATTCGCCTTCGCCGCACTGTTGGGATCGATGCTGGCGTCGGCGGGCGCGGCGCCGCTCCAGACGGTCACCGTTTCTGCCGCCAGCTCGGACCCGCTTTATCAGGCCGAAGGCGTCGTGGAAGCGGTGCGTCAGAGCACGATCGCCGCCCAGGTTCCGGCCCGCATCACGGAAATGCACGTTCGCGCCGGCGACGCGGTCAAGGCCGGGCAGGTCCTGGTCCGCCTCGATCCGCGAACCGCCACCGACCAGCTCGCCTCCAGCCAGGCGCAAGTGGCCGCCGCGCAAGCGCAGCTCGAGGCCGCGCGCAAGGATTTCGACCGCAACCGCCACCTGTTCGAGAAGCAGTACATCAGCCAGGCGGCGATGGAGCAGGCCGAGACGCAGTTCAAGGCGGCGCAGGCGCAGGCCAAGGCAACGACCGCACAGGCCGGCGTGGCGATGACCCAGTCGTCGTTCACGACGTTGGTGGCGCCCTTCTCCGGCATTGTCGCCAGCGTGAGCGTCGAGTTAGGCGACATGGCATCGCCGGGCCTGCCGGTCATGACGATCTACGACCCCACGGAACTGCGCGTGGTGGCGCAGCTGCCGGAGAGCCACGCCCAGAATCTTGCAGCCAACCGGCCGATCCGCATTGCCCTCTCCGGTACCAAAGACGGTCCGCGGTATCTTGAAGCGACGCGAATGGTGCTACTGCCCACCGCGGATCCGGCAACCCATACGCGGCAAGTCCGGCTGACCCTGCCTGCCAACACGCAGGGACTCGCGCCGGGCATGTTCGCGCGCGCCGCGTTTCCATTGACTGGCACGGAGTCTGCCCGAATCGTCGTTCCCGCGTCATCGCTGGTGCGTCGGCCCGAGTTCAGCGCGGTCTACGTCATCGACGCCAGCGGCCATGCGCAACTGCGCCAGGTCCGGCTCGGCCGCGCGACCGGTGACAGCATCGAAGTCCTTGCCGGTCTGCAGGCCGGCGACCGGATCGCCGTCGATCCCATTGCCGCGGCGAAGCAATGACGATGAACGACGAACAGGCACAACCGGCGCTCGGCGTATCGGGGCGCATCGCCCGCTATTTCCAGTCGGCGCAGATCACGCCGCTGCTGGCGCTCGTCGCCCTGCTGCTCGGCGTCTTCGCCGTGCTCGTCACGCCGCGCGAGGAAGAGCCGCAGATCAATGTCACGATGGCGAACGTCCTGATTCCGTTCCCAGGCGCCTCGGCGAAGGATGTCGAGCAGATGGTCGCGGCACCCGCGGAACAGGTGATCAGCCGGATCGTCAACGTCGAGCATGTGACGTCGGTGTCGCGCCCCGGTCTGGCCGTGATCACCGTCCAGTTCGAGGTCGGCGTCCCGCGGATCACGGCGCTGGTCAGCCTGTACGACACGATCCTGTCCAACCAGGACTGGCTGCCGCGCAACCTCGGTACGCTGCAGCCGATCGTCAAACCCAAGGGCATCGACGACGTGCCGATTGTCACGCTAGCGCTGTTCGCCAAGGACGCGACGGCCGGCCCCGCGGATCTCGAGCGTGTCGCCCACGCGCTGGAGGCCGATCTGAAGCGCGTCCGCGGCACGCGTGAAGTCGAGACCATCGGCGGACCGCGGCGCGCGATCAACATCCGGCTCGACCCGGCGCGAATGAGCGCAGCCGGCGTCACGGTAGCGGAGATCCGCAATGCGCTGCTTTCCGCCAACAACGGCTCGCCGATCGGCGAGATCAATAGCGACAATCGCGCGGTGCTACTCGACGCGGGTCCGTTCTTCCGCGATGCGCGCGACATCGGCAGCATGATCGTCGCGTCCCGCAACGGTGCGCCGGTTTTCCTGGAACAGGTGGCGACAGTCGACGACGGCCCGCCGCTGCCCGAGCAATACGTCTGGTACGGCACGCCCGGCAAGGAAGGGCGCGAATCCGCGGCGGTGGTCGTTGCCATCACCAAGAAGCCCGGCCAGAACGCGGTCCAGGTGGCCGACGCATTGATCGCGCGCCTCGACAACCTGCGCAACACCGTCATTCCATCGAACGTGACGGTCGACGTCACGCGTAACTACGGCGCGACCGCCAACGACAAGGCATTGAAGCTGATCCAGAAGCTGGCCTTCGCAACACTTTCCGTCGTCGTCCTCGTGCTCGTGGCGCTCGGTCGACGCGAGGCCGTGATCGTCGGCACGGCGGTGGTTCTGACCCTCGCGGCGACGCTGTTTGCCTCCTGGGCATGGGGCTTCACGCTCAACCGTGTCTCGCTATTCGCGCTGATATTTTCCATCGGCATTCTGGTCGACGACGCGATCGTCGTCGTGGAGAATATCCATCGCCATCGCCAGCTTGAGCCGGATCGCGCGCTGACCGACGTCATTCCCCAGGCCGTCGACGAGGTCGGCGGTCCGACCATCCTCGCGACGCTGACCGTGATCGCGGCCTTGCTGCCGATGGCGTTCGTCTCGGGACTGATGGGGCCGTACATGAGTCCGATCCCCATCAATGCGAGCATGGGCATGCTGATTTCGCTCGCGGTCGCCTTCGTCATTACGCCGTGGCTGGCGCGGATCCTGCTCGGCAAGATGCATGTCAGTCACGCGTCCGGTGGCAAGGCATCGCGTCTGGGTACGGTCTTCGCGCGGATCTTCGCGCCGTTCTTAGACGAGACCCGGGGCGGGCGCAATCGCCTTCGGCTCTGGCTGGGCATCGCGGCGCTGATCGTGGTTTCGCTCGCGCTGCCGGCGTTCCAACTGGTCGTAATGAAGATGCTCCCTTTCGACAACAAGTCCGAGTTCCAGGTCGTCGTCGACATGCCGGCCGGCACATCGCTGGAGCGGACAGCGGCGGCGCTGCGTGAGATGGGCGGCTATCTGGCGACGGTCCCGGAGGTCGCCAATTACCAGGCCTTCGCGGGAACGTCGGCGCCGATCAATTTCAACGGCCTCGTGCGCCAGTATTACCTGCGCCGGAGCAGCGACTTAGGCGACCTGCAGGTCAACCTCGTCGACAAGGCACACCGGCATGACCAGAGCCACGTCATCGCCACACGCGTCCGCCCGGAACTGACGCGGATCGGCGACACGTACGGCGCGCGGGTCAAGGTCGTGGAGGTCCCGCCGGGCCCGCCGGTGCTGGCCCCGATCGTTGCCGAGATCTATGGGCCGGACGACGCGGGCCGCATCGAGGTCGCGAAACAGGTCGAGGCCGCGTTCCGCAAGCAGGCGGGAGTGGTCGATGCCGACAAGAGCCCAATCGCCGACGCGCCGCGGTGGGTGGTCAATGTCGATCGGTCGAAGGCGGCGCTGCTCGGCGTTCGCCAGGACGACGCCGTCGCGACGCTGCGGGCGGGACTGACCGGCGAAGACGCCACCTATCTGCACGACGCATCGAAGTATCCAGCGGCCATCCGGCTGCAGCTTCCCGCCTCGGCGCAAGGGGATCTCGATTCGCTGCTGCAGCTGACCGTGCGCACCGCCGCGGGCAAGGCGGTTCCGCTGCGCGAAGTCGTGACCGTGGATCGCAGCGGACTGCGCGAGCAGCCGCTCTATCACAAGGACCTGCTGCCGGTGGAATACGTCGTCGGCGATACGGCGGGCATCATCGACAGCCCGCTCTACGGAATGTTCTCGATGCGCTCGGCCATCCTTGCTCTGCCTATGCAGGGCGGCGGCACGCTGGCCGAGCATTTCATCAGCCAGCCCGAAGACCCCTACCGCGGCTACAGCATCAAGTGGGATGGCGAGTGGCAGGTGACCTACGAGACGTTCCGCGACATGGGACTGGCCTATGCCGTCGGCCTGATCCTGATCTATCTGCTCGTCGTCGCGCAATTCGGCTCGTATCTGACGCCGCTCATCATCATGGCGCCCATTCCACTGACGATCATCGGCGTGATGCCAGGCCATGCGTTGCTGGGCGCGCAGTTCACCGCCACGTCGATGATCGGAATGATCGCGCTCGCCGGCATCATCGTCCGCAACTCGATCCTGCTCGTCGACTTCATCAACCTGCAGATCCGTAGCGGCGTGCCGTTCAAGGACGCGGTCGTACGTTCGGCCGTTATCCGTGCACAGCCGATCGCGTTGACGGCCGCGGCCGCGATGCTCGGCGCGTTCTTCATCCTGGACGACCCCATCTTCAACGGGCTCGCCGTGTCGCTGATATTCGGCATCCTCGTCTCGACCCTGCTCACGCTGGTCGTGATCCCGCTTCTTTACTTTGTCGCCTATCGCCGCGAGCACGCGGCTTCATCGGAGAATGCATCATGACCAGTTGGGAACTCGTCCGTGTCTTCGCCGGAACCTTCATCCTGCTCTCGCTCGCGCTCGGGGTTCCGGGCAGCCCCGTGTTCGTCAGCCAATGGTGGCTCGCGTTCACGGCGTTCGTCGGCGCCAACCTGCTGCAAAGCGGCCTCACGCGCTGGTGCCTGATGGAGGCGATATTGCGCAGGCTGGGCATGCGCCCTGGAATATGAAACTCCGCCCGGGCCTTCTACTGTCGCTGCTGGCTGTGGCGCTCGTTGCAGCGTCGCCGGTGGCGCTGGCGGCCGTCGACCTGATGATGGCGTGGGAGGCAGCGCAGCAGCAGGATCCCTCGCTCGCGGCCGCTCGCGCCGAACTCGATGCGGGACAGGCCCGCGGTCGCCAGGGACGCGCGCTGCTGCTGCCCACTTTGACGGTTTCGGGATCCGCCGGCTACGGCGCAGGCTCGCAGAACAGCACCGGCGCCCAATTCACCGCGCCCGGGCTCGGCACGGTCAACGGCGTCGACTTTCGCACCGATATTCGCGGCGGCACGGCGACCGGGTGGCGTGTGACGGCCGAGCAGCCCATATACAACGCCGAGCGCAGCGCCAGCGCCCGCCAGCTCGAGATGCAGGCAGATCGCTCCGAGATCCAGCTTCGCGCCGCGCGGCAGGAACTCATGCTGCGGACCGCGCGAATCTATTTCGATGTATTGATTTCCGAAGACGCGCTCGAGGAAATCAGGCACCAGAAAGCGGCCGCGGAGCGGGCGCTCGTCGTAGCGCAGGCAAGCTACGACGAGGGCAAGCTGCCAATCACCGATCGCAACGAGGTACGGGCTCGCCATGACGGGATCGTCGCGCGCGAAAGTATGGCGCTAGACGATCTCGAGCTGCGGCGGGCTGCCCTGTTCGAACTGACGGGCATCCCCGACGAGAACCTGAAGCGAATGCCGACGAGCGCACCCCTGTTGGCGTTCGACCCCGGGCGCCTCGACCAGCGACTCGCCAGTGCCGGCGAAAACAACCCGCTGATCGCCCTCCAGTCGCTCGCGCGCGAAATCGCTGCGCAGGAGATAAGCAAATGGAGCGCCGCGGCTGCGCCGACGGTGTCACTGGTCGCGCAGGCGGGCGGCGACCGGCTGTCGGGCAACGGCGGCTTCGGCACGTCGGCAAGCGTGAGCTCGAACAACAGCGTCGTCGGCCTACAACTGTCGATTCCGCTCTATAACGGCGGCATGCGCAGCGCGCGCGGCGATGAAGCCGTCGCCGTGGCCGAAAAGGCACGCTTCGACGTCGACGCGACGCGCAAGGCCGTACAGCTGCAGACGCGCAGCGCATGGCTGGGCACGACCAGCGGCCTCGCGCGGATCCAGTCCTATGAGCGCGCAGTCGAGTCGGCGCGCTCCCGCCTGGATGCGACGGAAACCGGTCACGAGGTCGGAGCGCGCACGACGCTCGACCTCCTCAACGCGCAGGCCGACCTCTTCCGGGCGTTGCGGGAACTGCAGCAGGCCAAGTGCCAGGTACTGCTCGATCGACTGACGCTGGCCAAGGCGGTCGGCGAGCTCGATGTCGACGAACTGCGTGCGGTCAACGCCAACCTGACGCGCGACTGAGTACCCGGCGCGCGGAATGCACTGAACGTGCCGACTCAAGCCACGCTTTGTATACTGCGACAGCAGGCTTCTGCGGCGAAGCACTCTATACGACAACGGCACAGCAACCATGAGTGATGCACTGACCTATCTCGTCAAGGCCCGTCCGGAAGCAATGGGCGCGTATTTCCAGTTTCTCAAGGGTGCCGGCGCGCATCTCGACCCCAAGACGCGCAACCTGATCTCGGTGATCACCAAGGTGCATGCGCAAACCGAGAACGGGCTGCGCCAGTACCTGACGCGGGCGTTGCGCGAGGGCGCCTCCGCCGATGAAATCCTCGACGCGCTGCTGATGGCATTTCCGGCCCTTGGCCTGGCCAAGATCGTGTGGGCGATCGACGTGATCCTCCGCATGGACCTGCCGGCGTTCCGCCTGGACCAGGCAGAGATCGTCCCTG
>Ga0209048_10002212_pt1 | contig 19525 bp, 16 predicted proteins | sample FrelakmetCRP12CR_FD_187146 | JGI IMG/M metagenome (GOLD analysis project Ga0209048, IMG submission 187146) | Freshwater lake sediment microbial communities from the University of Notre Dame, USA, for methane emissions studies - CRP12 CR (SPAdes)... | ecosystem: Environmental > Aquatic >... | reverse complement strand
CCGGCCGCTAGGTCGGACAGGCTGGACCGCTTGGCGGAATCCAACCCGGGACACCCCGAGACGACCGCCGGCTCTGGTCCCTCCGGCCGCCTTTTCGCCGTCTCGGTTTTCCAGTCAGAGCAGCAACGCGAAGGGCGCCCTCGTTTGGGCGCCCTTCGCCGTCGGTGGGCCGTCCGGCGCTGCGCCCGGCCCTCGACGGGCCCCGCCCCCCCGTCGCAGCCCGGCGCGATCAGGCGGCCTGCGGGCGCGATCAGGCGGCCTGCGGGGGCGATCAGGCGGCCTGCGGGAGGTACTGCAACCAGGCCGTGGGGATCGTCGGGCTGGCGACGTGGATGAAGATCTCAGCGCGCGGTGTGCGGGGCGCGTGCCGCGGATGCATCCCCGCCTGGCGCGGCAGCCGATCGCCCTTGCGCCGGTTGCACGGCGCGCAGGAGGCGACGATGTTCTCCCAGCTCGATGACCCCCCCTTGGAGCGCGGTATCACGTGGTCCACGGTCAGGTTTGAGCGCGATCCGCAGTACTGGCACGTCCAGCTGTCGCGGGCGAACACCGCGCGGCGGGTGATCTTCCGCCGGTGGGCGTCGCGCGGAACGTTCACGTAGCTCATCAGCCGGATCACCACGGGTCGGGCGAGGGTGGAGCTCTCGGAGTGAAGCTCCCACCGGCTGCGCTCGAGCAGCTCGGCCTTCTCCTTGAGCAGCAACACGACCGCGCGCCGCACCGTGCACACGTTGATCGGCTCATACGTGGCGTTCAAGACGAGCACCCGGCCACCCATCGCCGTTGCGGGCGATGTCCTGGGCCCGTGCCGCTGGTGCTCGAAAGGCGTCGCGGACCCCACCGGCTCTGGTGGGACTGTGCTCTCCATCTTTAGCGCCGGAGTGTAGCGGGGCTGCCGGGATTCGGGGGCGTTCGCCGCACGGCGCCCGCGCCCGGCGGGATGCCGGGCTAGAGGGCCGGCGGGTCCCCGGGTGCCCGCGGCGGGCGCGCTGCCGGGTAGGACCCGAGGACGCGCACCTGCTCGCAGAGCGCCCGTACGCCCGCGATGGCCTCGGCGACCGGGGCCTCGTCCGGACATCCGCCGAGGTCGGCGAAGAACATGTAGCTGCCGAGCTCTCTGCGGCGCGGGCGCGACTCGATCTTCGTCAGGTTGATGTCCCGGCGGGCGAACTCGTCGAGGCAGCGAACCAGCCAGCCGGGACTGTCGGCGCCGGTTCCCCAGAAGACCAGCGAGGTCTTCCAGTCGGTCCCCGCGGCCGCGCGCAGCGGCGGCCGGCCGGTCGATCGGTCCGTGCCCTGCGGCGCGCGAGCGAGCCACACAAATCGCGTTTCGTTGTCATCTCGATCCTGCACTCCCTCGCGTATGACCACGCCCCCGTAGATCTCCGCGGCCAGCAGCGTGCCGAGCGCCGCCTGACCGGGCGCTCCGTCGCGCGCCACGCTGCGCACCGCCTCCGCGGTCGAAACGGCCGGGAGGATCCTCGCGTGGGCCAGCTCGCCGCGCAGGAACCTGGCGCACTGACCGGGCACCTGCGGGTGGGAGATCACCGTGTCGATCTCTGCGAGCGCCAGCGGCCGCGCCGCGATCAGCGAGTGCCGGACGCCGAGCAGGGTCTCTCCGACGATCTCAACGTCGCTCGCCTCCCCGGCCAGCAGGTCCAGCGTGACGCTGACCGAGCCGTCCAGCGAGTTCTCGATGGGCACGATCGCCCACTCGACGGCGCCCCGCCGCAGTGCCGTCACCGTGTCGTAGATCGTCGCGAGCGGCACCGGCTCGACCGCGCCCGGCGTCGCACTGCTCAAGAGCGCCTCCTCGGTGAAGGTCCCCTCCGGTCCCAGATACCCGACCCGCTCGGGGGAGCCAGGGAGGACGACGCCCGCGGCCGCGGGCGTCATGCGGGCGGGCTCGCCCTCCGTCAGCCTGTCGGAGGGCATCTCACGGGGATTGTCCGGCGGCATCCCCGGCCGCGCCGGGCGCGGAAAGAGCCAGCCGGACGGCCTCGGCCTCCTCGGGAGAGAGCTCCAGTTCGCCGCGCCCGCCGTGCACCTGCTTGGCGTACACGCGAGCCTGATCGCGATGGTGGATGCACGAGAGCACGATCCCCGACTGCTCGTCGTCCAGCAGGGCGAGCGACACAGACTGGTGGCCCGAGAGCTCGTTGTAGGCGTCATAGCGGACCAGCGCCCGATGGGCGATCGTTTCCCGCAGGGCCGTCTCGACACCGGCCAGGCGCCCGTCCAGGCGTGTGGCCGTGTCGTCGACGTCGGCGCGCAGCGCTTCGAAGGACCGCTGCATGCCGGCTGCATGGGCGACCACGTCGCGCTCGTCATCCTCCCCCAGGACGACCCGCTGCGCGCGACGCAGGCGGCGCAGGCTCAGGGCCAGCGCCGCGCAGCCGATGAGGGCGAGCAGCCCGAGGCCCGCCGCCACGATCGCGATGATCCCCTGCGTGTCGGTGATGGAGGTGGCCATCGGCACAAGTTAGCCGCTCGCGAGGCCGGTGCGCCCCGCCGGCCCTACGGCCCGAAGATCGCCAGGTAGGTGTTCTTGGTGCCTTCGTGGTTGGTTTCGCCCGGCACCGGCTCCACCTGCACTTCGATCTTCGAGGCCACGCCGAGCGGAATGCCGGTGACGGGAATGTCGACGTTGACCGTCTTGCCGGGTTCGGTCTTTTCGATGGCGTGCGAGGCCTTGAACTGTTTGCCCGCGGCGGTGACCGTCACGTCGACCTTGACGTTCGTCTCCGGGAATTCGCCGGCGTTTTCCACCATGGCGGTGAACGTGGGGTTGCCCCCGCCGCCCACGTGGTTCAGGGCCGGTTCGGCTTCGAGCGTGTTGGTGCCCACGCTGACGCCCTTGAGCGCGCTGCCGTGGTGACCGGTCAGCGCCGCCCCGCTCTGAGCGGTATTCGCCGACTGCCCCGTGATCCGTGCGTTGACCGTCGCCGGGTCGAGCCACCCGAGGTTGGGAAGGAAGCGCGAGGAGGCCGTGGGCAGGTTGTGAATCCCGTTCGAGGCGAGCGTCTGCTGAACGAGCGGGACCACGCGCTGGGAGTGGGCCACGTCGGAGGCCAGGAAGATCTCCATGTCGCCTGCGATCAACGCGCTCGCCTGTTTGCCCTGTCCTCCGAGCGCGGTGGGCACGAGAGCCGCCACCTTAGTGACCCCTTCGGCGCGCAGGTCGTATGCCAGCACCAGGTTCCGCTGCGCGCCCGCCATGTCCCCGGGGACGCTCAGGCCTTTGGCGCGATTGGCCAGGTTCTGTGCGAGCACCCGCAGCTGGTCGATCTGCACCTCCACGCTCAGCGCCGACTTGCTTCCCGCGCCGGTGAGCGTCGAGAAGAACGGGCGGGAGACGTTTTCTTCGGATTCCCTCGCAAGCCGGTTGACGCTTCCGTTGTAGTCCTTCAACGCCTGCTGGGCCTGGCTTTTCAGGCACCCGTTCACCACCAGGACGATCACGATCAGCACGACCACCGCGACTCCGGCCGCCACGCGGCGGCGCACCATCAGGGTGTGCTGGTCGAGCGGGAGCGAGCCGGCCGCACGTTCGGGACGTCGCGGGCGCAGTCGCGCAGGCGAGCGGGATGCTCGGGGTGATGGTGCAGACGCTGTCTCCTCACCATCGTCGAAGAACGACAAAAGCTGCTCCTTGCAGGGATTCTGGAACCGCCCCAGTATGACGGCAGTCCAGGATGATGGCCGGCCCCCTCAAACGCGATCCTTGCAACTTCTCGATCAGAATGCCGCCTTCCCGGCGTCCGCGGCAGGGAGTGGCCCGCCCGACGGCGAACGCAGGATTCGGTGGAGTCGCTGCGCACCCCCGTCCGCGCCAGTCCGGCGCACGACCTCGAAGTCCCACTCGGGCAGATCGCCGGTCCCCCCAGGCGTAGCCCAACGCCGGTCGCGGCGGCATCCCCGCAACGCGAGCGCACGCCGGCAGGCATCTCACACGGCATCTCACGCGACGCCACGAGGGGCCCTCTCCCGCTGCCGGACGGCCTCGTGCTCGGCCGCTACCGGCTCATCGAGCGTCTCGGCTCTGGCGGCTTCGGGGTGGTCTGGCGCGCTCACGACGAGCTGTTGCACCGCGAGGTGGCCGTCAAGCGGATCCCGTTGGGCCTGGACGGTGACAGCGAGCGGGCGAGCCGCGAGGCGCTCGCCAGCGCGCGGCTGGCGCACCCGGCGATCGTCGCTCTGTACGAGGCGTGTGCAGTCGGCGAGGCGTTCTATCTGATCTCCGAGCTCGTCCACGGGGAGACGCTCGCGAAGCTGATCGCCTCGGACGGGCTCGCCGACGCGCAGGTGCTCGAGATCGGGATCGCGCTGGCGGACGCGCTCTCCCACGCGCACTCGCGCGGCGTGATCCACCGTGACGTCAAGCCCCAGAACGTGCTGGTCCCGCACAGTCCGCAGGATCCGCAGGGTGCCGCCAAGCTCGCGGACTTCGGTGGCGCGCGCCTGGCGGGCGAGGACGTGCTGACCCGCACGGGCGACGTGCTCGGCACACTCGCCTACATGGCGCCCGAGCAGAGCGAGGGGCGCGAGGTGGGCGAGGCCGCCGACCTGTACTCGCTGTCGCTCGTCCTGTACGAGTCGCTCTCGGGCGTCAACCCGGTACGGGGATCGACGCCCGCCGACACGGCGCGCCGGATCGGCCGCACCCACCCACCGCTCGAGCGCCTTCGCGGTGACCTGCCCCGCGCGCTCACCCGCGCGCTCGACCGGGCAATGGCCCCGTCCCCGGCCGACCGGGGAACGCTCGGGGAACTCCGCGACGCGCTTCAGGAGGCCTCACAGCGGTGTTCGCCCCACCCCCCCCGGGCCCGCCGCAGCCAGGGAGGCCCGGGCAAGGTGCGCCAACGGGACCTCTTCGAGGGCGCCCCTGCGCGGCCGGCCGTGCCCGAGTGGCAGGCGTCGCCGATGCGACTGGCGGCGCCGTCCCGCCGCCCGGCCCCGGCGGCTCCGGCGCTCGCGCTGGAGCTGACGCTCCCCGCGCCCGGGGGCGTCGGGAGCCGTCACTCGACGCCGGCCCGCGTCCCCCCGCCCGCGCAGGACGGCCCGGGCGCACGCTCGTGGCGAGCGATCGGAGATCGCCCCGCGCTGCCGCGCAGGGTTTGGCTCGCGTGCCTTCTGGCGCTCATCGTGTGGCAGTCGTGGATCGGCCGGCCCGGGGTGGCGCTGCTCGTGTTCGCGGCGGTCGTCCCGCTGGCGGCCCTGCCCCGGCGGTCGGGCGCCGGCTGGCTCGTGAGCGCTCTTGCGCCCCTGCTCGGGGTGGTGGGCCTGGCCAACGCATATCCGGCGATCGCCGGGCAGGCCACGCGCTGGAGCGCGCGCGCGGGGCTCGGAGCCTTCGGCTACTGGTGGCTGATCCTGGCCGAGCCGCTCGTCGGGCGGCGACTGTGGCTGGGCGATGCCGCGGGGACTCCCGCCAGGGCGGTGTGGGAGGGATCGCTTCCCAGCGCCGCCGTGCACGTCGTGGGGCCCATGCTGAGCCTCGGGGTGCTGCTCGGAGCGGCCCTGTGGGCGGCAGCCTCGGTCGTGCTCCCGTGGATCGTGCGCGGCCGGCGGGCCGTGCAGGACGTGTTCGGCGCGATCATCTGGTCGGTCGCCATCGTGCTCACGGAGCCTGCACTGGACGGAGGCCTGTCCAGCCACGCTGGACCTCGCGGCGCTGTGGCCGGGGCACTCCTAGGCGGAGCGCTTGCCGTCGCGGCCCGCGCTCTGCGCGGCCCCGTCTGATCTAGCATGGCCCACGGTGCGCTCGCCGATCCCGGATCGGCCCGAGGGGCCGTTCGCAAATGAATCTGCTGAAGAGCGTCGAGACCACGATCGCCAACCTCGTCGAGGGTGCCTTTGGGCGCATCTTCCGAACCGAGGTGCGTCCGATGGAGCTCGCCCGCAAGCTCGCCCGCGAGATGGATGCTCACCGCACGGCGTCGGTCTCACGGGTGTACGCTCCCAACGAGTATTCGGTGTGGCTCTCACCCGATGACCGATCGCGCTACGAGGGCGTCGAGCACGAGGTGATCGACGAGTTGTGCGCCTACCTGCTCGAGCACGCCCGCCGCGAGGAGCTGATCCTGGCCTCGCACCCGGTCATCGAGTTTCATACTGACGAGCGGCTCGCGCTCGGCGAATTTGGCATCCAGGCGCGGTTGGTCCGCGCCGCCGGTCACAGTGAGGAGCCCCACCGACCCGAACAGCTTCAGGAGCACGGCGAGACGATGATCTACAGCACCTCGGCGCGCGTGGGCGGGCCGGCGCAGGAGGTGCGCTCGCGCCGCCCGGCCTCCCCCCTGCTGATGGTCGGTGGCAGGCGTCTGCAGCTGCCGCCCGAGGGGGGCACGATCGGCCGCAGCCGCGACTGCGACATCGTGCTTGACGACGTCGGGATCTCCCGCCGGCACGCCGAGATCCGGCCCGGCCCCGACGGCTGGACGGTGCGGGACCTCGGCTCGACGAATGGCGTGCTCGTCAACGGTCGGCAGGCACTCGAGGCGCAGCCTCTTCAGGCGGGCGACCGCGTCGAGGTCGGATCCACGGAGATCGTGTTCGAACTTGGATGACGACGCTCGCGCCCGTATCGGTTGCGCTGAAGTTCGGCTTCCTGGCCGTCCTCTACCTGTTCGTGCTGTGGGTGGTCCGCAGCGCACGCAGGGAGCTGCGCGGAGGGGGCGCGCCCTTCGCCACCGACCGCCGCGCCGACGGCGCCCCGATCCCCCCCGACGCGACCGGCCTCTACACGGCCTCGGCGCTGGGCAGCGCCGACGTCATCGGCCGAGAGCCGCGGCTCGTGGTCGAGCGGGCGCCCGATCACGACTCCGGGATGATCTATGACCTCGACGGCGACATGGTGCTCGGCCGCGGCGATCGGGTCGAGATCCGGCTGGAGGACCCCTTCGCGTCGTCGCGCCATGCACGCATCTATGAGCAGGGCAACATAATGGTCATCGAGGATCTCGGCTCCACCAACGGCACCTACCTCAACGAGGAGCTGCTCGAGACCCCCCGGCCGCTGCACCCGGGCGATCGCGTGCGCATCGGCGACAGCGAATTCGCATTCGAGGTCGATTGAAGATGCTGCGCGTGGCCGAGCAGTACGCGGGCACCGACACCGGGCGCCAGCGTCGCGCGAACGAGGACTCCCTGCTCGCGCGCTCGCCGCTGTTCGTGGTCGCCGACGGCATGGGCGGTGCCCAGGCCGGGGAGGTCGCGTCGAAAATCGCCGTGGAGTCCTTTCAGCAGGGTCTCACCGACACGCGCGAGCCCGAGGCCGCCCTCGCCGCGCTCGCGCATGCGGCGAACTCCCGCATTCACGAGCTCTCGCACACCAACTCCGAGCAGGCGGGCATGGGCACCACGCTCACCGCCGTCTACGTGGGAGAGCAGGCTGTGACGATCGCCCACGTGGGCGACAGCCGCGCCTACTGCCTGCGTGGGCGAGAGCTCTCGCGCCTGACCGACGATCACTCACTGGTCGACGAGCTGATACGCCAGGGCCGGCTCACCCCGACGGAGGCGGTCGAGCACCCCCAGCGCTCTGTCATCACCCGCGCCCTCGGGCCGGAGGGAGCGGTCGAGGTGGACACGCGCTCCTATCCGGCGCGTGACGGCGACGTCTACCTGCTGTGCAGCGATGGTCTGACGACGATGGTGCCGGAGGACGAGCTCGCCGCGGTGCTGCTCGCCCATCCCCGGCTGCGCGACGCGGGCGAGGCGCTGATCGCCGCTGCCAACGAGGCCGGAGGGCGGGACAACATCACGGTGGTCCTACTGCGCCTCGAGGAGGTGAACGTCGCCGCCCCGCCGCCAGGCGCACAGGCGGAGCGCGCCGAACAGGCCGCGGTCGCGGAGCAGGGCACGCGCGGCGCCCAGGCCACTCTGTCCGCCGCACCGCCGTCCTCACCCGCCACGGGACCGCATCATGCCCGCCGCCCTCCTCGGCGACCGCGGCGTCCCGCGGCGGACCGTTCGCCGACGGACCCCCCGGCGGGCACCCGGCGAGGCAGACGCGGGCGTCGCGCCGGCGCTCTGGCGATCGTGCTCGTGGTGCTCGGCCTGATCGGCTCGGGGATCTACCTCGCGTCGCAGTCCGTCTACTTCATCGGCACCAACAGCCGGGGTCTGGTCACGCTGTACCGCGGGCTTCCCTACCAGCTTCCGGGAAGCGTGCCGCTGTACACCAGCGACTACGTCTCCGGCGTGAGCGCCTCGACGCTCACGCCCCGGCGGCGCCAGACGCTGCTCGATCACTCTCTGCGCTCGGAAGGCAATGCGACCGCGCTGATGCGAAGCCTCGAACTGGGACAGCTCGAATGAGGCACCCCCGATGAACCGACCGATCGTCCGGCTCTACGGCTTCGTGGTCCTGCTGTTCGCCCTGCTTGTCGCGTTCACCTCGCGATGGACGATCTTCGAGGCTTCCTCGCTGCGCAACAACCCGCTGAACGCGCGGTCGCTGCTCGAGCAGCAGCGGATCGACCGCGGCCCCATCCTGGCCGCCGACGGGGAGGTTCTCGCCCGCAGCGTGCGCGGCCCGGAAGGCATCTACGAACGCATCTATCCGACCGGCGAAGAGTTCGCCCATGCGATCGGCTATTCGTACACGACCCTGGGTCGCACGGGGTTGGAGAGTTTCCGGAATGCCTCGCTGAGCGGTCAGACCGGCACGAACCTGCAATCGATCCTCGACCAGCTACAGGGCAAGAAGCCTCGGGGCAACGAGGTCATCACGACGCTCGATCCCCACGCCCAGAGGGTCGCAATCGCCGCGCTGGGCGGCCACGAAGGGGCGGTCGTCGCCCTCGACCCCCGCACGGGTGCGGTGAAGGTGATGGCCTCGACTCCCAGCTTCGACCCGGGGTCGCTGCGTTCGCAGCGCGCATTCGGAAGACTCGCCGCCGACTCGAAGGGCAGGCCGCTGGTCAACCGCGCCACCCAGTTCGGCTACGCCCCCGGCTCGAGCTTCAAGGTGCTCACCGCGACTGCCGCCATCGACACCGGCGCGTTCACCCCGCAGTCCACCGTGAGCGCACGCAACAACGTGCCGATCTCAGGAGTTCCGCTGCAGAACGACAACAACGAGAGCTTCGGGGAAATGACGCTGACCGAAGCGTTGGCGAAGTCGGTCAACACGGTGTGGGCACAGGTGGCCGAGCGCCTGGGCAAGCAGACGATGGCGCGCTACATGAACCGGTTCGGCTTCGGGCGCAAGCCGCAGCTCGACTACCCGGCCGAAGAGATGTCCGCCAGCGGCGAGTACCTCGGCTCACGCCTGCTGGGAACGACGAGCCCCCTCGTCGACGTCGGTCGCATGGGGATCGGACAGGACAAGCTCGCGGTGACCCCGCTGCAGATGGCTCAGGTCGCGGCCGCCGTGGCCAACCGCGGCAGGCTCATGGTCCCGCACCTGACCGACCGGGTGGTCGACCCCGATGGACGCACGGTCCTGCGGGTCGTTCCGCGCGTTCAGGCAACGGTCATGAAGCCCTCCACGGCGGCAGCCGTGACGACCATGATGGAAGCGGTCGTAAACGAAGGCACCGGCACCCAGGCCCAGATCCCCGGCGTCCAGGTCGCGGGCAAGACGGGCACGGCCGAGACCCAGATCGGGACGGCCATCAACAACGTCTGGTTCATCGCGTTCGCGCCCGCCGCGAACCCAACCGTGGCGGTCGCCGTTACGCTCCGCGGCGTGCCCGGTCAGGGCGCCTCCTTCGCCGCGCCGGTCGCGCGGGTGGTCATGGAAAGCCTGCTTCATGGTTGAACCCGAGACGATCATCGACGGCCGCTACCGCGTGATCTCGCGGCTCGGCTCGGGAGGCATGGCAGATGTGTACCTCGCCGAGGACCAGCTGCTGGGCAGGCAGGTGGCCGTGAAGGTGCTGCATCATCACTTCGCCGAGGACCAGGAGTTCGTGGAGCGCTTCCGCCGCGAGGCATCGAGCGCCGCCGGTCTGTCGCATCCGAACATCGTCGGGATCTTCGACCGCGGCGAATGGAACGGCACCTACTACATCGCGATGGAGTACGTGGCCGGCCGGTCGCTGAAGCGGATCGTGCGCGAGCAGGGTCCGCTGGACCCGGCCACGGCGATCGACATCGTGGTGCAGATTCTGCGGGCCACGTGGTTCGCGCACAAACGGGGGGTCATCCACCGCGATCTGAAGCCGCACAACGTGCTGCTCGACGAAGAGGGGCGCGCGCGGGTCACCGACTTCGGGATCGCCCGCGCGGGCGCCTCAGACATGACGCTCACGGGCTCGATCATGGGCACCGCGCAGTACCTCTCGCCCGAGCAGGCGCAGGGACAGGCGGTCACCGTCGCCTCCGACCTGTACTCGATCGGGGTGATCCTCTACGAGTTGCTCACCGGAGTGGTGCCGTTCGAGGGCGAGACCGCGGTTGCCATAGCGTTCAAGCAGGTCTCAGCGGAGCCACGCCCGCCCAGCGAGGTGAACCCGGCTCTCCCCGCCTCCCTCGACGCGGTCGTGCTGTGTGCGCTTGCCAAGGACCCGGCCCAGCGGTACGCCGACGCCGAGCAGTTCATCGCCGTCCTGCAACGCCAGCGGGCCGCGCTGCCGAGCACGTCGGGCGTGCTGCTAACCACCCCGGCCGGGGCCGCGGGACCTCCGCCCGCCACGGGCGCGCTCCTCCTGCCGCCGGCAGGCCCGCTCGACGAGGCCGCCACCCCGCCCGGGGCAGACGGGGCTCGCCGCAAACGCGCGGTGCTGTGGGGGATCGTGGCCGCGCTCGTGCTCGCGCTGGTGGCGCTCGTCCTGCTCCTCGGGTCGCCGGCGGGTCGCGTGACCATCCCCGACGTCACCGGTCAGACCGAAGGAGTCGCGCTTCTGCGGCTGAAGCGCGCCGGCCTGAACCCGATCGCCCTGCGAACCTCCAGCGCAACCGTCGCCGTCGGCCTCGTGCTCGGACAGACGCCGCCGCGCGGCAGCGTCGTGTCGAAGGGGACCCGCGTGAACATCCTCGTGTCGAGCGGCCCCGGCAGCGCGGCGCTGGGGAACTTCGAAGGACTGACCGCGGCGCAGGCGGCAGCCGGCCTGCGGACCGCGGGCTTCAAGCCCACTATCCGGACCCAGCCCAGCGCGAGCACGCCGCAGGGCCGGGTCATCACGACGAATCCGCCTCCGGGCACCGAGCTGCAGGTCGGCAGCCCGGTCACGGTGATCGTGTCAAGCGGCCCGGCACAGGTGCACGTTCCCGACCTCACCGGCCAGTCTCAGACGGGGGCCGAAGCTGCGATCAGCACGGCCGGGCTCGTGCTCGGCACGGTCAGCCAGCAGATCTCCACATCGCAGGCGCCGGGCACCGTGCTGTCGCAGTCACCCCAGGCGGGAAGCTCGGTGCGCACCGGGACTGCCGTGAGCCTCACGCTGGCGAAGGCGTCAGACGAAGTGGCTGTGCCCAATGTCGTCGGGCAGAGCGAGGCGCAGGCGGCGGCCGCGCTGGGAGGCGCGGGGTTCGTCCCGACCGTCGTGAACGTGACTACCACCGAACCGAGCCAGGTCGGCCTGGTGGCGAAACAGAGCCCGCCGGCGGGCCGGCGCGCGCGCAAGGGCTCAACGGTGACTCTCACGGTTGCGGTGCTGGGTCCCCAGACGACCCCGACGACCCCGACCACCACCAGTGCAACGGGCGCCACCGGTGCCACCGCGGCGCCCCCCGGGCCCTGATCACGCGATGAAGGCGCTCACCGTCGCGGTGCTCGCAGGGGGACGCTCGTCCGAGCGTGAAGTGTCGCTGTCCTCCGGGGCCGCCGTGCGCGACGGGCTGCTGGCCGGCGGCCACACCGTGATGTGGGTGGAGGTCGCCCCGGACGGCGCCTGGCGATGCGACGGCGAGCTGCTCAGCGTGACCCCCGGCCAGGGCCTGCTCGGTGTCGACGTCGTCTTTCCCGTGCTCCACGGCCCGTTCGGCGAGGACGGAACGGTGCAGGGGCTCCTCGAGACCGCCGACGTGGCCTATGTTGGCTCCGGGGTGGCCGCGTCCGCGGTGTGCGTCGACAAGGTTCTGTTCAAGGAGCTGATGTCGGCGAGCGCGATCCCCCAGGTGAACTACCTGGGCGTCAGCGAAGACCGCTTCACGCACTCCCGGGGAGAGGTGCTCGCCGAGATCGCGGCGCTGGGGCTGCCGGTCTTCGTGAAGCCCGCGCACCTCGGTTCCTCGGTGGGCATAGCCAAGGTGACCGCGGCGCAGGAGATGGTCCAGGCGCTCGAGGAGGCGTTCGCGCACGATGGGCTCGTGATAGTCGAGCAGATGGCGCACGGCGCCGAGGTCGAGTGCGCGGTGCTGGGCTCCCCGCGCTCTGAGCGTGATGCCGGCACCCCACCCGCGGTCGTCTCGGAGCCCGGGGAGATCGGCCTGGCGGGCGACTGGTATGACCTCACCGCGAAGTACGCGCCAGGGGGCATGGAGCTGACGGTGCCCGCACGGATCTCACAGAGCGCCACCGAACAGGTGAAGAAGATCGCCGTGGAGGCATTCCTGCGCGCCGGATGCGACGGGCTGGCGAGGGTGGACTTCTTCGTGGATCGCGAGCGGGTGCTGCTGAACGAGTTGAATACGATGCCGGGCTTCACTCCCACGAGCGTCTACGCCAAGCTGATGGGTGCCTGCGGCGTCCCCTACGCCGTGCTGGTGGATCGCCTCTGCCGCCTGGCGCTCGAGCGCCACGAGGAACGGCGGCGCTACAGCTACTGAAGCTGTTTGAACAACGTGAGTTCGGCGATCTGGGCCGCCTGCATGTTGGGGGGCAACGTCGTGAGCCAGATCAGGTAGTAGCGGTATGCCTGGCCGGTGGACTTAAGCAGGATCCGTTCCCGGTCGTGGACATAGCCGCTCGCCCCCACGGGCCCCTGCCATCCTCGTGCGGCCAGCGGGGTCGCGTCGCCGTAGGGCAGTTCGAGGTTGATGTGATTGGCCACGAAGATCTGCACCGCGAAGCCCGGCGTGGGAGTCTGGATCTCGATTGCACTCCCGGCCACGCCCGGCGAGGCGTCGAGGTAGATGCCGGCGCCCACGCCACCCGGCTTCTTGAGTGTTCCGTTGTAGTACTGCTCGGTGCTCCACGTCGTGTTCGGGTCGCTGTCCACGACGTTCTGGACGAGGTTGCGGTTTTCCGGGCCGGTTCCGAACGGGTTGTAGCCATGCGCGGCGGTCTGGCTCAGCGGCACGGGCTGCAGGCCGGGCTGGGCGACGACCTCCGGCGCCACCCCCGTGCCGCGGTGGGTCTGCCCGACGAGGGCAGCGATCGTAACGGCGACGATCGCGCCCAGCAGGGCTAGCAGGGCCACCCAGCGCGCCGGGTGGCGCATCCGCCAGGGCACCCGCCGCCGGGCGGTTCCGGGCAGGGTGCGCAGCACCGTTCCCACCTCGCCGGTGGCCTGGCCCGAACGGGAAGCCTCGAGCGCGAGCACCTCCTCGAGGTCGGCGACCATGCTGGCGGCGTCGGGGTAGCGGACGCTCAGGTCCTTGGCGAGCGCGCGGTCGAGCACCGCGGCCGTCGCCGCGGAGAGCTCGGGGCGCAGACGCTGCACGTCGGGCACCTCCTCGCGCACGTGCCTCATCGCCACGGCGACGGGCGACTCGGCGACGAATGGAACCGAGCCGGTGAACATCTCATAGAGGACGACACCCAGCGAGTACAGGTCCGACTGCCCGGTGACGGGTTGGCCGAGTGCCTGCTCGGGTGAGACGTAGTCGGTGGTGCCGAGGACCCGCCCGGCGATCGTCAGCCCTTCCTCGGTGAGCGTGCGCGCGATACCGAAGTCGGTGATCTTGGCCCCGCCTTCGATGCCGATGAGCACGTTCTGGGGCTTCACGTCCCGATGGACGATCTGCTGTTCGTGGGCGGCTCCGAGGGCTCGCGCGATCTCGATCGCGTAGGCGAGCGCCTGCGGGATGTCCAGCGGCCCTTCCCGGCGGATCAGGTCCTTGAGCGTCTCGCCCTCGACGTACTCGAGCACGATGTACGGGGCGCCCACGCCGGGGTGATGGCCGTCGGTCGAGGGCTCCTCGCCCGCGTCTATCACCGTCACGATGTGCGGATGGCTGAGGCGCGCCACCGAGCGCGCCTCACGGCGGAAGCGCTCGAGCTGGTCGGAGTCGGCGGCGATCTCCCGGTGCATCAGCTTGATCGCGACCGGGCGTTCGAGCACCGTGTCGAAAGCCAGATAGACGGTCGACATGCCGCCGCGCCCGATCTGGGCGTCGAGACGGTAGCGCCCTCCGAGAAGGGTCCCGAGCACGGTCATCGGCCCATATTGTGCGGCCCACGCAGGCGGCGCGGCGTCAGGCGCTCGCAGCCGGGCGATCCCGCAGGCGCAGCATCACGACGGCCGCGAGCAGGCAGCGGTAGACCGCGTAGGGGAGCACAGGGCGCGCCTCGCCACGGGTGCCGCGAAACAGGCGAGCGCTCAGCAGAGTGGAGAGGAACGCGGAGCTCGCGCCGGCTGCGAGCTCGCGCGAACGGCCCCTCGCCGCTCCCTGCGTGGCGAGCCGGAATCCCTCCCAGGCGCTGGCCGCCAGGATGACGGGCAGCGCCGCGTGCCAGGAGAGCGCGTGGGCGTCGCTGCGCGAGAAGCCACGTGCCCGTGCCGCGGTGAGCGCGGCCCCGCTGCGCGAGACCCCCGGGATCAGCGCAACGGCCTGCGCGAGTCCGAGCGCAAGCCCGTCGAGCGGCCGCGCGTCCTCGCGACGGCGCCCCTTGCGCGCCGGGCGTGCATCGGAAAGCGCCAGTGCGAGCGCTCCGCCGGCGAGCCCCAAGGCGATCGTACGTGGCCCGCCGAGCCGCTGCTCGATGACGGGCCGCAGGGCGACTCCCGCGACTGCCGGGGGCGCGAGCGAGAGCAGGATCACCGCGAGCCGGCGCCCGTCGAGGCGCGACGCCTCGCTGATCAGCTCTCCACGCATGTCGATCGCGAGCGCGAGGCCCGTCCCGGCGTGGAGGGCTACCTCGAAGGACTTGCGCAGCCCTCCGTCCAGCTCGCCATATGGCCATCCGGCGAGCCACGGGATCACCGACGTGTGGGCGGAGGAGGAGACCGGCAGGAGCTCGGTCGGACCCTGAAGGAGTCCCAGCGCGACGGCGTGTCGGAGCGCCGCAGGCGCGCTATCCCGCCACATCGGTGGCGGCGCCGCCGGTGTCGTTGCGCCCCCGTCTGCGCCGGATGAGCGCGTACACCACGGCGATGACGATCAGCGCGACCACCGCGTAGTCCACGTAGTCGAAGTACTTGCGCACGGTTTCCCATTCCGAGCCCACGGCCTGCCCGGCGAGCGCGAGACCCAGCACCCAGGGAAGGCAGCCCGCGACCGTGAACAGCGTGAAGCGCCCGAATGGCATCTTCGCGACGCCGGCGGGCAACGAGATGAACGTGCGAATGATCGGCAGCATGCGGCTGAAGAACACCGCCGGCGCCCCGTAACGCTCGAACCAGCGATCGGCCCAGGCTATGTGGCTCGGCTTCAGGTGCAGCCAGTGACCGTGGCGTTCGATCAGCTCGACGCGCCCCGCCCGCCCTACGCCGTAGGCGATCCACGAGCCCACGAGGTTGCCCAGCACCCCCGCGGCGACGATGCCCACGATCGTCAGGTGGTGGTGCGCGGCGCTCGAGGTGGGGTCCGCGACGGCGAACCCGGCGAACATCATCGTGGCCTCCGAGGGAATCGGGATGCATGCGCTCTCGGCGAGCATCAGCAGGAAGATCGCCGGCAATCCGGCGTCGCGCACGAAATGCGATGCGGTGGTGACCAGCGATTCGGAGATCGACGCGAGGACGAGCATGCGCAGCGCAACGATACCGTGCGCGTTCGCATGCTCATCTGGATCGACCTGACGAACAGCCCGCACGTGCTAGTCATGCGCCCGGTGATCGAGCTGCTGCAGGCTGAAGGGCACGAGGTGCGGGTGACCGCCCGCGACTTCGCTCAGACGCTCGAGCTGTGCGAGCGCTTCGGCATCGCGCACACGGCGGTCGGCCATCATCGCGGCGAGCGCCTGGCAGCGAAGGCCGCGGGACTCGCCTCGCGCTCGGCCGCCCTCGTGCGCTGGGCGCGGGCCGCCTCGCGGGCGGCGGGCGGCGGGCGCTTCGACCTCGCGCTCGGCCACGGCTCGAACGACATCACCGTCGCGGCCGCGATCCTGCGGGTGCCAAGCGCCACGATGTTCGACTACGAGTGGGCGACCGTCCAGCACAACGTCAACTGCCGCCTCGCGAGGACCGTCGTGGTGCCACGGGCGATCCCGCCCGAGCGCCTCTACCGCTACGGGGCCAGGGGCAAGGTGCGGGCCTATGAGGGGTTGAAGGAGGAGTACTACCTGGCCGACTTCGAGCCCGACCCCGCAGTCCTCGACGAGCTGGCGCTGGACCGCGCCCGCCCGCTCGTCGTGGTGCGCACGCCGCCCGAGGTCGCGCTCTATCACCGTTTCGAGAACAGCCTGTTCGCGCAGGTTCTCGACCGCCTAAGCAGCGCCGCCGAGTCTGAGGGCGTCCAGCCGGTGGTGCTGCCGCGCGTGGACTCCCAGCGCGAGGCCCTCGATCGGGTGCCTGGATTCGTCGTCCCGAGGCACGCGATCGACTCGCAGTCGCTGATCGCCTACGCCGACCTGGTGATCTCCGCCGGTGGCACCATGAACCGCGAGGCGGTGGCGCTCGGGACCCCTGTGTACACGACCTTCGAAGGCCGGCCAGGCGCCGTGGATGAAGCGCTGATAGCCGAAAACCGCCTGCGCAGGCTGGAGAGTGCCCAGGAGATCGACCTGCGCAGGCGCGACCGCGCCGGCGCCGGGCGGCGAATCCGCCGCGATCCGCGGGTGCTCGTGGACCTGCTCCTCTCGCCGCTCATCCTGTAACGGGCTTACAATCCAGCGAATGCGCCGACGGATCCGCTCCGCGGCCCTTCCCCTTCACCGGCACGCGCTGCTCCAACTCGTGGTGGACGGGGTGCTGGTCGCGCTCGCATACTACCTCGCCTTCCAGCTGCGCTTCGACAAGGGGCCCAGCGGCCACTACGCGGTCCTGCGCGATCGCACGATCGGGTGGGTCCTCGCCGTGAGCCTGCCCGTGCTCGTCCTCTCGCGGGTCTATCAGCGCCGCTGGCGTTATTCCGGCCAGCGCGACTACGAGGCGGTCGCACGGGCCGTCCTCGCAATCGTGCTGCTGATGGTCGTCGCCGTCGCCGTCCTGCGCCCCGTCGAGCGCGCGACGCGGCACGGCACCTCGGCGATCGGCCTGCCAAACGGCGTCATCGTGCTGTTCGCGCTGCTGGCGCTGGTGTTCCTCGTCGGCGTGCGGGCGCTTGCGCGCAGCGTGTACGAGCGCCGCCCCCTCGCGGCCTTCCGCGGAGGGCGCAAGGGGGAACGCAGCGTCCTGATCGCAGGTGCCGGCGACGGCGGACGACTGGTGCTGCGCGAGATCAACCGCAACCGCGAGCTCGGGCTCGCGCCGGTCGGCTTCCTCGACGATGATCCGCACAAGCGAGGGCTGCGCATCGACGGGGTGCGAGTGCGCGGAGACACCGAAGGCGACCTACCCCGCATCCTCGACGAGTCCGAGCCGGACGAAGTGATCATCGCGATCCCCTCGGCCCCCGGCTCCACGCGCGCGCGAATCGTCCGCGAGTGCCGCGCCCGTGGAATCCCCGTCCGCACGCTGCCGACCGTCTTCGAGCTGCTCCAGACCCGCGGCGCGCTCGCCCGGCAGATGCGCGAGGTCCGCGTGGAGGACGTGCTCGGGCGCGAGCCGGTGCAGGTCGAGCTGGAGCGCGCCGGCGGCTACCTCGCCGGCGAGACCGTCCTTGTCACGGGCGCCGGCGGCTCCATCGGCTCCGAGCTGTGCCGCCAGATCGCCCGCGTCGAGCCGCACCGGATCGTGCTGCTCGACCACGCCGAGGACAACCTCTTCTCGATCGAGCGTGAGCTCCAGGACGAGCGTCACGTGCCGTCCTCCATGCTCGCCGCCGTGCTGGCGGACTGCAAGGAGGAGGAGCGCATGCGCGAGATCTTCGCCGAGCATCGGCCGACCGTCGTCTTCCACGCCGCCGCGTACAAGCACGTCGGCCTGATGGAGGCCAACCCCGTGGAGGCGGTGCGCAACAACGCGATCGCCACGAGGGTCGTCGCGCACGTCGCCGGTCAGCACGGGGCGCGACGCTTCGTGCTGGTCTCAACCGACAAGGCCGTTGCGCCGGCGACCGTCATGGGGGCGTCGAAGGCGCTCGCCGAGTTCGCGCTGGAGGCCGCCACCGCTCGCTTCCCGGATACGCGCTACGCGGCGGTGCGCTTCGGCAACGTGCTCGGCTCCTCGGGCAGCGTCGTGCCCATCTTCCGGCGCCAGATCGAGCGCGGGGGACCGGTGACCGTGACCGACGAGCGAATGGCCCGCTACTTCATGACGATCCCCGAGGCGGTCCAGCTGATCATCCGCTCGGGCTCGCTCGCATATTCACCGGAGGATGAGCAGGGGCAGCGCGCCGCTCCCGCGGGTGCCGAGGTGTTCGTGCTCGACATGGGCGAGCCGGTTCGCATCGTCGAGTTGGCCCGCGCGATGATCGAGCTGTCCGGCCTCGATCCCGAGCGCGACATCGACATCGAGATCGTCGGGCGCCGCCCCGGCGAGAAGCTGCATGAGGAGCTGTTCAACAGCTACGAGTGTCCACGACCCACCAGCGCGGAGAAGATCCTGTTGGCCGAACGTACACCGCTGGCGGTGGAGACCGTCGAGTCGATGTTCGCGGAGATCGGCCTGCTCGTCCTGGAGGGCGACGCTGCGGGGCTGGCGGCCAAGGTGTCCGAGCTCTCGGCCGCACGCAACCTGCCCGAGAGTCCCGTCGCGCCGGCGCTGTCAGACAGCTCGGCGCCCGAGGTCCCCGAGCCCTTCGAGGAGAGCATCGGCGACGGCCCGGGCGGGCAGGGGGAGTCCATCGGGGTCCTGCCGCATGACGGTGAGCATCGCGCGCCTGCCCCCCTCATACACTCTCGGGATTCATGACGCCCTCGCTGCTCGCGCTGACCCTTTCGGGCTCGCTCACCCAGGTTGGAGCCATCGCGGCGTTCGCGGCACTGCTGGGGATCGCGGTCCTGTCATTGCTGTCCTTCTCCCAGGCCCGTGAGATCAAGCGTCTGCGGGAGTGGGCCGGCCGCGCACCCGAGCGGGCGGCCGACCTCGAGCAGCGGGTCAGCGCCGATGCCACCGCCCGGGGCCTGCAGCCCGGAACGGGTGTCCCGTCATCCGGCTCCTCTGGTGTCCAGTCGGTACGCCCGGTGCCACGCGCCACCCCGATCGCCAGCCGTGCGGCCGGCGTCGCGGGCTCGCCGGCGGCTCCGGCCCCCCAGGTTCCGGTTCCCACGCCTGCTGGCCAGGCCGCGACTCCGCCGGGCCCCCCCCAGGTTCCGGTTTCCACGCCTGCTGGCCAGGCAGCGACTCCGCCGGGCCCCCCCCAGGTTCCGGTTCCCACGCCTGCTGGCCAGGCCGCGACTCCGCCGGGCCCCCCCCAGGTTCCGGTT
>Ga0209048_10002211_pt1 | contig 19529 bp, 16 predicted proteins | sample FrelakmetCRP12CR_FD_187146 | JGI IMG/M metagenome (GOLD analysis project Ga0209048, IMG submission 187146) | Freshwater lake sediment microbial communities from the University of Notre Dame, USA, for methane emissions studies - CRP12 CR (SPAdes)... | ecosystem: Environmental > Aquatic >... | reverse complement strand
AGGCGAGGAACAGGGCCACAGAGACGAGTCGCCGCGGGTCAAACCGCGGCGGGTGAAACGCGGCAACCTCCATCCGGAGCAACACCAAGTAGGCGGACGTGCATTTGGCAACACAGGCTGCTCGTCTAGTCCGCGGGTAGGTGGCTTGAGCGCACCGGCGACGGTGCGCCTAGAGGAATGACGGCCATAGCGCGCAAGCGCCGTAACAGAACCCGGCTTATCGGCTGACTTCGGATTTCTTTGACGGGTCGCAGGGCGCGGCGAGAGTCGGCGGGCGCACGGAGTGCCTAAGTCCGACGGCGCGACGGCTCTCGCCGCGTCCTGCGGCGCGTTCAGAACCTCCGCCACCTCGCGTCCTTCAGGATCTCGCGCGCGGCATTGTGTCCCGGGATGCCGGTGACGCCCCCGCCGGGGTGCGCGCCGGCGCCGCACAGGTAGAGCCCGCGCAACGGCGCACGGTAGTCGGCGTGCCCGAGGATCGGTCGGGCCGCGAAGAGCTGATCGAGCGCGAGCGCGCCGTGGAAGATGTCGCCGCCGGTGAGACCGAATTCGCGTTCGAGGTCGAGCGGCGTCAGCGCGCGGCGGCCGACGACGCTCGCCCTGAAGTTCGGCGCGACCCGGTTGACAGTGTCGATCATCAGGTCCGCGACCTCCTCGCGCGCGTCGTCCCACGTGCGACCCGGCATGACCTTCGGCAGTTCGGGATGCACGTGCTGGCAGAAGAGGCTGGCCACGTGCATGCCGGGCGGCGCGAGCCCCTCGTCGACCACCGACGGGATCAGCACCTCGACGATCGGCGCGGCCGACCATCCGTGCGTTCGCGCATCGAAATACGCGCGCTCCATGTAGGCGAGCGACGGCGCGATCACGATGCCGCTCGCGTGGTGCGGCTGCGCGTTTCTCCCGGGCAGCACGGTGAAATCCGGAAGCTCGGACAGCGCCACGTTCATCCGGAAGGTCCCCGAGCCGCAGCGGTAGCCGGCGATGCGCGCGCGGAAGTCATCGGGCAGGTGCTCGGGCGCCACCAACTGCTCGAACAGGAGCTTCGGGTTGACGTTCGCGACCACGCGCCGCGCACGGACGACCTCGCCGCTCGCGAGCAGCACGCCGGCGGCGCGCCCGCCGGCGACGATCACGCGCGCGACCGGGGCGCCCGTGCACAGCTTGACGCCGCGCGCCGCGCATTCCTTCGCCATCGCGTGCGTGATCGCCCCCATGCCCCCGCGCGCGTGTCCCCACTGCCCGCGCTTGCCGTTCACCTCGCCGAAGACGTGGTGCAGCAGCACGTAGGCGGAGCCCGGCGTGTACGGGCTCGCGAAATTCCCGACGACCGCGTCGAATCCCAACGCCGCCTTCATCGGGCTGGACTCGAACCAGTGATCGAGCACCTCGGCCGCGCTCTTCGTGAACAGGTCGAGGACGTCGCGCTGCCCCGCGAGATCGAGCGCGCGAAACCGCTTCGCCGCCTTCCACGCGTCGAGCATCGCCGGCACGCCGCCGCCCACGTTCGGGGGCGTCGCCAGGAGGAGCCCGCGCAGGACCCCCGCGACGCGGTCGAGCATCGCGAAATACCCGGTGAGGCGCTGCGCGTCGCGGGACGAGTATTTCGCGATCTCGGCCTGCGTGGCCTCGAGCCCGCCGCCGACCTTCAGGTAGCCGCCGTCCGGCAGCGGCAGGAAATTCGCGAACGGCCGCTCGATGACCGACAGGCCATGCTGCGCGAGCCGCAGATCGCGGATCACCTTCGGATCGAGCAGGCTGACCGTGTAGCTCGCGGTCGAGTTGCGGAATCCCGGGTGGAACTCCTCCGTGACCGCCGCACCGCCCAGCACCGTGCGCCGCTCGAGCACGCAGACGGACAGCCCGCCGCCGGCAAGATAGGCGGCGCAGGTGAGGCCGTTGTGGCCGCCGCCGATGACGACGGCGTCGAAGCTCGCGGATCCCGCGGTCATGGCGGCGCGGTTCGCGCCTCAGGCGGCCGACGTTCGCGCGCCGGCGCTGTCGAGCGCTCCCGGCGCCCGACGCGCGGCCGCAACGGCGACGGCGCGGTGCCGGGCGCGCACCGGCCGGTCAGTCTTCATTGAGCCCGGCCGCCACGATCGAAAAGCCGCTGTCGACGTACGTGATGTCGCCGGTCACGCCGCTCGCCAGATCCGACAGCAGGAACGCGGCCACGTTGCCGACCTCGTCGATCGTGACGTTGCGGCGCAGCGGCGCGTTCTTCTCGACGAAGCGCTGGATCTTCGAGAAGCCGCCGATGCCGGCGGCGGCCAGCGTCTTGATCGGGCCTGCCGATATGCCGTTGACGCGGATGCCTTCGGGACCCAGGCACGCCGCGAGATAGCGGACGTTGGCCTCGAGGCTCGCCTTCGCCAGCCCCATCACGTTGTAATTGGGCAGCGCGCGCAGCGCGCCAAGATAGGTGAGCGTCACCAGCGCGCCGCCGCGCCCCTGCAGCAGCGGCCGCGCGCCCTTCGCCAGCGCCGCCAGGCTGTACGAGCTCACGTCGTGGGCCGTTGCGAACGCGGCGCGCGAGATCGCGTTCAGGAAGTCGCCGGAGAGCGCTTCGCGCGGCGCGAACGCGATCGCGTGCAGCATGCCGTCGAGGCCGCCCCACTCGGCGCCGAGCGACGCGAACAGCGCATCGATGTCGTCGTCCTTCGTCACGTCGCACGGCAGCACCGGCACCTTGCCGAATTCGGCGGCGATCCTGACTACGCGGTCCTTGAGGTCGTCGTTGACGTAGGTGAACGCGAGCGTCGCGCCCTCCCGGTGGCAGGCGCGCGCGACGCCGCAGGCGATCGAGCGGTCGGACAGGACGCCCGTGATCAGGATCTTCTTGCCGGCGAGAAAGCTCATGTTGACTCCGGAGGCCGCGGGACGCCGCGGTGCGTGAAAGGGTGCAGGGGATCAGAACAGCGGCTGCAGCGCATCGATCACGCCGCACGCGACGCGGTTGTTGGGAACGCCCGGCTGCGCCTCGAGCGAGCCCGCCTCGCCGGCGTGGACGACGACCGCCTTGCCGCCTATGCCGCCGGGGCCTTCGAGCGTCAGGCCGGGCATGCGCGTGGAAACGACGGCGTAGCCATCCACGGCCGTGATCGTGACCGCCGCCGGTTCCGCGGTCCCGGGAAACACGAGCGGCGGTCCCGCCGAAAACCCGTTCGGGGACGAGCAATTGCCGTTGGCGTGGATCACGATCCGCAGCCGGCCCGAGTATCCCCCAAGGAAATCGGCGACGACCGCAACACCGCCTTCCACCTGCCGGAACGTGATCAGGCCGCGCACGGCACTGCCGCCGATTGGAACCAGTCGCGCGCCGACCGCCATCCCGCCACCGCGCGTCCCCTTGTCGTCGGCGGTCTGGCACGACGCGAGGCCGCTAGCGAGCGCGGCGGCCAGCGCGCAGCGCAACAGGCGCTCTAGCACGGGTGCGGCCCCGTTGGTCCGTGACCGCGGCCGCGCGAAACGCGTCGCCGCCTCGTTCGGCGGCACCCTCAGGACCTGCGGATGACGCCGCATGCCACGCGAGCGCCGGAATTGCCGGCGGGCTGCGTCTTGAAGTCGTCAGGGTCCTTGTGCAAGATCACGCCCTTGCCGAGCACGTCGGTGGCGCTGCCGCCGACCGTGATCACGTCGAGTTCCGCCGTGAGCGTCGCATTACCGGCTGCATCGCTCGTCAGCATCGGCATGTCGCCGGCGTGCCGATCCGGCGTCGACGGCGCCGCGTGTGCCTTCCCGAGCGGATTGAAGTGCCCGCCGGCGCTCATGCCGTCGCCCGAGCCGCAATCACCCTTTTCGTGGACGTGGAAGCCATGGCTGCCGGGCGTGAGGCCGGCGACTTGCGCGACGACCACGACCTTGTCGCCCTTCTGCGTGAAGGTCACCGTTCCGTTCGCCGTGTTGCCGTTCGTCGGTGCGAGGTCGGCAACCGCGGACGGCCCCGGCGGCGCCATCGCCGCGCAACCCGCCAGGAACGCGCCGATCGCGACGAACCCGAGTGCGTGCCTCATCTGACTCCCTCGAACGTACCGCGTTGCCCGTCGCCAGCAGCGCGCGCGGCGCCCGCATCCTGGCGGGCGCCCATCATAAGCGATGCCCGCCCCGCTGAAAAGGTCGCGCGGCCTCGAATGCCGCAACGCGAGGGGCGCACCACGCACGGCAGGGTGCCGCATCGGTGCCACCCGACCCTCGCGCCATCGGGCCCGCGGCCCTCGCGGTAGAATGCTGCGGCCGCGCGCTGCACGCCGCCGCGTCTCCTTCCTGCATCCGGGACACCGATGTCGCACATGACCCCTTCCGAGATCGTCAGCGAGCTCGACAAGCACATTGTCGGGCAGAACGCGGCGAAGCGCGCGGTCGCCATCGCGCTGCGCAACCGCTGGCGGCGCCAGCAGGTGCCGGAGCCGCTGCGGCAGGAGATAACGCCGAAGAACATCCTGATGATCGGCCCGACCGGCGTGGGCAAGACCGAGATCGCGCGCAGGCTCGCGCGGCTTGCTGAAGCGCCGTTCATCAAGGTCGAGGCGACCAAGTTCACCGAGGTGGGCTACGTCGGCCGCGACGTCGACACGATCATTCGCGATCTCGTCGAGGCCGCGATCAAGCAGACGCGCGAAGCGGAGGCGCGCAAGGTGCGCGACCGCGCGGCGGACGCCGCCGAGGAGCGGCTGCTCGACGTGCTGCTGCCCCCGGCGCGCGAGGTCAACATCCACGACATGCAGCCGACGGATTCGGCGACCCGGCAGAAGTTTCGCAAGATGCTGCGCGAGGGCAAGCTCGACGACCGCGAGGTCGAGGTCGAGATCTCGCTGCTGTCGCCGCAGATGGAGATCATGGCGCCGCCGGGGATGGAGGACCTCACGAGCCAGCTCCAGGGCATGTTCCAGCAGATGGGCGGCGCACGGCGCAAGCTGAAGAAGATGACCGTCACCGAGGCGCAGAAGACGCTGACCGACGAGGAGGCGGCGAAGCTCATCAGCGACGACGACATCAAGGCGAAGGCGCTCGCGGCCGTCGAGCAGAACGGCATCGTGTTCCTCGACGAGATCGACAAGATCGCGAGCCGGCAGGAGACCCACGGCGCCGACGTCTCGCGCCAGGGCGTGCAGCGCGACCTCCTGCCGCTGGTCGAGGGCACGACAGTGTCGACGAAATACGGGATGGTCCGCACCGATCACATCCTCTTCATCGCGTCGGGCGCGTTCCATTTCTCGAAGCCGTCGGACCTCATTCCCGAGCTGCAGGGCCGCTTTCCGATCCGCGTCGAGCTCTCCTCGCTGTCGGTCACCGATTTCGAGCAGATCCTCACGGCGACCGACGCATGCCTCGTTCGCCAGTACGAGGCGCTGCTGTCGACGGAGAACGTGCATCTGGACTTCAGGCCCGAGGGCATCCGCCGGCTCGCGGAGATCGCGTTCGCCGTCAACGACAAGCAGGAGAACATCGGCGCGCGCCGGCTCTACACGGTGATGGAGCGCCTGCTCGACGATCTCTCGTTCCACGCGACGCAGCGCACCGGCGAATCGTTCACCATCGACGCCGCGTACGTCGACGAGCGGCTCAAGGGCATCGCAGGCGACGAAAACCTGGCCCGGTACATCCTCTGACGGATGCTGATCCGGCTCCTCGGCATCATCCTGCCGGTGTTCTCGGTCATCGCGCTGGGCTGGCTGTACGCGCGGCGCGCGAAGCCCGATCTCGTCTGGGTCAACCGGATCAACGTCTCGGTGCTGGCGCCCGCGCTCGTGTTCTCGGCGCTGGCGAGCAAGGAGTTCGACATCGGCGCGAACGTGCCGCTGATCGCGGGCAGCATCGGCGTCGTGCTCGGGTCGGGGCTCCTCGCATGGCCGTTCGCGAAGCTACTGCACCAGGACTACCGGACGTGGGTGCCGCCGATGATGTTCAACAACTGCGGCAACATGGGGCTGCCGCTCGCCTACCTCGGCTTCGGCCCGGCCGGGCTTTCGGCGATGGTGATGCTGTTCGCGATCTCGAACCTCGCGCACTTCACGCTCGGCGTGCACATCGTCAACCGGCACGCCGCGTTCTGGCCGGTCTTTCGCAATCCGATGGTCGTCGCCACGTTCCTCGGGTTCGCGTTCGCGATCGCCCGCCCGCCGACGCCGGACTGGCTCGTCCTCGCGATCAGGATGGTGGGCGACGCGGCGATCCCGCTGATGCTGATCTCGCTCGGTGCGCGGCTCGCCGAGGCGCGCTGGGACGAATGGCGCCTCGGCGCGCTCGGCGGCCTCGTCTGTCCGCTGACCGGCATCGCGCTCGCCGGCCTGCTCATTCCCGTTCTAGATCTCGACCGCACGCAGCAGGGACTCCTCCTTCTCTTCGGCTGCCTGCCGCCGGCCGTGCTCAACTTCATGGTCGCCGAGCAGTACGGGCAGGAGCCGGGTAAGGTCGCCTCGATCGTCCTGATCGGCAACATGATGTCAGTGCTGTTCGTGCCGCTGGGGCTTTCGCTGGCGCTGCGCTGATGGGCCGCGAGGCGTCCGACGTCGACGCGGTCCTGCTCGACTTCGGCGGGGTGCTGATCGAGCTCGCGGGTGTCGAGCAGATGCTCGCGTGGTGCCCGCAGCTCGCCGGCACCGAGACGCTGTGGCGGCGGTGGCTCGAATCGCCCGCGGTACGTCGCTACGAGACGGGCGGCGGCACGCGCGAGATCTTCGCCGCGGAAATCGTCCGCGCGTTCGGGCTGCCGGTCACCGGCGAGGAGTTCCTGCACGCCTTCACGCACTGGCCGCGCATGCTCTTTCCGGGCGTCGCCGACCTGCTCGTCGCCCTCGCGCCGCGCTGCCGGCTCGCCAGCGTCTCGAACACGAACGAGCTGCACTGGGAGCGGTTCGAGCGCGAGTGGTCGCTGCCCGGCTACTTCCATCACAACTTTCCCTCGCACCGGGTCGGCACGCTGAAGCCGGACACCGCGTACTTTCTCCACGTCCTGGAAACGCTCGACGTCGATGCGGAGCGGACGCTTTTCATCGACGACAACCGCATCAACGTCGATGCCGCAGCACGGCTCGGGATCGTCGCCCGGCACGCGAGCGGCATCGACGGGCTCACCCGCGCGCTGGCCGAGTTCGGCCTCCCGGGCTGATCGTCCCGTCGCCATCCGCCCTCGCCGTGAGTTCGCCGGCCGTTCCCGATGTCAGTCGAGCGTGCTGCGGAACGCGGAGAGGCCGATCGCGGCGACCACCGCCATGAACGCGACGATGGGCCAGACCTCGGGCATCGTCTCGGCGAGGCCGTTGCCCTTGAGCAGCAGGCCGCGGACGATCCGCAGGAAGTGCGTGAGCGGCAGGCACTCGCCGATCGCCTGCGCCCAGCCCGGCATACCGCGGAACGGGAACATGAACCCCGAAAGCAGGATCGACGGCAGGAAGAAGAAGAAAGTCATCTGCATCGACTGCAGCTGGTTCGCAGCGACGGTCGAGAACGTAAGCCCGAGCGTCAGGTTCGCCGCGATGAACAGCAGCACCGCGGCGTAGAGCGCGACAAGGCTGCCCTGCATCGGCACCGCGAAGATGAGCTTCGCGAGCGCCAGCACGAGCGTCACCTGCAAGAGCCCGATGGCGACGTACGGGACGATCTTGCCGGTCATCACCTCGAGCCCCGTGGCCGGCGTCGACAGCAGGTTCTCCATCGTCCCGCGCTCGCGCTCGCGCGTGATCGCGAGGCCGGTGATCAGCACCATCGTCATCGTCAGGATCACGCCGATCAGCCCCGGCACCACGTTGTACTGCGCGATCGCCTCGGGGTTGTAGCGCGCGTGGACGAGGAACTCGAACGCGCCGGGCTTCGCGGCGAGCGGCGCGAGCGGGCCGGTCAGCTCGCGGGCGAGCGCCGTCTGCGCGAGCGTGGTCAGCGTCGAGATCGCATTCGCCGTCGCCAGCGGATCGGTGGCGTCGGCGTCGACCAGTACCGCGGGCCGCTCGCCGCGGAGGAGCTGCCGCGAGAAGCCAGCCGGGATCGTCAGGACGAACTGCGCCTCACCCGTCGCCAGCATCCGGTCGGCCTCGGCCTCCGTGGTCGCCTGGCCGACGAAACGGAAATAGTCGGTGTTGTCGAGCGCCTTCAGGATCGCGCGCGCGAACTCGCTGCGGTCGTAGTCGACGAGCGCGGTCGGCAGGTGCTTCGGGTCGGAGTTGATCGCGAACCCGAACAGCACCAGCTGCATCACCGGGATGCCGACGATCATCGCGAACGTCAGCCGGTCGCGCTTCAACTGGATGAACTCCTTGGCGACGATGCCGAGCCAGCGGGAGAGGGAGAACCAGCGATTCACTGGGTTCCCTTCGTGCGGCGCACCCCGGCGTTGCCGCGGGATCCGTCGTCGTCGGGGATCGGCGGCATGCCGTCGTGCATCAGGTGGATGAACACGTCCTCGAGGCTCGGCTCGATCCGCCGCCAGCGACGGCCGGGCTCGGCCTTCAGGGGCGCGAGCGCCGCATCGAGCCGCGCTTCGTCGGCGCCGGTGACGTGCAGCGCGGTGCCGAACGCCGCAACCTGGTCGACGCCGGCAAGCGCGCGCAGCCGCTCGGCGAGGGGCGCGAGGTCCTCCGCCTCGATCGACCACGTGACGAGCGACTGGCTCGCGACGACGTCTGTCGCCGTGCCCTGGACGAGCAGCCGGCCGTTGAGGATGTAGCCCAGCTTGTGGCAGCGCTCGGCCTCGTCCATGTAGTGCGTGCTGACGAGCACCGTGATGCCCCGCGCGGCGAGACCGTGCAGCTGGTCCCAGAAGTCGCGCCGCGCCTTCGGGTCGACGCCCGCGGTCGGCTCGTCGAGCAGCAGCAATTGCGGATCGTGCAGCAGGCACGCGGCGAGCGCGAGCCGCTGCTTCCAGCCGCCGGAGAGCTCGCCGGCGAGCTGCGCCGCGCGGCCGGAGAGCCCCAGGCCCGCGAGTGCCACCTCCGTGCGGCCCTTGACGTCGTCCATCCCGTACATCCGCGCGACGAAGCGGAGGTTCTCGCGGATCGTGAGGTCCTCCCAGAGGGAGAAGCGCTGCGTCATGTAGCCGACGTGGCGCTTGATGTCCTTCGTCTCGCGCAGGATGTCGTAGCCGAGGCACGTGCCCGCGCCGCTCGTCGGCGTCAGCAGCCCGCACAGCATCCGGATCGACGTGGTCTTGCCGCTGCCGTTGGGGCCGAGGAAGCCGAAGATCTCGCCGCGCCGGACCGAGAGCGTGAGGTCCCTGACAGCGTGATGCCTGCCGAACACCTTGTTGAGGCCGCGGACGTCGATGACGACGTCGGCGCCGGCGCTCGGGGCCATGTTCACCGGGGCGCGGCGAGCGTCACGTCGACCGGCTGCCCCGGGTGCAGCTTCGCGGCGTCCGCTGGTGCGGGCCTCGCCTCGACGAGGTACACGAGCTTGGCACGCGAATCGCGCGTGTAGAGCACCGGCGGCGTGAATTCGGCGCGGTCGGAGACGAACACGATCTGCGCCGGCACCGGCGCGGCGCAGCCGTCGCACGTAACGGCGATCGACTGGCCCGGCTTCACGCCGCCCAGAGCGGTCTCCGGCACGAAGAAGCGGATGCGCACGTTGCCCGGCGGCAGCACCGCGGCGACGGGGCTCCCTGCCGGCACCCAGTCGCCGACGACGTAGTACGTGTCGTGGACCAGCCCCGCCGCAGGCGCGGCGACGGCGCGCTGCATGAGCCGCCAGTCGGCCTGCGCGAGCACGTCGCGCGCCGCGCGCGCGTCGGCCTCCGCGGCACGGATCTCCTCGGTGCGCGCCGGAAGCTTCGCCGTCGCCACCGACGCCTGCAGGCTCGCGACCTGTGCCTCGTCGCGCTTCAGCTGCGTCCGCGCGTCGTCGAGCGCAGCCATGCTCACGAAGCCGCTGGCCTGCAGATCCGCCTGCCGCTTGAGGTTCGCCGCGGACAGTTCACGCGCGGCCATTGCCTGACGCAGCTGCTCGGCCACCGTCTCCACCTCGGGTGGCCGCTTGCCCGTCTTCAGGTTGTCGAGCCGCGCCTGCGCCGCCTGCAATTGCTGCTCGGCCTGCCTGCGCGCGGCAACCTCGTTCTCCCGTTCGAGCGCGAACACCGGCGCGCCCGCTGCGACTGCATCGCCGCGCTTGACCGAGAGCTGCTGCAGCGTGCCCGCGAACGGCGCCGCGATCCTGACGTACTCGCCCTCGACGTAGCCCTGCAGCGGACGCTCGCCCGCCGGTCCGCAGCCGGCTGCGAAAATCGCTGCGGCTGCAAGCGGGCAGAGAACCCAGCGGGGTCGGAGTTGGCGCAACAGGGCCCTACGCGAGAACGCGGTCGGTCACCGTTCGGGCGTCAGTATTTCACGCTGCAGCCGTACGGCGTGGTCGTCGCGACCGTCACCGGTCTGCCCGCCGTCGCCTCGGCGAGCACCGCCCGCACGTAGTTGTTGGCGCTCCGGGCGTCGGCGGGATTGGCCGAACGCCGGTCGTCGATGGCGCCGTTGTAGATCAGCTTGCCCGACGGGTCGACGACGAACATGTGCGGCGTCGTCTTCGCGCCGTACGCGCGGCCCGCGGCGCTGGTGCCGTCGATGAGCGTCGCCTTCTGCGCGCCGCCCTGCGCGCGCATCCACGCGGCCATCTGGTCCCCGGTCTTGAACTCGGCGTGGCCCGCGCTGGTGGAGTTGATCGACAGCCACACGACGTCCTTCGCTCCCCACTCCTTCTGCAGGTCCTGCATGTTCCGGCTGACGTAGTGCTTCTGCACGAACGGGCATTCCGGGTTGGTCCACTCGAGCACCACGTAACGGCCGCGGTAGTCGGCGAGGCGGACGGGGTTGCCGGCGGTGTCGGCGATGGTGAACTCGGGCGCCGCGGCGCCGGGAGCGGCCGCCAGCACCGGGGTAGCGGCGAAGAGCGCGACGCAGGCGATCCGGGCAATCGAACGCAGGTGCATGGAATCCTCCGGGGTTTGATGGTGCGCGAACGTGCGTTTCACAGAGTCGCGAGCGCGTCCTGCACGGTTCCCTGCAGAAGAACTTCCGGCAGCAGCAGGGGCTCCCTGCCGGGGCGGTACAGAACGTAAACCGGCACGCCGCTGCGGCCGAGCGCCGTCAGCGCGCGCGTGATGTCCGGATCGCGGCGCGTCCAGTCGGCGCGCAGGAGGGCCACGTTCTTCCGCGCGAACGCCGACCGGACGTCCGCGGCGTTGAGGACGAGGCGCTTGTTCACCTGGCACGTGACGCACCACGCAGCGGTGAAGTCGACGAAGACGGCGCGGCCCGACGCCGTGAGATCGGCAAGCCGCGCCGGAGCGTAGGGCTGCCAGTCGAGCTCGTTCGCCGCGGGGCCGCGACCCGACGGCACGATCGCCGGCGCATCGGCGTCGGCGCGGAAGATCGGCCATGCGAGCACCACGGCCCCCGCAAGCGCGGCGGCGCCGGCGATCCCCCACGGCCGCGCGCCGCCCGTGCGCAGGATGCTCCACGTCCAGAGCGCGAAGCCGACGCACAGCAGCGCGAGCAGCAGGCGGACCACCGCATCGTTGTCGCGCTGTGCGCCCAGCACCCACGCGAGCCAGATGACGGTCGCGTAGAGCGGAAATGCGAGCAGCTCCTTGAAACGGAGAAGCCAGGGTCCGGGGCGCGGCAGCCGGCGCCGCCAGCCCGGGAGCAGCGCCAGCGTCACGTAGGGCGTCGCCATGCCGATTCCCAGGACCACGAACACGATCACCGTGACGGCCGTCGATCCGGCGAGCGCGTAACCGAGCGCCGCGCCCATGAACGGCGCCGTGCACGGCGACGCGACGACCACGGCCAGCACGCCCGAGGCGAACGCGTCGACGGTGCGGTTCCTCGCGGTGAAGCCCGCGACCGCCGACGGCGCGAGCTGGCCGAACTCGAACACGCCCGACAGGTTCAACGCCAGCACGAAGAACAGCGCCGCCAGACCCGCGACCACCGCGGGCGATTGCAGCTGGAAGCCCCAGCCCAGCTGCTCGCCGGCGGCGCGCACCGCCGCCAGCGCGAGCCCCAGCGCGACGAAGGTCAGCACGACGCCTGCCGCGAACGCGAACGCCTCCCGGTGCAGGGTCGACCTCGTGTCGTGATGCGTGGCGAAGCCCAGCACCTTGATCGACAGCACGGGGAACACGCACGGCATCAGGTTCAGGATGATCCCGCCGACGAACGCAAACGCCACCGCGAGCGCCAGCGGCAACCCTTCGCCTGCGGGCCGCGGCGCCGCGCCGAGCACGGGGGCCGGCGCAAGCGATGGCTTCGGCCCGGCGGCGACATTGCCCGCGAGCGCGACGTCGACGGCGGCGGCACGAACGCCGCCGGCGAAACCGTTGCCGGCCGTCAGCACGCCGGCGACCCGCCCGAAGTCGCCGGTCAGGTTGAACGACACGGGCAGCGTCAGCACGTAGGCGTCGCCGTCGCGGCGGAGCGTCTGCGGCGCCGACGGCTCGATCCGCGATTCGGCATAGGGAAAGAAGCGCAGCGCGCCCGGATCGTCGGTCGGCGTGAGCGGGACGAGCTTCAGTTCGACCGTCTGGCCCCTGCCCGTGGCCGCCACCTGCCAGCCCGCGAGCGGCCGCGGTAGCGCGGCGCGCGCGGCGGCGATCGGCGCACCCCAGCGGGGGTCGGCGCTCGACGCGGTCGCAACCGGCAACGCAAGCTTGAGGTCGGCTCCCTCGGGAATGCACAGTTCCTTGCAGACGAGCCAGTCCGCGCGCGCCTCAAGCACGAGCGTGCCGCCGGTCGCCACCGCGCGCTGCGGCGTGAGCTCCACCAGATGCAGCGCTTCGCCTTCGTAACCGTAGTTGACCAGGGGACCGGCCGCCAGCGCGCGCGGCGCCGGCCACGCGATGGGACCCGCGTCGATGCCCTTGGGGAGCTTCCACTCGAGCGTTGTCGGCAGGCCCGAATCGCCGGGGTTGCGCCAGTACGTGTGCCAGCCCTTCTCCATCGAAAGGCGCAGGGCGACCGTCATCGGCTCGCCGGGGACGAGCGCCGTCTTCTCGGCGACGAGCTCGGCCTCGACGTGCGCGGTCTTCACGGAAGAGGCGGCGACGCCCGACACCCAGGCGAGCGCCGCTGCCGCGACGAGGGCGCGGCCAGCACGGCAGGGCAGCGGAATGCGGCCGATCATCGGCGGACCATGGTCGAATCGGTACCCATTGGGACGACTCGCGGCCGGAAGGGTTCCCGGCCGCCGTATAATTCTACTCGCGCGTTGCGACGGCCCCCCCGAACGGCAGACGCCCGGCGCGTCGCCGGTGCAGGGTCCTGCCCCGTGCGCCGGCGAAATCTTCGCCACACGACGACGCCAACACGCGCCCTGCCGGTCCGATTCCCCATGGAAGCCTTTCTCGTCTCGACGGGCGTCGTCGCGCTCGGCGAAATCGGCGACAAGACGCAGCTGCTCTCGCTCGTGCTCGCGGCGCGCTTCGGCAAGCCGCTGCCGATCATCGCCGGCATCCTCGCCGCCACGCTCGCCAACCACGCGCTCGCGGGCCTTCTGGGGAACCTGTTCCGTTCGATCGTGCCGCCCGGGGTGCTGACCTGGGTCGTCGCGTTGTCGTTCTTCGCCGTCGCGCTCTGGGCGCTGCGGCCGGACACCCTCGACGACGAGGAGCCGCCGCCCGCGACCCGATGGGGCGTCTTCGGCGTGACCGTCGTGGCGTTCTTCCTCGCCGAAATGGGCGACAAGACCCAGGTCGCGACCGTCGTGCTCGCCGCGAAGTTTCCGTCGCTCGCCGCCGTCGTGGCCGGCACGACGCTCGGCATGCTTGTCGCCGACGTGCCCGTCGTGCTGGTCGGCAAGGCCGCCTCCGCGAGGATCCCGCTCAAGGTCGTGCGGATCGCCTCCGCGCTGATGTTCGCGGCGCTGGGCGTCTACGCTCTCGTCGCGCAGGAACTGCCGGGCACCTGAAGCGCCGGAGCGTGCGCCTCAGCGCGGCACTCCCGGCCGGTATAATCGATCGTTTCGGACCGCCATGAAACCGTTCAACCCTGCCGAGATCGAAGCCGCCGCGCAGGCCGCGTGGAAGGCGGCCGACGCCTACCGCGCCGTCGAGCGCACGGACCGGAAGAAGTTCTTCTGCGTGTCGATGTTGCCCTACCCGTCCGGGATCCTGCACATGGGGCACGTGCGCAACTACATGATCAGCGACATGATGTACCGGCACCTGCGGATGAAGGGGTACAACGTGTTGGTGCCGATGGGCTGGGACGCCTTCGGGCTGCCCGCGGAGAACGCCGCGATGAAGGCCGGCGTCGCGCCGGCACCCTGGACCTACGACAACATCGCCCACATGAAGCGGCAGATGCAGGCGGTGGGGCTCGCCATCGACTGGTCGCGGGAAATCGCGACCTGCGATCCCGCGTACTACCGGTGGAACCAGTGGCTGTTCCTGAAGATGCTCGAAAAGGGCATCGCCTACAAGAAAACGGGCGTGGTCAACTGGGACCCCGTCGACCAGACCGTGCTCGCGAACGAGCAGGTGATCGACGGACGGGGCTGGCGCTCGGGCGCGCCGGTCGAGAAGCGCGACATCCCGATGTACTACCTGCGGATCACCGACTACGCCGACGAGCTGCTCGACAACCTCCCGAAGATGACGGGCTGGCCCGAGCGTGTGCGGGCGATGCAGGCGAACTGGATCGGCAAGAGCCGGGGCGTGCGGTTCGCGTTCACGCACGACGTCCGCGGCACCGAAGGTGAAATGCGCGGCAAGCCGATCGGCGACGGTCGCATGTACGTCTTCACGACGCGCGCCGACACCATCATGGGCGTCACGTTCTGCGCGGTCGCCGCCGAGCATCCGCTCGCGGCGCACGCCGCGAGGTCGAACCCGGCGCTCGCCGCGTTCGTCGACGAGTGCCGGCGCGGCAGCGTGATGGAGGCCGACCTCGCGACGATGGAGAAGAAAGGGATGCCCACCGGCCTCGCCGTCACGCACCCGCTGACCGGCGAGCAGGTCGAAGTGTGGGTCGGCAACTACGTGCTGATGGCCTACGGCGATGGCGCCGTGATGGGCGTCCCCGCGCACGACGAGCGTGACTTCGCGTTCGCGAAGAAATACCGGTTGCCGATCCGGCAGGTCATCGCGGTCGACGGCGAGACCTTCTCAACCGACGCGTGGCAGCCCTGGTACGAGGCCAAGGAACGCGGCCGGTGCGTGCACTCCGGCAAGTACGACGGCCTCGCCTACGAGCCAGCGGTCGACGCGATCGCCGCCGACCTCGCCGCCCGCGGCCTCGGGGAAAAGCGGACGGCGTGGCGGCTGCGCGACTGGGGCATCTCGCGCCAGCGCTACTGGGGCACGCCGATCCCGATCGTGCACTGCGCCGCCTGCGGCGACGTGCCAGTGCCGGAGAAGGACCTCCCCGTCGTGCTGCCGGAGGACTGCGTGCCCGACGGCACCGGGAACCCGCTCGCGAAGCGCGCCGATTTCGTCGATTGCGCATGTCCGCGCTGCGGCAGACCGGCGAAGCGAGAGACCGACACGATGGACACTTTCATCGATTCGTCGTGGTACTACATGCGCTACGCCTGCCCGGACGCAGCGACGATGGTCGACGCCCGCAACGACTACTGGAACCCGATGGACCAGTACATCGGCGGCATCGAGCACGCGATTCTGCACCTGCTCTACGCGCGGTTCTGGACCAAGGTGATGCGCGACATGGGGCTCGTCAGGTTCGACGAGCCCTTCACGCGGCTGATGACGCAGGGGATGCTGCTCAACCACATCTTCTTCCGCCGGAGCGAGAAGGGCGGCATCGACTACTTCGCACCCGAGGATGTAGACGCCCTGCAGGACGCCGAGGGCCGCATCGTCGGGGCAAAGGCGAAGGCCGACGGAGCGCGCGTCGAATATGGCGGCATCGGGACGATGTCGAAGAGCAAGAAGAACGGCGTCGACCCGCAGGCGTTGATCGCGAAGTACGGCGCCGACACCGCGCGCCTGTTCGTGATGTTCGCCGGCCCACCCGAGGACACGGCGCTGTGGTCGAACACCGGCGTCGAAGGCGCCCACCGCTTCCTGCGCCGCCTCTGGACCTACGCGCACGCGAGTGCGGACGCCGTGCGCGCGAACGCGGACGCCGGCGGCTGGCGCGATGCGGCCGCGGCCGTCAAGGCGGCGCGGCGGGAGATTCACGTCGCGCTGAAGCAGGCGAACTACGACTACGAGCGCATCCAGTACAACACGGTCGTGTCGGCCGGAATGAAGATGCTGAATGCGCTCGAGGCCGTGCCGGCCGATGCCGCCGGCGCGGGCGCGCTGGCGCGCGAAGGACTGTCGGTCCTGCTCCGCGTGCTCTATCCGGTCGTCCCGCACGTCACATGGTCGCTGTGGAACGAAGTGGGCTACGCTGCGTCGCACGGCGACCTGCTGGACGCGCCATGGCCCGAAGCCGACCCCGACGCGCTGGTGCAGGACGAGATCGAACTCGTGCTGCAGGTCAACGGCAAGCTGCGCGGCAGGATACGCGTGCCGGCGGCGGCGGGGAACGCGGCGATCGAGGCGGCCGCGCGCGCCAGCGCCGAGGTCGCCAAGCACGCGGACGGCGCGCCGGTGCGGAAGGTGATCATCGTCCCCGGGCGGCTCGTCAATGTCGTGGTCTGAGCGCGCCCGGCGATCGTGCATCGCCCTGCTCCTGGCCGCGCTCGCGCTCGGCCCGCTCGCAGGATGCGGCTTCCACCTGCGCGGCGACGTCACCTACGCCTTCTCGACGCTGTACGTCAACTCCCCGACGGCCACGCCGCTGGCCGGCGAGCTCAGGCGCACGCTCGAAGGGGGCGGCACTACGCTCGTTGATTCCGCCGCCGCCGGGGAAGCGATACTGGACATCTCCGCCGTCGCCGACGACAAGCAGGTGCTGTCGCTGACCGGCGGCGGGCGCGTCCGCGAATACCAGCTGACGAAACGCGTGCTTTTCGCGCTGCACGACGCGAACGGCCGCGACTGGCTTCCCGCCGCGGAGGTCGTCGTCCGCCGGACGTACAGCTTCAACGAATCGGAAGTTCTCGCGCGCGAGGCGCAGGAAACGAAGTACCTTAGGGAGATGCAGACCGACGCAGTCCAGCAGATCGTGCGGCGACTGCATGCGGCGAAGAAACCGGCGTAACGGGATCGGCTCCGCGATCCGCGACTTCGCAACACGGCGCACGGCGCGCGATGCGGCCCTGATCCCGTAACGACTCCCCAGCGACCTGCAGCACGATGGATCTGCGCCTCAACCAACTCGCCATGCATCTCGACCGCGCGCTCGCGCCGGTCTACGTCGTGCACGGCGACGAGCCGCTGCTCGCGATCGAGGCCGGCGACGCGATCCGCGCCGCCGCGCGGAAGGCCGGCTGCGAAGAGCGCGAGGTGCACGTCGTCGAGCCGGGGTTCAGGTGGGACGCGTTCCTCGCCGCCAATGCGAACCTGGGCCTGTTCGGCTCGCGCAAGCTGATCGACCTGCGCATCCCCTCCGGCAAGCCGGGCATCGAGGGCGCGAAGGCGCTCGAAGCCTGCGCCGCCCACGCGAGTGTCGACCAGATCCTGCTGGCCACGCTGCCGCGACTCGACCGCGCCGCGCAGTCCTCCGCATGGTTCTCGGCGCTCCGCGATGCGGGCGTCGCAATCGCGGTCCAGCCCCTTGAGCGCGACGACCTTCCGGCATGGATCGCCGCGCGCCTCGCGCGCCTCGGCCAGCGCGCCACGCGCGAGACCCTCGCGTTCCTCGCCGAACGCTGCGAGGGCAACCTGCTGGCCGCGCGCCAGGAGATCGAGAAGCTCGGGCTGCTGCTGCCCGAGGGCGAGCTCGCGCCGGATGCGGTCGAGCGCGCGGTCACCGACGTCGCGCGCTACGACGTCTTCCAGCTTTCCGAGGCATGGCTCGCGGGCGACGCGGCGCGCGCGCTGCGCATCGTCGCCGCGCTCGAGGCCGAAGGCGAGAGCATCCAGCTTCTGCTCTGGCAGCTCGCCGAGGACCTCCACGCGCTGGGGTCGGTGCTCGAGGCCGCGGCCTCCGGCACGCCGACGGCCGTCGCGATTCGCAACGCCCGGGTGTGGGGAAAGCGGCAGGCGGCGATGGAACGCGCCGCGCGCCGCATTGCGCCCGCAGCGGCGGTGCCGCTCCTGGCCGCCCTCGCGCGGCTCGACGCGCTGTCGAAGGGCATCGGCCGCGGCAACGTCTGGGACGAGCTGCGCACCGTGGCGACGGCGCTCGCAGGCACGCCCGTCCTCCCGTTGCCAACGACCTGACTCGCGGCGGGGCCGCGCGGCGCGTGCTTCCATTGCGACACGGAACGCGTAGACTCGCGCCGCAAGGGCACGCGGGGCGCGCGCGTCAAGCAGGGCATTCCGGAAAGGGGTAGCCATGGCTGCTTCGATAGACTTGCCTGGCGGCGCATCGTCCGGGCACCGGTTTCTTGGGTGAAGATGGGTTGATCGGCATTGCGCGGCCTGCTGCAAATGCGGCTCGCGGCACTGCCGCGGCATGCGACGACTTCGGAGCCGGAGGGGAGCGACGAGGGTGAGGACCAGGGCGTGGTGCGCAGCGGCGGCGCTGCTCTTCGCCGCGGGTGCGGCTGCCGCCGACTTCGGAAGCAGGGGCGGACCGGCGCCCGCCAACGTCGACGAGCTGATGGATGTCCTGCGGCAGGACCCGTACGACATGGAGCTGCTGATCAGCTTCGGCACGTCGAAGGGAGGCTCGGCGGGCCACCTGGCGCTGGCCATCCGCGACCAGGCGCCCGGCGACGACATGGTCTACTCGGCCAATTTCTACGCTGATCGGGCGCCCGAGCACGAGAAGGGCTTCTACACCGACGATCTCATGACCATGATCCCGAAGAAGGAGTACCTGTTCGGGACCACCTCCTCGCTCGGCGACACCGCCTCGTTCGGCCTCGACTTCGGCGAGATCTACAAGCGATCGGTGATCGGCGTGCGCGTCAACGGCGTACCGGCGCGGGAGAAGAAGGCCCTCGTCGCCTACTTCGAGCGCATCAACGCCGACTATCGCAACCGGGCCGCGAAGACCGAGTACCACGACGGCGAGATCGCGTACGGCTACCTGAACCTCAATTGCGCCAAGACCATCGGCGTCGGTTTCAAGTACGGCGCCGGGTACAAGGACCTCGCGGTCACCAGCGCGAGCCTCTTTTCCGGACGGAAAGCCGTGGCGGCCGCCAAGGCCAACATCCCGACCGAGATGGCGATGAAGCTCATCAAGGAGTGGAGCAGGCGCGGGTACGGGCTGGACGTGGTGTCGTACAGGAAATTCGACGGCTCGACCTACGTGGATCCGCACGAGGAGGAGAAGGTGGCATTCAAGGACCTGCCCAACCGGTTCCCCTCGGTCCTGTCCCGCGACTTCCGGAAGGACCAGGGCCAGTACAAGGACTTCGACAACCTCTTCGCGATGTACATCCTCTACAACATGGGCAAGTACCGCGTGAAAGTGAACGACGAGACCAGGCTGCTCGAGATCGAGAAGAGCAAGAGTCCGATGGCTTACCCGGAGGCCGCCGCGCTCGCCACGAAGAACGCCCGGTCGGACAGCAGGAGATTCCTGGGC
>Ga0209048_10002210_pt1 | contig 19530 bp, 15 predicted proteins | sample FrelakmetCRP12CR_FD_187146 | JGI IMG/M metagenome (GOLD analysis project Ga0209048, IMG submission 187146) | Freshwater lake sediment microbial communities from the University of Notre Dame, USA, for methane emissions studies - CRP12 CR (SPAdes)... | ecosystem: Environmental > Aquatic >... | reverse complement strand
GGGTCGATCATGACCGACCCGACCGTCGCCGACGTGGTCTACCTGGAGCCGTTCACGGTCGCGGCCATCGAGGCGGTGATCGCCCGCGAGAAGCCCGACGGCCTCCTCGCCGGCCTGGGCGGCCAGACGGCGCTCAACCTGGCGATGGCCCTGGCGCAGGCCGGGGTCCTGGAGCGCCACGGCGTCCGGCTCCTCGGCACGCCGCTGCGGGCGATCGAGATGGCCGAGGATCGGCAGCAGTTCCGCGACCTGCTGGACCGCCTGGGGCAGCCCTACGCGCCGTCGGCGATCGTCGAGGGGGCCACGGACGCGGAGCGAGCTGCCTCGAGCGATCGCGCGCTGACAGAGATCGGCCTGCCCGCGATCATCCGGCCCGCCTTCACGCTGGGTGGGACCGGCGGCGGGATCGTGGAGACGGAGGCGGACTACCGCGAGCGCGTGCGGGCCGGCCTGCGTGCCAGCCCCATCGGCCAGGTCATGGTGGAGCGGTGCCTGGTGGGCTGGCAGGAGATCGAGTACGAGGTGATGCGCGACCACGAGGACACGTGCATCGCGGTCTGCTCCATGGAGAACGTCGACCCGCTCGGCGTCCACACCGGAGACTCGATCGTGGTGGCGCCGGTCCAGACGCTGCCCGACCCGGTCCACCAAAGACTTCGCAGCGCGGCGCTCGCGATCATCCGCGGGCTGGGCGTGGAGGGCGGCTGCAACGTCCAGTTCGCCCTGAGCCCGGATTCCCGCGACTACGCGGTCATCGAGGTGAACCCACGGGTGAGCCGGAGCTCCGCGCTGGCCAGCAAGGCGACCGGCTACCCGATCGCCCGGGTGGCTGCCCAGATCGCGATCGGCCGGACCCTCGCGGAGATCCCGAACGTCGTCACGGGGTCGACGGTGGCTGCCTTCGAGCCGGCCCTCGACTACCTGGTGGTGAAGCTGCCGCGCTTCCCGTTCGACAAGTTCCCGCGTGCGGACCGGACGCTGGGAAGCCAGATGAAGGCGACCGGCGAGGTGATGGCGATCGACCGGACGTTCGGGGCGGCGCTGAACAAGGCGCTCCGCGGCCTGGAGCAGGCCGGCGCGGGCCCGCTGGCGGAAGACCCGGCCTGGGCGCCGACCGTCGCCTACCTCGAGGCCGCGCTGGGCGGCCCGGTGGCGAGCGACTCGCGTGCGGCCGCTGGCGATTCCGTCGCGGCGGACGGCCTCGGCCTGGCGGACGAGGCCGACTCGGTCATCCGCTGGATCGACGAGAACGGCGAGGCGTGCGAGTCGACCCGTCACGCCGGGCGCACTGCCGCCCCGATCGTCCTTCGCCGCTTCCTCGAGCCGTCGGACAATCGGCTCTGGCGAATCCTCGCCCTGCTCCGCCGCGGCGTGCCGGAGGCGACGCTCGTGGCCGCGACCGGCATCAACTCGTGGTTCGTGGCGGAGCTGGGCCGGTCCATCGCCCTGGAGCGGCGGCTGCGCGATGCCGGCCCTGCGCTCCTGGCAGCGGGCCCGGGTCTCGACGGAGCGCCAACCGACCCCGCGATGGCGACCCTCCTGGCGACCGCGAAGCGAGCGTCCTTCGGCGACCGAGAGATCGCCGCGCTCGCTGGAGTGGGGGAGCCGCAGGTCGCGGCGACCCGGCGCGCGCTGGGCCTGGTCCCCGGCTTCGCCATGGTCGACACCTGCGCGGCCGAGTTCGCCGCAGAGACGCCCTACTTCTACGCGACCTACGCTGCCGCCGGGTCGGCGCCGGAGGCGCCACCCGTCTCGCGCCCCGCCGCGCTCGTCATCGGCAGTGGTCCCGTCCGGATCGGGCAGGGGATCGAGTTCGACTACTGCGCAGTCCGCGCGGCCGAGAGCCTCCGGTCGCTGGGCTGGCAGGCCGTGATGGTGAACTCGAACCCGGAGACGGTCTCAACCGACTTCGACGCCTCGAGCCGCCTGTATTTCGAGCCGCTTGACGTCGAGTCCATCTCCGAGGTGATCGCCGCGGAGACACCGACCGGTGCGACGCCGGTGCCGGTGTTCGTCCAGTTCGGCGGCCAGACGCCCCTCAACCTGGCGGGGCCGCTCGCAGCGGCCGGCGTCGTGCTGCTGGGTGCCTCGCTCGAGACGATCGACCAGGCGGAGGACCGCGTCCGCTTCAGCGCGCTCGTGGAGCGCCTCGGGATCCCGCAGCCGGAAGGCGGGATGGCCCGCTCCATCGATGAGGCCGAGGCGCTCGCCGAACGGGTGGGGTACCCGGTCATCGTCCGGCCGTCGTTCGTGATCGGCGGGCTGGCGATTGATTTCGCCTACTCACGCGAGGACCTGGTGACCCAGCTGGCGGCGGCGACCGTCGTGGACCCGGATCGGCCCGTCCGGATCGACCGCTACCTGGAGGGCATCGAGGTGGACGTGGACGCCGTCGCCGACGGCGAGACTGTCCTCATCCCGGGGCTCCTGGAGCAGGTCGAGCGGGCCGGCGTCCATTCGGGCGACTCGGTGGGGGTCTTCCCGCCGCAGACCGTGAGTGAGGCTGACCAGGGGCTGATCGTCGCCTCGATGGAGCGGATTGCCCGGGCGCTGGGCGTCCGCGGCCTGGTCAACGCCCAGTTCATCGTCCGCGAGGACGGCGTCTACCTGATCGAGGTCAACCCGCGCGCCAGCCGGACGGTCCCGTTCATGAGCAAGGTGACCGGCGTGCCGCTGGTGGACCTGGCCGTGCGGGTCGCGCTGGGGCAGACCCTTCGCGAGAACGGCTGGCCGAACGGGCTGCTCCCGCCGCAGCCATTCGTCGCCGTCAAGGCGCCGGCATTCTCGACGACCAAGCTGCGCGGCGTGGACCCGTCGCTGGGCCCGTTCATGCAGTCGACCGGCGAGGTGATCGGGATCCACGTCGATGTGCGCGTGGCAACTGCGAAGGCGCTCCTGGCCGCGTCGCTCGTGCCGCCCCGGCCGGGACCCGACGGCGCGCTCGCGCTCCTCACCGTGGCCGACCGCGACAAGGCCCTCCTCGGTCCCCTCGCGGCCGCCCTGACCAGGGCCGGCTACCGCCTGGCCGCGACGCCCGGAACCCGCGCCGCGCTCGCGAGCCTGGGTCACGCGGCGGAGGCAGTCGCCAAGCTCGGTGAGGTGGCCGGCCCCGGCGAGATCCCGATCCTGGATCTCGTTGCATCGGGAACCGTTCGGCTCGTCGTCAACACGCCCACCCCGCGGTCCGGGCCGGTCCGCGATGCTGTCGAGATCCGCCTCGCCGCGATCGCCGAAGGCGTCCTCTGCCTGACGGCGATGGAGACGGCAGTCGCCGCCGCCGAGGCGCTGGAGCCCGACCTCGAAGCGCTCGTCGCCGAGGTGCGGCCGCTCGGCGACTGGGTTCCAGCGCCCGGCGTCGCGCCCGCCCGCCCGGCCGAGCCGCACATCCACGCGAGCCGGCGCGCCGAACGAGGGGTATGACCACCCCGCACATTGCCTTCGACGAGGCGCCGCACGTCTATCGCCCGGGCGCCTGCAACATCGGCTCGGCCGAGATCGCCCGGCGACGACGTGCAGGCATCGCGGGCCTCGTTACCGCCGTCGCGCTGGCCGCCGCGCTCCTCATCGTCGACGCCCCGGCCGCAGCTCGCTGGCTCGTCGCGTTCCCGCTCGTCACTGGCGCGGTCGGCATTCTCCAGGCGCGCCTCCGCTTCTGCGCCGCGTACGCGGCGGCGGGCGTCCGCAACTTCGGGGCCCTCGGCAGCGTCGAGCGCGTTGAGCAGGCCGCTGCTCGCCGTGCCGACCGGGCGAAGGCAATCGGGATCTTCCTGGCGGCGGGCGCCATCGGCCTTGGCGGGGCCTTCGCATTCGTGCTCCTGCCCCGGTAGCGGCGGAGGGGCGCTGGTACGCGCATCCAGGTTGCCTCTCCCGATCGCCGGTCGCCCGGCGCCGTACCCACCCTCCGTCGCTGGCAGGCCGGGCCACGTGCTCCGCCTCGATCCCGTGGATCGACCAAGCGACGTGTCGGACTCCCCGGTAGGGCACATCCCGCCGAGTGACGTCGGATTCTTGCGCGAGACGCACTCCGGTAACCGCGGGCCGTGATCGCCCGGAGTGCCCGTCGCGACCGTACCCGTGCCGCAATGGAGCGGAAGCGGGGATTGCGTCGCCGCGCTCTGGCCGTCGCTTGTGTGCATCTCGCGAAAGCTGGCCGGCGGAAACGCGTTGCGACCGCAGCACGAATGGGCGCCACCCGTACAATCGGCGGGACCCGGCACCCCGCCAATCGTCGGCCGCCTCACGAGGGCCCGCATGACCGTCCCGACCGTCCGCTACACCGACGAGCGCCTCCCCAACGGGCTGCGCCTCGTGATCGCCGAGGACCACCTGGTCCCCGTCGTGGCTGTCAACATCTGGTACGACGTGGGCAGCAAGCACGAGCAGCCCGGCAAGACGGGGTTCGCGCACCTGTTCGAGCACGTCATGTTCCAGGGCAGCCGCCACGTCGCGAAGTCGGAGCACTTCGCGCTGCTCCAGGCTGCAGGCGGCACGCTGAACGGATCTACCTGGCTGGACCGGACCAACTACTACGAGACGGTGCCCTCGCACCACCTCGAGCTGGCGCTCTGGCTGGAAGCGGACCGGATGGGGACGCTGCTCGAGGCGCTGAGCCAGGAGAACCTCGACAACCAGCGAGCGGTGGTCAAGAACGAGAAGCGGTCGAGCTACGACAACCAGCCGTACGGGACCTGGCAGGAGAAGCTCCTGGGCCACCTCTTCCCGGAGGGCCACCCGTACCACCACCCGACGATCGGCTCGATGGCGGATCTCGACGCCGCGTCGCTGGAGGACGTGGCCGCATTCTTCCGGACCTACTACGCGCCGAACAACGCGGTGCTCTCGATCGTCGGGGACGTGGATCCGGGCCAGGCCCGCGCCTGGGTGGGCCGGTACTTCGGGCCGCTCGCCGCAAACCCGGCGATCCCTGCATTCCACCCCGACCCGCTTCCGCTGACGCTTGGCGGCGAACGCCGCGAGACCGTGCCGGACCGGGTCCCGCTGCCGCGCATCTACGTCGGCTATCGCGCCCCGACGCTGGGAGATCCGCGCCTCTATGCGCTGGAGATCGCGGCCCAGGTGCTGGCTGGCGGCAAGGGCAGCCGCCTCCACCGCCGCCTTGTCCGCGACGCCCAGATCGCGCAGGACGTGGCCGTGTTCGGCCTCGCATTCTCGTCCGGCCCCTCCGTCTTCATGGGCTGGGCCACGGTTCGGCCGGATGCCACGGCCGACGCCGTCGAAGCCGGCCTCTTCGACGAGCTCGCCCGGATCGGCCTGGAAGCGATCAGCCACGACGAGCTCGCCCGTGCCAAGGCGCTCATCGAGACGGACGAGCTGGCCGCCCTCCAGCGGGTCAGCGAGCGCGCGGACCGGCTGAGCATGTACGCGACCCTGCTCGACGATCCCGACGAGATCAACCGGCAGCTGGAGCGGTTCCTGGCCGTGACGCCGGAGGAGGTCCGGGCCGCCTGCGCCGAGCTGCTCGTCGCCGACAACCGCGTCGTCCTGACCTATGTGCCGGCCGACACCGGCGCCGCCACCGAATCCCCGGAGGCCGCATGAACGCCCTGGATCCCGTGGAGGCGGCGCTGGGCGTCCGTCCGGTTCCCGGCACGCCCCGGCCGTTCACGTTCCCGGCTGCGACCCGGGGTCGCCTCTCCGGCGGCCTCGCGCTCGTGACGGTCCACCTGCCGGGTCGTCCGCTGATCTCGGCCAGCCTCTACCTCCCGAACGGCGCCGTTGACGAGCCCGCCAGCGAGGGCGGTGCCACCCTGCTCGCGGCGCGGGCGCTCACCGAGGGCACCCTGCATCGAGACGCCGTGGCGCTGACCGAGGCAGCCGAGCGGTTGGGCGCGTCGCTGCGCGCCGAGGCAGGCTGGGACGCGACCGTCGTGGGAGTGGACGTCCCGGCAGAACGGCTGGGACCGGCCCTCGAGCTCCTCGCGGAGCTGGTCCACGAGCCGGCCTTTCCCGAGCGGGAGGTGGAGCGCCTACGGGACCAGCGCCTGAACGATCTGCTCCAGGCGAAGGTGGACCCGGCCCGGCGCGCCGAGGAGGCATTCGTCGAGACCATCTACGCAGCCGGGACGCCCTACGCACGCGTCGCCGGCGGCCGGCGCGAGACGGTGGAGATGCTCGACGCGGGCACCCTGCGGCGGGTCTACGAGCGCCGCGGCGACCCGGATCGTGCCGCGCTCATCGTCGGCGGCGACCTTACCGGCCTGGACGTCGCCGGACTCGCTGAACCACTCTTCGGCCACCTGGCTGCGGCAGAAGCGTGCGCCGGGGTGTCGGGTGGGTCCCCCTTGATCGAGGAAGGCCTCGACCGGACCCGGGTACGCCTGGTTCACAGGCCCGGCGCCGTCCAGTCCGAGCTTCGGGTGGGGCACCTGGGCCTGCCGCGTCGATCCCCGGATTACCACGCCGTCAGCGTGATGGCGATGATCCTGGGCGGGCTGTTCAACTCGCGGCTGAACATGAAGCTCCGCGAGGAGAAGGGCTACACGTACGGCGCCGGGGCCGGCTATGACTTCCGGCGATTTGCCGGGCCGTTCTCGGCGCGGGCGGCGGTCAATACCGACGCCACGGTCCCCGCGCTGACCGACCTCCTGGTTGAGCTTCGCCGGATGCGCGAGGCTGCGCCGAGCGACGCCGAGATGCGCGCGGCCCGGGACTACCTGGTCGGCGTCTTCCCGCTTCGGTTCGAGACCCCGGGACCGATCGTGGCCTCGCTTGGCGGGCTCGTGACGTTCGGTCTCCCGGCCGACGAGCTGGATCGCTATCGCCCGGCCATCGATGCGGTGACGGCAGCCGACGTGCTCGCGGCCGCCCGCACACACCTCCACGTGGAGCGGCTCGCCGTGATCGTGGTCGGGGATGCCGAGGCCGTCGGAGCCGACCTGGAGAAGGCGGGCATCGGCGACGTCGACGTGGTGCGCGAGCCCGAGCCGGTCGCCGAGGAAGCCTGATCCCCGGGACCCGGAGCGAGCGCTGCCCGCGCGAACAGCGCTGGGCACGTCGCGGCGCTGCCTGCCTGAAACCTTTTCCCGTGCCCCCGTCTCACACTCGATAGCGGGGCCGACACGGCGCCCCGGCCGCGGGAGCCGCGTCTGCCGCGAACGCGGTGATGGGCGCTCCGAGCGCCGGTCACGAACGCCGGGGCGACGACGACTCCGGGCTCAATCAAGGTGGCTCCGACCCGGGCGGCAGCGGGGAGGGCTCCGGGCAGCGGGACGATTCCCGGAACGAGGGAGACGGGTCATGCGGCGCACGGCGGTTCGCGCGGCGTATTGTCTTCGGGCCAGCCTCCCGACGGCGGCCATGGACGCCCCCACGCAGGAGACCCACCGATCGACTCGCCGCGCGACGCCGGCCCTCACGAGGCGCCCGGGGACGACCTCGAGGCACGCCGGGTCGTTGCGGCGGTCCTCAGCGGGGATCCGGATGCCTTCCGGATCCTCGTGGAGCGTGAATCCCGCGGGCTCATGCGCAGCTGCTACCGCGTCCTGGGCGATCTCCACGACGCCGAGGACGCCGCCCAGGAGGCATTTGTGACCGCGTACCGGGCCCTCGGGACGTGGCGTGGAGACGGGCCGTTCGGCGCGTGGCTGGCCCGGATCGGCGTGCGCATCGCGGTTCGCAAGGCATCCCGGCGGCGGCCCGTCGTCTGGATCGACCCGTCTCCGGTGGCGGCCGACGGTGGCGAAGCCAGCGTCGGCGATGCGAACGTCGTCGGTGAGCGGGCACTCCTCGCCGCGCTCGGCCAGGCCGAGTCGGACCCCGCGCAGCTCGCGGTTCGAGCCGAGCGGGCAACCTCTATCCGGGCTGCCGTGGCCAACCTCGAGGAACCCTATCGCGAGGTGGTCGCGCTGCGCTTCTTCTCGGAGCTGTCGCTGGCGGAGATTGCCGAACAGGCCGATCGCCCGCTCGGCACAGTCAAGACGCACCTCCACCGCGGCCTCCAGCGGCTTCGCCGCGCGTTGGAAGCGGAGGGTGTGGCCTGATGGCCGGCGCGCAGCGGCCCGGACGCTTCCGCCCCGGCGAGCTGGACGCCGACGACCTGGGCCCGGGCGCCGAGGCGGAGCTCCTGGGGACCGCACGCGAGCTCGAGTGGCTCGCGGCGAGCGCGGATGTCGGCCCCGGCGCAGACTTCGCCGATCGCGTGATGGCGGCGGTGAGCCGGGAACCGGCGCCCCGTCCAGTGGCGGCCGCGCTGGGCGCCGCCCGTCGCAGGAGTCCACTGGCCGCGCTCTCGGCGCTCGGCGACCTCTGGCGGGTCGCGTTCACGGGCGGCCGTCCGTTCGTGGTCCGGCTGCCCGCGATGGCACTCGTCGCGCTGCTCCTGGTCGGGTCCCTTGGCGTGGGAGCCCTGGGCGCCGGCGCGCTCGCCGCGCTTGTCGGTCGGACGCCGGACGCGACGCCCGCACTAGTGTCGTCGCCGCCCGCAGTGACCTCGCCGCCGGAGCCCGCCGTGAGCCCATCGCCGTCGGCGAGCGAGTCGACGAAGCCCAGCAAGGCGCCCGAATCGTCGGAGAGCCCCACGCCCTCCGACACCCCGGAGCCGATTGGCATCCCGACGATGACACTGGCGCCGACCGAGGGCGACACGGCCCACCCGACCGGCACGCCGCGCCCGACGGAGCAGTCCACCCAGTCGCCAGGGCCAACCGAGTCGCCCGGGCCCACCGAGACTCCCGAGGCCACATCCGGGCCCAGCTGATGCGCGGCGGCGGGCAGCCGGCCGAGCCACCCACCGGTGGTCGGCCCCCTGCTAGGCTGGCCGCATGCTCGCCGTCGTCGGTTCGCCATCGCTCATGCGCGGGTCGGTGTCCACTGCCGCCCCGGAGGCCGGTGGCCTAGCCGCGGGGATCGCGCGCGCCGCCGCGGCCGCCGGTGCCGAGGTCCAGCTGGTCGGCAAGGTCGGGGACGACCCCGCCGGCGACGCGGTGCTCCTCGCCCTTGCCCGTGACGGCGTCGGGCACATCGCGCTCCTTCGGGATGCGGGCAAGGCCACCCCGGTCGCGTCACCCGCGGTCGATCCAGTCGACGCGGCACCGATCGCCGCGCTCCTCGCCGAGGCCGAGGTGGATGACGGCCGCACGAGCGGCCGCGGCCCGGGAGCGACCCCGCCCGCGCCCGGCCTCGCACTGGAGCCGGCCGACATCTCGCTCGGGCTGCGGTACGTCCGCGAGTTCCGCGTGCTGGTCGCGGCAGAGCCATTGGACGAGCCCTCCGCGGCGGTCGTCGCGGAGGCCGCCGCGTTCGCCGACGCCGCGCTCGTCGTCATCGCGGCGTACGGCCAGGCGACCTCCGCCACGTTTGGGGCCGCAATCGTCCTCGAGGCGCCCGAGGTTGACCCGGACGGCGCGTTCGCCGGGCTGGTCGGGCGTTTCGCCGCGGCCCTGGATCGCGGGGTGGACGCGGCGGACGCGTTCCGTTCCGCGACGGCCGAGGGCGGCTGGGAGCGGGCCGCGGGCTGAGCGCCGACGCCAGTCCGGGGGTCGTCCGATCAGCCGAGCGGGAGCGGGCGCTGGCCCGGATCGGGTCCCAGTGGACCCAGCGGCACCACGAGGTCGGGGCCTTCGTTCCGGGCGCTGTTGACGCGCTTCGTGACCGGGTAGCGGATCAGCAGGTCGTCGCGTGCCGGGCGGAGCAGGCCCAGGAGCGCGGCCGGGTCCGGAGCAGCAGGGTCCAGCCAGGCACCCCAGTCGGCCGCCGAGAGGATCACGGGCATCCGGTCGTGGATCGGCGCCAGGGTGGCGTTCGCGGTGGTGGTGACGATCGTGAAGGTGCGCAGCCATTCGCCCTCCGGCTCCGTCGGGTCGCGCCAGGGTGACCAGAGGCCGGCGAACGCCATCGGCTCGCCATCAGCGCGCCGGACCAGGTTCGGCTGGCGGATCGACTCTGCGACGCGCTCCCACTCGTAGAACGCATCTGCTGGGACGAGGCAGCGACGCTTCTGGAACGCGCTCCGGAATGCCGGCGTCGTCGCGACGGTCTCCGCGCGCGCGTTGATGAGGCGATTGCCGATCCGGGTGTCCTTCGCCCAGGTCGGGACCAGCCCCCAGCGACAGGCGACGATCGCACGACCCTCATCGGGACGCTCCACCACGACGAGCCCGGGTTGCTGCGGCGCAAGGTTGAAGCGGCCGCCCGGGGTCGCTGCCAGGTCGTCCGCGGCAAAGAGCGCGGCGAGCTCGGCGCTGGGGCGCTGCTGCGTGAACCGCCCGCACATGCGTGCGAGTCTAGCAGCGGCGGCGCGCGACTCCGGCTTCTGCTACGGTCTCGCGGATGAGTGGACCGACGACAAGCGACCCGGGTGTCGCGGGACCCCTCGACCGCGCGACCGCAGAGGCACTCCTCGCCCGAGCGGACGTGTTGCTGGCGGCCAGCGAGTTCGACGCCGCCCGCGCACACTACGCCCGCCTTGTCGGCTTCCCGGACCCGGCGATCACCGGGGCCGCGCTGCTGGGGACGGGGGAGGCGCTCTTCCGGCTGGATGACGAAGCCGGCGCGCTGTGGAGCTGGGAGCAGGTGACGCGCCTGCCGGAGAACCCATCCGCATACGCGGCCTGGCGCCAGGTTGCCGCGGCCCGCGTCCGCGCCAACTCGCTCCGGACCGCATTCGAGGCCTACAAGCAGGCCGAGCGGCGGGCGCCAGCGCAGGATCGGGCGGAGATCGCATCGCGGCTCGGTTGGCTCAGCAAGGAGCTGGGCGACACCCACGGCGCGGGCCGCTACTTTGCGCGAAGTCGCGGCCGCGACCGGACGCCGATCGTCAGCTACGCGATCCTCGGCGTCACCGTGGTCGTCTCGTTCCTGGCCATGCAGCCAGAGGGCAGCGACCTGCTTCGGCTCCTGTGGCTGGACAAGCGGGGACTGGCGGATGGCGAGTGGTGGCGCCTCCTGAGCCCCGTGCTAGTCCATGGAAGCCTCCTGCACCTGGCCTTCAACATGTACTTCCTGTACCTCGTTGGGCCGCTGGTGGAGCAGCTCTACGGCTCGGCCCGCTTCCTGGTCCTCTACGTTCTGACGGCCGCCACCGCGTCGTTGGCGAGCTACCTGATCGGCGGGCCGGGTCCCAGCGTCGGCGCGTCGGGCGCGCTCTTCGGCCTGTGCGGCGTGCTGCTGGTCGGCCGGGTGCTCCATCGTCCGGTGCTCCAGGGCCAGCAGCGGGCGATGATGAGCCAGATCGGGGGCCTGGTCGTGATCAACCTCGTCCTCGGCTTCGGTCTCAACGCGTTCGGCGGCGGGATCGACAATGCGGCGCACCTCGGTGGCCTGCTCGGTGGGCTCTGGCTGGGGCTGCTGATCCCACCGGCCGGCGCCGCCCGGCTCCCGGTCCTGGGCCGCCGGCCCGGTGGCGGGATGCCGGGCTCCCGAACGGCCGAGGTCAACACCGCCGGCCCGCCGGGCAATCCCGGCGTTTCCGGCGCGAGTGTCGTCGAGGGCGCAGGCGGCCTGGCCCTGCTTCTGGTGCGCCTGGCAGGCGTCGGCGCGCTCGTTGTCGTCGTCGTCGCCGCCGTCGTGCTGGGCGCCGGGAAGTACCTGTAGCGTCGGCGAGGCACCCGTTCGCGGGCGGTGGTCCACTGCCGCGATGTCCGAATCCCGCGAGCGGAGACTGGCCCGGGGTGCGATCCTCCGGGACATGACCGTTCCTCGGGACTTCGAGCACCGCTACCGCGCCGTCACGAGCCGCGACCCCCGGTTTGACGGGTACTTCTTCCTGGGGGTCACCTCCACGGGCATCTACTGCCGTCCGAGCTGCCCGGCGCGCACGCCCCGCCGCCAGCACGTCCGCTTCTACCCGACGGCGGCGGCCGCCCAGGCGGCCGGCTTCCGGGCGTGCAAGCGGTGCATCCCGGGCGCCGTGCCCGGCTCCCCGGAATGGGACGTCCGTGGCGACGTCGCCGGCCGGGCGATGCGCCTGATCGCCGACGGCGTCGTGGAGCGCGAAGGCGTGCCGGGCCTGGCGGGTCGGCTGGGCTACGTGGAGCGGCAGCTCCGGCGGATCCTGCTGGCCGATCTGGGTGCGGCGCCGCTAGCGCTCGCCCGGGCCCAGCGCACCCACGTCGCCAGGCTGCTCCTGGAGACGACGGACCTGCCGGTCACGGAGGTCGCGTTCGCTGCCGGGTTCGCATCCCTCCGCCAGTTCAATGCCACGCTCCGCGAGGTGTTCGACGCGACCCCCACCGTGCTCCGTGAACGTCGGCGGCGCGGCACCGAGCCGCATGTCCCGAACCGGATGGAGATACGTCTGGCCCGCCGGGCGCCGTTCGACTTCCGCGCGCTGCTCGCATTCCTGGGGTTGCGTGCGATCCCCGGCGTCGAGGAGGTCGTCGACGACACGTACCGGCGGGTGCTCCGGCTGCCGCACGGACCCGCGATCGTCGAGGTCGCCGACGATGGCACGGCGGTGCGCTGCCGCCTGGCGCTCAGCGATCCGAGGGATCTTGGCCCGGCGGTCGCGCGCGTGCGCAGGTTGCTGGACCTCGACGCCGACCCCGTGGCCGTGGACGACCTGCTGGGACGCGACCCGGTGCTCGGCAGGCTGGTCCGGGCGACGCCCGGGCGGAGGGCGCCCGGCGCGGTCGACGGCGCGGAGGTCGCAATCCGGGCGGTGCTGGGCCAACAGGTCTCAGTCGTGGCGGCGCGCACGATCGCCGGGCGACTCGCGGCCTCGTGCGGGACGCCGCTGGTCGCGCCGAGCGGCGGCCTGACGCACCTGTTCCCCGAACCGGCCCGGATTGCCGGGGCCGCGGATGCGAGCCTGCCGATGCCGGCGGCGCGCCGCCGGGCGGTGCGCGCGCTGGCGGCCGCGCTCGCCGACGGGTCGCTCGCGCTCGACGCCGGCGCAGACCGCGAGGTCGCGCTTGGTCGCCTGCGCGGTCTCCCCGGCATCGGCCCGTGGACGGCCGGCTATGTGGCGCTCCGCGCGCTCGGGGATCCGGACGTGCTGCTCGCCGACGACCTGGGTGTTCGTCGCGCCGCCCGCGCGCTTGGCCTTCCGGACGGCCCGGCGGCGCTTCGCGCGCGCGCCGAGGCGTGGCGCCCGTGGCGCTCGTACGCAACCCATCACCTGTGGGCGTCGCTCGCGTCGGGCGGCGCCAGGGCCGGCGTCCCCGCCGGGCTCGACCGCGTCCCTGCCGCACCGGAGGAGCTCGTCCCGTGACCGTCCACGCGTTCCACCCGACCCCCATCGGCCGCCTCTTGCTCGTTGGCGAGCCCAACGAGGCCGGCGGCATGCGCCTCTCAGGGATCTACATGGAGGGGCACCGCCACGGACGCGAGGTGGACCCGTCCTGGACCCAGGACGCGGCCGCGTTTGGGGAGGTGGTACGCCAGCTCGACGGGTACTTCGACGGGTCCCGGACGACGTTCGACCTGCCGCTCGCGCCGGCAGGGACACCATTCCAGCATCGTGTCTGGGACCAGCTGGCACGGATCCCGCGGGGCACGACCGTCACGTACGGCGAGCTCGCCGTACAGGTCGGCCATCCGGGCGCGGCCCGGGCCGTCGGCGCGGCGGTCGGGCGCAACCCGATCTCGATCGTCGTGCCCTGCCACCGCGTCGTTGGCGCGGACGGGACGTTGACCGGCTACGCAGGAGGCGTCGAACGCAAGGCGTCTCTCCTGGCGCTGGAGGGCGCCCGGGTCGCGACCGTGGGCACCGGCGAGGTCGCGCCCACATAGGCGGGATCCTCCGTGCTCGGGCGCTCACGGCTCTTGCTGAGGCACCGGCAACAGCGCGCGGGAGCGTGGCGCCGGCGAGTGGCCGTGAGGCCTGTTTGTTGTGCAGTGCGGTCGACGCCCCTTCCAGGCGGGCTCCGGGGCAACGCCCCTTCCCGGCCTGAGCCCGGGCGGGCTCCCCGGGCTCAGGCCGCGGACTGCTGGAACTTCGAGCCAGAGCGGGGCTGGCGCTGGGCCAGCGCGGGCTAGAGCTCCCCGAAGACGACCTGGGGACCCGGGTTGGCGGTGGCACCGCCCGTGGCCTCGAGCGTGACCATGGTGGCCGTCATGCCCCCGAGGTCCATGCCGAACGAAGCGAGGCAGGGGCCGGTCGCGTCACAGGTGAATGTTGGGCCGGCGTGCACGCCGGCCGCGTCTGCGGCCCAGAGCTCGTAGACCGACCCGGCCGGAGTCGCCGGCAGGCCCGTTGCCATCAGCCAGGCGTCGCTGGTCCCGGGGCGGTAGACGACGTATGCGACCGCGCCGGGTGCCAGCGGCTCCGGGCGCAGGGCCACGGTTGACCGGTCGGGCGCCAGCGCGACGGTCATCGCAGCGGTGTTCGTGGCGAGGCGCGCGGCGGCCGCGTCGCGCTGGGCCGTGGTCGTCGCCAGGCGCCCGTCGAGGGCGCGGTTCTCAACGAGGAGCGATCCAGTCGCGACGGCGAGGACAACCGCAGCCGCGAGGCCGACGAGGCCGGCCGTCCTCCAGCTCCTGGTGGACCCCCGGGCGGCGACAGCTGCGGCGAAGTCGATCGGCTCGGCCACCGCGCCTGCGGGCACGCCCGCCAGAGGACGGTCCGAGGCGGCGATCGCGGCAACGACGCGACCCTTCAGGGTCGCGGGTGGGCGGCGGACGGGAGCCGCCAGCGCGACGAGCGCGGCCACGTCGGCGAGCTCATCGGCATCCCGGCGACACGGAGCGCAGACGGCAAGGTGGTTTGCCAGGTCGGCCGCTTCGGCCCGCTCCAGGTCGTCCAGCGCGGCGCCGGCCGCTAGCTCGCGGAAGGCTCGATGTTCCATTCGGCTCCCCGCGCGTCCATCTCGGACACGGACTGCCCAAGGATGTCGCGAAGCTTCAGAAGGGCGGTCCGGATGCGCGTCTTGGCGGTGCCCAGCGGGATGCCGAGCGTCTCGGCCACCTCGACATGCGTCAGGCCACGGAAGAACGCGAGCTCGAGCGCGGTCCGCTGGGCCTCCGGGAGACCGGACATGGCCGTGCGCACGGCGTCGCGTCGCACGCGGAGCCAGGCCTCCTGGTCGACGTCGTCGTCCGATTCCTCGAACTCGAGGTCGACATCCGCGGTATGCCGGCGGACGTTCGCTTCCTTGCGCACGAGGTCGATCGCCTTGTGCCGGGCCAGCGCGAACAGCCAGGAGCTCAGTGAGCCCCGCGAGGGGTCGAAGCGCCCGGCTTGCTTCCAGACGGTCACGAAGACCTCCTGGACCACCTCTTGCGCGAACCGGTCCGCGCCCGTGACCTGGTAGGCGAGGGAGTAGAGGGGTCCGGAGTAGCGCTCGTAGAGGGCCTCGATCGCCCGCTCGTCCCTCTCGAGGATCCGCTGGAGGAGCGCGGCCTCTTCGGCGCGGCGCTCGTCGATCGGTCGTATGAGCGTCTCGTCAGGCAAGCACGACTCCGTCGACGCGGCCGCGGCAAATCCCCGCCCGACCGTCAGGCCCCCCGGTGCCGCTGCGGCGCGGACCATCGAAGTATACAGGCGGGGCCGAGCCTGAAACGCCGGCGCAAGGACCGGTGTGACGAGATACGGCGTGGTGGACGGGCTGTTCACGAAGACTGGTTCGGGTGAGGCCTCCGTTCGGATGGGTCCTCCCAAGCCGCGGCGCAGATCAGCCCGTGGACGGCCCGGAGAGCAGGTCCGCGCGGCCCCGGAACCGGTCCAGCACACGGTAGAAGTTGCGCCTGGAGAGGCGGTCCACTTCCGCGGGACGGAGCAAGGTACCGTCGCGATCCTCGTGACGCACCAGTGGCAGGTCCAGCCGGAGGGCCCTCCGCGGCGGCCGGGAAGGGTCCGCACCAGCGCGCAGCACCAGGCTCCACCAGACGTCCAGGTTCCGGTAGTAGACGAACTTCTCGTCGAGCGGTCCCAGCGACCGGAGGTCTTCCCTGCGGAAGGCCAACCAGCGGGCTTCGATCGCGTCGACGGTGGGGCCCGGCGCCTCGACGAAGTGGCGGAGATCCGGCAAGGCGAGGCCGAAACCGCCGGCGAGAGCGACGCCCGGGTCCGCGAGCGCACCTGCGAGTGGCGCAAAGGCGTCCCCGATGGGCTCCACGGACGTGTCGGCCAGCACGACGATCGCGCCGTGGGCCCGGCGGAGCCCTGCGTTCAGGGCGGCAGCGTGTCCGAGTCGCGCACTCGTCCAGAGCAGCTCCGGCGCCGACCCGGCGACAGGTTCCAGGTCCGCAGATCCCGGGGACAGGCGGGCCGCCTGCGCCGGCGCGGGGTCGTTGGCCACGACCACCACCTGCGTGCCGGCCGGCGCGTGGGCGCGGAGGCCACCCAGCGTCCGGGCAACGTCGTCGGGCCAGTCGTCGGCGAGGAGCAGGACCGTGAACGCGGCTGTCTCGGGCAGGTCAAGCACGGACGGAACCGCGGCGGCGCTCCCGTACCGGACGACGCCAACGGCCTCGATCGTGGGCGGCGCAGCCGATTCCAGGCGGTACGCCGTGCCGTGGTCGACGACCCGCCAGCCCGAAGCCTCGATCGCCGCGCGGAGCGCATCGGCGCGTGCGAACTCGCGGTCGACGCGGGCGGTGGCGCGCTCTCGGGCGAGAGAGTCGATCTCGGCAGGAGGGGCAGGGGAAGGGTTCGTCACTCCGCGAGTGTAGCCGGGACGACGGGCAGCACGACGCTGACGCGGGCGCCGCGGGGCGCCAGGTTCTCGGCCGTGGCATCGCCGCCGTGCGCACGCGCCAGCTCGCGGACGATCGCGAGGCCCAGCCCGGTGCCGGGTCCGGTGCGCGCCGGATCGGCCCGGAACGATCGCTCGAAGACGTGCGCGACCGCCCCCGGCGGGAAGCCCGGGCCATCGTCCGAGACCACGAGGGCCACCGCCTGGCGGCCGTCGGGCAGCAAGGCTGCGCGGGCTGCCACCAGCACGCGACCCGGTCCTGCCTGCGCCCTGAGGGCATTCTCGACCAGGTTGCCGAGGATCCGGTCCACGGCGAGCCGATCCGCGGCGAAGGCCGGCGCGTCCGGCGCCACGTCCGTCTCCAGGGCGACCCCGGCCGACTGCGCGCGCGGCGCGAAACGGGTCGCGGCGGTGGCCAGGACATCGGCCGGCCGCAGCTCCTCCGGGCGCAGGGACGCACCCCCCTCGCCGGCCCGGGCGATCACGCCCAGCTCATCGACGAGGCCGTCAAGACGGGCGGTCTCGTCCGCGATCGCCCGGGCGGCGCGGACCGCGGCTGCTCCCTGGGCCGTGCCATCGACCAGCGCCTCGGCGAATCCGCCAATGACCGTGAGCGGCGTCCGCAGGTCGTGGCGAAGGTTCGCCAGCAGCTCGGTCTCCGCGCGGCGGGTCCGGGCCAGCTCGCCCGTCATGGCGTTGAAGCGGCCGGTCAGCTCGCGCACCTCGCTCGGCCCCTCCTCGGGCAGCGGCGGCGCCGCGGCGCCGTGCCCGGCGCCCGGGATGGATGCGGTCGCGGCGGCAAGGCGGCGGAGCGGCCCGGTCGTGGAGCGGGCCAGCAGCCAGGCCAGCGGTCCGCCCACGGCCAGCACCACGAGGGCCACGAGCGGCAGCGTCCGGGCGAGGTCTCCGACGGTCGCTGCGCCGGCACGGTCGGGCGCGGCAAGCACGAACCCGCGCGGGACCAACGCGGCCGGCAGCGTGGCGGCCACGACGCTCACCGTCCAGCTCCCGCCGTCGTCGAACCGCAGGGTTGCGTCGTCGAACGTCCCGCGGCCGCTGCTCGGGATAGGCGGAAGCGGCTCCGCAGGACGAGCGTTTCCGGCGAGGAGGACCGGGTCGCGGTCGCCGGCCACGAAGAGCACGACGAGCCCGAGCTCGGCCACCTGCGGCCGGAGCGAGTCGAGGGCGTCCTGGACGGAACCCTGGGCAACCTTCGCGCCGAGCTGGGCCAGGAGCGTGGTGCCCACCGCGTGCAGGCGGCCGAACGCCGCGTCGCGGTGGAGCTCGCGCAGGACCACGAAAAGCGCTCCGCCGACGGCCAGGAGCACCGCCAGCGCCGTGACGGTGAGCGTGACCGCGAGGCGGCCCCCGAGGCTGCGCGGCATCGTGATCATGCCTCGCGTGGCAGCGGCGCGCGCCCCGGCGGGACCAGCCGGTATCCGACGCCGCGGACCGTCTCGATCGGCGGCCCGTCGTCACCCAGCTTCTTGCGCAACTCCGCGACGTGGACATCGACGGTTCTCGTCTCGCCCGGGAAGTCGGTGCCCCAGACGTCCTCGAGCAGCGCGTCGCGGGTCAGCACCACGCCCGCGTCGCGAGCCAGCGCCACCAGCAGGTCGAACTCGCGGGTCCGCAGATCGAGGCGTCGCTCGCCAACCACGGCCTCGCGGCGACGGCCGTCGATCCGCAGTGGCCCGACCTCGATCGGGCGGGCGCCGGACGCGGTCGCGGCGGAGCGCCGGAGGATCGCCTTGACCCGTGCGACCAGGGCACGCGGGTTGAACGGCTTCGTGACGTAGTCGTCGGCGCCCAGCTCAAGCCCGACGATCGCGTCGACGTCGTCGGTCCGCGCGGTCAGCATGAGAACTGGCGTCGGGCCGCGCCGGCGAATCTCGCGACAGACGTCGAAGCCATCCTGCCCGGGCAGCATGAGGTCCAGGATCACGAGGTCCGGGTCGTGGCGGGCGTGGAGTGCCAACCCCTCGTCCCCGTCGCGGGCGGCGATCACCGCGAAGCCCTCCTTCTCGAGGTAGAGCCGGAGAAGCTCCACGATGTTCGGCTCGTCGTCGACGACGAGGATGCGTTTCATGGCGGCGAGTCTACGGCCCGGGGACCTGCTGTCGGAAGGCCAACGTAAGCGCGCCGTAAGCGCGACCGCACTCGCCGGCACCGATCTCCTGTGGGATGGCGCCCTGTGCGTGGGTCGGCATCCGTCGGCGTCCATTGGGATCTCCGGCACGGAAGCGCCCACTGCCCGATCGGGCACGCGAGGCTGCTCGATCGTCCGCCCGGAACCGCCTGTGGAACGGGCCGCCGGCGCGCGAGCATCCGTGCATGCGACACGGCTCCATCGCTGCCCACCGTGCCTGAACGCGTCGACCTCGCCAGCCTGGACGAGCGCGAGGCGCTGCTGCGCCCACGGGTTGCGGCCGGCCCCGGCGTCGCGACGCCCGATGTGGCCGCTGCCGCCGACGCGGTGCGGCCCGTCGCGGAGAGCCCCGGGAGCGGGCGGCTCAACCCGGGCGCCTTCCCGCGCGGGATGGGGCCGGCCAGCTTCATGGCGATGCAGCGCTTGGCGGGCAATCGGGCGATGGTCCAGGCGCTGGGGCGCTCGCAGGTCTCCGTCCAGACGCTCCCGCCGGACCTCGAGGAGGCGCCGACCGCCGGTGCCGCCCCGCTGGGCCAGGCGCCGCCGCTGCCCGGGCAGGCCGGCGCCGCACCCGGAGCGCCGGGCGGCGGGTCGGGGTCGATCGGCCTGGGTGCGCCGGCCGGCGGGTCTGGATCGAACGGCGCCGCGACGAGCAACACGACCGGCGCTCCGAGCACCGCCGTCACGTCCTCGGCCGGCCGCGCAACGCCGGGGGCGGGCGCCGGCGGCGCGGGATCGAACGGCGGCAGCGCCGGCGGGGACGGAGGGACGGCCGGCCCGTCCAGATCC
>Ga0209048_10002209_pt1 | contig 19536 bp, 17 predicted proteins | sample FrelakmetCRP12CR_FD_187146 | JGI IMG/M metagenome (GOLD analysis project Ga0209048, IMG submission 187146) | Freshwater lake sediment microbial communities from the University of Notre Dame, USA, for methane emissions studies - CRP12 CR (SPAdes)... | ecosystem: Environmental > Aquatic >... | reverse complement strand
ATTGGAGGAAATGATGGCAATCATCAAAGGGTTTGAAAGACTTCAGGTTCATGAAATTCGAGAGTTGAGAACGCAGGCACAGCTCTTTCGGCATGTCAAGACCGGCGCTGAACTACTGTCTCTCATCAATGACGACGATAATAAAGTGTTCGGGATCACCTTTCGGACTCCCCCAAAAGACTCAACCGGTGTGGCCCACATCCTGGAACATTCGGTTTTGTGCGGTTCCCGCAAATACCCGGTCAAAGAACCTTTCGTCGAGCTCTTGAAGGGTTCGCTCAAGACCTTCCTCAACGCTTTCACCTATCCCGACAAGACCTGCTACCCGGTAGCCAGCCAGAACACCCAGGATTTCTACAATCTCATCGATGTTTACCTGGATGCAGTCTTTTATCCCCGTATTTCTCCATTCGTCTTTCAGCAGGAAGGCTGGCACCTGGAACTGGACGATCCGGTGGGGACCCTGAGTTATAAGGGCGTGGTCTTTAACGAAATGAAGGGAACTTATTCCTCTCCGGATAGTGTACTCTCCGAATACTCCCAGCAGTCACTATTTCCCGACAGCACCTATGGGCTGGATTCGGGAGGAGACCCGAAACACATCATCAAACTTACTTTCGAGCAATTCAAAGATTTTCACGAGAAGTACTATCATCCATCCAACGCGCGCCTCTACTTCTATGGCGATGACGATCCCCAACGGCGCCTGCATCTGGCAAATGAGGTCCTCAAGGATTTTGATCCACTGCCTGTCAATTCAACAATCGTTTTACAATCACCCTTTGACCGCCCAAAGCGAATCATTCGACCCTATGCATCGGCGGAGGCTGACAGCAGTGATTCCAAGGCAGCGCGACGCGGCATGGTCACCATGAACTGGCTGCTTGGTGAAACCACTGATCCCGAGTCAAACTTTGCGCTGCAAGTCTTGAGGTACATTCTGCTCGGCATGCCGGGTTCGCCTTTGCGGAAAGCACTCATCGACTCCGGACTGGGAGAGGACATCGCAGGGGTTGGGCTGGAAAGCGAATTGCGACAGATGTATTTCTCCACCGGATTGAAGGGGATTCGCGTCGAGGATGGGGACCGCGCTGAAGAGCTCATCCTGAAAACCCTGGAGAATCTGGCCACCGGCGGCATCGATCCACAAACCACTGAAGCGGCAATGAACACCATCGAATTCCGCCTGCGTGAAAACAATACCGGGAGCTTTCCGCGGGGGCTCAATCTCATGCTGCGTGCCCTGACCACCTGGTTGTACGACTCCGACCCATGGTCCTTGCTGGCCTTTGAAGCACCCCTTGAAGCGCTGAAATCGCGCCTGGTTTCCAATCCCCGATTTCTTGAAAACATGATCGATCGTTTCTTCCTAAAGAATCCTCATCGCGTCACCCTCATTTTGAAGCCTGATCCCGAGCTCGCCATGAAGGAAGAAACTGCCGAACGGGAGCAACTGAGGGCCATCAAACAGGGCCTGCAGCCAGCCCAATTGCAGGATATAATAGCCAATACCCGTGAACTCAAACGGCTGCAGGAACTTTCCGACCCGCCTGAAGCCCTCGGAACGATACCCACCCTGGAACTTGCGGATTTGGGCCGTACCAATAAGCTCATACCTCAAATTCTTCTGGAGAAAGAGGCTGTCAGGACGCTCTATCATGACATCTTCACCAACGGGGTTGTTTACCTGGATGTTGGGTTCAATCTCCACTGCCTCAAACAGGAACACCTGCCTTACGTTCCGCTCTTCGGCCGGGCGCTCGTTGAAATTGGCACGGAGAAAGAGGATTTTGTCGCGCTTACCCAGCGTATCAGCCGAAAAACCGGAGGCATCCATCCTGAAGTCTTTACCTCAGCATCGAGAACGGATGAGAGGGGGACTTTGTGGTTGTTCTTGAAAGGGAAAAGCATGCTGCCGCAAGTGGATGAACTCCTGGAGATCTTGCGCGATGTACTCCTCACGGTGCGCTTGGACAACCGTGAACGCTTCCGCCAGATGGTGCTCGAGGAGAAGGCAAGGCAGGAGCAGAAGTTGGTCCCAAGCGGGCACCAGATGATCAACCTGCGCCTCAGGTCACATTTTAGCGAGGCCGACTGGGCTGCCGAACAGATGGGCGGGGTGAGCTTTCTTTTGTTTCTGCGCGATCTTGCACGCAAGGTGGAAGAAGACTGGCCGGGCGTGCTAGCCACCATCGAAGCACTCCGGCAGATTCTCTTCAGGCGAGAGAACATGCTGTTGAATGTTACCGTGGATGAGGCCGGTTGGTCTCAGTCCGAATCAAAAGTGGCGGCGTTCCTCGGCGAAATGCCCTCAGCCTCGGTCAGCAAGCAAACCTGGTCGGTGAACTATCCACCCCGGTTTGAAGGGCTGATCATACCGGCCCAAGTCAATTATGTCGGGAAAGGGGCCAATCTTTACGACCTGGGCTATCAATTCCACGGCTCGGCCCAGGTCATTTCCGGCTACCTTCGCACTTCCTGGTTGTGGGAGCGAGTTCGCGTGCAGGGAGGGGCCTACGGTGCTTTTTGTATGTTCGACCGGCTCTCCGGGACCATGACCTTCGTCTCTTACCGTGATCCCAATCTGCTTAAAACACTTGATAATTTTGACCGTTCCGTTGACTTCCTCCGCCACACTGATCTGAGCGACAACGAACTCACCAAGGCTGTCATTGGCGCCATTGGCAATATCGACACCTACCTCCTCCCTGACGCCAGAGGCTTTATTGCCACCCTGCGTTACCTTACCGGCGACACAGAAGAGCATCGCCAGAGAATGCGCGAGGAGGTTTTGACAACCAGTGCCGCTGACATCAGAGCCTTTGCTGATGTCCTGGACCGCTTCAAGAGCGAAGGGATTGTCAAGGTGCTCGGTCCGCAAAGTGCTATTGACGAGTCAAGTGTTGACAATCCGGGCTGGCTGAACACACTCAAGGTGCTGTGAGACCCGTTGCCGGCAGTATCGACACATCGACATGCATCCTGGTGGGTTCGAGTACTGCTAACCCCTACTATGCGGCTGCTTCATCCCTCTTCTCTACGGATGGAAGAGGCTGAGTGAGAAAGGAATGAGCCTTATGAAAATTGCAATCATGGGAACCGGCGGTGTCGGCGGCTATTATGGTGGACTGCTCGCCCAGGCCGGGCACGATGTGACGTTTATCGCCCGGGGGGCACATCTTGCCGCTATTCGTGATAAAGGGCTGCAGATCAAGAGCGTCTTCGGTGACTTCCGGGTTTCGCCGGCTTCGGCCACCGACAAGCCGGCCGAGGTAGGAGTGGTTGATTTGGTGCTCTTTGCGACCAAGACATATCATACCGAGGAAGCAGCGCAACTGATCAAGCCGATGGTCGGCCGGAACACCGTGATTATGTCTTTGCAGAACGGCGTGGATGCGGTGGATCGGATTGGCCCGGTAGTGGGCATGGAGCACCTTCTGGGCGGCGCCACATGGCTTTCCGCTGCCATTGAAGAGCCGGGAGTGATCGGCCAGTACAGCCAGTTTCGCCGGATTGCCGTGGGTGAGTTGGACGGGCGTGCTACTGAGCGTGCTCAGGCCGTTATCGAGGTGTTAAAGCTTACCGGGGCTACCGTCGAGCTGGTTGATAATATTGCTCAAATCCTTTGGACCAAGTTTGTCTTTATTGCTGCTATCAGTGCGCTGGGCGCCTTGACTCGAGTGACGCTGGGCGAGTATCGCGGTGTGCAAGAGGCACGCATGGTCTTGACCGAGGCTATAAACGAAGTGGCTGCGGTAGCGCTGGCCAAAGGCGTGACTCTCGAACCGGATGTGGTAGATAAGACGCTGAAATTCATTGACGAGACCGCACCAGTCATCAAGCCTTCGATGCAGAGGGACATAGAAGCCGGGCGCATGAGCGAACTGGAATCCATGATCGGAATTGTATTGCGGCTTGGCGCAGAGCTGGGTGTGCCAACTCCGGTCATGCGCATAGCCTATGCAGTGCTCAAACCCGGTGAGCTAAAAGCGCGCGCATAGCTGGTTTCCCCTGGAGAAAGTGCAACCTCTCAATGTGAGGAAGCCTGCAGCCGGTGGCGAAGTCCATCCCTTGCCCTATTACCGGATTCCTCGGCAAGGGTTCGCAGCCGAGCCAGTTCTTCCTCCAAGTTCTCTCGGCAGGAGGGGGTGCTCATCAGCTGCAGGTTTGCCCATGCGATGTGTGCAGCACCTTTGCCTGCGCCGTCAAGAATTTCACAGACCGCCAGCAGGTCGGAAAGAAGGTGTTTTTTCGCATGTTTTCCTGCCTCGATGAGACACTCCACGGTCTCCTGGACGCATTTCACAATGCTGATAGGACAAGCCGTTGCTTGCCGCAAAGCATCAGATATGGCGGGTGCATTCTCTTTCGAGCTTTTGATTTCAGCCCATCTCAGATAGGCTTCTCCATCCTCGTCTCGCAGTTGGGCAAAGGTCGTGGAAAGCCGAACCAGTTTGAGCAGCAAATCCTTCCAGATAAGGCTTTGCTGGAAGGGTATCTCTACCCGCTGCATTTCCAGGCGCACGATCTTTTCCAACAGAGCCAACCCAACCGAGGCCGCGTAAGCCGCGGCGGCACCCCCGCCGGGAATGGGTTGAGGCTTGGCCAGTAACGTCAGAAACGACTCATTCATGAGAGAACCCTTTCTCTGTGCGACATCCGGTCTTCTTCGCCGATTTCAGGCATCGAAAACAATTGGCATTCGCCTTAAGGTAACATTTACTGTCCCCTTCTTTTCATTTTCCTTTTGCTAAATGTGCTTTCCCTCGACTGAGTCTTCGGTTACTATCCGGGCCGAGTGCGGCTCATTAAACGAATGATTACGCAGTCTCAGGTGCTTTCATTTTTTTTCACCCTCTCGAGAAGGAGGTTGACATGACCATTGACCGTTTGGTGATGGCTTTTGCGGGGAGCTTCATTCTTCTGAGCCTCCTGCTCTCTCAGTTGCACAGTCCATACTGGCTCTGGTTTACTGCCTTCGTCGGTGTGAATCTTCTCCAGGCATCCTATACCGGGTTTTGCCCTGTGGCCAAGATTCTCAAACTACTCGGCTTCAAGCCAGGAGAGGCTTTTAAATGAGAACCAAGGTATAGGAATTTGCGACCTTTGCCTTGGGAGACAGTGGAATGAAGAGGAAAGAACATGGCAGATTTCAAGTGCAGCAAATGCGGGTTCGAAAAAGAGGCTAAGTGCAAACCGCAAAAGTGCCCCAACTGTGGCGAGAAGAAGAGTTTCGAGAAGAAATAGCATAGAATTGCCTGGAACGTTCCGCTAGCCATGGCGGGGACTGCTCAAAAAGCCATTTGATGTTTTCGGTTGTCCACTCCATTGGACACCTCAGCCCAATCCTCGCCCATCATCCCGGATGCTGTTTTGGTTTGGGGTTATTGTGCCGGAATATGGTAGTCTATTCCGGCACATTTTTAATCCCCGGCATCCTTGGGGAATTGCCGCCGCAAAACTCTTTTGACCTATCCCTCAGATCCGGAAAGGGTACTGATGAAAGCAATGAGTGTTCAGCAGCCATTTGCGTTTGAGATTCTCAGCGGCCAAAAGACAATCGAGGTTAGGGCCTGGGACACCCTTCACAGAGGGGACCTTCTCATCTGTTCATCAGGAAAGCCCGCCTTCTCCAGGATGGAAATGGAGGAGATGGAGGAAGAGTATGGATGCACATTCCTCTACGGACACGCGCTTTGTACTGTTCGCATTGCAGATGTGCGGTGCATGAGAAAAGGAGATGAGGAAAAGGCACTGATGGATGAAATCGACCCTGAATCCTACTCATGGGTGCTTGAGGATATTCGCCCCGTGATTCCATTCCCGGTGAAAGGGAAACAGGGCTTCTTCGAAGTCGATGATACCCTTATCGGAGTATCGCCATTCAAATATGACGAAACAGTTGTCGTAAAAAGCGGGACTCTCGCTCAGGATTTTGGAATCGATTTCTCCGGATGGCATGGAAGGGCCTGCGATATTCTACTCACCGAAGAGGGCGAACCAAGGGTACACGTGATATGGGACAGCCTGTCTCTGAGGAGTATGCCGCTTACAGTCATGGAGAAGTGTGTGAAAGAAGGATTCGATTGGACCGGGGTTCTTCTGCGCCTTCATGAGATCGAACACGCCCAGCCGAGGGACACGTGGGATGATGTTCGGGATGCCATTGAAACTATTGAGGAGGAGCATTCCTACATATTCCAGGAGGATCAGGACAGCTAGGAGGGGTTCCTCAGCCAGAGAGACAGGCCCTACTTAGATCAGGTGATCGACAAAATAGGAAGAAACAAAAAGGGGTTGCGATTCGGCAGCTCTTTTTTTGGGTTGAAAGAATCGGGTGGGCTGGGTTATGTTGCAGCGCTCTTTTTCGCACATCTTCGATTTCTCGCTCCAATTACTGAGCAGCGCCCTGCTTTTGACGACTATCCCCGAAGATGAACCATCATCAAACCTGACAAGGGAGGAATTTCCATGGCCCAGGCATTGAACGGTAACCGGAGCATTCTGGTGGTGGGGAGCGGTATCAGTGGCTTGAGTGCCGCTCTCGAAGCCGCGGAGACGGGATTCCAGGTGCATCTGATAGAAAAGGAACCCTATCTGGGCGGCCGAGTCGCCCGCATGAACAAGTATTTCCCTAAATTGTGTCCGCCAAATTGCGGCCTGGAAATCAACTTCCGCCGCCTCAAGAGTAATCCTCTGGTCCAGGTCCATACCATGGCTGAAGTGGAAAAGGTCGAAGGCGAGGCGGGAAAGTTTGAAGTCGGCATCAAGATCAGCCCCAGGTATGTCAATGAAAAATGCACCGCCTGCGGGCTCTGCGAGGCCGCCTCAACCACTGAAGTCCCCGACCCCTTCAACTACGGTCTGAAGCGAGTCAAAGCGGCGCATCTGCCTCATGAATTCGCGTTTCCTCTCCGCTACGTCCTTGCCCCTGAAGTCATCGGCACCGCAGAAGCCCAGCAGATCAAAGCCGCATGCCCCTATGATGCCATAGATCCACATATGGAAGCCCAACAGCTTAATTTACAGGTGGCAGCGATCATCTGGGCCACCGGCTGGCGACCCTACGAAGCCGAAAAGATTGCCTACTACGGCTTTGGGAAAAGCCGGAATGTAATCACCAACGTCATGATGGAGCGGTTCGCGGCATCCAACGGTCCGACCGCCGGTAAAATCACGCGCCCGTCCGACGGCGGCGAAGTCAAAAGAGTCGCCTTTATCCAATGCGCCGGATCGAGGGACGAGAACCACCTGCCCTATTGCTCGGGGGTCTGCTGCCTGGCCTCTCTCAAGCAGGCCACCTATCTGCTGGAACAGGACCCGGACGCCCGGGTCACGATCTTCTACATCGATATCCGCGCCCTGGGCAGATACGAGGATTTCTACACCAAGCTGCAGGCGGATGAGCGGGTAACCCTCATCAAGGGTAAGGCCGGCGAACTGTGCGAAGATCCCCAAACCGGCCTGGTGACCGTGCAGGTGGAAGATCAGGCCACCGGCAAAATCCTCAATGATCAATTCGACCTGGTGGTCCTCGCTACGGGAATGGTCCCCAATTCACCAACGATCGAGGTTTCCGGAACCACCGTGGGACTTGATGATTCGGGATTCATGCTGACCAGTCAGGCAGTTTCCGGAGTAATCGGCGCCGGCTGTGTGAAACAACCCGTGGACGTTGCGAGCTGTGTCCAGGACGCAACGGCGGCAGCACTCAAAGCCATTCAGTCCGCGTGCAGGAGGTAGAGCAATGGAGAAGAAGATAGGCGTCTATATTTGCACCGGCTGTGGCATTGGAGATGCGATCGATAGCGCAGCGCTGTCCAAAGTGGCCACCGGTGAATTCAAAGTCCCGGTCTGCAAGGAACACCCATTCCTGTGCAGTGCGGAAGGTGCATCCTTGATCCGCGCCGACCTGGAGGGAGCAGAGGTCAATACCATCGTGGTCGCCGCCTGTTCACCTCGGGTTATGACCGATGTTTTTGATTTTGGTTCCGATACGGTAATGGAGCGGGTCAACCTTCGCGAACAAGTGGTCTGGTCCCACCCTCCCAACGACGAAGACACGCAGATGCTGACCGAAGATCAGCTCCGCATGGGCATCGTCAAGGCCAGGGATGCGGAGCCGCCTGAGCCTTTCCTGGCAGAGGATTTGAGCAAACGTATACTGGTTGTCGGAGGCGGGCTGGCTGGTATGACATCAGCCAACGAAGCGGCCAAGGCCGGCTATGAGGTGGTCCTGGTCGAAAACAGTGACCGTCTCGGCGGATATCTCAAAGACGTGCACAAGCTCCCCCCTACTCAGCCGCCTTATGAGGAGCTCCAGGAATCCAATTTCGAAGCCCTGTCTCAGGAGGTAACCAGCCAGGCCGGTATAAAGACTTACCTGGCCGCCCAGATTGATACGATTTCGGGCGCCCCCTGCATGTTCGATGTCCGGATTCGGCAAAACGGCCAGGAAGCTACCGAACGTGTTGGTGCCATCGTGCTGGCTTCCGGTTCTGTTCCGTACGATCCCAACCATTTGCAGGAACTCGGCTACGGGAAGGTTCCCGATGTCATTACCGCGTCCCAACTGGAAGCTATGTTCTCCTCCGGCAAAGTGACTCGACCTTCAAACGGACAGCCGGTTAAGAGTGCAGCCTTCATCCTATGTGCCGGTTCCCGCGATCCTCAACATCTGCCCTATTGTTCGGCCGCCTGCTGTATCGAATCGCTCAAGCAGGCAAAATATTTCAAAGAAGCCGATCCGGCAATGCCGGTATACGTTTTCTACAAGGACATCCGCGCCAGCGGCAATTACGAACTCTTCTACAAACAACTGCAGAAGGACGGGGTCTTTTTTGTCCGTGGCACGGTCACCGCCATCGAGGACGACGGTTCCGGCGGTCTGATGGTCATGGCCGACGATATACTCACCCGCTCACCCGTAATGTCGGAAAGTGTGGACCTGGTCGTCCTGGCCACCGGGATGGTGCCGTCCACCGCCTTCGGGGAGGCTTTCAAGGCGCAAGCCCCTAAAGAGGGCGAAGAGGAAAGCGCCGTGCCATCCGATACCATTCTGGTTTCCAATATCTTGAATCTCCAATATCGACAGGGACCGGAAATACCAGCCCTTCAATATGGTTTTCCCGATAGCCATTTCATCTGCTTTCCCTACGAATCTCGCCGTACCGGCATTTATCCCGCAGGTTCGGTGCGCGCCCCCATGGACTATGGTCGGTGCATGGAGGATGCCACCGGTGCGGCGCTCAAAGCCATTCAGTGCGTTGAGGTAGTGTCTGAGGGGAAAGCCGTGCACCCGCGGGTCGGGGACCAGACCTATCCGGATTTCTTCATGCAGCGTTGTACGCAATGCAAGCGCTGCACGGAAGAATGCCCATTCGGGGCCATCAATGAAGATGAAAAAGCCAACCCGCTCCCCAATCCCACACGCTGCCGCCGGTGCGGGGTGTGCATGGGCGCCTGCCCGGAGCGGATCATATCCTTCAAAAACTACTCGGTGGGCATGATTGGCAACATGATCAAGAGTATCAACGTTCCTGATGAGTATGAGGAAAAGCCTCGCCTGCTTGTCTTGACCTGTGAAAATGATGCCTATCCGGCGCTCGATCTGGCCGGCATCCGGCGGCTCACCTACAACCCATGGGTCAGGTTCATCCAGGTTCGCTGTCTTGGTTCCATGAATCTCGTCTGGATCGCCGATGCTCTCTCCAAAGGCATTGACGGCATCTTGCTGCTTGGCTGTAAACATGGCGACGACTATCAATGCCATTTCATCAAGGGGAGTGAACTGGCAAACATCCGCATGACCAAGATCCAGGAAACGCTCAACCGGTTGGTTCTGGAATCCGACAGGGTTCGTTTGGAGCAGCTTTCCATTGCGGATTATGAACGCCTGCCCCAGATCCTCGATGGATTTTCAGACCGAGTGCAGGAATTGGGTCCCAACCCCTATAAAGGCTACTAAGGAGCAACGAGATATGGAACCGAAGGCTGTTTCGCTCGAAATGAGAGATTACATTGCAGAGATGGGGGCGGACACTATCAACTGGTGTATGCAGTGCGGGCTGTGCACCAACCTCTGCCCATGGCGCCTGGTGCCTGGAGAAACCAGCGAGGAATTCAACATTCGCCATATGCAACGTCTCGGGCAGATGGGCATGGAGGGGTTTGAAGAAGAGACCGTCCTCTTCGCTTGCACAACCTGCAGTATGTGCCAGACCAACTGCCCTCGCGGCGTCAAGATTGTCGATAATGTGCGGGCCATGCGGTCGAGCATTGTCGGCGGCGGCATGGCTCCGTCACATTTCCGCCCGATTCTTGGCAGCGCTCACGCCAACGGCAACCCATGGTCGGGGCCAAGAGAGAAGCGCACGGTCTGGCAGGAAGGGCTGAGTATTCCGCAGTTCAGCCCGGAGACGGACTACTTTCTCTTTGTCTGCTGCCATTCATGTTACGACCCGCAAAGCACCAAAACCGCCAAGAGTGTCGCCAGGCTCCTGGAGCAAGCCGGAGTGAGCTTCGGGGTCATCGGGAATGAGGAGAGCTGCTGCGGCGAGAGTATGCGCAAACTCGGAGACGAAGAGCTATTCCAAAAACTGGCCAACTCCAACATCGAACTCTTCAACGGTAGGGGAGTACAAAAGATCATCACAACCTCTCCTCATTGCCTGTGGACCTTCAAGAACGAATACCCGGAACTGGGAGGGGAATGGGAAGTCATTCACTACACGGCGCTGTTGAGCCAACTCCAGGACGAGGGTAGGCTTTCCTTTGCAAAGGGAGTCGAGAAGAAGATCGCCTTTCACGATCCCTGCTATCTGGGGAGGCACAGCCAGATTTTCGACGCTCCTCGCCAACTGCTCTCCAGCGTCCCCCGGGTTGACCTTGTAGAACTGGGAAGAGCGCGTCAGATGAGCCTGTGTTGCGCCGGCGGCGGGGGCCGTATTTGGTCGGAAGTCCCCATGGGAGAACGTTTCGGGGAACTGCGAATCAAAGATGCGCTGCAAATGGGAGCGCAAGCTCTTGCCACCGCCTGCCCGTATTGCATGAATATGCTTACCGATGCCTGCAAGAGCCTCGACCAGCAGGACGCGCTGGAAATCATGGAATTGTCTCAGATTCTCGCTGACGCTCTAGGTTGATGGCAGTGGCTAGTGGTTAGTGGCTGGAAGATTGGTGGGTTTCTCATTTCCATGTGCTTTTTCGAAGTTGCAGAAAAGCACTTTTGGGACACCGTCTAACAGCTCTAGATAAAGGCGTGCCCGAATTCCATGTCGTAGGGTGGGTTAGGCGCGCCTTTTGCGCCGTAACCCATCGAAAGCTTACGTCGGGTTTCGCTTCGCTCAACCCAACCTACAGGTTTCCGGTCACTTTATTGTGTGGACGTGCATTAAGGGATTAAAGACACCGTATGAGCACCGTTTCAGCAGAAAAGGAACAGCTGATCCTGACCAAGGATAAGCCCATTCCATTTTTTCTGTCTCGACTCCCTGCCCTGCTTCACGCAGTGCTGCCAGGACGTTAACATCTACCTCACCCCGTATGATGTGCTGAGGCTTCGCAGGGCTTTGAAGATGGGCTCGGCAGAGTTGTTGGCGCGTTTCACACGGCACTTTCTTGAGCGGTCCACCAACATTCCCATCGTGCAACTCGAAATGGCGCCGGAAACGCTGCAGTGCAAATTGCTCACCGCTCAGGGCTGCAGTGTCTACCATGACCGCCCCCGGGCCTGCCGCATGTACCCTCTCGATATCACTGGGAACGAGGGCGCATACCGTGAACGGAAATTCAACACGTTAAAGCTGCAAAAGTCCCTTCGCCCTGAGCAAGGTATCGAAGGGTGAAAAGGACTTTTGCAAGAGGCTCTTTGGATATTGAATTTCAGGAATAAAGTTTCGCCGAAATTGACTTAACTGTATGCTATGAAAAAAGATACATGCCAGTGGCCTTCAAAACATTTACTCATATCATCACCGGATGCTGCTGGCTATCCCTTCATCTTTCCAAACAAGGAGTGGCCAAATATGGAACCGTCGAAAAAGACACCTCCTGGAAAATTTGTCGAAGTCCCCATCACCGTCCGATTCGGTGACACTGATCCTTACGGCGTGGTCTACTTTGTTTCCTACTTTCGGTATTGTCACCACGGTATTGAGGAGTTCTTCCGGCATCTTGGGCTGCCACCTCAGGGACTTTTCCGCAATCAAGAAGAAGGCTTCGGGCTTCCCATCGCCGGCGCTTCGTGTGACTTTTACAAACCAATCTGGTATGGAGAAAGCTTGAAACTCGCCGTCTCCATCCTTCAAGCAAAAGACAAAGCTCTGACTTTCGGATTTCACTTTTTTCACGCTGAAAGGGGTGATCTCGTAGCCCATGGACAGGCTACCATTGTGGCAATTGGCGCAGACTGGAGGTCCCGCACTTTACCCGACCGCCTCCGTTACGCGCTCGAGCCTTATCTCCCCCTCACATGAGTGTGATGCATCATGAGGAACGGGTGATGGGTAATGGGTAATGGGTGATGGGTAATGGGTAATGGGTAATGGGTAATGGGTAGAGCATGTGTTGCCAAAGTGAGGGTGAAAAGGTATGATGCCACCTTCGATTCAGCTGGAGAGAGGTAAAGACAAAACCCGCTAAAGAGGCCACGAGAGAAGATGGGAGCCACGCAAAAGAGCTATCAGGAGATAAACGAAAAGATCCGCAGAGGACAGGCTGTTGTTGTCACCGCTGAGGAGATGGTCGGCATTGTTAGGCAGAAAGGACCGGCCCAGGCTGCCAGGGAAGTCGACGTCGTGACAACCGGGACCTTTTCTCCCATGTGTTCTTCAGGGGCCTTTATCAATTTTGGCCATACCAAGCCACCTATAAAAGCAGCGAAAGTCTGGCTCAACGAGGTACCGACTTATGCCGGGCTGGCCGCGGTGGATATCTACCTGGGCGCAACTGAGCCCGCCTTGGATGACCCTTTAAACAAGATTCACCCGGGGGCATTTGAATATGGGGGCGGTCATGTCATTCACGATTTGGTCAGCAGGAAAACCGTCAGGCTCCGAGCGGAGGCTTATGGAACGGATTGTTACCCGAACCGCCGGGTTGAGATGGAAGTCACTCTACAGGACCTTCCCCATGCCGTTTTGTGCAATCCGCGGAACGCTTATCAAAACTACAACTGCGCCGTGAACGTCTCGCAAAAAACCATCTACACTTACATGGGGACCTTGAAGCCCCGCACAGGAAATGCAAATTACTCCACCTCGGGACAAATGAGTCCGCTTCTGAACGATCCCTATTATCGAACACTGGGGCTTGGGACGCGCATCTTCCTTGGAGGCGCCCAGGGCTATATTGTCTGGCACGGGTCACAGCATAACCCCGACGTGCCCCGCCTGACGAACGGGGTCCCCAGCGGACCGGCAGGAACCCTTATGGTATTGGGGGATTTGAAAGAGATGGTACCACGATGGCTGATGGGAGTAAGCATGCAAGGCTACGGATGTTCCCTGGCGGTTGGAATCGGCGTTCCCATCCCCATTCTTGACGAAGAAATGGCAATGTACACGGGAATCTCTGATGAAGAAATCGTAACCCAGGTCAAGGACTATAGTTTTACCCGAATGGAGCCGCTTTGCGAGGTCAATTACGCGCAGCTCAAATCCGGGGCGATTATGGTCGAAGGCAAGGAGGTCCCCACTGTGCCACTTTCGAGCTACGTACGTGCTAAGGAAATCGCCGGCATCCTGAAGGAGTGGATCCAACAGGGGAGCTTCCTCCTGGGGGAACCGCAGCATCCCTTGCCGACGACCTCCCAGAAGAAAGATCGTTCCTGAGGAACCATCTGCTCGGATGAAAGACGAGCCCCCCGCTTGCTGGAACTGAGTGGACATTCCTTGTCCTATTGCATCGACCTTAATGTTGGTTTCCGAACCCCGGAGACATGTGAAGAGCGATCATGACTGGAAGGAAAGCCAAAGGGATTGGACTCCTTTCTGGTGGGCTGGATAGCACTCTGGCCGCAAAAGTCCTGCAAGCACAAGATGTCCAGGTAGTCTGCCTAACCTTCGCGACCTTTTTCTTCGGCGGCGACGCTGGAATCAAAGCGGGCAACGCCTGGGGAATCACTGTTCACGTCCTCGATATTGGCGAAAAGCATCTGGAGATGCTGAAAAAGCCGGTTTACGGATATGGTCGCCATATGAATCCTTGCATCGATTGCCATGCATTGATGCTGCGGGAAGCTGGTCGATTCATGGAAGAGGCGGGAGCGGATTTTCTTTTCACGGGAGAAGTGCTTGGGCAACGTCCCATGAGCCAGCGGCGATATGCTCTCCGGAATGTTGAGGATTTGGCAGGCTATCCCGGGCGCATCCTGAGGCCGCTTAGCGCCAGGCTGCTTCCGCCGACCATCCCGGAAATCGAGGGAATAATTGACCGCGAGAGGCTCCTGGATATCCAGGGCCGTTCCAGGAAACGGCAGATGGCTCTGGCTGAGGCTTACGGTATCACCGCCTACCCCCAGCCCGGAGGCGGTTGTATCCTCACCAAGGAGGGGTTTGGAAAGAAGCTCGCCACACTGCTCAAACACTTCCCTCACGCCTCCGCAAGAGAGGTTGAACTACTCAAATGGGGGCGCAATTTCATCCTGCCCGAGGGAAGCATGTGCATCATTGGCCGCAATCAAACGGATAATGACCGATTGGAATCCCTGGCGGAAAGCAGCGACATCCTGGTTCGCATTGCGGATTATCCGGGCCCAATCGGATTGCTGCTGCCCTCGGCTCATTTTGAGAATGACCTGGAGCTCGCAGCAATGGCAGTCATCGCTTACAGCGACGCCCCACTAGCGGCAACGGTGAAGGTTGGATGGCAGCATATGGGAAAAACCGGGACCTTGTCCTATGCCAATCCAGGCAAGGAATACCTGAGAAAGTACCAGATTTAGCGACTCTTTAAGGTCTGTATCTTCCATTCGCGATAGAGCAGGCAATCCTGTAGGTTGGGTGCAGCGACAGCGAAACCCAACGGTTGCGTGGGTGAAAACAAGGATTTTCAACCTTATCAGGTATTGCTCTTCTCTTGGTCGTGCGCAGCAGCATAATCGCAGTAAGGTCGGAGCGGGCAAACCTCCGTCTTCGGCTTCCTCGCCTGGCAAAGCTGCCGACCGTGCTGAATCATCTGATGGGAGAAAGCGATCCAGCGTTCTCGGGGAATGAGCTCCATCAGGTCTTGTTCGATTTTGTCGGGATCCTTCTGCGAGGTTAGCCCCAATCGTTGGGCCACACGCGAGACGTGGGTGTCCACCACAATACCCGGGATCTGATAGGCATTCCCCAGAATGACATTGGCGGTTTTTCTACCAATTCCGGGGAGTTGGACAAGTGCATCCAGGTCGGCCGGAATGTTCCCGTTAAACCTCTCATCCAGGATCCGGCAGGCAGCGCTAATGCTCTTGGCCTTATTATGGTAGAACCCGGTGGACCTGATTTCGTTTTCCAATTCCTCCAGCCGCGCTTGTGCATAGGCTTGAGCTGTCGGGTACTTCTTGAAGAGACCGGGAGTCACTTGGTTTACCCGCTCGTCGGTGCATTGCGCAGAAAGTACCGTCGCAACAAGTAATTCCAGAGGGTTGCGAAAACCGAGCGAACATGTGGCGCCGGGATAGAGCTCATCCAACAAGGTGAGGATCGATCCGACTTTGCGCTGAACAACCGGGAGCTGCAGCTTTTTGCTTTTCTCTTTTCTTGATTGCATCGCTAATTCTTCAGGGTGTTAGAGAAAAAAATGTCCACTCTTCTTCCGCCAATTCTTCGATCTTAGCTTTATATTTCAAAGTTCCCATTTGATTTCAAGAAAAAACATTTTATATATAGGCCGACAAATCACCGAGAGCTTTCTCCTTCAGCACGGAAGATCGTGAGGATCAAACGAAAGAGAAGGAGCAGCAAGCGGTTCTATCCGGTAGCACTATGCAACGAGGTGAGAATGAAGCAGTTCACGTTTGACTTGAGTAGGATTCTTAGAGAAAGAGGGCCGATGCAGACCCACATTATTGTTTGCCCTTTTTGCGACAATGGGCACCCGGTCCCCATGGATTTTGATTCAATTCACCGATGTAGTTGTGGAGCCTGCTACAAGGTTTGTGGAAATCATGCCCTGGAAATCGGGGTTGGTGATATTGCTGAGCAGTTATGGAACCGTGAGGAATTGGATTTTGTACGATCGATTCCCATTGAATTCTGTAACATCGTGATCGAGAAGGAATTTGAACGCCTTTTGGATTTGAAGCAAACCGCAGATCCACATGGTGTTGAACGGTTCTGCAAGTATGACATTAACGTCCATTTGAGCCTGGTTTGGGTGAAGAGGCTTTTCTAATTGGTCCAGGGCTGTTTATTGACATGTTTCTACAGAATTGATAGTTGAGTGGAGTCGTTGGTGGCTCTGAAAGTTGTACCCTGTTTGCGTGACGACAATATCAGCCAGGGAACCGTGTGAAGCTCTAGAAATCGCGAGACGCGGTTTAGACAGGTTGGATACAGGGGGTGCCTGGAAGAAGGCGCCCCTTTCGTTTTACCAATTCGTTACCGGTTAAAATGACGGGGAAAAGGCATGGGGAGAACTAGTGGTGAAATCGTGATGCAAGCCGATGACATTCAGAACGCTTTGGAAAAGCTTGCTGAAGGAATCGTGGAACGCTCTTTGGATAGGCAGCAATTGGCGCTGGTCGGAATTCACACCGGGGGCGTTCATTTAGCCAGGCGTCTGCAAAAGGTCATCCTTGACAAATATCATCTGCCCGTGCCCGTCGGCACCCTTGATATCACCCTTTACCGGGACGATTGGACACGATTGCACACCCAGCCAGTGGTTAAGGCTACGGATCTACCGTTCGAAATTGATGACCGGGAACTTGTTCTCGTCGATGATGTCCTCTTCACCGGTCGCACCATTAGGGCTGCTCTTGATGCCCTGATGGATTACGGCCGACCCAAAACGGTCCAGGTTGCCGTACTGGTCGACCGGGGGCACAGGGAACTGCCCATCTTTGCTCAGTTCATCGGCCTCCACCTCGACACGAGCATCGAAGAACAGGTGAATGTTCTTTTTTCCGAGAAGGACGGTATCGATCAGGTCGTGACTGAGCGGGCGTCAGCTTGAAGCCAGGGTTGTCAAAGACCAAGGTGATCACTTTAAGGTCTTATGTGTGGCAGGCTTTCCAGCCTGCCAGGCTCCAGACTTTGCACTCCGTATCAGGTGGCAGGATCGAAGGCCGGCCACGCAGATAGGATGATTACTCAGGGTGTTTCTTGACACCTTCGAAGACCGCGCTTTTCTGATAACGTTTCAGCTCAGTACCTGAGCCAGTCGAACCAAGTTCAGGTTCCCGCCCGTCATTACCGCCACGATCTTCTTCCCAGCGAGGCGCTCTCTAATCTTGAATGCCGCCGCCAGGGTTGCTGCTCCCGCGACTTCTGCAAGATTCTGGGTGTAGCTCAAGGCTATGCGGACTCCTTCCAGAAGTTCCTCTTCACTCAGCAGGACCACATCTTTGATGAGATCTTTCAAAATGATAAAAGGAACTTCAAAAACTGAGCGGGCAGCCAACCCCTCTGCCACCGTGTCGGCGCTCGGCACAACGACACTCCTGCCCTTCCGCCAGGACTCGTAGAAGGATGGCATGCGTTCGGCCTCAACACCAATAACCTCGACCTCCGGATTGATGCTTGTGATAACCTTCGCCAACGCAGAGCAGCCTGTCCCTCCGCCGATGGGCATCAGGACAATGTCCACATCGGGAAGTTCGTCAAGAATCTCCAACCCCATGGTGGCGATCCCATTGATCAGTGAGGGATCGTTTCCCTGGCGCAAATAGAACATCCCAGTGCTTTCCGCGAGTTCTTCGCAGTATTCTTGAGCCTCGTAGAAATCACTCCCATGCTCGATCAGTTGCGCACCGTAGGAGAGGATTTCCGCATTGATGTCGGGATTGTTATTTTCCGGAACCACCACATTACAGAAGATCCCTCTTTCTTGCGCTGCCCAGGCTACAGCGAGCCCATGATTTCCCCGGGTGGCAACAACGATCCCCTGCTTCTCGATTTCTGGAGAAACATGGGCCATGAAATTGACCGCACCTCTAACTTTGAACGAGTTAGTGGGCAGATGGTTCTCGTGCTTAACATAAATGAAAGCGTTCAGCTCATCCGAGAGTCTCTTGTAATAGGTCAGATGAGTTCGTTTAAGCACCTGCTCCACAATCCGGCGGGCCTTGAAAATCTCCAACATATTCACGCGACGGATAAGGTCATCATAATGGTGGTTCATGCTGCCTCCCTGTTCTCTGAAGCTCCTTTAGGATGCTACCTGCCTGGTCCTTCCCCGGCTGAGCAATCCACTCTTTTTCCTCAATCGTTCGTTCCAGAAATTGATCATATACCAGAAAACAGGCAAACACCAGAGGATGGGCAGGCCTTCAACCGACGATTTCCGGGCACAAACATCCATAACCGATGCCCGCCTACTTCGAGGTATCATCTTTTTTCAATTGCAACCCTGGCCAACATCGTGATAGATTCTAATTGATCTTGAGCGGGAGTAGCTCAGCTGGCTAGAGCATCAGCCTTCCAAGCTGAGGGTCGCGGGTTCGAAGCCCGTCTCCCGCTCCAGTTCTATGAGAAATTGCTTCCATCACGCTTGCGCCTTATGCTTGCGGTTTTCTAAAAAACACCCAATACAACCTCACTCATGCAACACAAATTTCAACTGGCAGAGCCTTGTCAAAAATAGCCTTAGGATTACTCCAAGGGAAGCACTGTCCGCCTTGGGAGCAGGGTATTCTAATTGAAGTTGTTTAATTTTTAGATTTTGCTTGCACTTCATCCTTGCATTTTCTCTTTTCTTTCACCTTTTATTCACCATTCAGCATCAAAATTTGTAGGTATCCAACTGTGGCACGGCCCGAGAAAATAAATTGTAGGGCATTAGAGGACCTATTTGTTTAAGGCAAAAAGGGAAGGTAAGAGCATCCCTTATTTTTGGGGGTGGGAAATAGGGTACTCGCCTTATTTCTCAACTCTCTTGTTTTTTCCTCCAGGGGATAACGTTCACAAAAGGAAAACCTTAATGGGATCGGCATCGGGTAGTCTTCTAAAATTCAGCAAAAGAAGAGGGTAACAAGGTTATATAGTGGGGTCGGTGAGTCCGGCCAAGAAAAAAGCGCCTTCCTGATTACAAACCAAGCTCGCTGTGCGAACCGAGGCGAACCAAGTCTAGATGGTCATCATCTGGCTTGCGGTGAATCAAAATCAGATCAGGCTTAATATGGCAGTCGCGATGATCCGCCCATTCACCAAAAAGCGAACGATCAACGTTGCGATTGGGCAGGGGCATATCAGCGGCGAGTAAATTCACAACTTCCATCAAGGCGGCATCAATTATTTTGCTGTGCCGCCCTGATTTTTCCCGCTTATAGTCACGCTTAAAGCGGCTGGTATACCTAATCTCCCGCTTTCAGTCTCTCAAGCAGGCGATCAG